>ERZ761603.3402-NODE-3402-length-10224-cov-12.543810_pt1 | contig 10224 bp, 5 predicted proteins | sample MGYA00511879_ERZ761603 | MGnify/ENA primary metagenome ERZ761603 (study PRJEB28899, sample SAMN02850040) | bioreactor sludge metagenome | biome: EBPR Sludge; feature: EBPR Bioreactor; material: flocular biomat | place: Australia: Thorneside Wastwater Treatment...
GGTCGCCGCCAGCGGGTCGGCCATCAGCAACCGGCGTGCGGCACGGCTCTTGCCGCAGCCGGCCAGGCCGTGGGTGATCGTCAGCCGGGGCGGTGGTGGTTCAGCCAGACGCTGCGCGAGTTTGAGGGTGTCAATGGCTTGCCGATCGTCCAGGCCGACCTGTCGGGCCCGGATGGCGGCGACCTTGGTGCGGACCAGCGCCCGGTAGACCGCGTAGAAACGCAGTACCGCCGCTGCCTCGTAATCACCGCTGCCAATCAGCCATTCGTTGAGCAGCCAGCCCGCCAGGTCGGGCCGCTGGTGGTCGAGCAAGTCTACGTAAGTGAAGGCGACTTCGCTCGCCACGTCGATCCAGCGCAGTTCGTCGCTGAACTCGATGCAGTCGAACAGCCGCACATGCTCGTCGATCAGGACCAGGTTGGCGAGATGCAGATCGCCATGGCATTCGCGCACTGCGCCCTTTGTCTTGCGCTCAACGAAGGACGGCAACAGGCGACCAAATTCGCTCTGCGTCCACCGGGCGAGCCGCGCCAGACGCGGTTGTGCCTCGTCGTTGAACAAGGTCTGCAGTTCGGCAAAGTTCTCGATTGCCTGCGCCAGTATTCGCTCCGGCGTTCCGAAATCGCTGGCCGGTAGTGCCACTGCCGCGGAGTCGTGGAAGCTCGCAAGTACGGCGGCGAGGTCGGAAACATGTCGCCAGTGCAACTGGCGATGCGCACACAGATGGTCGAGCCGGCTGTCTTGCGGAAAGCGTCGCATTTTCAGCGCGTACTCGAGGATTGTATCGTCACCGTTGAAGTGCGGATGCTCGGGTGAACCGGTGATGGCAACGACGCCGAGATAAAGCTCCGGCGAGAAGCGGCGGTTCAGTCGCAGCTCGTCCTCGCAGCAAAGCTTGCGCTGGCGCAGCGTACCGTAGTCGAGGAAAGGCAGCGTGACGGCCTTTTTGATCTTGTAGGCGAAGTCGCCCGCCAGCAGCACCCACGAGGCGTGCGTCTCGATGAGCTCGACGCTGGGCACGGGTTCCGGGAAACGAGTTGGATCGAGCAGCGCTTCGATCAAGGGCGGTCGTGTCTGTGGCATCGGTCAGGTAGACGCCCGAGAGCGGAGCAAGGCCTTGCGCCCCTCCTCCAGAACTGCCATCAAGAGGGCACCCGCGACTGCCAACAGCCACGTCCACCCAGCCAGCGGCGCTGTACCGAAAAGCCAGTTGCCGGCTGGCGAATAGACGACGAGGGCGATCAGCGCGAGTTCGCTGACCACGGCCAACTGGAGGTAGCGGTTGCCGGTCAGCCCGTAAGCAAACAACGAGGCTTCTGGATGGCGGCAGAGATAGACGTTGATGACCTGCATGACGACGATCGTCGCCAGGCACGCCGAGGTCGCCTGCAGGTAGAGCGGGTGCAGACGGTCGAGGGTTTCACCGTACTGCCAACCGGCAGCTCCGAGAACGAAAAAGAAGACGGTCATCGCCGCTGTGGCCTCAAGAACGCCGAGGAAGAGGTAGGCACGCGCGAGCAATCCCCACGATAACAGGCGCTCACCGGCTGCGCGGGGTGGCCGCTTCATGACCGCCGGATCGGGCTTTTCGGCGCCGAGCGCGAGCGCCGGCAACATGTCGGTGCCGAGGTCGACGGCCAGGATCTGAATCACGGTCAGCGGCAGCGGCACGCGGAAGAGGACAAAGGCAAGGTAGGGAACGAGTTCGGGGATATTGGAACTCAGGATGTAGGTGAGGAACTTGCGGATGTTGTCGAAAACGGCGCGCCCCTCCTCGATGGCGGCGATGATGCTCGCGAAGTTGTCGTCGAGCAGGATCAGATCGGCCGCCGCCTTGGCGACGTCGGTGCCGGCGATGCCCATGGCAATGCCGATGTCGGCGGTCTTGAGCGCCGGCGCGTCATTGACCCCGTCGCCGGTGACGGCGACGATCTCCCCCTTCTTCTGCAGAGCCTTGACGATCAGCATCTTCTGTTCGGCCGCCACGCGGGCGAAGAGGATTTCGGGCGCGTCGAGCGCCAGTTGCAGTTGGGTGGACGACATCAGGCGTAGCTGCTCGCCGGTGATCACCGCCGGTTGTTCTGCGTGGATCAACCCGATCTGGCGAGCAATCGCCAGACCCGTGCGCGGGTGGTCGCCGGTGACCATGATGATGCGGATGCCGGCCGCTGCGCACTGCGCGATCGCTTCCGGAACTTCGGCGCGCGGGGGGTCCTCGAGACCGATCAAACCGGCGAAGGTCATCTCCTCTTCGGCGGCCGGCGTGCCGTCGTCGCCCAGCGTGCGGTGTGCGAAGGCGAGGACGCGCAGTCCGGCGCCGGCCATTTCGTCCTGCGCCGCCAGCAGGCGAGTACGCACTGCCGGATCGAGGGGCGCGACACCGGCATCGAAGCGGACAAAGCGACAGCACGCGAGCACGGTTTCGAGCGCGCCTTTGCTGTAGAGCACGCGACCCTGCGGCGTCCCAACGAGCACCGACATGCGTTTGCGGTCGGTGTCGAAGGGGATTTCGTCGATGCGTGTGCAAGCAGCAAGGTCGCCGGCCAGATTGCGGCCGAGTTCGGCCAGCGCGACTTCCATCGGGTCTCCGCGCAGGACCTGTCGGCCTTCTTCTTCAACGCTCTTCAGGTCGTGGCAAAGAGCCGCGTTGACGAACAGCGCCTGATGCTCACGGGCGGCCTGCGGCCGGCTCGCCAGCTCGGACGGCGTCATGAAACCGCCACCCATCCACAGGCGGTGTACGGACATCCGGTTCTGAGTCAGCGTCCCCGTCTTGTCGCTGCAGATCACGGTCGTAGACCCGAGCGCCTCGACTGCCGGCAGGTGTCGTACCAGCGCGTTGCGCCTGGCCATGCGTTGCGTCGCCATCGCCAGCGACAGGGTGACCGTCGGCAGCAGTCCCTCCGGGACGTTGGCGACGATGATTCCGATCGCGAAGAGGACGTTCTCCCACGGCGGCAAGCCCATCGCCTGGCCGACGAAGAAGAGTACGACGCCGATGCCGGTTGCCAGGCAGGCGACGAGGCGCGACAGGCGGGTGATCTCGCGCTGCAGTGGCGAGTTGGCCTCGCCGGTGGTCTGCGTCAGATGCGCGATGCGGCCGAACTCGGTGCGCATGCCCGTGGCGTAGGCGACAGCCTGCGCTTGGCCGGAAACGATCGAAGTACCGGCGAGGACGAGGTTGCGCGCCTGCAACGGTGATTCCTCGGCGCTGATTTCAACGTTGCGCGGTTTGGCGAACGACTCTCCGGTGACGGTCGACAGGTTGACGCGCAGGCCGAAAGCCGACAACAGCCGGCAGTCGGCGGGGACAAAATCGCCTTCTTCGAGGAGGACGATGTCGCCGGGAACGATCTCGCAGGCAAGGATGCCGCTGATCTCGCCGGCGCGCACGACGCGCGCCTTCTGTGGCAGCAACTGACGCAGCGCAGCGACCGCGCGTTCGGCTTTGTATTCCTGCCAGAAAGAGAAAAGACCGTTGATGATGATGACGCCGACGATGGCGACACCCAGCCGCGCCATTCCCTGACCGGGATCGAAATGCTCGGCGATGAAGGCGAGGGCGGCGCCGATCCAGAGGATGACGGCGAAGAAGTGTGTGAACTCCTGGGCAAAGCGCCACAACAGGTTTTCGCGCTCGACTTCCTCGAGATGGTTCGGCCCGTACTCGGCGAGCCGGCGTGCCGCCTCGCTGGCGTTGAGCCCGGCGGCCGAGCTGTTCAGACTGGCCAGCGCCTGCTCGGGCGTGAGCGTATGGATGCGCAAGGGACAAGGGTCCTGAAGTCGGCGGGCCAGGTGGGTTGGCCGCGATCAACCGTCAGTCTACCCCTTAATCGGCGACCAGACATCTGCCGCCACTCGTCTCAACCCGGGGGTGGCGGTTGCTTCCCGCGCCAGACGGCGAGCAGGGTTACGAGTTTGTCGTGCGGCGAGAGGCGTTCGTCCGACAGGGCCTCAAGGAAGTCCGACAGCCGTTTTGACTTGAGAATCGCGAAACCGGTCAGCAACGCCGAGAACAGGAAGACGACGGCGAACACCAGCAGTCGACTGGACAGCGGCTCCTGCGCCGCGTCGATCAGGTTCATGCCCAGGAAACCGGTACTGATGGTCGCGATCAAGCCCGCGGTCGTCACCACCGTCAGGCGGACCACCGTGTTTGCCTGGCGGCGCAGGCTGTCGGAGTCGAGGTATTGGCTCATGTCCTGGATCTCCTCGCGCAGTTCGCTGAACAAACGCTCGGTGCCGAGGTGTTCGCGTGTCATCGCGAAGAGCGCCCTCGCTTGCGCCTGGTCGGAGATCTCGTAGAACCAGTAGCGATGGGTGAAGCGGAGAAAGACTTCCAGGACTTCGCGTATCGCGCGCTTGAAGCGCTTGACCGACTCGGCGTTGCCGATTTCGAGCTGGTTGAGCGCGGTCACCAGGCGGTCGGAAAGCATCAGCAAGGCCGCCTTGTGGAAATGCGGAATCAGCGCCAGGAGAAAAAACTGGTGCCGGAATTGTCCGAGCAACCCGTTTTCGGCGCCCGTGAAGTAGCGATCGCGCGCGCTGCCGACCATGACGAAAGCGTGGCCGCAGGTGAGCAGGCGCGTTCCCGGGTGCTCGGCGCCCGGATGCCAGTAGCGGTCGTAACAGTAGCGGGCCTCAAAGTGCTCGAGGTGCTCGTCCGAATACGGGAGTGCATCGCTCGCGCCCGGTCCGCTGACCAGCACCAGGCGTGCAAAGTCCGCCCGTGACAGTTGACGCGGGTTCTCCAGCGCCAGGTAGGCCAGCAAGGGCATGCGGTGATACTCGATCTGCCGGTAGCGCACCGGGCCGCTCTCGTCCGAGTGATGAAGGACCAGAGGTCGCAACAGGAACTCCCAGTGCGACGACAGGCACGGCGCACGAAAGCGACTGACGAAGGAGAGGTATTTCTCCCGCTTCTCGTAGTCGGATGCCGCGAGCACGGCGCCGTCCAGGCCTATCCATTCTGCACGACGCAGGCAGTGGCCTCCGCTGCCGTCATCGTCCCAGTACGGCGGATAAGCGCGGCCGAAGCGATAGAGCGTATCCTGGACTCGCTGCAGGTCGAGATCGTCGGCGGCGATCTCGACCACCAGAATGAGGACGTCGATGTCGTAGAAGAAGTACAGATCAACGTGAATGACCGCGAAGGACAGCGCCTGGTCGCTGTCCTTGTAGGTCAGTCGCACCTGGCTCACGTCCTGACGGCGGAAGATGCGGATCGGCGACTCACCGTAGCGCGCGCTGTGCTCATCGTCGCTCTCCTCGCCGTACAGGAAGCGCTGGACGTAGGGCAGGAAGGTGACGAACTCGCTATAGTGGCGCTCCTGGAACTGCGCCGGGTCACCGCAAAACTCGTCGTCGAGTTCGTGCCAGGGGTTGTCTGCGTTTTCGCGTTCGAGGAACTGATAGTGGTGCTGGTGCGCGCACTCGTCGGCCAGCGGCATCAACTGCAAGGGCCAGAGCAGGATCTGGCGAAAGTGGCTGACGCGCACGGCCGACGCTGACGAATCCCGGTTCATCTGCGCGGCATGCGGTCAGGCACCCATCTCGGCGAGCAGCTTGCCGATGATCCGCTCGGCCTGCTGGCGGTAGCCGCTGCCGAACAGATTCAGGTGATTGAGAATGTGGTAGAGGTTGTAGAGCAGCTTGCGCTGTTCGAAGCCGTCGGCCAGCGGCCAGGATTCGCGGTAAGCGGCGTAGAAGCCGTCGGGAAAGCCGCCAAACAGTTCGGTCATCGCCAGATCAGCCTCGCGGTCGCCGAAGTAGACCGCCGGGTCGAAGAGCGCCAATGTCCCCTGGTCATCGGTTGCCGCGTTGCCCGACCAGAGGTCGCCGTGGAGCAGGCTTGGCGGTGGATGGTGGTCTACGAACAAGGCCGCCAGGCTGTCGACCAGGCGTTCGCCACGCGTGATCAGTGTACCGCCATCACCCCGCTGCTGCGCCAGGCGCAACTGCGGTAGCAGGCGGCGGCGGGCAAAGAAAAACGGCCAGTTGCGATGCGGCGTATTGTCCTGCGGCGTGCTGCCGATGTAATTCTCGCGTTGCCAACCATACTGCTCGCCGTGAATCCGGTGCAGCTCGGCGAGCGCGCGTCCGGCGGCGGTGCTGTGCGTCGCTTCGTGCAGGCGATGCAGGCGCACGTACTCGAGTGCCAGGAACGCGTAATCGCCGCCGACTCCGCTGGCGACGACCCGTGGAACGCGCAACGCGCGACAGCGTGAGAGTGCGTTGAGACCGTCGGCTTCGGCGGCAAACAGGTCGGCCTTGCTCGCCGCGTTGATCTTGACGAACCAGTGGGCGCTGCCGCTGCCGACAAGCACGGCGCGCGAGATCGAACCGCCGGCGATCGCACTGACGCGGTCTATGTCGCTTGCGCTGCCGGTGGCTTCGCTGATCGCGGCCTGCAAGGCCAGGCGCAACGGCTCTTCCAGGAGTGGCAGGTGGGGATTCATCAGCGGGTCCTAGCGCCGCCGGGAGCAGGCCAGAGCGTAGGCCACGTTGCCCGGATCGGGGCGGTCGGCTTTACTCGCGATGGCGGATGTGCTGTCATGCCGAAGTCTGGCGCCGCCTGTGCTCCCGCTTGCGCCGGGCGCCAGGGGAGTCAGGGGGCGATTCCCTGGGGAACGTACGGCGAATCGTCGTGAGCTGTCCATCTGCCGTCCCGCTTTCTTTTACTGGATTGGAGGTTGCAACTGTGAAACCGAGTGCCCTTCTTGCGTGTTCGTTGTGGGTGCTGGCTGCTGCCGGCTGTGGTCAGAAGGACGATACCGCCAAGGCCGAGGCGGCACGACTGGCGAAAGAGTCGGCACAAAAGGCCGGCGAAGCGGCCAAAGCCGCCGGTGCTGCGGTGGGCGCCGCTGCCGAGGCCGGTAAGGTGGTGGTCAAGGACGCCGGCGTTGCAGCCAAGGAGACCGCGGCCAGTGTCGGTGCCGAGGTCAAGGCAAAGACCCAGGAAGTGGTCGCCGCGACCAAGGAAGCGGGCAAGGAAATCGTCGTCAAAGCCGCTGATGCCACGAAGGAGGTTGCGGAAAAAACCAAGGCAGCCGTCAGCAAATAGCGGGTTGGCCCGCTGGTGGTCTCGCTTGCGGTGTTGGGCAGAGAGCAGGGGGCCGGCGCCGGCGCGGGTCACGGTCACGCCGGTTGCTTTTCCCCCACCGCAGCCGGCGTCGGTTCTCTCGCGCCCAGGTAGGGGAAAAACAGGGGGTCGGCACCCAGCATGTGGCGCGTGATCACCTCGTACGCAAGAAACTGGAAGACATCGCCGACGCCATGACGGCTGCTGCGATAATCGTCCAGCAACTGATGCGCATCGGCGATCAGCGCCTGATGTTGAGCAATGTGCGTGGCAGCGTCCGGATAGCCGGCCGCCACAAACACCGTTTCCTCCGCCGAAAAATGGTCGAGGACGTCGGCGATCAGTGTGTGCACAATCGCATCGATACGCTCAGCGGCATGGTCGGAGAGGATCGCCGACAGCAGTTCGTTGGCGTGCGCGAAAAGCTGTCGATGACCGCGATCGACGAGGTCGTTACCGCATTCGTAAGCCGAGTCCCAGACGAGCTGGACAAAGCTGGCGACCACGCTCACGTCCGACGCGACGTGCGGAGAACAATCGGGTGCCAGCTGGACCTGGTTGCGGCCGCCACGTTTCGCTTGGTACAAGGCTTCATCGGCGCGCTGAAACCACTGATCCCAGGTGTCGCCAGGAGAGCATTCCGCAGCACCGATGCTGACGGTGACCGTTCCTACTTCCGGGAAGTGGGTGCTGGCGATCAGTCGGCGCAGGCGCTCGGCGAGTAGCGCTGCCGTCGAGCGGAGTGTGTTCGGGCAGACGACCACGAACTCTTCGCCGCCCCAGCGCGCCAGCGCGTCCGTGCCCCGCAGCTTGCCATGGAGAAGCGCGGTGACGGTCTGCAGGGCCTGGTCGCCGGCCGCATGCCCGTACTCGTCGTTGATCGTTTTGAAGTGGTCGATGTCAACCAGCAGCAGGCTCAGCGGTTGCCCGTAGCGGTTCAGGCGATCCATTTCCCGGCGCACGCATTCCTCGAGTCGGCGCCGGTTCCAGGCACCGGTCAACTTGTCGGTACCCGCCGCCTGTTCGAGCTCGCTTACCGCGCGTCGTAATTCGAGATTGGCCTGCTGCAGGCGATCGAGCGTCTGCTGCATCGACGAGGCCGCGGACGGTGCCGCCTCATGGAGAATCGAAGCAATGGCCTGCAGTTCCCGGCTCGGCCCGAGGATTGGCAACTTCAGCCACAGATAGGGACGGCTCTGGCCGTCGACCGGTAGTTCGACCTCGGTATAGGTGGCCGTTCCGCTGTTGAGGAGGCTCTGATCGCAGGCTTCGACGTGGCCCAGCACGCCCGGCGGGAGAAGCTCACGCTCCGATCGGCCAGCGATGCCGCCGCCGTTGCCGAGCAGGCGCTGCATTTCGTGGTTGGCCAGTCGGTAGCGTCCGTCCAGCCCCTTGACGCCGAAACCGACGTTCGTGCTCTCCGGCATCAGCAGCGACAGCAGGCTGCCCATGTGGATCACGCCGTCCCGGGCCAGTGTTCTGATTAGTCGATCGTTCGTCATCACCAGGGTGCCGCAGCCTGTTTTCCTCTGGGGAGCGGATCAGGTCTTCGTTCGTTGTTTTGCTCAGATGATAGCATAGTGCCTTGTGCGATCAGTGATGGCCCTGGCAGACAGGCACCGGCGCTCAACAGGGCAACAAAGGTGTCTTCCGGCACCGGCGGCGAATAGAGAAAGCCCTGCTGCACTGGGCAGTGATTGGTCAGCAGAAAGCGTGCCTGATCGGTGGTTTCAACCCCTTCGGCGACGACCCGCATCCCGAACTGATGTGCGAGCTGTATGATCGACAAGGCGATCGCGGCATCCTTGCCACCCTTGGTGACGTCGCGGACGAAAGCACGATCGATCTTCAGTTCGTCGAGCGGAAAACGCTTGAGATAGCTCAGCGACGAGAAGCCCGTGCCGAAGTCGTCGAGGGAAAGGGCAAAGCCTTGCGCACGAACGCTCTCGAGGCGTGCGACCGTACCCTCGGGGTCAGCCATCAGCAGTGACTCCGTCAGTTCGAGAATGATCTGCTGGGGTGCGATTCCGGCCTCGCGCACCAGGGCGGCGCATTTGACTGCGACGTCGTCCTGCAGGAAGCTTGGACTGGAAAGGTTCACCGAGATCGGGACGGCAGGCAATCCGGCTTTTACCCACTGGTGGAGGTGGCGAGCCGTATGCGTGAGGACCCAGTCGCCGAGGGCGACAATCAAGCCGGTCTCTTCGGCCAGCGGGATGATGTGGTTCGGCCCGAGCAGGCCGCGGCGCGGGTGCTGCCAGCGCACCAGGGCTTCGCCACCGCATACTCGTCCGCTGGCGGCATCGGCCTTGGGTTGAAAGTGCAGGCGCAGCTGGTTTTCGCTGATCGCGAGACGCAGATCGCTTTCAAGCAGAAGCTTGGCTCTGGCGGCTGAGTTCATCTGCTCATCGACAAAGCAGCAACTGCCGGGGCCGGAAGCTCTGGCCGCGAACAGTGCCTGCTCCGCGCCGCGTGACAGCGCGTCAACCGAAGCGGCATTACGGGGAAAGAGGGCGATGCCGACGCTGGCGGTCAGTACCACCTCCCGACCGTCCGCTGCCAGCGGTTGAGCGACCACTTGCTGCAGGCGTCGGGCAACGACCACGGCCTGTTCCGGACTCGTGATTTCGGACAAGAGCACGGAAAACGAGTCGCCATCAATGCGGGCGACGTTTTCTGCGGTCCGCATCGGCGGCTGCAGCGCCAGCAGGTCGATGCCACGCACCGATGCTTGCAGGCGTTCGGCGACAACGCACAGCAGCCGGTCCCCGGTGGCCTCGCCGAGCGCGTCGTTGACCGTCTTGAAACGGTCGAGGTCGAGGTGCAGGATGGCGCAGGTACTCCCCTTGCGCCTGGCGCGTTCGAGTTCGACGGCGGCGAGCCGTGAAAAAAACTTGCGGTTGGCAAGCCCGGTCAGGCCATCGTGCAGGGCGAGGTGCTCGATTCGCTGCTGCGCCGCTACCCGCTCACTGATGTCCTGCGTGCAGCCCTCGATCCTGATGATGCGGCCCGCCGTATCGCGGACCGCTTGTGCCTGCTCGAAGACTTCACACATTTTTCCGTCGCGCCGGCGCATGCCGTAAGTCAGCTGGTAGGGTTGTCCGTCGCTGAGCAGCGCGTGGCGGGCGGCGGCAACGTGTGCG
>ERZ761603.3404-NODE-3404-length-10220-cov-45.008460_pt1 | contig 10220 bp, 8 predicted proteins | sample MGYA00511879_ERZ761603 | MGnify/ENA primary metagenome ERZ761603 (study PRJEB28899, sample SAMN02850040) | bioreactor sludge metagenome | biome: EBPR Sludge; feature: EBPR Bioreactor; material: flocular biomat | place: Australia: Thorneside Wastwater Treatment...
GAATCCGCTGCTCAAGGCCGAGCAGGTCGCCTACATCATGCGCGACTGCAATGTACGCGCGCTGGTCAGCTCCAGCGAGCGCCTCGCCTTGCTGACGCAGGTGCTCTCCTCATGTCACGACCTGCGCCATCTGATCAGCGTCAATGGCCGGGCCTCGACCAGCCCCGCGAGCCCGCCTGTCCGGCTCGACTGGGACGAACTCCTGCGGGCCCCGGCGCGCGGGGGCCACCGGGTCATCGACACGGACATGGCGGCGATCCTGTACACGTCGGGCAGCACGGGAAAACCGAAAGGCGTCGTCCTCTCGCACCGCAACATGGTCGCCGGTGCCATCAGCGTTGCCGGATATCTTGAGAACAACGCCGCGGACACCCTGCTGGCGGCGCTGCCGCTGTCCTTCGACGCAGGCTTCAGCCAGTTGACGACCGCCTTCCACGTCGGTGCCCGCGTCGTCCTGCTCAACTATCTGCTGCCGCAGGACGTCCTGAAGGCGCTGGCGCGCGAACGGGTCAGCGGACTCACGGCAGTGCCGCCATTGTACATCCAGCTTTCGCAGCTCGAATGGCCGGCGGTCGTCAGCCAGCAGTTGCGCTATTTCGCCAACACCGGCGGACGCATGCCACGCGAAACCCTGGCCGCGCTGCGCGCGCGGTTGCCGAACAGCAAGCCCTACCTGATGTACGGGCTGACCGAAGCGTTTCGTTCGACCTTCCTGCCCCCGGACCAGGTCGACCGGCGGCCCGACTCAATCGGCCAGGCAATCCCCAATGCGGAGATCCTGGTCCTGCGCGAGGACGGATCACCCTGCGTCGCCAATGAGCCAGGCGAACTGGTCCATCGCGGCGCGCTCGTCGGCCTTGGTTACTGGAATGACCCAGAGAAGACTGCCGAGCGCTACAAGCCGTTGCCTGCTGGCGTTGCCGGCCGCGATGCCGGTCTGGTGCTGCCGGAGATTGCGGTCTTCTCCGGAGATACGGTCCGGATGGACGAAGATGGCTTCCTGTATTTCATCGGCCGACGCGACGAAATGATCAAGACCTCCGGCTACCGGGTCAGTCCGACCGAGGTCGAGGAAATCGTCTATGCCACCCGTCTGGTCGGTGAATGCGTGGCCTTCGGCGTCGACCACCCGACACTCGGCCAGGCGATACAGCTGATCGCCACCCCGGCCGCCGGCGACAGCCTCGACTGCGACCGGCTGCTCGCCGAGTGTCGTCAGAAGATGCCGGCCTACATGGTGCCTGCGGGGGTTAGCCCGCGGCACGGCCCCCTGCCCCGCAACCCGAACGGCAAGCTCGACCGCAAGACCCTGGCAACCGAGTTCCTGGCCGCCGCTGAGGCCTGCGAAGCGACGAATCCGATCACCGCCGGATCGGTCTGATGGACTTCGGACTTTCCCCTTGGCAACGCCGGCTGCCGCGGTGGCCGGCTGCCGGATTGGCAAGGGAGGGCGGAAACTGCCATCGCGACCGACACGCCCGACAGAGCCCGCGCCACCGGCAGGCGGGCGCGAACCAGCAGCAATCAACGAACCCACAACCCTGCAAGGTCTGTCTCTGGTGACCAACGACGAACGAACCCACTCTACCCACGCGTCGATGCAGCAGTTCCCGGTCCTCGACGGTGAACTCGTCATCGGTGGCGTACCACTCAGCCGCCTCGCCGAACGGGTCGGCCGGACGCCCTTCTACGCCTACGACCGGGGGCTGCTGGCGGCCAGAGTGGCGGAGCTGCGCGCGTTGTTGCCCGCGAGCGTGAAGCTGCACTACGCCATGAAAGCCAATCCGATGCCAGCTCTGGTGTGCCACATGGCGAGACTGGTGGACGGCATCGACGTCGCCTCGGCCGGGGAACTCCGGGTGGCACTCGATGCCGGGGCCGATCCAGTGGAGATCAGCTTTGCCGGACCGGGAAAGGGTCACTGCGAACTGCGCCAGGCAGTAGCCGCCGGAATCCTGATCAACCTCGAATCACCGCGCGAAATTGGCGAGCTGGCAGCAATCAGTGCCGATACCGGTTGCGCCGCGCGGGTGGCGGTACGCGTCAATCCGGACTTCGAGCTGAAAAGTTCGGGTATGAAGATGGGTGGCGGAGCCAGGCAGTTCGGGGTGGACGCCGAACGGGTGCCGGATCTGCTCGCCGAGATCGGCCGCAGCGGACTGTCTTTCGAAGGTTTTCATCTCTTCGCCGGGTCGCAGAGCCTGCGCGCCGAAGCGATCGTCGAAGCGCAGCTCAAGAGCTACGAACTGGCCGTCCGCCTCGCTCGATTCGCGCCAGCGGAGGTACGCTTCCTCAATCTGGGCGGCGGCTTTGGCATTCCTTATTTTCCGGGCGAGCGTCGTCTCGATCTGGCGCCGGTAGCCGCCGGGCTGGCCGTGATCGCTGAGCGCGCGGCGCAACAGTTGCCGGCTGCCAAGCTGGTCATCGAGCTCGGACGCTATCTCGTCGGCGAGGCCGGCATCTATGTCACCCGGATCATCGATCGAAAACTGTCGCGCGGTCAGGTCTTCCTCGTCGCCGATGGTGGACTGCACCACCATCTTTCGGCCTCGGGCAACTTTGGCCAGGTGATCCGCAAGAACTACCCGGTGACGATTGGCAACCGGATCGGTGCGCCAGCCAGCATCACGGCTTCGATCGTCGGTCCGTTGTGTACTCCGCTCGACCTGCTTGCCGATCGGATGCCGATGGCCGATGCGCAACCGGGTGACCTGGCAGTCATTTTTCAGTCCGGAGCCTACGGCTTCTCCGCCAGTCCACAGGCCTTTCTCGGTCACCCATCCTGTATCGAGGTCATCGTCTAAACACCGTATGTGCTCAGGTGTCGCTCGCGAACCAATCCGCCCCAGGTCCACAACTGCATCCATGCCACACATCGCAAAAGCCTTTCGTTGCCTTGGCTCGAGGGCCATCGCCGTGCCGACGGGCGATCGGTCGTCCTGGCGGCTTCGGGGTGACAGCTTTCGGCGCGTCGCCCTGCTGCGCGTGCCCGCTGGCCGGGCAATCGGGTGCGCCGGCGGGCACGCGCCACTGCATCGGCTCGCCGCATGACTGCCAGCGACGCGACGGGGCAGCTGCCCCGCACACCCTTGCTCGACTGGTCGAGCTTTGCCGGATCACGGCGTCTGGCTGGCGTGCACAGCATCGACCATATCGCCGACAGCTGCCTGACAACCAGTGGCCGTGCCGCGATCTACCTCGCGTTGCTGCAGCTGCGACTCGACCCGGACAGCCTGGTCCTGGTTCCCACCTATCATTGCCCGACAATGGTGGCTCCGGTGATCCTAGCCGGACTGCGGGTGGCCTACTTCGGCATCAACGCGGATGGTCTGCCGCATCTCGGCACCATCGATGCCGAAACTGCGGCGCGAGCGAAGGCCATGCTGGTGTCGCATTATTTCGGGCTGGGGCGATCGCTGACGACGGTGCGTCAATGGTGCGATGCACGGCAGATAGCGCTGATCGAGGACTGTGCACACTGTTACTTCGGCACGGCCGGCGAGCGGCCGGTGGGCACCTGGGGCGACTTCGCGACAGCCAGTCTGTCGAAGTTCTTCCCGGTCCCCGAAGGCGGGGTACTCGCCTCGGCGAGGAGGCGGATTGCGGCTCCACATCTCACACCTCAGGGTCTGAGGGCGGAGCTCAAAGCCTGGGCCGACGTGCTCGAATCGGCTGTGACTTACGGTCGCCTGGCGGGTACCGGCTGGCTGCTGGCCAGGCTCTTTGCGATCAAGAATCGGATCAACCGCAGCAAGGTTGCGGACCCGCAGGAGGAATCCACGGCACCGCCCGACATGATGCTCGCCTGCGACATGGGGCGAATCAACCGAGCACCCGCCTCGACGGCGGTCGCACTGCAAAAGCTGTTGCCACGCGGACGAATCATCGCCAGGCGCCGCTCGAACTATGCCGCCTACGCACGACAATTCCAGCAAGTCGAGGGAGCATTTCCCCTCTACCCGCACTTGGCCGACGACGCCGTGCCCTACGTCTTTCCGCTCTGGGTGAACGACGCCGAACGTGTCTATCACAGCCTGCGGACACGGGGTCTGCCGGTTTTCCGTTGGGACAGGATCTGGCCGGACACGCCCATCCTGGCTGACGATGTCGGGCCTTCCTGGAGCCAGCATGTGCTGCAACTGCTCTGCCACCAGGATCTCAGCGAAGCCGACGTCACCCGCACGGCGCTCGCGACGCTCGATCTGTTGTCGAAAGAAGGTCAACCGCCAGCCGGCCGCTCTGGCTAGAAATCGAAAGGTGCTCCTGAAGATGCCGCCATCACTCGCAATTGCTTGGCAGAACCTGCCGGCAACAGCGCTACAGCAGGCCGACGGGATGTCCACTGCGTGGAACCGCTTGAATGCGCGGCGCGGAGACCTTCCCTTCCTCGATTCTGCCGCAATCACCGCCGCCCTGGACTCATTTGGCACGGGCCGGGAAAGGCTGCTCGTCGGCCGACAGGAGCAGGAAATCACAGCGATGTTCCTGCTCGTACGCACCTCCGCCGTTGCCTGGCAGAGTTTCCAGCCCGCCCAGCTACCCCTCGGCGCTTGGGTGGCCGATGACCAGCTGCCGGTGGTCGATCTCGCACGCAGCCTGATCCGGGGACCGCTGGACTTCTGCCTCCTGCTGTCGATCACCCAGATCGACCCAATGCATGCCACTCGTCCGCTCGACAGCACCGACATGCACAGCAGCGACTACATCCGTACGGCCTGGACAGAGCTTCAGGGCAGCTTTGCCGAATACTGGAACCAACGTGGCAAGAACCTCCGTCAGAACATGCGCAAGCAGAGAAACCGGTTGGCGGGCGATGGCATCAGCGGAAATCTTCGGGTGTTCGACCAGCCGACGGACATGGCGGCGGCCATCGAACGTTATGGCGCACTCGAGAGCGCCGGCTGGAAGGCTGGCCGGGGTACCGCCATTCATCCCGACAATTCGCAAGGGAAGTTTTACCGGCACTTGTTGGAGCGCGCGGCAACGCGAGGCGAAGCCGTCGTGTTCGAGTACCTCTTCGATGACCGGGTCGTTGCGTCCAACCTGTGCCTGCGACGGGAGGAGGTCCTCGTGATTCTGAAAACGACCTACGACCAGTCGATCCAGTGGTACTCGCCGGCGTTCCTGCTCAGCCACGACCAGATCGAACTGCTTTACGACGAGGGCAGGATTCAGCGAATCGAGTACTACGGCCGGATGATGGAATGGCACAGCCGCTGGACCGAAACCTCACGCGTCCTCTATCACCTGACCCTCTATCGCTGGCCACTGCTGCGGCAGCTTGCCGAATCGCGTCGGCGGCGAAAGCAAGCGGCGGACGCCCTGTCGCAGGAGCAGCCGGCACGAACGGAGAGCGCCGGGTAGCGGTCATGTTCGTTGAGATAGCTGACCCCTGATGATGAAAGTCATTGCCGTTTCCATCATCGCCGGCCCTTCTCCAGCGCACGCGAGAAGGGAAATCCGTGAGTCGCCGACGCGCCTTGCACATTGACCGGCCAAGACGGCAACGCAAAACGAACGACCGGCTCGCGGCCGGTCGTTTCATCGCTGCAACGAGTTGATTCAATTGGTCGGGGCGCCGGGATTCGAACTCGGGACCCCTTGCACCCCATGCAAGTGCGCTACCAGGCTGCGCCACGCCCCGACGAGCGCCTGATTATAACCGAAAATGAGCCCGAGACTCACGGGCGAAGCATTTCAGCGATGCTCAGCAACTCCATGCGCACCTCTTCGAGCGTCACCGCCGTGGCCTTCGCTGCCAGCTCGCCCTCTGCGTCCTCCAGGCGATTTCGCGCGCCACTGATCGTGAAGCCCTGGCTGTAGAGCAACTCGCGGATGCGTCGGACCAGCAGGACTTCGTGGTGCTGGTAGTAACGGCGGTTGCCACGCCGTTTCACCGGTCGAAGTTGCGCAAACTCCTGCTCCCAGTAACGCAGAACGTGCGGCTTCACGCCGCAGAGTTCGCTCACCTCGCCGATCGTGAAGTAACGTTTGGCGGGAATGGCCGGCAACGGCTCCGGAGCCGTTGCCGGCTCTCTATGATTCGCTTCCATCGTAGGCGTGCTCCACCTCGGCCTTCAGTTTCTGGCTCGCGTGAAAGGTCACCACCCGCCGGGCAGTGATCGGGATTTCTTCACCAGTCTTTGGATTTCGGCCTGGGCGCTGCGGCTTGTCGCGCAGCTGGAAATTGCCAAACCCGGACAACTTGACAGCGTCGCCCCGTTCGAGGGCGTTCCGGATTTCCTCGAAAAACGCTTCGACCATGTCCTTGGCCTCGCGCTTGTTGAGACCAACCTTCTCAAACAACAAGTCGGCCAGTTCTGCCTTGGTCAGCGTCATTCCCATCCCTTCTCAGACGCGAAGCTGTGCCGCGAACACCCGCTGCAGATAGGCCACCAGCTGCCGCATGGCGGCGTCGACGTCCGCCTCGAGCAAGGTTCTTTGAGTATCTTGCATCACTATGCGCAAGGCAAGGCTTTTCTTGCCCGCCTGCACACCTTGTCCGACGTAGATATCGAACAGCCGGATATCGCTGACGATTGCCGGTCGATTGATGTGCAAGGCATCGAGCAGTTGCTGCAACTCAAGCGCGTGGTCGACAACGATGGCCATGTCCCTGATGACAACCGGCTGACGTGATCCCTCGACGTATTGCGGCAGCCGGGCCTGCAGTACGGGATCGAGGTCGATCTCGAACAGCACAGGGGCCAGCGGCAACTCATGCTTCTGTTGCCATTGCGGATGCAACTCGCCGATGAAGCCGATCGCCTGGCCAGCCACGACAACCCGCGCACAGCGACCCGGATGCAGTGCCGGATGTGCGGCCACTTCGAAGCGAACAGCGAGCGGGGCGAGCAGAAGTTCCAGGTCTCCCTTGACATCGAAGTAGTCGACGTTGCGGGCCGCACAGCCCCACTGTTCGGGCAGTGCCGAGCCATAGGCGAGGGCCGCGAGTTTCCATGGTTGCCGGAAGCCGGGAACGGGGCCACCAAGGGGATCTCGAAAGAAGCAGCGACCAGTCTCGAAAATTCGCACTCGGCTTTGCCGACGTTTGAGATTCGTCGTCACGTTGGTCAGGAGTCCGCCAAGCAGCGAAGAGCGCATGACACTCAACTGACTCGCGATCGGATTGGCCAGCCGGATCAAGTGCTCGTTCGCGGCCAAGTCTCGCTCCCAGGCTTCTTCGACAAAGGCGAAGTTGATCACCTCCTGATAGCCGCAACCAGTCAGCAGTTGCCGCACGCGCGCCACCGGCCGCGTCTGCTCCCCCTGCGGCAACATCGCCAGTGTCGCCCGCGGCAAGGCCGAAGGGATCTTCTCGTAGCCGTGCAGGCGAATGAGTTCCTCGATCAGGTCTTCCTCGATCTCGATATCGAAGCGATGACTGGGTGGTGTGACGATGAAATCCTCGGCTTCCCGGACGAATGACAGCCCGAGGCGACGGAACAGTTCCTCGACGCGCGCGATCGAAACATCCAGCCCCAAGACCTTGCGCACGCGGTGCGGACGCAGACGGACCGGGTTTCGCTCGGGCAGGCTCGCGAGCGCGTCACTGACCGGACCGGCCAGCCCACCACAAATCTCGACAACCAAGCGCGTCGCACGCTCCAGCGCCCGCCGCGTCGCGCCGAAATCGACGCCGCGTTCGAAACGATGGGCGGCGTCCGAAACGAAACCGTAACGCCGCGCGCGGCCGGCGATCGCTTTCGGGGCGAAGAAGGCAGCCTCCAGGAAGAGCTCGGTTGTCGCCAGAGTGATGCCACTGGCCTCAGCGCCCATGATCCCGGCCATCGCCAGCGGTCGTCGCTCATCGGCAATCAGCAGAACATCGTCCTGCAACTCCACCGTTTGCTCGTTGAGCAGCTTGATCGTCTCGCCCGCCTGTGCCATGCGGACGTGAATGGCCCCTGCAAGCTGGTGGTTGTCGAAGGCGTGCAGAGGCTGGCCCAGTTCGAGCATCACGTAGTTGGTGATATCGACCAGAGCCGATATCGGGCGCATACCGCTGCGCTCGAGCCGCCGCCGCATCCACCACGGCGTCGCGGCGGTCGCGTCGACCCCGGTGACCACCCTGCCGCAGTAGCGCGGGCATGCGACGGGGGCGTCCAGGACGACTGCGCGCTCAGTGGTCATGCCAACCGTCACGTCCTCGACATCGAGGTAACGCGCTGGCGCACCAGTCAGGGCTGCAACCTCGCGCGCAACACCTTCGAGCGACAGGCAATCCGCCCGATTGGGGGTCAACTTCAGCGTCAGCATGCGGTCATCGAGATCTAGATGGCGGCGCAGATCGTCACCGACGGGGGCGGCAGGATCCAGGAGAAGCAATCCTGATGCGTCATCACTGATGCCAAGTTCCCGTGCCGAGCAGAGCATGCCAAAGGACTCGACGCCGCGAACCTTGCTGAGCCTGATCTGCAGACCACCGGGGAGCTCGGCGCCGACCAGCGCGCAGGGCACCTTGCTGTTCGCCACGACATTCGGCGCGCCGCAGACGATCTGCAGAAACTCGCCGGCACCGACGTCCACCCGGCACAGGTTCAGCCGATCGGCGCTCGGATGGCGGTCGACGCTGACGACCTGAGCGACGACGACTCCGCTGAAGGCGGGCGCGACGGACTCCTCTTCCTCGACCTCCAGACCAGCCATGGTCAGCAGGTGAGAGAACTCCGGTCCAGAACATGCAGGATCAACGAAACTGCGTAGCCAGGATTCAGAAAATTTCATGCCTGTTCGCGGTCCGAAAGGGTCACCATCAGACGAACTGCCGCAGGAAGCGCAGATCGCCATCGAAGAACAGGCGCAGGTCATTGATTCCGTAGCGCAGCATGGTCAGGCGATCGGGCCCCATCCCGAAAGCGAAACCAAGGTAGCGCTCTGGGTCGATATTGACGTGACGCAGGACGTTCGGGTGAACCATTCCGCAACCAGCGATCTCGAGCCAGCGGCCCTTGTGCGCGCCGTTCATGAATGCCATGTCGATTTCTGCCGACGGCTCGGTGAAGGGGAAGAACGAAGGCCGGAAACGCACCTGCAGATCGTCACTCTCGAAGAAACGGCGCAGGAAGTCGGCGATGACACCCTTCAGATCGGCAAAGCTGACGTTCTCGCCGATCCACAGGCCTTCGACCTGGTGGAACATCGGCGAATGCGTCGCATCGGAATCCACCCGATAGACCCGCCCCGGAGCGATGACGCGGATCTCCGGCATCGCCTCCAGAGTCGCATGGTGCGCTACGTGCGCCTGCATGTAGCGCACCTGGATCGGGCTGGTATGGGTGCGCAGCAACACACCTTTGGCGACCGATCCCGACTCATCCCGCAGGTAGAAGGTGTCGTGCATCGAGCGCGCCGGGTGATCCTCGGGGGTGTTGAGGGCGGTGAAGTTCTGGAAATCGGCCTCAATCTCGGGACCATCGGCGACCTCGAAACCGATCGAACGGAACAGTGCCTCGATCCGTTCAAGCGTCCGCGTCACTGGATGCAGGCCTGCGCGTCCCTGTCCGCGGCCAGGCAACGTCACGTCGAGCGCTTCCTCTGCCAGGCGGGCGCTCAGAGCCATCGCACGAATGGCTTCGCGACGCGCGTTGAGTGCGGTTTCAACCGCCACCTTGGCACGATTGATGGCCGCTCCGCTCGTCCTGCGCTCATCCGGCGGCAACTTGGCCAGAGCCTTGAGCAGCTCGGTTATCTCTCCGTTCCTGCCGAGATAGCCGGCCTTGATCTGCTCGAGCACATCGGCGTCGTCTGTTGCAGCAAAAGCCAGAACCGCGGCCTGGACAATCTGATCGAGGTTGTACATGCTTCACCGAAAAAAGGAGGCTCGCGCCTCCTTTCACGAGATTCGTCGGGCCTAGGGGGCGAGCCGGGCCTTGGCCTCGGCAGCGAGGGCAGCAAAAGCCGGCTTGTCGAACACAGCCAGATCGGCCAGAACCTTGCGATCCACCTCCACCTGTGCCTTTTTCAGGCCATTCATCAAGGTACTGTATTTCATGCCGAGCTCCCTGGCAGCCGCGTTGATGCGAGCAATCCAGAGGCTGCGGAACTGGCGCTTCCGCTGTCGGCGATCACGGTAGGCATACTGGCCAGCCTTCATCACCGCCTGCTTGGCGACACGATAGACGTTCTTGCGACGACCGCGATAGCCCTTGGCAAGGGCGAGAACTTTCTTGTGGCGCGCGTGCGCCGTTACACCACGCTTGACTCGAGGCATCGTCTAT
>ERZ761603.3405-NODE-3405-length-10219-cov-8.988292_pt1 | contig 10219 bp, 10 predicted proteins | sample MGYA00511879_ERZ761603 | MGnify/ENA primary metagenome ERZ761603 (study PRJEB28899, sample SAMN02850040) | bioreactor sludge metagenome | biome: EBPR Sludge; feature: EBPR Bioreactor; material: flocular biomat | place: Australia: Thorneside Wastwater Treatment...
GACGGGTCAGAAGAGCCGAAGCCGATTCGTCTCATTCTTGTTGACAGGTTCCGGTCTGACGGGGGGTCGTTCTGTCTGGTCGGGCATACAGCACGATGCTCCAACTGGCTGGCGTGGCCGGAGGAGGCTCCGCGCGCCAGCGTCGTCGCGATCCCGCGAGTCGCGCGCCCCGGCCACGTCGAGGTAGGCTCGCACGATCAGTCGAGCGGCGGACGCACCCGAACCCGCGCTTCGTCCACCACGGCGAGATGACCTGCGAGCCGCTCCACGACCTCGCGACGCGCGAGCAGGAGCTCGAACACCCCGCAGATCTCTGCCGCGACGGCGTGCTCGCTCAGCCGAAGAACGACGATGCCAGCATGCTCGACCGGCGCGTAGAGACGGACGTCGGCGAAGTCAAGGTCGCGCGTCACCAGGACAAGCCCGTTCGCCGTCGCGTACGCGGCGATCGCCTCGTCAGACGCATCGCCGAGCCCGACGTCACTCACATGCACGGCCACGTCACCCGCACGGGCCGCCACCGACACCGCAGACCGCGGCAGGTTCGCGTCGAGCAGGAAGCGCATCGCTACGCCGACAGCGGATGGAACGACTCCTGCGCGGCGAGATCGGCGACGAAGCGGAGCGCCGCGCGGATGTCGTCCGCGGTGAGCCCGTACTCCTGCTGGACCTCGTCGAAGGACATACCGCCCGCGAGGCTCCCGACGACGAGGGTCACGGGCATGCGCGTGCCACGGATCACGGGCTTGCCGTGGCAGACATCCGGGTCGATGACGATGCGGTCGTGGGTCATGCGAGCAGTCTACCCGCCGGGCGGCCACCAGCAAAGCTGTCCCGCAAGGAGCCCGTGTCCGTGCAGGTCATTGAGGGGTGGCCCGCTCCACATCCTCGATCCAGACCTGCTTACCTGCTGGCGCGTCGGCGGCGCACAATACTCTGTCCCCCAGTCCGGGGTTGCCACACTAACCACCGGCGGTAGCGTGCTGGGCGGGTCGCAAGACGAAAATGCCCGCCGGAACCAAGGTTCACGGCGGGCTCTGAGATGGTTGGGCATACAGAACGATTTTCGAACTGGCTGGCGAGGCTGGGCACGGACGCCCGCGAGTTCATCGGAGCCATTGGGCGCGCGCGATCCAAAGACGCGACGACACACTCCCGACGTTGACGTCCTCCTCGGAGGCGTGTATGGGATCTCCACACAGGAGCTTGCCATGCGCCAGACCGTCGCCATCAGCTTGCCCGAAGACCTCACGGCAGAGCTCGACGCCGCAGCACGCGAGGAAGGGACCTCCCGGAGCGAACTGGTGCGAGATGCCCTGCGTCGCTTCCTGGCCGTCCGGCGCTTCCGAGCCGTGCGCGAAGCGGTGACGGCACACGCCGAAGCCGCGGGCTTCATCACGGACGAGGACGTCTTCAAGGCGCTCTCGTGAGGCTCGTCCTCGACAGCAACGTGCTCGTCGCCGCGCTCGGAACGCGCGGCATGTGCGCAGAGCTCTTCGAGCGGGTGCTGGTCGCCCACGAGTACGTGATCGACGCCCACATCCTCGGCGAAGTCGAGCGGGCGCTTCGCACCAAGTTTCGGCTGCCGGAGGCGCGCGTCGAGGAAGCCGTCACACTGCTTCGCACCACCGGACGCTGGATCGACGCGCCCCGCCTGGCAGCTCCCGTAAGCCGCGATGCGGATGACGACGCCATCCTCGCGCTCGCGAAGGCGAGCGGCAGCCGGATGATCGTCACCGGCGACGACGACCTGCTCGTGCTGCATCCGTGGGCAGACATCGCGATCGTGCGACCGCGCGACTTCTGGCCCGTCGACCGGGCCGGGGGGCGCTGAACCCACGAACGCCCGGAGTTGCACAACGACAAAACCCGCCGGACCCTGCGGTCTAGGCGGGCTTCGAAGTGGTTGCGGGGACAGGATTTGAACCTGCGGCCTTCGGGTTATGAGGACGAGGTTGCGCGTCCGGTGGGATTGCTGGGTCGGAGGGACCTTGGTTCTGGCGCGGCTGGGTTTGGCTGACTTGGCGGTCGCGCGCCCTCTAAGATCCAGGGTGGATCCAAGGCCGTGCGGAACGAGCACCGCGGGGCCGTCACGCGGTGGCATTGGAAACCGCTCCGGAGCGTCCGTGGCGCCCGCGCCCACCCCGGTACGCCTTAGTCGCTCGTCAGTCAGTCTTTTCGTCCAGCTCCCCCACGGAGCGACCTTGTCGATGACAACAAGGCGATTATGCGACTGACCCCTGTACCAAGGTCAGTCCCGATGATGACCGTCGGCCAAGCTATGCAAGCCTTCATCTCGTCGCTGGAGGTCTCGGACAGAGAGTACGACGACGCGGTTCGCCAGCGCGAGGTGATCCGCGGCCACCTTGAGGACGCCCTGTCCGTCAGCGAGTTCCTGATCTCCGGCTCGTTCAAGCGCAAGACCGCTATCCGCCCGCTGCACGACATCGACCTGTTCGTCGTCCTCGACGCGACGACCCATCAGACGCTCGCGGCGGGTGAGCCAATCGAGACGTTGGAGGCGATCCAGGAGGTCTTGGACCACGCCTACCCGACGAAGGAGCATCCTATTCTCCAGCGGCGGTCGGTGAACATTGAGTTCTCTGGCACTGGCCTCGCGTTCGACGTGGTCCCAGCGTTCGCGAACGGCGACGACGAGTACCTCATTCCCGATCGGGACACGAACACGTGGATCCGCACCAACCCGCGTAGCCATGCCGAGCACGCCACCGTCGCGAACGAGCGGGCCGGCAAGATGGCGAAGCCCATCGTCAAGGCGCTGAAGCGCTGGTCGAGCTGCCTCCCAGAAAAGCCCGTGCGCTCCTTCCACTTGGAGCTGATGGTATACGAGGCGCTTGAAGTCAAGCCCGACAGCTACATGGCGGGAATCGCCTGCGCGCTCAGGCGCATGGCAGATCGTGTTCTTCGCGACATGCCAGAGCCCGCCGGCATTGGACCGGCCGTCGACCAGGGGATGGGACTCGGCGAGCGACAGGCGGCAGCGCGTCGGTTCGCCGACGGAGCCGCGCAGGCTGAGGAGGCGATCGACCTCGCTAGACGCGGAGCAACGGGTGAGGCACACCACATCTGGCGTGCCCTCCTCGGGGCGGCCTACCCGGAGGTGGGGACACCGCCGAAGACAACGAACGCAAGGGTGGCCTCGTCCATCGTCGTGGGCGGCAGCCGCGCCCCCGACTCGCCCGGCGCGCGGTTTGGGTGATTTGTGACCACGTGGTTCGAACGGGATCCAACTCGCTGGGAGAAGGAGCTCGCCGCTGTGTTCGAGGCAGGGCTGGCCCTGATGCTACAGCGGAGCGGGCCAGAGGTGGGTTGGCGAGGCATCGTCGAAGTGGATGGTGCCGCCCACCACGTCGTGATCCGGTATCCAGCCTATTATCCAGGGGGTCCACCGTTCATTTGGGAAACCGAGCCATTCAACGACCAGTTGATAGATGCGCGGTCCACTCATCACCAACTGACCACGGGCGCGCTTTGTCTGTACGGCGCTGGGGAGCAGCAGAACGCCTGGTCCGCCCACCACACGGTGGTCGACCTACTTGAGCGATACCGAGAGTTCCGAAGGATGGCCAACAACGGTGAGCATATAGACGACCATGGCGGACCGTCGGGTGACTTCGTTGGACAGGCGACTGCCCGCCCCGTCCTTCTGTCCCCTGGGCAGGCCGCGGTGCTTGGCATGCCGGGTTGGGGTAGAATCTGGCTTCATCCCCTTTGGACCCAGCAGGCATGGGTTGCGGGCCGCGTTGATCATCGCGACGGACTCTCCGTCGTTCAAGATGCAGCGAGATGGCCGATTCATCCAGGAGTGCCTTCCGCGAGCATTCAGCCCGTCCCATGGGTCAAGGTGAACGCCGCGACATGGAGGTCAACCTTCCCCGACTGGGCGAGCGTGCAGGCGGTCGTGCCGAGCGACGCTCCGAGACGCCCTGATGGCATGGTGGTCCTCGTCCGAGATCTGCGTAGTCAGCCCGAGCACGTGGAGCGGCCTGCGGAGGGGCACGAGCACGCCGTCGTTGGCGTCGGGCTCTCAGGTCTGCAACTTCAGGCGCGCTGGGTGATGCCGTTGGACACCCCCATGGGCCCAAGGCTGGTGAGTGGACCGGTGGAAGAGGTCGACCTGCAGGCCGCCCTGTTTGCCCGGATCGACGGGGCGCTCACAAGCCGCTCAGCTCTCGACGGCTGGACCGTCGTCTTGGTTGGCCTAGGGTCCCTGGGCGGTTCGATTGCCGTCCACCTCGCTCGGTCAGGTGTGTCCCGCTTCGTGTTGTATGACCCCGACGTTCTTCGCCCCGAGAACGTCATGAGGCACGTCGCTGGTCGAACCATGCTTTACGGGTCGAAGGTGGACGCCGTCCGCGCTCTGATTCTCGACCGCAACCCCTGGGCGGAGGTGGACACCCACCCGTCGAGCCCCCTGTGGGATGCGTCAGGGGGCGCGAGCGCCGCGTTCGACGCCCTGCTCCTGCGGGATCAAACGCTGCTGGTGATCACTGTCGCGGAGCACGAGACCGAGCATGCGCTCAACGCCCGTGCCGTTGCACACGGGCGTCCAGCGATCTACGCGAGCGTCCTCGGGCCGGGTGATCACGGGCGCGTGTTCCGTGTTCTTCCGGGCGAGAGCCCTTGCTACTCGTGTGTCGTCGACGCCCAACAAGAGTCGCCGGGCAGCTACTTCCGAGTCGGGAACGAACACACGGCACCTGCAGGATACGCGCAGCCCGGCATGCCGGGCTTGGGAGTGGACGTCGAGCAGGTCGCTCTGCACGCCTCCCGGTTCGTACTCCAGACGCTCGACCGCCTCGGCGGGGGAGCACTCGGCTACGCCGATGCCCCAGGACACCATCTTGTCTGGACAAACCGCGGCGGTGACGGCTTCGACCTTGCGCTGCAAGCGCGGTGGGAACCATACCATCGGCGCCCGATGTGCGCAGTGTGCTCCAGCCACAACGTCCGAGATGACCCCGTTGTTTCGGCGCGCATTGAGCAACTCCAACGGGAGCTGCGAGATCCGAGCCGCCTCGCGAGGCACGTCCCTATACTGCACGTCGACACACCGCCTCCATCCCAAGGGAGCGCCTCATGACCACGTCGGATCAGATCATTCTCTTGCTTGACGTGGATGCGCCTGCCGATGAGGAGGGTGTGCTCTCCCACGTCCCACACGAGAGGCGGCATCGACACGTTCTTCGGCTGACGGATCTGGGATGGCACCGTCAACCTGGTGTTTCTCGTGACCAACTCCACTGGGCCGCGCTGGCGTTGGCCGTCGCACGCATGTCGGACCGGGTTCGCGGACTGCTGCCGCCGGATGGCGGTCGGGTAGAGGTGTGGGTCGGTGGCCACGCTCCCCTGTCGGTATTCGCGGCGGTGGGCGCCTCTCTTGACTCCCGAACGATGCACGTTTGGTCTGTCCAACGTCGGAAATATACGGGCGAATGGGACGTACTCAACCTGGTTTCGTCCGCGGCCGGTGATCCGATCCTTGTTCCCGGTGGGTGCAGGCCTCAAGAACCATCGGACAGCACGGGGCGTGTCGCTGTGTTCCTGTCGACCCAGGTCCCGCAGCCTCCACGTGAGGCCATCCGAAGCGCCATCGTGGCGAAGGGTGACGACCTCGCCGGGATCGCGAGTCTGGCGACCTCACCCGCCACGGTGCAGGCCGACAACATCGGTGTCATCGTTCGCCAGGTGCACGAACTGCTTGTCGACCTATCGGCGACATGGCCGCACCGCACGGGACTGTCCCTGTTCCTTGCTGGTCCAGCATCATTGGCGCTGGCAACCGGGCTTGCGCTCAACCCGAACATCTTCTACGCCGACGGGCGGACCGTGGAACTGACCGAGTACGTAGCCGGGGCCTACACTAGCGCCCTGTCGCTACCGCTGGCGGGTCCGCGCCTTATCGACGTGCCCACCGATGCCGACGCCCAACTGCGACGCAGAGGAGCCTTCGACGCGCTCGTACGGGGCATCATCGACCTGCAGCGACATCTCCAACGCAACGACGTGTTCGTGCCCAAGGGTCTCACTCCGGCAGGCATCCCCGAAGGAGAACTCGCCGAGCGCCTGTTGCAGCGGCTAAGGCGACTGGCGATCCCTACGAACCCTGCAAATGACGCCTTCGAGGTGGACACGTTGGGGGACGAGCTTCGGATCAGTCATGGGCTGCTCCAGGCGCTCGTCGACCTCCCCCCCGAGATCCAGGTTCGTCTGGGACAACTGTTCACGTTGCACGAACTGCTGCATGTCGACCAGGGATTGGGTAGCCACAACTACCAGGGCATAGGCCGGTCGGGCGTGGTCCTCGAAGAGGTAGACTTCTGGGCCGATGCCGCCGCTATCGGCGCAGCGACGCTCCACCACATCGCTCGCAATGGGCCAGCTGCTCTGCCGGCGAGGGTGCTCATCGACTTCATCGATGCCCACATCGCCGCAATGCGAGCCTTCGATAGGATGGAACAGGGATCTGAGACGCTGCGTGTGATGCCGGAGCGCCGCTTACGGCGATACCTGATCTGGTTCGTGCAACGGGCGAGAGCGGCCGCCGTGCGGGCGACAGACGACGTCCGCCAGCTGTTGAACGGGCGGCTGCTGGTCGAGTTGGCTCCGCTCCGTGGGCACCTCGACGATCGGTACGACAAGATCGTCGATTCACCCACACAGGACACCTCGTTGACCGTGGCCCTGGATGGAGGAGTGAGGAGGTTCCCAGCCCTTCCAGGTGCCTTTGTGCCCGCAGGTCTGGTGGCCGCGGTCCGTGAGTTCCGCAGCCACGAGTTGGAGCGCGCCGCTAGCTACGTCGTCAGAGAGGGGTCCAGTGTGCTGACGGCATGGAGGAGCACGTGAGCAAGGCGTCGACGCCGGTAAGCATGTTGGCGCTACTTCATCAGGTCGATCGCGAAGAACTCCGGCCTGACGGGGACGCCGTCAGGGAGGCGCACAAGCGAGCGAACAAGCTCATCGAAGAAATCCAGCTTGGTCCATCATGGATGTTCGACATCGTCGAGGTCATCGAGCACGGCTCGATGAGTCGCGGCACAGGTCTCAGGAGCTTTCGCGACCTCGACAAGCTGGTCATCCTGAATCCCGAGGCGCTTAGGACCCAGGCCGGTTCGGAACGGACTCCCAAGGACACCATTCACCGCCTCGCCGACACCGTTCGAAAACGTCGGGCCGGGCTCGTAAGTCTCGGCACTCTAGAGGTCCGGGCTCAGGCCCACAGCGTCGGTGTCTCGTACCCGGCGAGCTCAATACGAATCGACCTCGTCCCGGCCGTCCGAACCCGAACCGGACAAATCGTCATCCCCGAGCCGGGCACCGAGTCCTGGATTCAGACCAATCCGGGCGAGACAAGGCGTCGACTGGAGGACGCGAAAAGGCTCGCTCCCCACGCAGGCGTCGCGATTCGCCTGCTCAAGGGCTGGTCGCGGGCCCGCGGCGGAGTCCTTCCGTCGTTCGGCATCGAGACAGCCATCGTCAACCAGATTCTCGCCTTCGGTCCCACCTCTCTCGTGGACCTCGTTCGCGGCTTCATCGAAGGAGTCGCAGCGAGTGACATGCGGCGTCCGCTGTTGCTAGGCGCATCGAGGATCCCATTCACACCGGTGACGCTGGTCGACCCTGTGTCGGGTGCCAACCTGACGAATCGCATGGGATTTGACCACAAGAAGAAGTTGATCGATCGTTGCCGCTGGACCAGGGACCATCTCAGCCGATTGGACGATATCGGCGAGAGTGGAAAGCGTGAGGTAGCGCTCACGCTTGCTCGGAAGCTCTTTGTTGGTGATCATTGATGGTTCCAGCCAGTACCGCACGAACTGCCGGTTGTGCTCATCAGATATGTACGAAACACCGCTTCCCGATGCCACGCAAAGTAGGGTCGGTGCTGCGACGCCAACCCTCGCACCCGCAACGACCTCTCCAACCCCAGCACCCCGCGAGCCGCGCCATCGAGCGCGTCAGACACACGCACCACCCCATCCTCCTCCACCGCGATCAACCCCGCATCGAACGCCGCGTCGAGGTGCGCCGACAGCAGCAGCCCGTTGTAGACGTCGAGCCGCTCCTCATCGGTCGCGTCCTTCCACGGCTTGGCGTGGCTCGCGCGGAGGAGCGCCGGCACCGCCAACCCGGTGATCGCGCACCGCCCGCCCCACAAGGCCATCAATCCGTCCCGGAACAGCGCCTGCCCCCGTCGTTGAACCACGAGTCGCTCGGCCTCTGTCGTCCTCGGCAGGTCCGCGGTCTCCTCGGCAAACCGTCGCCACAGCGCGTTCGGCAGCGCGCGCGCCAACATGTACGTGCGGCGCAGCAGCCGGTCCAGAGCGGCGATGTCGTCGACCCCGCGTGCGGCGACCGCACCGGAGGGGAGCGGGTTGGCGATCGCGACGCCGTCGGTGAGGGCCGCGGCGACGCCAGCGTGCGACACCGCCACGATCAAGGTGGCACCGGACCACGACGTCAGCCACACCCGAATGGGCGCATGGCTGGAGCCGAAGCACAACCAGTCGCCGACCGGTGGCTCCGGCAGGTCGAAGCCGTTGTCCTCGGCGGCCTTCTCGAGGCGGATGCGGAGTACGGGCGGGACGGTCATGAACGCCCGCCGACGACCTTGGGGACCTGGGCGAACAGGGTCTCGAGTCCGCTGCGCACCAAAGCGTCGTCGCCCTCGGCAGCCAGCGAGGCGGCCTCCCAGGAGGCAGCGACGCGAGCCTCCGACAACCACGTGATCTCCGGCAGGATCAAGCCTGGCTTCGTCCCCGTTGCGCCAGGCGTGAGCCAGAGCAGCCTCGCGGACCACTCACCGCGGTCGGCGCCGGTCCATGCGTCTGGCCAAACCCATACCAGCGAGCCGCGCCAAGGGTCGACCGCGGCGTGACAGGTCGTCGCCACGCCCGTCCTCGTGACCCTGGCACGCTCGGATGGCGTGGGCTCGGCACCAACCAGGTCGTAGGCGGGCACCGGCGCAGACCCGAGGCCGGCGCGGTCGATCAGCAGCTCCAGCGCGCGACCCGCCAGGTAGCCCTCCCACCTCCGGTTCAGCACGGGCATGTGGCCGAGGAGCATCGAGAACCGATGGAGCTCGAGCACCTCCGCCAGCTCGGGTTCGGTCTCGGGCCGCACGTCCACCGCGACGATCAGCTCGCGATGGGCTCGCCGGCGAGCGACGTTCATGCGGTACAGCGAGCGCACGGCCGAATGACCGCCGGTCCACAGGCCGAGCACCCGCCTGTTCAACGAGCCCTTGGCGCCGGCGGTCCCAAGGTACAGGACCCGCTCCGAGCCCCCGATGGCGTCATCCTCCGTGGCTTCGGAGCGAATCCGGTACACGTACCCGCCGGGCGCCGATCCGCCCCCGGGCGTCACCAAAGCAGCGAGCTCCTCCGCCGAAGGGCACCCGGCGGCGCCCAAGGTGCCGTCGACGAGCACCCTCACGCCGCTCAGCAGGGGCCTCCAGCCTCCGCTGGTCATGACGCCTCCCGGGGCGTGTTCGTTGATTCCGAGGCAGCCGCCTGCAACCCATGAACGTCCGATGACGACCCCCCATCGGCCACCCCGCCCCCATCCATTCGGCCAGACCCACCCGATGGCCGAATGAAAATCCAGGACCCAGGCAGACACCTATCGCCAACCGCCGCCACCCTATCGGCCACCGTCCACCCCCTGGCCGAATCCCGTCAGCCGGTACCTCGTCATCCGCGTCTTCCCCGTCGCCTCCACCTGCCCCCCGTCCACCAGCTCCCGCAGGCACCGCCGGAAGGTCCGCTCTGGCACCTCCGGCCCTACCCGCCGGTGCACCTCGGAGCTCGACGAGTCCGGATACCGCTCCAGATCCTCAACGATCAACGCCCGCAGCCGATGCGGCTGAACCCGCCGGAGCGTGGTCTGAGCGTCCAGACCCGACGCCCGCAGCAGCTCCGGCGGGACGAAGTACCGCGTCGCCCGGGAGCGTCCGACCTGCGCCACGAGGGCCAGCTCCACTAGGCGCCCGAGCCAGGTCCGAAGATCCGCCGCCTCGGCCAGCGACAGGCGCTGCACCAGCTCCGCCCCGGTGAGCCCCTCCGTCTGCGCGAGCAGCCCGAGCGTGATCCGCTCCCGCTGGGTCAGGTGGTGCCGCTGGTCGGCCTCGCCGACCAACCGGATGACGCCCGGATGCAGGACCCGCCGCGGCACGGTCACCCGAGATCGGAAGAGCGTC
>ERZ761603.3409-NODE-3409-length-10214-cov-68.235358_pt1 | contig 10214 bp, 9 predicted proteins | sample MGYA00511879_ERZ761603 | MGnify/ENA primary metagenome ERZ761603 (study PRJEB28899, sample SAMN02850040) | bioreactor sludge metagenome | biome: EBPR Sludge; feature: EBPR Bioreactor; material: flocular biomat | place: Australia: Thorneside Wastwater Treatment...
CTGTGGCAAGGCGCGAGGGCGCGACCAGCCGGATGGCTGACGAGCGACCGCGAGTGCGACCGCCCGGCGGCCGGCAGGCCAGCATGATCGCTGACGATGGGTTTGACTTCAGCAAGCCGTACGAAAGCGCCTTGCCTGATCCGGCGCTTCTCGGCAAGAGCGATGGCGGTGCGGCGTCGCTTGGCGGCGCAAAGTCGTCCGGGCAGGTCCGTCGGCCAGTCGCCGCACTGCTCGGCGGACTGGGTCGAAGCTAGGCCGCGGTCGGGCGGCCTGGCGCAGAGACCAGCCGCCGGGCGCTGCGCGGGGGGGCGCGGCCTGTCCGGGCTTCACGCGGGCGCCTCCGGCGACAGGTGCCGGTACATCACGAATGCATCAACGTAGCCGCGCTCGGGATGACGGAAGGCCTCGGGCAGTGTGCCGACGATCGAGAAGCCGAGTTTCTGCCAGAGTCGCACCGCCGCCTCGTTGGTCGACACGACCAGGTTGAACTGCATCGATCGGAAACCAAGGGCGATTGCCCTTTGCTGCGAATCGCGGCAAAGCGCTGAAGCGACGCCACGCCCGCGTGCGCTCGGGCTGACGACATAGCCGCAGTTGCAGACATGACTGCCCTGGCCGGGCTGGTTGGCCTTCAGATAACAGGTTCCGACGACCTCCCCGTCGGGTTTGAGCGCAATGAAGGTTCTGGCCGGAAGCTCGAGCCACACCTGCCTTGCCTGCTCGGGTGTAATGTCTTGCGGGTAGCTGTAGGTCTCGCCGGCACGCAATACCGGAGCAAGGATTTGCCAGATCTGCGGCCAGTCGCGCGCCTCTGCCTGACGGATTGAAATGTTCATTGTTGTCCCTGTACGCTTGAGGTGGCGCGCCGTCGCTTCTTGTCCGGCCCCTGACACGATGGCCAAGTACATGAATTGATTTTGTAACGTGGTGAACTCGCGGAACTCTCGGCGCCTGCGACGAGTGTAGGTCGCGCCGGGTTCGGCGGTCAAGCGAACAGCAGAATGGCTGCCTGCCTCAGCCAGCCGTTCTGAGCATTTCGCCAGACGTGGCAGCCAGTCAGCCGGATGATGAGGCGTTGCCTCTGCCTGCGGTGCAACGGGAAGTCACGCCAGCTATGGGAGCAGGGGCAGGGAGGGGAAAGCCAGTCCGTCGGTCAGGCGCTGCCCGCTGGTGGCCGCGTTTTCACAGCGGGCGGTGTTTCGAACAGCCTGAGAATGGCGAGCGAAATATTGTCGCCGTCTCCGACGGCCAGTCCGCGGGCGCGGTTGACGAGTAATTCGGAAGCCTCGCGGACCGACGACGAGCCATTGATCACCCAGGCGAATTCCTGGTCGCTGAAGTAGCTCCACAAGCCATCCGAACAGAGCAGGAAGGTGTCGCCCGGGTGCAGGCCGACGCATTCGCCGAAAGCGATCTTCGGCGCCTGCGCGCCACCGAGCGAGGTCAGCAGGATGTTGCGATTGGGGTGGGACAGCGCCTGATCGGGTGTAATCCTGCCTTGCAAGACGAGCTGCATGACGTACGAGTGATCGGTGCTGCGGAAAACCAACTGGTCGTCGCGAAAATGATAGAAGCGGCTGTCGCCGCAATGCGCCCAGCTGATCCTGTCGGGTTGCAGCAGGAGCATGGCGACGGTGCTGTGCGGCTCTTTCTCATTCAGGAAGCGAGACGCTCTGATCAAGGTATGCGCTTCATTGATGCACGCTTCGAGCAGCGTGCGGGCGGACTCGGTACGCGCCGAGAAGCGAGCCAGATTGTCGCGCGCTGTATGGATCACCTGTTGCGCAGCCAGGACTCCGCCGGTATGGCCGCCCATGCCGTCAGCCACCACGGCGAGAACCACCCCGCCGCCGCGTGGATGGGGCAGGATGGCTACCCTGTCCTGTTGCTCGCGGCGATCACCCTGATGCTGCGCAACGCACGCGTCGATCGAAATCGGCATTAACTGACACTCTCCCCCAAGGCTTTTGTTCTTGTTTGTTCGCCATCAGACAATTCTATCTCTATCCGGCCTGGCGTGGGTCATCGTTTTCCTGCCGCATGGTCAGGCCGACGGCTGGCGTTTGCCTGATCGTTACGCCAAGTTGTTCGCGCGCCCAGCGCACGACGGGCTGGCTGGGAGGCTCGCCGGTGCAAGCAAGCGTGCGCAGTTCGAGATCGTAGGCGGAACGCGCGTTGGGTACAGAGACCATCATCGCGCTCAGCGTTTCAGTTGTGACGACGGCATTGCGCACCGCATGCTTTTCGAGCAGTGCGAAAGCCCGGTGTGGGTCGCCACCCGGGTTGGCGGCCAGCAGCGGCACGCCAAAATGCCAGGTCGGGAAGACGACGCTCGTCAGCCCGACCGCCGATGCCCAGTCGATTGGCGACCACAGCAGGTCGCCGGTTTGCGGAAAGGCGTCGTGCGCCTCGACGTGCTCGCCGAGTACGGCGAGCACGGCACCGTGCGTCAAGGGCAAGGCTTGCGGCGCGCCGACGTTCGTCTTGTCAGGATAGACGAGCATGGCCAGGTCGTCGGCTGTGGTCGCCAACGGCGTGTAGCGCGGCGAGGCGTGTTCGCGTACGCGCGGCCAACTGTGAATGCCGTCACCAGCCTCTCCAGCAACATCGATGATCTGGCGCAGGAGGGGTAGCTGTTGGCGCAGTGCGTCGATCTGGGACCGGCTGCTCGCGTCGACGATCGCCAGGTGCGCTGCCGAGTCGCGCAGACGGTGCGCCATCGCCGGGTCGACTGGATCGCTTGCCATGGGTACGGCAATGGCTCCCATCTGGCAGGCCGCAAGCTGGGCAATCAAGGCTTCCGGGCGCGGCGGCAGGATGATCGCGACGCGGTCGCCGGCGAGCGTGCCGAGCGCTGCCAGGACGTTCGACAAGCGATTGGCCTCGCGTTGCAGGTCCCAGAAGCTGTAGGCCCAGGTCCGACCATCCGGGTCGTCGTAGTAGAGCGCCAGGCGACCACGGTCGGCGGCCCAGCGCTGGCAGAGGTCGACCGCCAGATTGAACGGCTGGGCTCCCTGCCGGGTGCAGCCGGCGTGCGCTTGCTTCTGATCGGGAATCATTTTTTCGGGGTTCACCGAGCGCCTTCTCTTGCTTGTCCGACTTTCCCCGCCGTGGCTTGCTCAGTCGAGCCCGTTCAGACGTTCGTCGATCAGTTCGATCCAGTGGCGTACCGGCAGGCTGCTGCCACTTTGCAGGTGCGTCTGGCAGCCGATATTGGCCGTCACCAGAACATCTGGCGAGGCGGCAGTCAGCGCTGCCAGCTTGCCGTCACGCAACTGTCCAGCGAGGACCGGCTGACTGATCGAATAGGTTCCCGCCGAACCACAGCACAGGTGAGGATCGGCGACCGGGACAAGCTGGTAGCCGGCGGTGCTGAGCAGCGCTTCGACGACGCCGCGAATCTTTTGGGCATGCTGCAGCGTGCACGGCGAATGGAAGGCCACCCGCTGACCACCAGCCTTGCTGCTGCCAGCGAGCAATTCGGCCAGTCGCTCGCTTTCGCTCGCCAGCACCTCGGAAACGTCGCGCGTCAGCGCCGCGATGCGGGCGGCTTTGGCGGCGTAAGCCGGGTCGTCGGCCAATACTTCGCCATACACGCGCACGTGTTCGCCGCAACCCGATGCCGTCATCACAAAGGCTTCGACCTGTCCGCTATCGACCAGGGGCCACCAGGCATCGATCACCTGCCGCATGTCATCGCGCGCCTTCTCCTGCGCGTGCAGGTGATAGCGCAGCGCGCCGCAACACGCGGCGCCCGGTACTTCGCTCAGGGTGATTCCGAGCCGGTCGAGGACGCGCGCGGTTGCCGCGTTGGTGTTCGGTGTCAGCGTCGGTTGTACGCAGCCGGCGAGGGCGACCATTTTTCTCCGGTGCGCGCGCGGACGCGGCCACGGCTGCTCGCTGCCGCCCGCCGGCATGGGTACTTTTTCGGCCAGCACGCGGGGCAGCAAGGGCCGGAAAAGCTGGCCGAGAGCGACCGCCGGTTTGAAAATCCACGGCCGGGGCAAGGCTTCGGTGAGCAGGAAGCGCGTAGCGCGTGCGGCAAGCGAACGGGGCACGCGTTCTTCCAGGACCTCGCGCCCGATTTCCAGCAGACGATGGTATCGGACTCCCGATGGGCAGGTCGTCTCGCACGACCGGCAACTGAGGCAGCGGTCGAGGTGCAGCTGCGTCTTCTCGCTCACTGCTTGCCCTTCGAGCATCTGCTTGATCAGGTAGATGCGCCCGCGTGGTCCGTCGAGTTCGTCGCCGAGCAATTGAAAGGTCGGGCAGGTTGCCGTGCAGAAACCGCAATGCACGCAACTGCGCAGGATCGCGTCGGCCTCGCGGCCGGCAGCGGTATCCTTGATGAAATCGGCCAGATGGGTCTGCATGGGCGACGAACTCTCAGAGATCCGGATACATTCGGCCGGGGTTGAAAACGCCTGACGGGTCGAAAGCCAGCTTCAGTTGGCGATGGATCCGTGCCAGCGGCGCCGACAAGGGCTGGAACACGCCGACCGCAGCCTTCAGCGCCGGCTCGGCGCGGAACAGCGTGGCATGGCCACCGGCCACTTCAGCCGCCCGGCGAATTTCCAGCGCGTCGCCGCCGCGCAGCCAGCGCTGCGCGCCGCCCCATTCGATGAAGGTCTCGCCAAGCTTCTGGCACGGCGCCAGCGAAGGTAGTGACAGCCGCCAGAGCGGCGCCTCGCCAGCAAAGAACGCATGCTGCTGCTCGCGCACCGCAGACCAGAAGGCGAGTGCGACGCTCTCGTCGAGCGCTTCGCCGCCGAGTGTGCGGGCGGCGGCAGTGACTGCCGCGGCGGCGCCTGACAGCCGCAAGGTCAGCACATCGTCGTGCCAGGCGGAGGCCGAGATGGGCAAGGGACGCCCCGCCCACTGGTTGAGCTTCTCCAGCGCAGCGGCCTCGCCGAGCGAAAAACGGAGGCTTTTCTCGGCTACCGGCAAAGGCAGGACCTTGAAGGAGACTTCCAGTACCAGGCCGAGCGTGCCCAGGCTGCCGGCCATCAGGCGCGACACGTCGTAGCCGGCAACGTTTTTCATCACCTGTCCGCCGAACGAGAGCACTTCGGCCAGGCCATTGAGCATCCGGACTCCGAGGACGAAATCACGCACGGCGCCGGCAGTCTGGCGGCGCGGTCCGGAGAGGCCGCTCGCCAGCATGCCGCCGACGGTTGCCGTCGGTCCACAGGCCGGCGGCTCAAAAGCCAGCCACTGGCCGCGCTCGGCGAGAACCTGGTTGAGCTCTGCAAGCAGCGTGCCGGCGCGCGCGGTGACGACCAGTTCGGTCGGCTCGTAAGCGACGATTCCCTGGTAGCTCCCGACGGCGAGGAGATCGCCGCGTTCTTCGCCGCCGTAGAAGCGCTTGCTGCCTCCGCCGCGGATCGCCAGGTGGCCGCCGGTACGGGCCGCTTGGCGGACTTGCTCGGACCACTCGTCGATCAGCGTAGTCATGCCTGCCCCGGCGCGCTGGCAGCGCTTCCGGCGCGCGCCTGGGTGTATTCCCGGCAGCGCGCCAGCGTGGGAATTCCCTTGCCGGGATTGAGCAGGCCGGCTTCGTCGAAGGCTCCCTTCAAACGGTGAAACGCGGCAATTTCGGCGGTGCTGAACTGTTCGGCCATCAGCATCACCTTTTCCAGGCCAACGCCGTGCTCGCCGGTGATCGTTCCACCGAAGCGCACCGACAATTCGAGAATGTCGGCGCCAAAAGCTGCGGCGCGCTCCAGCTCACCGGCCTGGTTGGCGTCGTACATGATCAGCGGATGGAGGTTGCCGTCACCGGCGTGGAAGACGTTGGCGCAGCGCAGGCCGTACTTTTCGGACAGGCCGCCGATCGCCTCGAGCATCTCCGCCAGATGCTTGCGGGGAATCGTTCCATCCATGCACAGATAATCCGGCGTCATTCGGCCGACGGCCGGAAACGCCGCCTTGCGGCCGGCCCAGAACTTCAAGCGCTCAGCCTCGTTCTGTGACACGCGGATCATCGAGGCGCCACTTTTTTCGATGACCGCGGTCATCCGGCCGATTTCCTCGGCGACCTCTTCCGGCGTACCGTCGGATTCGCAGAGCAGGATGGCCTCGGCGTTCATGTCGTAACCCGCGTTGACGTAGGGTTCGACAGCGTGAATAGCCTTCTTGTCCATCATCTCCAGGCCGGCCGGAATGATCCCGGCGCCGATGATGCTGGCCACCGCATCACCCGCCTTGCGCACGTCGGCGAACGAGGCAATGACGACCTGGGCAAGTTCCGGCTTGGGTGTCAGCCTGACGGTGATTTCGCTGATCATCGCGAGGAGGCCTTCCGAACCATTGATCAGAGCGAGCAGATCGTAGCCGGCAGCATCGAGCGCCGCGCTGCCGAACTCCACCACATCGCCTTCGATCGTCAGACCACGCACGCGCAGGACGTTATGCACGGTCAGGCCATACTTCAGGCAATGCACGCCGCCGGCGTTTTCGGCGACGTTGCCGCCGATTGTGCACGCGATCTGCGACGACGGGTCGGGTGCGTAATAGAGGCCGTAAGGCGCAGCCGCTTCCGAAACGGCCAGGTTGCGCACGCCCGGTTGGACCACTGCCGTCCGCGCCAGCGGGTCAAGCTTGACGATCTTCTTGAGTTTGGCCAGCGAAACGACGACGCCGTCAGGGTGCGGCGTGGCGCCGCCTGACAAGCCGGTTGCCGCGCCCCGCGCCACGACGGGCGCGTGCAGCGCGTGGCAGATGCGCAGGACGGCCTGGGTCTGCGCTTCGTCTTCGGGCAGCGCGACGAGCAATGGCAGGTGGCGATACGCGGTCAGCCCGTCGCAATCATAAGGCCGCATCTCTTCTTCGTCGGCCAGCAGGGCATGCGCCGGGAGCACCGCGCGCAAACGGCTGATGAGGACCGCTCGGTCGACCGTAAAACGCTGGTCGGGAAGGCCTGTTGCGCTGCTCATGGGCTACCCCCGGAGTTGGAAGTGGAACGTTGGCGTCTACCCTCGGCAGCTAGAATACTACAGTTCTCCTTGCGGCGCGCGGGTCTGACGGGCGAGCGTAGGGATGCTCCTGTCGTAGTCTGCGGCCAGGGCAGAGTGCTGGCGACTGCTTGGCTGCCTGTTCCTGTCCCGAGGGTCTGTGTTGATGATCAAATATGCTGAGTGCCTGCCGGGCGCAAGGGAACGCGGCTGGCGGTCGCTGCAGCGCACGCCGCTGCACCATCGGTCACTCGTCGAACCTCGGAGACAATCCGGTTCAATCCCTGTTCGCTGTGCCCCAGTACCTCGCTCGCCTGGGCGACCAGGGCGGTCGACGCGGCGCCGCGGCGGCCGATTTCGGCCAGCTCGCGGAACATGTCGGTAATTGCGGTCAGTTGCTTGCCCTGATCGGTCGATGAAAGGGCAATGTCCGCCAACGAGGAGGAGAGTTCGCCTACCAGCCGCAGCGTGGCGCTCAGTTGGCCCTGCGCCTGAGACAGATCAGTCTGGCTGAGGTCGATCTGCTGTTCGAGTTTCAACGCCCGCTGGTCGATGCTCGACTTGAATTCCTGGCTCACCGCGGCCAACCGGGTGCGCGCATCGGCGGCCATCGCGTTGATCTCGACGGCTGCCTTGTCACTGAGCGCAGCCAGGCGCGATACCTCATCTGCGACGACGGCGAACCCGGCGCCTGACGCACCAGCGCGCGCCGCCTCGATCGCCGCATTCAGCGCCAGAAGCTTGGTCTTCGTGGCAATGTCGTTGATCATTTTGTTCTTCTCGGCGATGTCGCGGAACCAATCGTCGATCTTGAGCATTCCGTCCTGCATTTCGCGCGAAGCGCCGGCCATTTCATTGGCGCCCTGGACGAGCGCCGACACGGCGTCGTCGAGACGTTCGATCGATTGCGAACTGGCACTCATGGCCCGCGTTGCTTCCTGAACCTGGCGATCGGACTGCGCGGCCGAGGCGCCATTCTGGTCGACAATCCGGCCGATCACCGCAAAGCAATCCTGCGCGCGGAGCAGCGCCTCGTCCTGCGCGCGCGCGACGTCCTGCAGGGCAACCACCGAGTGCGCCAGATGGTCGACGGTTGCCTGCGTTTCCTGCGTTTGCGCGAGCAGCGAATCGACGGCGCCCTCGAGCGGGCGGCCGATCATCACGCTCAGTCGGCGGGCAAGCCATGCCGAAGCGCCTACTGCCAAGGCGAACGCCACGCACGCAGCATAGGTGCCGAAGGTAATTGAACCAAGCGCCCGCGAAAACGCATTGCCGACGCCTTTCGAGGTGAGCTCGACCGTGTTGCCCAGCGTGTTGCGAATTTTCGTGACTGCCGGAAGATAGCCGTCGACGAAGGATCGTAGCGCCTGCTCGCGCTCGCCCTTGAGCGAGTTAGCCCGGATCTCGTTCTGTATCGAGCTGATCAGCGTCAGATCGAAGGAGAGGAACTCATCGATCTCGGATTTCACCGACGCGTCATCAACCTCTCTCTTCAGGCGCTCCAGGCCTTTGGTCAGGCCGGAAAAATGGTCCTCGTACGCCTGCCAGGTCGGCTCGCTGGGCGTAGTCATGAAAGCGCCCATGGCGCTCATGCTGTCTTGCAAACCCATCAGCAGTTTCTGCGCCGCCAGCGCTTGCGCCTGATGCTCCAGCATGTGGGGGCGCTGGGCAATGGCGAACAGGGCGCAAAGCAGGCTGATCAGGAATGCCACGCTCATGACGCCGACAATCATCCAGGTGAGCAGCCTGACTTTCGCCTGTAGCGACAAACTTGCGACGCGAGCGCCGATCGTAGCGAAGCTCAAACGCCGAACGAATCCGGGTTGTCGCACCACACGCACCTCCTCTCTCACCGGGCGGGGGAAAGTCAGGCCCCAGCGCCGGCTGCCGGGGCAAGAGGCGGAACGGTCAAAGCCGCGCGGTGTGCTACTTCAGCTCATCGCAGAGCTTGATCACCGCCATCAGCCGCTCCTTTTGTTCGCCGCTCACCAGCTTTTCCGCTTCAGCGGTGTTACCGGCGAGGATCAGCGGAACGACCTGGGTCTCGCGCACCCGGTTGAACTCGGCCCAGATCTTCTTCATCTCGTCAAGCTTTGCTTTCTTGTCTGCTGCAACGTTGACGTCCCGGAGCAGACTGCTGACCTTGTCGGCCGAAGTCTTGACCAGTGTCTGCTGATCCGGTCCGCGCTTGTCCGGGTTCTTGAGCATGGTCATCAACGAGTCACGAACCGGACCAATCGCCGCTCTGACGTCGGCTGTGGTCGCCGCAGCGACCGGCAGGGCAAGCGCGAGCGACAGACAAAGCGCCAGTGAGCACCATCCTTTGACCGAGTGAAGCATGCCAACCCCTCCTGAAAACGTGGCCAGTTTGATCGAAGGGAGCGTTGCCCGCTTGAGCACGACGACGCTCCCTGCTTGTTCAACGTCCGGAACTGACATTACTTGAGCACAATCGACATCCGACTGCGCGCGCCAGGCCGGTGTGCCGGCGCCGCAGCGCCAAGAGCGACACGCGGTCTTGTCGCCGATCACTCGGCCATCGCGGCGACTGCGCCGCGGCGGTGACCCGCTTTGGCCGCTCGTCGCAGGCAGGGTTAGAATCGCGCCTTGTCCCTGCTGCTGTTTGCCAGGTGAGACTGGCTGACATTTTTTTTGCCACGCGGCTCCGTCGTGTGCGGTAATCCGTTTTCCCATTCTGCGCGTGGTGTACGCGATGGATCGACATGCCCGGGTCCTCTTCTGACGCGTTCCGCGATTTTCCTGGCAGACGCTGGCTGAACGTCGCCCTGCGCACCGTTCACCTGGTTGGCATCGTCCTCCTCGGGGCGGCCTTGCTTGGCGCCGGAAACGTCGTCGCGGGCGCCAGCCTGACCCTCGTTTCCGGGCTGTCCATGTTGGCCGTCGACACCTGGACCAATGCGGCTCACCTGCGTGAAGTCGCCGGTTTCGGTGTACTCGTCAAACTGCTTCTGCTTGGTTTGGCCAGCGCACAGCCAGCGCTGGTGTTACCGATCTTCTGGCTGCTGATCGTCCTTTCCGCATTGCTCGCGCACGCCCCGAGTCGCTTGCGGCATCGCCGCCTGTTCTAGCCGGAAGTGGGGCAAGGGGCAAGACGGAAGCCGATGCGGTCAGCGCGCCGGCTTTTCCACTCGTGCTAGAAGAGACCGTCGAACAGTTGCACGTCGACGGTCTCGCCCGGTTGAACGCCGGCGCAGGCCTCGGACAGAACGACCAGGCAATTGGCTTCCGACATCGAACGCA
>ERZ761603.3410-NODE-3410-length-10213-cov-10.170506_pt1 | contig 10213 bp, 13 predicted proteins | sample MGYA00511879_ERZ761603 | MGnify/ENA primary metagenome ERZ761603 (study PRJEB28899, sample SAMN02850040) | bioreactor sludge metagenome | biome: EBPR Sludge; feature: EBPR Bioreactor; material: flocular biomat | place: Australia: Thorneside Wastwater Treatment...
ACCCTTCATTACCGAAGAAGTGTGGGGATACCTCCACAGTGCCGTGCGCGAATCGCCGATCTCCGATCTCGCCAAAGACTGGCCCGATGCGCTCATCGTCGCCAAGTGGCCCGAACCGCGCGACCCCGAAGGTTGGGAAGCCGACAAAGTCGCCGATTTCGAACTGATTCAAGAGATCGTGCGCTCCATTCGCAACCTGCGTGCAGAGAAGAATGTAGCACCTTCCAAGAAGATCGCCGCATCCATCTCTGCCGGAGCGAAAGCAGACTTGCTCAATGAGCAATCCAAAGTCATCGCCTCTCTTGCGGGTCTTGACCACTCACAATTCACGATTCACGCTTCACTGAAAGATAAGCCCGCTGATGCCGCCGCCCTCGTGGTTGGCTCTGTAGAAATCTACCTGCCGCTCGCAGGCATGGTAGACCTCGCCAGCGAAAAGACCCGCCTTGAAAAAGAACTCAAGGAAGCTGAGTCTCACATTCAGCGTTTGGAGAATCTACTCGGAGGCGACTTCGCCCAAAAGGCTCCACCCGCCTTGGTGCAGAAAGAGCGAGACAAATTAGCCGCGTACAAAGACACGGCTGAGAAGATCAAAGCGCAGTTGCAATAAATCGTAGGGGCGACCTTCATGGTCGCCCTTTTCGTTTAACCAAGAGGTCAAAATGGACAAACCCACCATCACCATCCGCCGCGCTGAACCCTCAGATGCTGAAGCTATCTATAAAATATATGAAAGCCCAAAAGTCGTTTGGGGAACTCTCCAACTTCCCTATCCATCCCTTGACCGATGGCACAAACGCCTTACAGAGTTGCCCGAGGGATATTTCAGTCTGGTCGCTTGTGTTAATGGCGAAGTTATCGGTCAGTTGGGCTTGAACACTTTTCCAAATCGTCCGCGCCGCGGACATGTAGGGCAGATCGGCATGTCAGTCCGCGACGACTGGCAGGGCAGGGGAGTCGGCTCCGCGCTCATGGCTGCCGTTATCGACCTTGCCGATAACTGGCTCAACCTCTCCCGCCTCGAGTTGGAAGTCTACACCGACAACGAACCCGCCATTGCCTTGTATAAAAAATTCGGCTTCGTCACCGAAGGGACGCACCCAAATTTCGCCTACCGTAACGGTGAATACATCGGGGTGTATGCGATGGCAAGGTTAAAACGATCGTAGTCCGTTGGGACCATTGTATTACTTCATCAATTCACTCATCTTTTTCAGGAATCCATCCGGGTCCTTGAAAAAATTCGCGATGTGAACCTTCCCTGTGCGGATCAACGACATTGCCTTGGGCTCGAACTTCATCCCGATGCTTGTCTCTGCGATGACATCCGCTGTCCGCCCGCTCCCTTCAGCGATCAGGATTGGACTGCCGTACTCGATGTTCAAGCGCGCATCCTCCCAGGCGATCTGGCCGCCATTGATCAGGATGGCAACCCTGGAAAGCGACCCGGAAATCGCCTTTGCCGTTGCAGCGATCCATTCCGCTTCATCGCCCCAGTGGGTACCCGGGCATAAGATGAAATGTGAATGGTTTTGCTCGAGGAAGGTTTCTATCATTTCAACTTCGCGAGCGGCGACACCGATGAGAGGAATGCCATCCCCTGCCTTTTTAACTGCGCGCCCCGCCGCCGCCATCACGCCCGAGTCCGTGCCGCCGTCGATGATCACAGCATCTTTTGACGAGGCAAATGGCACCAGCCGCGACTCGAAAAACTCCTGAACTTTTTCGATATCTTCCGAGGTCATACCGCCCGCGCCACCTACGATTACGATTGCAGGGCGCTCTTTCGAAAACCCGAGGAGTTTAAGACCTTCCGACAATTCGTCGAAAACACCCGGGCGGATAGCTCCTCTCGAAACCTCGTTGATCGTCAGCTTTTCCAGCTTCATACTTGAATTATATACAGGACTCGTTTCCGTGCCAGCCCCAACCTGTAGTACTGTTTACAACGAACGGCAACCTGTTTATTATTCCGCCTCAAACCAACACCGGAGGAATTCCATGCAAAACCCAACCCAATACGCCCCCTGCCCCAATTGCGGACAATCCAATGCCAAACCAGTCGGCTACACATGGTGGGGCGGCATGGTCGGACCCAAAATGTTCACCCATGTCAAATGCCAGAACTGCAATACACAATATAACGGCAAGACGGGGCAATCGAACCAGCAGAACATCATCATCTACACCCTTGTCAGTTTTGCCATTGCCTTCTGCCTTTGCGGCGGGCTGGCAGCGCTGAACATCTTCCTGCAAAACCAATAATTGAATTGACACGCAGATTTTGGGTGGCTATAATGACGGCACAAATCAAATAACCTTCGGGGCAGGGTGCAATTCCCGATCGGTGGTACAGCCCACGAGCCTGTTTAGGTACATCGCTTTCCTCATTGGGAAAACGGGCATGATCCGGCGCAACTCCGGAGCCGACAGTATAGTCTGGATAAAAGAAGGTATCGACGCAAGCCTGAAAAGGATTGTGTGGATTCGCGCCCCGGAAACGTTCGCTGTTTTCCGGGTTTTGATTCTGCGGATTTGCACGCCTCATACGCGGACTTGAGCCTGATTCCACGCCCCGGAGCTTTGACTACGCCGAGGCGTTTTTCGTTTCCTTGGTAGGGGCGAGTTCTCCTCGCCCTAGGCGGGGAAACCCCGCCCCTACAGAGAATTCATGAAACCCAAATCCATCCACTCCCTCACTCGTTGGCTTTCGCTTGCATCCCTCCTGCTTGCGATTCCGCTGTGGGCGCTCTTCGTCCGGGTGAGCGGACTTCCCAAATTCATCCTGCCTTCGCCCGCAGACGTCTGGACTCGTTTCCTCAAGGCATTGACTGACGGCAGTTTGCTCTATCACACAGGCGTTACCCTTGTCGAAGTGACGCTGGGCTTGCTTGCAGGGGTCTGCTTTGCGACTGTGGTCGGATACCTGCTCGCCAAATCGCGGACGTTGGAATCCGTCCTCTCGCCCTATCTCGTCGCGAGTCAGGCGATCCCCATCGTGGCAATTGCGCCTTTGCTCGTCATCTGGCTCGGGGATGGGATTCTTTCAAAAGTCGTCATCTGCGCCTTGATCGTATTCTTCCCGGTGTTGGTCAATACGATTGTCGGCGTCCGCGCGGTATCGGCATCGCTATATGACCTGATGAATTCCCACCGTGCCACACGCTGGCAAATTTTATGGAAGCTAGAATTGCCCGCGTCGTTACCCGTGCTATTGGGCGGGCTTCGCATCGGCGCAACCTTATCGGTCATTGGCGCCATCGTCGGCGAACTGGTCGATGCAGAACAGGGGCTTGGCTTTCTCCTGCAACTCGGCGATTTTCAATACGACACGTCCATGGTGTTCGTGGCGGTATTTATGCTGGTTGCGCTGGCATTGTCGCTCTATGGCGTGGTGACTTTGTTGGAAAGAAGATTTTTGAAGTGGCAACAGAAGTAGATCACGCCTACAGCGTGACTTCCACAAGAAAAATTTTGTCACGCTTATAGCGTGACCTACAAAGGAGTAGTAATGAAGAAGATAGTTTTACTCATGCTTGGGCTGGCACTCACTCTAATGGGGTGTGCCAGACCCCAGTCCACGAATGAGGCGGGGGAACTTCGTCGTATCAAGCTGCCGATGGGTTACATCCCCAACATCCAATATGCGCCGTTCTACGTCGCGGTGGACAAGGGTTATTTTGCCGAAGAGGGCATCGAGATCGAATTCGATTATTCATTTGAGACTGATGGCGTGGCATTGACGGGCGCGGGCGAGATTCCGTTCACGGTGGCATCGGGCGAGCAGGTGTTGCTGGCAAGGTCGCAGGGTTTGCCTGTGGTGTATGCCTTTGCGTGGTATCAGCAGTTCCCGATCTCGGTCATCGCCAACCCTGAGCTGGGGATCGAATCGCCGGAAGACTTGCGTGGAAAAAACATCGCCCTGCCGGGTTTGTTCGGCGCGAATTACATTGGCGTCGAAGCCTTGTTGTTTTCCGCCGGGGTGGATCCATCTGAAGTGACATACGATGCCATTGGCTTTAATCAAGTCGAATCTTTTGCCACAGGTGCGAGCGACGTAGTGGTGGGGTATACCGCCAACGAGCCCATTGTGTTACGTGCACAGGGACTCGAAGTGACAGAACTGCGCGTATCGGATTATGTCCAGTTGACCGCCAATGGTTTGGTGACCAGCGAGGTGACAATTGCGAATGAACCTGAATTGATCCGCGGCATGACGCGCGCGCTGGCTCGCGGCATCAAGGATGGGATTGCGAATCCTGATGAAGCCTATGAGATCAGTTTGAAGTTTGTGGAGAATTTGAAAGATCAGGACAAGGATGTTCAGATGCAGGTGCTGACCACATCCATCGAATTTTGGAAGGCGGATCACATCGGTTTCTCGGACCCCCAGGCATGGGAGAATATGAACGACCTGTTGGTGAAGATGGGGCAGATCGACGCGCCGGTGGATCTGAGCAAGGCGTTTACGAATGAGTTCGTGCCATAATTTTGCCTCGCGGAAGCGCGGACTTTAACGACTCCCGTCGTTGTCTGGTCAAAAGTCGGGAGACTTTTGACTCCGTGCCTCTCCGGTTAAAATCAATCCATGACCAACATACAACAGCGCGCCCTGCAAATCCATAAAACGCTTCTTGAAGCCTTTGGCGAACCCATCTGGCGGAATCCGCTGCCTGCCATCGATGAACTCGTCTCGACCATCCTTTCGCAGAACACCAACGACGTGAACCGCGATCGTGCCTTCGATGCCCTTCGAGCAAAATTCCCAACCTGGGAGGCGGTGCGCGATGCAAAAGAGAAAGATGTGATCGAAGCCATCAAGCCTGCAGGGTTGGCGAACCAGAAAGGTCCGCGTATTCAGCAGGTGTTGAAAGAGATCACCAAAGAGCGCGGCTCGCTCGATCTGAGTTTCCTCAAGGGACTATCGGTCGAAGATGCACGAAACTGGCTGACCAAATTCAACGGCGTGGGACCTAAAACTGCCGCCATCGTTTTGTGCTTTTCGCTCGATATGCCTGCCTTCCCGGTGGATACGCATGTCTATCGAGTCACGGGTCGTATTGGTCTGCGCCCCGAAAAGATGACCGTCGAGCAGGCGCACCCGCACCTCGAATCTGTTTTCCCGCCGGAAACCTATTACGCTGCCCACCTGAATATCATCCGCCTGGGGCGGGAAGTGTGCAATGCGCGCAAGCCAATGTGCCCGAAGTGCCCGGTTAGGGACCTGTGTGATTTCAAGGACAAAACCGGGTAAATAACTAAAATCGGCGATAATTCATATTCTATGGAAACTCCTCCCGTCAGTCTTGCATTGGAAAAATTGAACATTCCGCATCGCGTCTTCCGTCACGAAACGCCGGTAGATTCGTTCGAGAAAGCCGCCAGTGACCGCGGTCAGCGCCCTTCGCAGATCGTGCGGACGATCCTCTTCCGCGTGACGGAGGATGAGTTCGCGCTTGTCCTCGCGGCGGGACCGGGGCAGATCTCATGGAAGAAATTGAGGAAGCTCCTCGGGCGATCACGTATCACGATGGCGACAGATGAAGAAGTGTTCTCTGTAACGGGCTACCGCCCTGGGACGGTGGGTCCGTTTGGGTTGGTGAAACAGCCGCAGATGTTCATTGAAGCGGGAGTGTTGAAGGAAGAGGAAGTCTCCATCGGGTCTGGGATGCGCGATACGGCGGTCATCCTGAAATCAGCGGACCTGATGAAGGGTTTGGGGGATGTGGAAGTGGTGGGGTTGTTTGAGAAAGATTCTTAACCACAAAGGAGACGAAGGGTCACGAAGGAAAACCCAAGATCTCCTTTGTGTGCCTTCGTGACCCTTCGTGGTCGAAATCAAACGGAGAGAAAAATGAGCAGAAAACAACGCGTGATCGATTTTGTGGAAATTGAATGGGGGACCTACATTGAGCGCTTCAATCGCCTGCCGGAGTTGGCTGGAACACAGCGGGTGCGCGGGCAGGGATATGAACGCTTCCGCGACATGCTGGCGCATATTTTGGCGTGGTGGGAGGATGTGATGCCTGCCATCCTTGCGCTGGCAGAGAAGCGCGAGCTCGAGCGCAAGAAGTATGACTTCGATGCGTTCAATGCCGAAGCGGTGGCGAAGTATAAGGATTGGGACGAAAGCGAATTTCTGTCTCACTTCGAGAAAACCCGTCAGAAAGCCGCGGCAGATTTCAGGTCCATGAATGAAGCGGCATTTGACGACAAGCGGATTTGGGGCCGCATCTATGGCATCTTCATCCATCACGCCCGCGAGCATCTGGTCGCATTGAGCAAGTTCCTAACGCTCGATACACTCGAACACGAATGGAAGGATTATCCGGCAGCGTTCGATGCATCCGACAAGCAGGAAGAGTTTTTGAAGCAGCAGGGTGTGGTCCGCTTTGGCGATCTGTTGGCGCATAATTTTGTGTGGTGGGATCAAGGCGTGATCGCCGTGCAGGGCGCCTTGAAAGACCCGTCATTCAAGTATGCGGGTCCGGGGGATACGGATGCATTCAATGCGGAAATTGTGGCAAAATACAAGCAGGTGAACGAAGCAGAGTTGCGCGCCATGTACGAGCAAAAGCGTTTGGAGATGATCGAACTCGTCCGCGGCCTGCCCGAGAGTGCCTTCGCGAACCCGACCATTGAAGAATGGCTTGCTGCCGACGTGGTGGAACATTTCGACGAGCATTTCATATAAAAAAGGAAATTGCATGGAGCACATAGCCTACCTCGCCCTCGGAAGCAATTTGGGGAATCGCCTTGCGAGCTTGAAGAACGCCATCTCGAACCTTACGCCTCAAATGGATGTGAAGAAGAAGTCGCCTGTGTATGAGACTCCGCCCTGGGGGCACACGGACCAACCGCAGTTCTTGAATCAATGTGTGCAGGTGGAAACGTATCTCGAACCGGAAAATCTGCTTGCCCATTTAAAGCGGCTCGAGACCGTGCTGGGACGTGAGCCGACCTTCGAGAATGGTCCGCGCGTGATCGATATCGACATCCTTTTTTATGACGATCTGATCCTGAACACGCCGCCGCTTGTCATCCCGCATCCGCGCATGCACACCCGCGGATTTGTGCTGGTGCCGTTGAACGATATTGCGCCCGATGTTATTCATCCTGTATTGGGGAAACCCATCAGCGAGTTGCTGCTGGATGTGGAACGGGTGAACATCCATGAATATAAAGGAAAATAAAAGACCGCAGACTGTGGACCGCGGTCAAAAGGAATCATTATGCGTATCATCCGTTATCAAAACCCCGAAGGGATAGCCACCTACGGCTGGATATTGGAAGACAAGGTCGGCGAAGTGCAGGGGGATCTCTTCGGCGAATACCGCCGCCGCGAGGCGCGGACTCCGTTCAAGGAAATGAAACTGCTCGCGCCATGTGAGCCGAGCAAGATCGTCTGTGTGGGAAGAAACTATGTGGAGCACGCCAAGGAGTTGGGCAACGAAGTCCCGAAGATCCCGCTCATCTTTTTGAAGCCGCCCTCCTCGATCATTCCGACAGGCGAATATATCATCCTGCCGTCGCAATCGAAGCAGGTGGAGCACGAAGGAGAGTTGGTGGTGGTGATCGGTAAACGTGCAAAGAACGTCACCGCCGAGAACGCCAAGGAATACATCTTCGGTTATACCGTCGGCAATGACGTCACCGCCCGCGACCTGCAAAAAACGGACGGTCAGTGGACCCGCGCCAAGGGCTTCGATACGTTCTGCTCCTTCGGTCCGTGGATCGACACCGATTTCGACCCGTCCGATGCGGTGGTGACCTGCCGGGTCAACGGGCAGATGCGTCAGATGGCATCCACCCGCGATATGGTCTTCAATGTGGGGACGCTGGTCGCCTATATCTCATCGGTCATGACGCTTGAGCCCGGCGACTTGATCTTCACCGGCACACCAGCGGGTGTGGGCGAGTTGAGGAACGGCGATATTGTGGATGTGGAGATCGAGGGATTGGGGAAGTTGAGTAATCCGGTTAAAGCATAAAACGTGATGCGCGATACGTAATAAAGAAAAGGTAAATGAAAACGCAAGGTCGTTGAAGTTGAATGTTTTCCTTTGCGACCTTGCGTTTTTGCGTTAAGTTCCAATTATGATGTTGTATCTTCGGCGGCAATGATTTCCTTTTCAATCGGGCGGGCGAGTTGTAAGTAGGCAAGGGCGAGGGCTGAGGTGGTGAAAGCGCCAAAGATACCGGAGTAGACAGCCATGGCAGGGAAGAACAGACAGATAAATGAGCCCATTGCGACCCAGAACAGCTGCTCGCTCACTTCCATGGCAACAGGCGCAAACATGGCTGGGATCATCGCCGGAACGACAAAAATGCCCGAAAGGAACGAAGCCCCAAAGTAAACGATCAACGTGATGATGACGAATTTCCATACGTGCTCGCGGACGACCTGCAAGGCGCGTTTGACGGCGTCCAGCGCGTCGAGGTCTTCTTCGATGACCGAGACGATTCCGCCGTTCATCACTGCTGCAACAAGAAAGGACAACGGTGTGAGCAGGAACATCACCGGCTGGAGACAGATGGATGCAATGCCCATTGTCACAACGGTAAGTGCCATGACGCATAAAAAGAAGATAGTAAAGACCGCGCCGACCGTCAGTTGGACGATCAGCATTACACCGAAGGCTCGGGGAAAGTACCCAAATCCATCGCGGACCAGATCCATGAAAGAGGTCGAACCGTTGCCCCGTTCCGCGCGCAGGATGCCGAGCGTTAGGGAGGTCATCCCGGCGGCGCTGGCGACGAGACTGACGATCATGCCAAGACCGATCACCCCGAGCCAAAGCACGACGATCAATCCCATCAAATCCTCGTTCCCTTCAAGAAAAAGGACAGGTGCGATGAACGCAGCGAAAAAGACCATACCGATCAACACCGGAAAGGTCATGAAAAGCCAGTAGGATTTATGTTTCCAGGTTAGCTTGAATGCCCGGGTCAGGATATTGCCATAATCGAAATCCATTGCGCCTCTATTCAACCGCTTCCGCTGTTACAGGCGCATCGTTCGCCCGGTTGATGCGCTGATAAAGGACAGCCCATCCGGTTTGGAAGAACGCCATCGAAATCCCCTGAACGATGAAGCTCCCCAGAAAAATAAGCATGGTGAATGCGAAGAACAAGATCATCATTACAAGGCTGGGTTCGCCCTGCGCGTTGAACCCGAGCGGCAGGAACATCATCGGGAACATCATGGGGAAGGTGATGACCATCGAAAGGATGTACATCGCGAAGTAAAGAACGATCATTAGAATGACGATCCCCAGCCAGTTTGCGCGGAAGAGTTTCCATCCGTGCGAGATCGCATCCATTACACCCATGTCATCTGCTACGATCGCGTTCTGCGCTAGTTCCACAACGGAAAGCCCGGCAATTAACAAGGGTATAAGCAGGAAGAAAAATGGGATGAAACACAGGCTTGCCAGCCCCATGGTCAACATGGAGCCCGCCATGAAGAAGAACATAAAACCAAACCAGATGACCATCCAGCAGGCAGCAAAGATCGCGTACACTCCCAGCACACGCCAAAAATAAGGCAGGCTTTCGCGGAACAGATCCATAAAGGCGAGTTTCTCCGCACCCTTTTCAACTTTAATGGCGCCATAGGTGGTCGCCAATTGGGCCATCACGCTCAGGAAGATCGATGGGATGGCGAAAAGAAACATCACCGCAATCAAGGCAAAGGGAATCCAAGGGTAGTCGGTGAAATACGTATCGGGGTCACCGCCCATAAGCATGGGGAATGCTGGGTTTGCGAGAATAAAGAGCGGCATAAAAAATACAGCCAAGACCCCCGGCATCATCTGCCATAACCAAAGGACTTTGTGATTCCAGCCGATCTTCCATGTACGGGTGAGTACTTCACCAAGGTCAAAATTCATATCCATCTCCCAATCGCAAATCGTAAATCAAAATCGCCTTACTCCCATTCTATCGTCCCGGGCGGCTTGCTCGTTATATCATAGACCACGCGGTTGATGCCTTGCACTTCATTTACGATTCGGCTCGAGACCTTTGCCAGCAGTTCATGCGGCAGGCGCGCCCAATCGGCGGTCATAAAATCATCCGTTGTCACCGCGCGGATCGCCGCCGCCTCCTGATACGTGCGCTGGTCGCCCATTACGCCGACAGAACGGACAGGCAATAAGACAGATCGGAAGAGCACACGTCTGAATTCCAGTCACCTTGTAATCTCGTATGC
>ERZ761603.3411-NODE-3411-length-10212-cov-8.303436_pt1 | contig 10212 bp, 11 predicted proteins | sample MGYA00511879_ERZ761603 | MGnify/ENA primary metagenome ERZ761603 (study PRJEB28899, sample SAMN02850040) | bioreactor sludge metagenome | biome: EBPR Sludge; feature: EBPR Bioreactor; material: flocular biomat | place: Australia: Thorneside Wastwater Treatment...
CTGGCGGCGCGCAAGCGCGTGCAAATTTTGCCAAGCGAGCGGTTCTGGCTAAATGTAAGATTTCAGTCAGGCGATTATTCAAAAATCCAAAATGATCGGGTGCAGCAACTTCGATCGCTCCCGCCGACCCTCATGGGCATAAATTTCAAGCGAGCCACTGTCGAATACCATCCAGACTTCCTGCGCTCCCGCTCCCAGATACAGCGCGATTTTCTCCGTCATTTCCTGCCGGCTATTCGAAGGCGATACGATTTCCGCGCACAACTCCGGCGCGCTCGGGTAAGGCGTGGTGTAGCCGTGGCGGCCGATGAAGTCGGTCGAGCACCACGCCACATCCGCCACTTTGACGCCTTTCGCGGTTTGAATGGAACACTCCGTGATCGGCCGGCCGCGCCCGCGCAACTGTTGGCGGAGCAGCGCATACAATTCCCCTTGAATCGCGCCGTGACGGTTGGAAGCCGGACTCATGACAATCTTCCCGTACTCGTTCAATTCAACCTTGTAAGGCAAATCCCGCAAAACCGGGTCCGCCAAGAGCTCAGCCCATTCCATCGTTCGCTCCTTGTCAAATCACCGTCTCATAACCTCTCTGACCTCAGGTTTCCGCCGGGCGCATTTCACCGCCCGCAGCTTTTCGTTCGGCCAGTTCCGCCGCTTCCTCGGCGCTGTGGTGAACCTTGCGCGCGAGCAAGGTATAAGCCACCGGCACCACCGACAGCGTCAAGAGCGTTCCCAGCAGCAGCCCGCCGACGATGACCCAGCCGATCTGCTGGCGGCTTTCGGCCCCCGCCCCGACCGCCAAGGCCAGCGGAATCGCGCCGAGGATGGTCGCCAGCGTGGTCATCAGAATCGGGCGCAAGCGCAAGGTCGCCGCCTCCAGCACCGCCGCCTGCCGATCCAGGCCGGTCAAGCGCAACTGGTTGGCGAATTCGACGATCAAAATGCCGTTTTTGGTGATCAGGCCGACCAGCATCACCAAACCGATCTGGCTGTAGACGTTCAGCGTGCCGCCGGTCAGGAACAAGGCCAGCAGCGCGCCGGTCACCGCCAGCGGCACGGTCAACATGATGACGAAGGGCGAGACGAAACTTTCAAATTGCGCCGACAGCACCAAATAGATGAACAGCAAGGCCAGCACGAAGGTGACGTACAAGCTGGCCCCGGATTCGCGGAACTCGCGCGACTGGCCGTCCAGCGCGGTTTGGGCGCTATCGCCCAAGGTTTCCCCGACCGTCCGATCCATGAACGCCAGCGCCTCGCCCAAGGTGTAGCCGGGCGCGATGTTGGCGGAGATGACCGCCGCGCGCAGCCGGTTGAAGTGATTCAATTCCTTGGGCGCGACGGTTTCCCTGACCTCGACCAGATTGGAAAGCTGCGCCAGTTTCCCGTCGCGGCCCCGGACAAAAATCGCGGTCAGATCGGTCGGCTGTTCGCGGTCTTGTCCCTTGAGCTGCACGATCACATCGTACTGCTGGCCTTCCTGTTTAAAGCGGGTCACCTGCCGCCCGCCCAGCAAGGTTTCCAGGGTCCGGCCGATGTCCTCGACATCCACCCCGACCGCGGCGATCTTGTCGCGCTTGAGCACCACGGACAGCTGCGGCTTGTTCAGGCGCAGATCGGTGTCCATGTTGGTCATGCCCGGATATTGCCGGCCCTTGACCATCACCTGATCCACCATTTTTTGCAATTCGGCGTAGCTGTTGGCCTGAATCACGAACTGCACCGCCGGATTGCGGAAACTCTGGCCGAGCGAGGGCGGGTTGATCGGGAACGCCAGCACCCCCGGCAGACCGCCGAACATCTTCGGGGCGAGCTCCTTGGCGATGTCTTGCTGCTTGCGCCGGCGCTCCTCCCACGGCTTCAAGCGCACGAACGACAGCGCGCTGTTGACCGGATTGGGTTTTTCCAAGCCCGGCGCGACGAAGGAAAAGTAAGAGACGACTTCGGGAACGACCTTGTAAAACTGCTCCAACTGCCGGGCATAGCCGTCGGTGTACGCCAGGGTCGCGCCTTCCGGGGCGACGATGACGCCGATGATGGTGCCGCGATCTTCCAGCGGCGACAGCTCCGACTTAAGGTGTAAAAACAGCCAGACCGCGCCGGCTCCGGTCGCGAAAAACAGCGCCACCACCAGCCAGCGCCAGTCGAGCGCCCAAACCAGCGCGGCGCGATAACCCCGGTTCATGGCCTCGAAAAACCGCTCGCTGGCGAGAAACAGCCAGTTGTGCTTGCGCTCGTGGCGCAGCAGCTTCGAGCACATCATCGGGGTCAGGGTCAGGGCGGTAAAGCCCGACACCAACACCGCCGCCGCCACGGTGAAGGCGAATTCGGTGAACAGCCGGCCGGTGTTGCCGGTCATGAACGCCAGCGGGGTAAACACGGCGGCCAGGGTCACGGTCATCGCCACCACCGCAAAGGCGATTTCCTTGGAGCCATGCAGCGCCGCCTTGAACGGCGGCATCCCCTGCTCGATGTGGCGGTGGATGTTTTCCAGCACCACGATGGCGTCGTCCACCACCAAGCCGATAGCCAACACCAGACCCAACAGAGTCAAGGTGTTGATGGTGAAGCCCAGCGCATAGAGAAAGGCGAAGGAGCCGATCAGCGAAACCGGAATGGTCACGAACGGAATCAGCGTCGCCCGCCAGTTGCGCAGGAACACGAAGATCACCACCACCACCAGCGCCAGCGCCTCGATCATGGTGCGGTAAACGGCCTCGATGGATTTTTCGATGAAGATCGAACCGTCGTAGCCGATTTGGATTTTCATGCCATCCGGCAGGTTGGCGGTGATGCCCGGCAGCAAGGCCCGCACCGATTGCGCCACGCTCAAGGTGTTGGCGGTGGATTGCTTGACCACACCCAACCCGACCGAGGGATTGCCGTTGACCCGCACCGCGTTGCGCTCGTCGGCCGCGCCGACCTCGGCGTATCCGATGTCGCGCAACCGGATCGGATAGCCCTTGCTTTCCTGTAAAATCAAATCGTTGAATTGCTCTGGGGCGCGCAAGTCGGATTCGGTCAGCACGGTGAACTCGCGCTGGCGCGATTCGATCCGCCCGGACGGCAATTCGATGTTCTGGCGGGCCAGCGCGTTTTCCACATCCTGCGGGGTCAGGCTGTAGGCCGCCATCCGATCGCGATCCAGCCACAGCCGCATGGCGTAGCGGCGCTCGCCGCCGATGATGACGCTGGCCACCCCCGACAAGGCTTGCAGGCGATCCACGATCACCCGGTCGGCGTAGTCGGTGATCTCCAGCGGGCTGTGCCGTTCGCTGGACAGCGCCAACCACATGATGGCTTGCGCGTCGGCCTCGATTTTGGCCACCACCGGATCCTTGGTCTCGCCCGGCAGTTGGCCCCGCACCCGCGCCACCCGGTCGCGCACGTCGTTGGCGGCGGAATCCACGTCCCGCTCCAGCAGGAATTCGACCGTGATCTGGCTGACTTCCTCGCGGCTGACCGATTTGATGGTGCGGATGCCCTCGATGCCGGCCAGCGAATCCTCCAGCGGTTGGCTGACCTGACTTTCCATGATCTCGGCGCTGGCCCCCGGATAGACGGTGCGCACCGACACCACCGGCGCGTCGATGTTGGGGTATTCCCGCACCGGCAGCCGCAGGAAGGTGATCGCGCCGATCAGGATGATGGCGAGGCTCATCACCGTCGCCAGCACCGGCCGCTTGATCGAGACTTCGGGCAGGAACATGACGCTCAGCCTTTTTGGGCGGGCGGCGGACCGGTGGGCGGGGTTGCTGGCGGCGGCAGCGCCACCGCCGCGCCGTCGCGGATTTTCAATTGACCGTCGGTCACCACCTGATCGCCGGCCTGTAGGCCGTCGAGAATTTCCACCAGACCGGGCCGGCGCAAACCCAGCTTGACCGGCGTCGCCACCGCCTTGCCGTCCACCACCAGATAGACGAACGGGGTTTGACCCAAGGGCACGATGGCTTGCTCCGGCGCGACCAGCGCGTTCTCGCGCCGCTCCAAAATCAGGCTGACCCGCGCGAATAGGCCGGGCCGCAACTTGTTGCCCTTGTTGGGCAGCCGCGCCCGCAACAGCACGGTGCGGGTTTGTTCGTCCAGCGCCGGATCGATGGCGTAGATGCTGCCCTCGAAGCTCTGATCGGGCCAGGCGTCCACCCGGACGGCGAGACTTTGGCCGACCGCCAGCCGCGCCAGATAGGTCTCCGGCACCCGGAAATCCAGCTTCATCGAGCCGAGGCTTTCCAGATTGGCGATGTCGTCGCCGGGCTTTACGTAAGCGCCGGGGCTGACCGAGCGCAATCCCACCGTGCCGGCGAACGGCGCGCGGATCACGGTTTTATCCAGTCGGACTCGATTGAGTTCCTGGGCGGCGCGGGCGGCGTCCAGCTTGGCCTTGGTTTCGTCCAGATGCTGCTGGCTCGCCAGATTCTTGCGCTGCAAATCCTGCAAGCGCTGGTAGCTGCTCGCTTCTAGGCCCGCCTGCGCGGCGCTGCCGGCCAATTGCGCCTTGTATTCGTCCTGATCCAGGGTGATCAGCGGGTCGCCGGCGTTGACCGTCTGGCCTTCCTTGAAATGGATCGCCGTCACCCGGCCCGCGATTTCCGGGCGGATGATCACGGTTTCATCGGCCCGCAAGGTGCCGACCGCCGTCACCTCGACATTGAGGGTTTCGCGGGTCACCGGCGCGGCCTTGACCGGCATCGGCGGCATTTCCGGAGGTTTTTGCTGGGCTAGGCTCGCGCTCGATCCAAGCAGCAGCGCCAGGACAGCGCTGGTGAGCGCGCGTCTTAACATAAGCATGATCGTCAAGTGACCTCGGTTGTAATGACCCTTCATCCCTGCCACCGAGGTCGATGGTAGCGCATCAGCAGCGTATTTCCACCCTGGCGACGCCGCAGCGCCCAGGATGCTAAAAACGCGCCGCCCGCGAAAGCCCGTTTTCCCTAAAAATTACTTGACCTTCTTGCGGCTCAACCGTTTAGCGTTAGCCACCGCGCGCCGGTGGATCGGGTTGAGCCCCTTTTCAACGATGTCGAGAACCGCATCCCCGGTCTGGCGGGCGGCGGCCTGGGTAACGGACTGCGCGGTAGCGCCCGGTTTCCACAGCGACGCCATCCAGGAAAGCGCCAATTCTTGATGGGCTTGAAACGCTTGCGCGGCCATGGCGTTCCACGATTCGGCAAACGCCGCGACTTTCTCAGCGCCCATGCGCTGGAATTCCTTGCGGTCGCGGGCGGATGGCTTCGCTCCCGCCAGCGCCATCCGGGTCAGGCGATGCGCGATGACTTGCGGAGCTGCGGCGGCCGTTTCAACCGTCTTGCGGGAAACGGAACGGGTCTTGCGAGTGCGGCGCTCGGCCATTGAAACCTCCACTAGAGGGTCAGGAATAACGCTTCAATTCACCGGCCGCTTTCGCCGTCCACCAGGGCGAAACGCGCGCCAACCGCTCTCGGGCGCATCGGTCCATCGCGAAAAAGCGATTTTGGTCAGCGCCTGAAAAATCTAGGACGCCTGGCGCGGAGTCGCCGCCCTTGAGGTCGATCACCCCTTAGAGCCTGGTGGGACGCTCGCCGACGGGCCGGGCGGCGGCGGGTCGAGCCGTTTCCGCCGTCGGCGCCGGCGAGAACATCGACGCCAAGACGGAAGTTTTGGCGAACTCCAAGGCTTGCGAAATCAGCATGGGCCGCACCAGCGCGAGCAACCCTAAAACGAGTGGCGGACGCTCGCCGGACTGTTTATCGCGATCTTTCTTGTCATCATCGTCCGAATCCGAGCGGAACAGCGTTCTCAAAAATTGCGGGCGCGAGACTGCCGAGGGATCGTCGCTAGCAGCCTCGTCCTTGCGCCGTTCGCGCCTTCTCCTTCTACCGCCGCCGGTCAGTTCGCCCACGATGAAGCCCGCGCTAAAGGTCGCCAGCAAAAAACCCGGCGAGGTGATTTCGCGGTGGACCCGCTCGCCCAACAAGGCGCGGCGCTCCACGATCAGTTGCTGGCGAAGCTCAATGCGACGTTCGACGAGATCGATTTCGTCATCCAACGGCAAGGCCTCTAAATCCGAGGCCGATTTGCTCTCCACCGGATCGTTCATCACGATTTCTCCGTACTTTTAAATTCCGACAGCGTCGATTTAAAACTGCGGACGGTAGCGGAAAAGTTCATTCGATCAAGCTGTCCCATCATCTTCTTGTAAAAGATGAAAACCGCTAATAGATGGACCGCCGCCACCAGGGCGGACGCCGTGCTCGCCATCAGATAGCCGCGCTCCGACACAAACAGGACGACCGCCGCGATGATCACCAGCCAGGCGATCAACCCGAAGATCAGCGCGCCGACCCCAAAAGCGACCAAGGCGGCCGCGCTTTTGCCCACGCGCTTGGTTTCCAACAAAGCGAGCTTGGCGTGGTCTTGCAACAGCTCACTGAAATCCTTGATCAAGGACTCCGTCTCTTTCAATACCCCCGGCGGTTTTTCCGGGGGATTGGAAGGAACCTGTGAGCTAGCGATATCCTTCACTGCGTTAGAAGAATCCACCGGCGGCGCTCGCGGTTGTTTTATAACAAGCGGCTCAATACGAAACCGCTGGCCAGCGCGATCAGCAGGGCCTTGACCGGCTGTTCGTGGACGTAATCCCGCGTCTTTTCCAGCCACTCCTCTTTCACTTCATTGAGCTGCTGCCGTTTTTCATCCACTTTATCCGCCATGTTGGCCGCCGCGTCCGCCGCTCGATTGACGGCGTCATGCGCGCCCGACGCCACCCGGTTGAGGGTATCGCCCACTTTATCGGCCGCGTTGGCCGTGGCTTCCGCCGCCTTGTCGACCGCCTCGTGCGCGCCCGACGCCACCCGGTTCACTTTGTTGTTGACATCCCGCTCGAAGGAACTCGAACCACCAAAACGATCTTGGTTTTCCATGATGCTCTCTCACTCATTAAGGAACTGAAAGGAACTGATGGACCCGACGACGCCGGGATTCATGATCGGCCCCAGTTGCTGGCCCGATCCAGAAAATGAAGTTACAGCGTTAAGGCGGCCATGCTTCCGAAAGCGCATCGCCGCGTCCACTGAAAACGCGCGTGAACGGCCCGTTGCGATCATTCCCGCCGTCTCGCGGGTCGCCTTTCCAAGGCTTAAAGTTTGTACCATGTTTCACCGCTAAAGTTCATTGCGATTCCACACTCGAAATACATCATCCCTTCCGCAACGGGCGCACTCAACCGGAAAACAGTAAAGCACCGAGAATGGCGTAGAACAACGCCGGCAACAGATTGCCCACGCGAATCCGACCGATCTCCAGCAAATTGATGCCGATTCCCAAAATCAGCAAGCCGCCGGCGGCGTTGATGGCGTCCAACACCGCCGGTTCCGACAAGAACGCCAATTGTCCCGCCAGCAGCGTAATCCCCCCTTGCACCACCAGCACCGGCAAGGCCGAATACAACACGCCGACACCCATCGACGAGGCCAAGGCGACGGACGCGACCCCGTCCAATACCGCTTTCAGCAACAGCACGCTGGGATCGCCGAGCGTGCCGTCCCGAATCGAGCCGACGATGGTCATCGCGCCGGTCAAATAAAGCAGCGTGGCGGTCACGAAACCCTCGACAAAACGGCCGGAATTGGAGCGCAACCTTTGCCGCAGCCGGTCGGCCAAGGCTTCCAGGCGCTGCTCGATCCGCAACAGTTCGCCGGTGATGCCGCCCAGCAGCAAACAACCGATGGCCAACAAAGTCTGGTGCGCCTCCAGCGCCATCCGCAGGCCGATGGCCACCACCGCCAGCCCCAAGGCTTGCATCACGATGGTTTTGATGGAGTCTGGCAACCGCGAACCGACCGTCAACCCGATGGCGCCGCCGATCACGACCGCGCCGGTGTTGACCAAGGTGCCGATCACGGTTTCCGCTCCCCTGTCCCGAAGACCTTCAGCACGGCCTCACCCCAACAACATCTTGATGCCGACGCCCGCCAGAAAGACCGCGAAGATTTTCTTCAGCATCTCGGTGGGCACGCTATGCGCGAGTTTGGCCCCCAGCGGCGCGAACAGCATGCTGGTGAAGGCGATGCCGGCCAGCGCCGGGCCGTACACGTAACCCAAGCTCCAAGCCGGCAGATCGGGCGCGTTTGCGCCGGTGATCACAAACCCGAGCGCGCCGGCCAGCGCGATGGGCAAGCCGCACGCCGCCGAGGTCGCCACGGCCTGACGGATTTGGACGTTGCACCAGGTCAAAAACGGCACGGTCAGCGAACCGCCGCCGATGCCGACGATGGCGGAAACCGCGCCGATGACGCCGCCTGCGGCCAACATTCCGGCCGTTTTCGGCAAGTCGCGATGCGGCGCGGGTTTCGCGCCGAACCCCATCTGCGCCGACATGATCAACACGAAAACGGCAAAGATCTTCTGCAAGGCGACGCTCGACAATTGATCGGCGATGGCCGCTCCCAGCCACGCGCCGATGATGATGCCCGGCGTCAGCCGCCAGACCGTCGGCCACAGCACCGCGCCGCGTTGGTGGTGGGCGCGGACCGAGGAGATCGAGGTCAAAATGATGGTGGCCAGCGACGTGCCGATCGCCAGATGCATGATGGCGGATTCGGCGATCTGCTGGTGGTGGAAAATCCAGGCCAACGCCGGAACGATGATCAACCCGCCGCCCACGCCGAGCAAACCGGCCATGACCCCGGCGAACGCCCCCAACAGCAAATAGAACAACAGAGTCGCTAAAATCGGTTCCAAGATCGGGTTATCCTATTCTCACAGAGCGGTTCCAGAGAGAAGCACACGGCTTGGGTATGGTAAAGTCCATCCTCGAAAAACCACCGTGCGAGCGGTCGAGACGGTTATTGTAAAGGGGGATCGGCGGGCATGTCCCACCTCGACGCAGGATTTCGCGGCCTCCCTGCGCTTCAGACGATCACAGAACAGCGAATAACGGGCAAAGGTATGAACATTAAAAAAATCTGCGTGTTGGGCGGAACGGGTTTCGTCGGACGGCACCTGACCTCGCGGCTGGCCAATCACGGGTATCAACTCAAGGTTTTGAGCCGCCACCCGCAGCGGCACCGCAATATCGAGGTGCTGCCGAACACCGAGCTTGTCGGAGCGGACGTGCACGACGCCACCGTCCTTCTGGAACAATTCGCCGGCTGCGACGCCGTCATCAATCTGGTGGCCATCCTAAACGAACAAGGCAGCCAGCGCTTTAAAAGCGTTCACACCGATTTGGCCAAGAAGGTGATCGAAGCCTGCCGGGCCGCCGGCATCAAGCGGCTGTTGCACATGAGCGCCTTGCGCGCCGACGCCGCCAAGGGTCCGAGCCAGTACCTGGCGACCAAGGGCGAGGCGGAATCCGCCGTAATGCAGGCGCAAGACTTGGCCGTCACCTGCTTTAAGCCGTCGATCATCTTCGGTCCCGACGACAATTTTTACAATCAATTCGCCGCCATGCTCGGTCTGTTTCCCGCATTGCCGCTGGCCTGCCCGGACGCCAAGTTCGCGCCGGTTTACGTCGGCGATGTGACGCAAGCCTTTCAAACCGCCTTGGAAGACGATGCCACCATCGGCAAAAGCTACGAACTGTGCGGGCCGCGCGTTTATACCTTCAGGGAAGTGATCGAGGACACCGCCCGAATGTTGGGGTTAAAGCGGCGGGTGATCGGCTTGCCGGATTCATTGGCGCGGCTGCAAGCCAAAGTGATGGGCTGGCTGCCGGTCAAGATTTTCACGACCGACAATTACCTTTCGCTGCAAGCAGACAGCGTGTGCGCGAGCAACGGGCTGGACGCCTTGGGCATCACCCCGCAATCGGTCGACAGCATCATGCGGATGCACCTGGCCGACAAAACCCAGCGCCGGCGCTACGACGCCTTGCGCAAGGTGGCCCGCCGGGGCTGAACCCTGACGCCGGCGAAGCGCCCGCCGATTCGCCGGCTCGATCACAGCACGTCGAACCGCTCGAAGCTCATGGTGAATTGACCGCGCCCGCGCGTCATCCCGCGCAAGTCGGTGATGTAGCCCAGCAACCGGTCCAACGCGCAATCGCAGCGGATAACGGTCAGTTCGCCCAAGCTCTCGGTATCCCGAATCACCGCACGCCGCGCTTGCAAATCGCCCATGACCGCGCCGACGTCGCTCTCCGGAACCACCACCTCGGTCGCCATGATCGGATGCATCGCCAAGCCGCCAGATCGGAAGAGCACACGTCTGAACTCCAGTCACCTTGTAATCTCG
>ERZ761603.3414-NODE-3414-length-10209-cov-8.822828_pt1 | contig 10209 bp, 6 predicted proteins | sample MGYA00511879_ERZ761603 | MGnify/ENA primary metagenome ERZ761603 (study PRJEB28899, sample SAMN02850040) | bioreactor sludge metagenome | biome: EBPR Sludge; feature: EBPR Bioreactor; material: flocular biomat | place: Australia: Thorneside Wastwater Treatment...
TCCGAGGCGAGCGACACCACGCTGTTGAGCGCCGACAGCGCGCTGCCCGCCACCTGCCCGCTCACTTGGGCTCCCGACAGATGAAGCTTGCTGAGCGAGTCGCGGCGCGACAGCTCTAGCTCGATTTCTTTCAGCGATTGCAAAAACTCGCGCTGCATCTCGTCGGCCTGGAACTTGGCGTTTTCCAAGCGGGCGGTGAACGCAAACTTCGCCCGCGCCAAGTCTTGCTCGGCTTGGGCGATGTAAATTCTCGCCATCGCGTCATACGCATCCAGGGCGTGCTTGGCCACTGACTCGTCAATTTGGGTCAACGCCACTTCCGCTTGGACTCGGGTCTTAAATTCTTCCAATACCGACTCGTTGCGCTTGGCCTGGGCGTTGATCTTGGTGGCGTCGGCATCCACGAGCGATCTGAAGGCATCGACTTTGCTGCTGTAGAGCCGCACTTTCGCCATTTCGCCGTCGACCTTGGCTTTGTCGCCCTCGATTTCGGCCTGGAGCGCGGCATATTCGGCCCGCTTCGCGTCGGCGGACGCCACGTAGGCCCTGATCTTGGTCTCAAAGATGTCCAGCGGGACGCGCCGCGCCTCCAGCTCGGCCCTGATCGAGGTGATTTGCGTCGCGTAAAGGCTCGCCTGCGTTTCGTTGGCTTTCAGTTCGCCAAGGTATTGCTGGAGCGCTTGCTGGTTGATGTCGCTCTTGAGCTTTTCGATTTCGATCCGCGCTTTGACCAGCTCCGCTTTGCCCAGCTCAACGCGCAGCAGCGCCTCGAAAAGCCTGATCTCCGCCTCCATGACTTGCACGTAGATTTGGAAATCCTTCTGTTTGAGCTCGTAGGCGGTCGCCGCATAGCGCGTGGCGGAATCGGCGTAAGACAGCGCCGCCTTAAACCCTTCCAACCCCAGGCCGACCGCCTGGCCGAACAGCGTCACGCCGTTCGCCTGCAAGCGGGCGGCGAGCTCCATCACGAATTGCAAATGCTGCAACTCCCGTTCGGCGCGCTTGGTGTAAACCTCCAGGGCCGCCGCGTTGGCGGATCGGCTGTATTCGGTTTCCACCCGCATCGCCGCCGCCAGCCTCGCCCCGCCCGGCAGCGTCCAGCCGGTCGCGGTCGACGCTTCATCGACGGTTTGCAGGTTGCGCTCCCGCTCCAGCGCCAGCTTGGCTTTCAGCCCGTCGTACATCGCTTGCTCGACCCGATCCGTCAACGCCGTGGCGCGCCCTTCCAGTATGCCGTCGATCCGCTCGGACAGCGCCGACAGGCTCGCGCGCAGTCCGGGAAACAGGCGTTCGATAACCCGGTAGGCATACTCCTCCAGGTTGGGAACCCGAGAAAGTCCAAGGTTGAATTCATCTGGCCAATCGCTCAGGAGGCCCGGCACGTAGGTAGGCTTTGAGATGTTGGCGACGGGAGGGGTCAGCGGCTCCAAACGGATATCGGTATCCAGAACGCTGTAGTTGGGTCGTTCGGGTTCGACTGGAACGGGCCGTTCGGGCAAGGCGATGGTCGTATCGATTTCGGGCGCTTTCTCCCCGAACGCCGCCAGCGCCGACGGCCTTGCGTACCGAAAGTCCGGGAGTTCGATTTCGGGCGCTTTCTCCTGAAACTCTCGCCGGATTTGATCGAGATCGATCAGCGTGGGGGCGTCGGGAATGTCTGCCCGGCGGATGCTGGGAAAAGAGGGAACCTTCTCGGCAATTTCCGGCTGTCCCGCCGCGCCGTCCGCCACGCCGGAATCCGAAAATTGAGGTCTTGACGAGGGATAGCGCGGATCGTAGTTGAGCTGGGCCGCCGCCGTCGCAATAAGGCTATTGGCGGTGGCGGTGGTGTTGGCGGCCAGGATGCGCGCGTCGTGGATGATGCTTTCGATTGCGGATTGAATGCTCAAGGCGCGAGCTCCAGATTAAGATTTCAGGTTTTGATGCGCGGCGAAAAGGTATGCCCGACGAACTCGATGCCGCTGATGGTGATCGGATCGCCATCGCGATTTTTGACGCGGACCCCGAGCGTGTGAAATTTGATGCCCTGGCCGATTTTGACCTTGTGGGTTCCCATGGCGGTTACGGCATCGGGGATGCCGAGGTAAACGTGCTCGGCCTTCTCGTCGGCGATGACCGACAGAACGACGCCGGCGGTTTCCCGGCAATCCAGATAGACCGCGCGCGGGCGCTTGGCCTGCAACGTCCCAAAGTTTTGTTGGGCAAACCGCACTTCGACCGCAATACCCGCATTTTGCAAATCGGTCGGGCCTTCCATCGCAAACAGCACGCCGTCCCGGATTCCGTAAAGCCGCCCGTGAGCCGTCGCCAGCTTGTCGGCGGGGCCGAGCGACCATCGGGTCACCGCGCCGGTGTTGATGTTCACGGCCAAAACCTCCCCGTCTTCGCTCCCGGCGCGGCCGATGGCATGACCTTCTGGGGCCGGAAGTTCCAACATGATCCGGACGCCCTCCCCGGCCGACCCCAGGAAAGCGGGCAGATCGAGGACCGCGCGGCCGATTCCCCAGGCGACGCCGGCGGCATTGCCGATTAAAGCGGGCAGATCGAGGACCGCGCGACCGATGGAGCCGGCAAGACCCGAAGCCTCGCCGGTCAAGGCGGGCAGGTCGAGGACCGCGCGACCGAGCCCCAAGGCGACGCCGGCGGCTTCTCCGGCCAAGGCAGGCAAGAGGCATTGACAAGCGCCGCCGCCAGCGGCGGAGCCCACCAGCGCGGGCAACAGGGCAAGGAGGTCTCCACCCGCGTGGAAGCCGGAGGCGGAGCCCGCCAGCGCGGGCAATGCGCCATCCGCCACCCCGATGCCATCGGTCATGCCCGCCATGGCAAACTGGCGGATGTCGGCTTGCCAATAGGGCCAGTGAGCCGATAAGCTCGCGGCGGGCAGCGAATAGCCGGCAAGACCGACTGGCCCGAGGTCGAGTTTGCCCAGACTGGTGGGCGCATCCGCCCCACGCGCCGCCAGAGGTCCAACCTCCAGCGCGCCTTCCGCCACATCGGCCGGGACCTCCGCGCCGCGCGCATGAACCGGCCCAACATTCAAAAATCCGGATCCATAATCGGGCAGCAGCTCGGCAACCTCCGATCCCGCGACCTTGACGGGACCGACGGCGATCACGCCAGCCGAAAACGCGCGATCACCTCCCTTGCTCCAGACCGGGCCGACGGCTAGCGCGCCTCGCGCGCGATCCGACTCCGATCCTGAAACAATGAGTCTTCCCAGCGCGACGAAACCGGCATCGATCGGTTCATCGTTCCCTCGCGCCGCGACCTGGCCTATCGCCAACGTGCCGGCGGTCCGATCGACTGCGGTCACCTCGACATCGATGATCGAATCACCGTTTGCGTAAAGCGAGCAATCGCCGAAAACAGGGCCGCCGGAAGGCGTTTGGCTGGTATAGACCGGCACATCGTCCACGAAGTAACGCACGACGCCGGCGACGCGCTCGATCCGGAATATCGCACCGGAGGGCCTGCTGGCTTTGGCGGTCTTTTCGACGCCGCTTTCGAGAATCCGGTATCCGCGCGGCTCGATGTAGAAAGCGTGCTCGATCTCGCGGTAGTGAGCCTGCTCGTCCGCCCCGTTCAGCCCGCACACGACGCCGGTGGCCTGACCGACTGAAAAGGTCAACGCCCCGTCGCCGGACAGCGCCGCAAGGGTTCTCGCGCCAGCATCCCAGCCCGGAGTCTCGACGGTCTTGATCACGATCATGTCACGACTCCCAGCAATTCGCCGCTCATTGCGGCCGTTGCCTTCAAATCTTCGACGATCATTGTCGCGTGGCCCGCATCAAGCGCGTAGAGGTAGGTTCCATAACTTTTACCATCGGTTTTGAAATCAACGCCGAACAGCTTCCAAATCAATCCGTCAACTTCCACTTGCAGTGGAAGGACTAGCGATGGTGAGAGCGGAGCCTGATCGCTCAAGGCTAAAGCCCGTGCAGGTCGGCGATTACTTTGGGCATCAATATCGCGCCCCCAGGCTCGCCGGTTAGCGGATTCGGCGGGATTTCCACCAAACGCAGATCGTTGTTGGCCTCCGGCAGTCCGCCGGTCGGCGCGGGCACTGGAATCTGAGTGGTGATCGGCGATCCACCCATGTTCGGCACGCCGCCAAAAATATTGATGAAGGGGTTATACGCATTCGGCGGCGGTGGCGGGTCTGGAATTTCGACGGGCCTTTCGCTGATCCCTCCCGTTTTGATGAGTTGGTTTTCCAACTAAACCCCCATGGGAAGCCCGACTAAGAATTGTTCCACCATCACATCGGTCGTCGGCGTGATCGATACCGTCAGCAAGCGCAGTTCGCCGGGTATTTCGCCATCGACACGCGGATAATAGGTGCTCAGGATCATGGGATCGGGCTTGGCCCAGCACCAGCGCCACCAATGCGCCTGCCCCTCCCCGATCCCCCGAAGCCGCAGGGATCCGGCATTGACCAGCGCCCCCGGCGTGACCAGTTCCAACTTGATGCCCGCGCCGTTGTCGGTTCCCGGAATGAAGGCGAGGCCCTGGGTCGTGATGCGGCCGATCTCCACAGCGCCCGGCGGCTCGTCCGGCGAGCGCGGGGCAGTGTTGCCGTAAACGTACAGAACGCCGCCGTTCATGACCGCGCCGAGCCCATAATTCGAGGCCAGCGCGTTGCGTAGCCCGGTCGAAAATCGCGCCACGGCAGCAGTCTCAGAGAGTCAGTACCGCCAGCGCGAGGTTATCGAGCGCTTTGGCGGTCGGGCTGGCGTTGGTCGTCAGCACTGGATTCGACAGATAAATGTCCGAATCGGCGGTGTTGCCGCATTTTCCTTGAACCCGGCGCTGGGTGGCGGATGCCGTGCCGTCGTCGCCGGGGGCCACAAACCGAAAATAGGTCGGCGTGCCTGTCTGGGTGGGGCCAGCCCAAACCGCGCCGGACGGCTTGACCGCATTGCCGCTGACGGCGGTCGGATCGAGGGTCAGTCCGGTTCCGTCGCCGTTCAAGGAAACCGTCCAAAGCAGGTTTCCGGTCACGCTCACATCGGAATTGTCCGGCTCCGCGCCGTCGTAAAACTTGATGAGCCCACCATCGAGCGCCGACTTGATCGAGCCGGTGACCGCAAGGTGAGTTCTAAATCCAGTCGATGTTTTGATCATGTGAAGGAAACCTCTGTTAAAACGGTGCCTGAAAAGGTGAGGGTTGCCGGTCCGTAGGTCAGTCCGCCGACCGTGGCGCTCACGCGCAACTGGCCATCGAACGCGATCAGCTCATGCAAAGTCGCTTGGATCGGATCGTTGTTGCAATCGGTAAACTCGAAGGGATAGATGTGGGCATACGGAACGGTGAGCCGCCCGGATTCCAAGTCGAAATACGGTGCGATATCGCCGTTACCGAAATGCTGATAGCTCCACGCGACCGTTCCGGGGATGTCGGTCGTAAAGTCGATGGCGAGGCTGGCGCCCGCGCCAAAATATTCGTTGTTCAGAGGCGTTCCCGGCGGCTTCGAGCAATAGCTCGCATAACGCGGCTCGATCCGGGCGGGGATGGCGGCGCTTTCGACGGGAACATCAAACGACAGGGCGCTAAAAGGCTCGAACGGTATCCAACTGAGCTCATTGAGACTGGCAAAGACATGGCCCAGAACGCCCGGCCCGAAGCAGAATTCTTTTGCCATGACGTATTGGGTCCAAGCCGGGCACGTCATGGCGATTCCCTCCACGGTAGCGGGGTCAATAGCCCTTCCATCCTCGGCGTCGGGAACGCCACGGTCGCGGGCGTGGCGCTCGCGAACAGCGAAACCTCGTTGAGCGTCGGCAACGTGATCGCGAAAACGGCGCCGCCCGACGAGTTCACGTAACAGGTTTTGACCTGCCCGATGGCGATGGGCGAAAAGATCGCCGCGCCGCCGTAAACGCCGTTATACCACTGCCGGTCATAGTCGCTGTCGTGGTGGACTCTCCAATCGGGCAACGGGTTGGGCGCGGAGGTCTGCGGGCTCACTTTCAGCAGCCCGCCGACGACTTTGAACCGCAAATGATAGTTTTCCGGCGCGAGCGATAGCCCGAACGCCGCGTTCAATTGCTCGATGTGAGACGTTTTGGCGTCCCGGTAACCCTCGCCCGCCCGCCAGCGCGCGCGGATCGCGTCCAGCGTCATCTGCTCGATGCCCTCGACGGCGGACGCGGGTAGCTGGGCGAAAGGCTGCGAGATGTTGGGGTGCATCGCCACCACCCCTTTGGGCGCGGCCACCGGGCCGACGAACGCCGCGTAAGACCCGCCGGGCGACGCCGCCACGTTGCTGTGGGGATTGTTCAGCCCGACCAAGGCCGCGACGGCGAAACGGGCGTGCAAAACGATCCCCAGCGGGTAGGACCTGATATCGCTGCTGCCCGGCTCGACCTGGATTTGGCCGTCCGGGGCGCGTTTCGGGCCGAGGCCATCGGCGGCGACCCAGCGGATGCCGGGGCGAACCAGCCAGCCCGCATCGAAAAGCGTGTAGAGCGTCGGCACGGTCACCAGGTACAAATCCGGGAACATCGGGTTGGTGCGCAGGCCGTGACTGTAGAGGTTGGGTCCGCCGATTTCGGCCACCGCGTTCCCTCGCCAGTGCGCGAACACGGTCGAATGCGCGATTTTCCGCTCGATGCGGTCTTGGTCCCGCGCGCCGGTGTCGAGCGTCACGTCGGCGAACTGGAGCTCGGTCAACGGATGATCTTCGGCGCGGGGATACGGCCACATCCGATAGCGCGGGGTCTGAAACAGATCGCCCGCTTCGGACGGGCCAGGATAGAACGCGATCTGGTCGACCGTCGCCCGAAGGTTCACCGCCGTCAAGCCGTCGGGCCGAAGCGCGGCGTGGGAGAGATCGAAGTAGCCGGGAAGCGCGGCTTTCAGCTTCGGGTGTCCGACGGTCCGGCGCTCTTCGATTTTGCCGAGCGAAAACAGGGTCAACAGGCCGGCGCTCGCGCAAAACGGCCCACCCCACTGCACCATCGTCTCGCCGTCGGGAAACGCGAAACCCGACGCGCAAATGCCGGTCAGCGTGGCGTTGGTCCCCAAGATCGCGGTCAGCGTCGGCAGGTGCAAGCCGTGGATCGCGGTGTGCAGCGAAAACATTTGCGCTCTCGCCGGCTCGGGGGGCTTGTCGTCCAGGTCGTCCAAGGTGGGCGAAAAGCGCGAAGCGGCGGCGAACGGGTCGTGGCGGCCCCACCGGGCGATGTAAGACGACAGCCACGACACGATATCCTCGCCCTCGCGCGTGATGGCCGCCACCGCCACCACCGGCGGCGGCTGATAGACGTGCAGCGCCGGATCGGACACGGTGTAGCCCCGGTCCGGGTCATCGTAGGCGGACGCGGGCTGAAACATCGGGCCGAGGCGATAGCGGTGCTCCAGCACCAGCAGATCGTTGTATTTGACCCCGCCCGGCACGTCCGGGAAATCGCGCTCGGCGTAGGCGGCCGCCAAGTAGCCTCGCCCGTCTGTTTTCGAGCGCAGCGCCCGCTTGAGCGCCACCTGAAACCGGAAATCTTCCAGGCGCGGCCCGGTCGGTTCCGCCCTGAACTCGACCTCCACCAATCCGGGCCAGTCCTCCCGCACGTCTTCGGTTTTCGCGCCCGACTCGGCGTGTCGGGCCGAGGAGAAGTAAGCGTCTTTGAACGGCTCGTCGCGCTCGAACACCACCGCCGCCGCCTTGTCGCCCGCCGGCGAAAACTCCCACTTGGGCATCGGGGTTTTGGCGTAGCGGGCCGCCGTCATGGTCGCGTCGCGCCCGACCGCCTCGCGGGCGACCCATTCCGGCAACGGGGCGGGCGAGGTTTTGACGTATTTCGCCTCGACGTTGGCCTTGTTGGGGTCTTGCGGCGGGTGCTGGCGCTCGCCGGCCAAGCCCATCGGATAGCAGTAAAAAACGTGGTCCACGTCCACCATGATGATGTAGCGGCGGTCGCCGAACCGGTCCGACCCGACCCTCAAGACGCACGCGCCGCGATACCAGTCGGATTCCGGCGCTTGCGCCACCCCCCTACGCCCAGAAAATGCGGTCGGGGCGAAGTCGTAGCCCCGGTCGTAGATCAGCGGGGCGGACACCATGGCCCCGCTCGACCGGTAGGCCCCGTGGTGCGGCGCCGGTTCGGCCCAAGCCGTGGCGAGCCACGGTTCCGGGCGACGGGGGTCGCGCCAGACGCGAACGCCCATGCCGTCGGGTTGGTGCACCGGGTACAGGACGAGCCGGCGCTCGCTCCCGGTCGGGTCGGGGTCGAACGCCCAGTCCTCGGACGCGCGCAGGCTGGAAAGCAATGGCCGCGCCTTGAAAGCGACCGACGGCTTGTCGCCGATCTCCTTCGACCTGAACGCGACCCACGTCCAGTGGCCCGCCGGCAGGCGGCGACCGGGAACGAGCGGGTCTTCGAACACCTTGAACATCCTGGATTCGCAGCCGAAAAACTGATAGCCGACCGGATCGAGCCCTCGCAGCCAAACCTTGCTGATGCCCAGCTCCGGATAATTCTCGACGCGGATTGCAACGTCTCCGACGATCCAAACCTTGTTCCTGATCCCGCGCCCGAAGGTCAGCCGCGCGAGTTTCTTGGCCAGACCGACCCACGCTGGCGGAAATTCGCCTTGAAACAAGATGTGCGGGGCGAGCACGGCGTCAAAGCACGTTGGCGGGCCAACGCAGCTCGAAGGAATCGATGGTGGTCGTCGCCCCGGTCACGATCTGGGTGTTCGACAGGTTCATTTCCGCGCCGGATACGGCGATGCGCCCATCGATGCGCGGCGTGCTCTCCGTGCTGTCCGCGGCTCCGTCATCGGCGGCATTTCCCACGAACCGGAACCAGCCCGCCGTGCCGTCCGCTTCGCCTTTGATCTGCCACGTTTCGTTGTCGGCCTTTTTGAGCGCTCGTCCGGCCGCCGCCTTGAAGTTAAGGCCGTTGGTTGGCTGCCCGGCCTCCCAAGCGCCGCCCCCGACGGTGACTTTTCCGAGATATTTTCCGGTCGGCGCCGCGTGGGCGTTGGCGGGCTGAGAACCCTCGTAAATCAAGATCGCCCCGTTGGCGTGATTCGTCGCCAGCGCATCGAGCATCGCATTCAGGTCGTTATTGCTGATTCGCCAAGTCATGCCGGAACACCTCAAGAATAGGGAGTGGACGATGGAAAGCGGCGCGAGACCTTTCAAGCGGCGCGCCCTGTTGCGAAACGATGACGTAGGTCGAGCCTTGCCACGGCAACAAAGCCGCTGTTTGGCGTTCGCGCGAGCGGGCGACATAGTGGGCGTCGGTGAGATTTTGGAACGGCGCGGCGCGGCATAATCCACGCTGGGACCAAAAATAGATCACGCCATGATCGTCATGGGCGCGCGCGCCGAGCGGCACACCGTAGCCTGCCACCTGCTGGACCGGCGCATCGAGAGAATCGACATAAATCGCCCGATCCGTGCCGATCACCAGCCCTCGCGGGATGGACGCCAGCAGCGTGATGCGCCCGGCGACGATCTGAAAATCGCGATCGAGGCGGAACAAGTGCGGGTTGTCGGCCCGGCTGTAATAGAGAATGCTGCGATCTTGCTCGGGCTCCCACGCACCGATCACCGTCCGGTTGTGATGGCTGGCGATCACCTCGCCGACGGGCGGCGGATCGTGGTGCAGGGTGTCTAGCAAGGACCCCCGCTGGCGGCCGTCGAGGGTGACCGGCGCGGAATCGATGGCGGTCGCCGCGTGCAGCAGCTCGGCGCCGTCCGGCGTCGAGGCATAAATCCGCGTCCGGTAGCCCGGCAACATCGGCGGCCAGACGGTCACCCCGCCGCTTTCGGCGCCGGGCGCCGCGACCACATGATGGGTGCCACCGATCCGCCCGTCCGGCGCTTGGAAAACGCAGGCGATTTGGTAGGTGTGATCGCCGGTTCCGGCGGTCGTGGGGGGCGGACATGACGGAATGCCCCAAGGCACGACGCGATCTGGATAGAGCGCCCATTGCCCGCGCTCGGACATGACGAATACGGCGTATCCTAGCTCGGCCCAAACAAACGGCGCGCCCGCGATCCCTTCGGCCAGCAAAACGGGGTGGCCATCGGGGGTCACTTCGATCAATGCGCCGGTTGCGGTCACCGCCAGCAAGCGGCCGTCGGCCGCATCGTGAATATCGGCGATGTCGGTCAGTATCGCCCGCTGGCCGGGCCGATTGATGAGGAATCCCGCGTCATCGCACAGCGCGTTATCGGCCTGCACCTGCCATTCCAATCC
>ERZ761603.3416-NODE-3416-length-10203-cov-97.454474_pt1 | contig 10203 bp, 7 predicted proteins | sample MGYA00511879_ERZ761603 | MGnify/ENA primary metagenome ERZ761603 (study PRJEB28899, sample SAMN02850040) | bioreactor sludge metagenome | biome: EBPR Sludge; feature: EBPR Bioreactor; material: flocular biomat | place: Australia: Thorneside Wastwater Treatment...
GACCTGCGCGCGCAGGTCCAGCGCTTGTGGGATCGTGGCGACTTGCTGCGGGCGGTGGTCAGCGACGCCGTTGCCTGGCCCCTGCGCCTGAACCTCAAGGCGCCCAGCGCCAGCGACCTGTCCGATCGTTTCGAAGCCGTGCGCGACTGGGTGCGCGCCGTCGCCGATGTCCCTCAGGTTCGCCTCGAATGGCGGGAGTGGAACCACCGCGTCCAGGGGATGCAGCGGCTGCCCGCGGTGGTCTGGCTCGATACCCTGCAAAGTGCTTTGGCCTTCATCGGCAAGGCGCGTCAAGCGCAAGGCTTCGCGGCGCTCTGGCAGCAGACCGCCGCTGCGCAGCCAACGCTACTGGCCTGGCTGTCCCGCCGGCCGTTGCGGGCACTCGACCTGGCCGACCGCTGGGAGCGCCTGCTGGCCGTCGTTGCATGGCTGCAAGCCCATCCTCGTCCCGGCGTATACCTGCGCCAGGTTGACGTGCCTGGAGTGGACAGCAAGTTCATCGAGGCCCAGCAAGGCGTCTTGGCCGAGCTGCTCGACCTGGCTCTGCCGCCGGAGATGGTGCACAGCGAAGCGCGTGGAAGCGCGCTCTTCGCCCGTCGTTTTGGCTTCCTCGGCAAGCCCGTCCGCATTCGGCTGCGACTGCTCGACGCAGAGCTACCCAGCCTGCCGGGCTGTAGAGGGCTGGCCGACATCACGCTGGACGCTGCGAGCTTCGCCGCGCTGGCGCTACCCATCGAGCACGTCTTCATCACCGAGAACGAAACCAACTTTCTCGCTTTCCCGCCGTCTGCACGCGCCGTCGTCGTCTTCGGTGCAGGCTACGGTTGGGAGCCACTGGCGCGCGCGGTGTGGCTGAATCGGTGCCAGATACACTATTGGGGTGACCTCGACACGCACGGCTTTGCCATCCTCGACCGACTGCGTAGCCACTTCCCGCACGCCGCGTCGTTGCTCATGGACCGGGACACCTTGCTCGCCCATCGCCTGCACTGGGGTGAGGAGCCCGAGCCGGCGCGCCACGACTTGTCACGTCTCACCACCGACGAGACGGCTGTCTATGACGACCTCAGATTCGATCGTCTGCAGCCGAGCCTGCGGCTGGAACAGGAGCGAATCGGCTATGGCTGGGTCTGTACTCGACTGGCGCGAATCTCGTCGGCCTCGGGATCACTCGTACTGCCGGCGAACTGCGCGTGAGCGCGGGTAGGCATCGACCTACGGTGAAGCCTGCACCCATGCTTGTTGGCCCGGCCTTGGCGAGCAGATCGATGGAGATCGGCTCAGCATCAGCATGCCTGGGCAGGACTGCGCCGGGTTCCGGCGCGACTGCCGACGCGAGGCGTCAGCCTTGCTGCTGGCCGGCACGGCTGCTGAAAGGGCTCGCCAAGCGGCCAGCGGGCAGTCAGCGACGGCCACCGAGGCCGAGGTAGCTGGCGACGACGCGTGGGTCGCTGGCCAACTGGCTGCTCGTACCTTCCAGCGCCAGTTCGCCGGTTTCCAGAACGTAGGCGTAGTCGGCCACCTGCAACGCGGCACGTGCGTTCTGCTCGACGAGGAGAATCGCCACTCCGGTTCGCTTGAGCTGAGTGATCGTGCGGAAGATTTCCCGGATGACCAGCGGCGCCAGTCCGAGACTCGGTTCGTCGAGCAGCAGCAAGCGTGGTTTGGCCATCAAGGCGCGGCCCATGGCGAGCATTTGTCGTTCGCCGCCGGAAAGCGTTCCGGCGGTCTGCTCGCGACGTTCCATCAAGCGCGGAAAAACGTTGAAGACGTCTTCCATGGTTTCCAGCGAATCACGGTGTCCGGCGCGATAGCGATCGAAAGCACCGAGCAGAAGGTTGTCGGCGACGCTCATTTCGGCGAAGAGCTCGCGCTTCTCGGGGACGAGCGTCATTCCCAGACGGACGAGCTGTTCGACGCTGCGCCCGCCGTGCTGCCGTTCGCCGAGGTAGACGATGTCGCCACTCGCCGGCAGGAGGCCGATCAGCGCGCAAAGCAGCGTCGTCTTGCCAGCACCGTTCGGTCCGATCACGGTAACGATTTCGCCGCGGTGGACCTTGAGCGAGATACCGTGCAGCGCGTTGACCTTGCCGTAGCTGACCGACAGATTGTCGATCTCGAGCACGACGGTGCGTTCGTTGCCCTCATCAGCCGGGCTCATTCGACGCCTCCCAGGTAGGCTTCGACCACCGCCGGGTTACGCTGGATGTCCTCGGGCAGACCTGCCGCGAGCTTCTGACCGAACTCCATGACCACCACCCGATCGGCCAGGCCCATGACGAAGTCCATGTCGTGCTCGACGAGCAGGATGCCGATTCCTTCGTCGCGCAGCCGGCGCAGCAAGTCGCCAAGCGCCTGCTTTTCGAGGTAGCGCAGGCCGGCGGCGGGTTCGTCGAGAAGCAGCAGGCAGGGATCGGCGGCGAGCGCCCGGGCGATTTCGACGATGCGCTGCTTGCCCAGCGGCAGGCTGCCGGCCGGCTCGTGCATCTGCTCGCTCAGACCGCAGCGCTCGATCTGCCGGGCTGCCTCGTAAAGCAGGCGGTCCTCCTCGTCCCGGTCGGTGCGACAGGCGGCAGCGACAAAGCCCTTGCGACCGCGCAGGTGGGCGCCGATGGCGACGTTTTCCAGAACGCTCATGCCGGGCAGCAGCCGCACATGCTGAAAGGTGCGGCTCATGCCGCGGCGCGCGATGTCGCGTGCGGGCAGCGACTCGACGCGTTCGCCGCGAAAGATGACGCTGCCCGAGGTCAGCGGATCGACGCCCGAGATGCCGTTGAACATCGTGCTCTTGCCGGCGCCGTTCGGACCGATCAGCGCCATCACCTCGCCCGCTCGGACCTGGAAAGTCATCCGGTCGTTGGCAACCAGACCGCCGAAACGCTTGCAGGCATCCTTGACTTCGAGCAGGACGGCGCCGGCGGCCGGACGTTCACGCCGGACGAGCGGTGGCGCCTCTCTGACCTGCGCGCGCTTTGGCGGCTGCGGAAAGTAGCGCGCGATGATCGGCCAGACGCCATCGCGCGCGCGCTGCAGGACGAAGATCATCAGTACGCCGAAGACGATGATCTCGAAGTTGCCACTTTGCCCGAGCAGTTTCGGCAGCCAGTCCTGCAGCCACTGTTTCAGGATGCTGATCAGCCCAGCGCCGACGATCGCGCCCCAGACATGCGCCACGCCGCCGATCACCGCCATGAACAGGTATTCAATTCCCTGTGTCAAGGAAAACGGCGTCGGATTGACGAAGCGTTGCAGGTGCGCGTAGAGCCAGCCGGAAGTGCTCGCGTACAGTGCGGCGAGCGTGAAGATGACGATCTTCGAACGGGCGGTATGCACGCCCATCGCTTCGGCCATCAGCGACCCGCCGCGCAGCGCACGGATGGCACGCCCTTCGCGCGAGTCGAGCAGGTTGCGCGTGGCGAGCAGGGCGAGCAGGAGAACGGCCCAGATCAGGTAGAAGAACTCGCGCCCGGTCCTCACCTCGAGGTCGAAGAAGCTTAGCGGCGGAATGCCGGTCAGCCCGGTGTATCCGCCCAGTCCGGTGAGGTTGCCAAACAGGTAGTAGAGGCTGATCCCCCAGGCGATCGTCCCCAAAGGAAGAAAATGCCCCGACAAGCGCAAGGTCACCAGCCCCAGTGAAATGGCGACAGCCGCCGTAATCAGCAGGCCGGCGGGCAAGGTGAGCCAGGGGGAAACGCCGTGGACGGTGGTGAGATAAGCCGAGGAATAGGCGCCGAGTCCGACGAAAGCTGCCTGGCCGAACGAGGTCAGGCCGCCGACCCCGGTCAGCACGACGAGGCCGAGGGCGACGATCGCGTAAAGGCCGATGTAGTCGAGCAGCGTGATGTAGAACTCGGGCAGCAACAGCGGTGCGACGAGCAGGGCAGCAATGAAGAGCGCGAGCAGGGTGGTCGAACGTACCGTCGGCATCATTGCTCCTCGACGTGCGTCGTCTTCAGCGAGCGCCAGAGGAGCACCGGAATGATCAGCGTGAAGACGATCACTTCCTTGAAGGCACTGGCCCAGAACGAGGAGTACGACTCGAGCAGGCCGACCAGGGCAGCACCGGCAGCGGCGACCGGGTAGCTGGCCAGGCCGCCGATGATCGCTCCGACGAAACCTTTCAGCCCGATCAGGAAACCCGAATCGTAGTAGATCGTCGTGATCGGTGAAATCAGGATGCCGGAGAGGACGCCGATCAGCGCGGCGAGGGTAAACGACAGCATTCCGGCGAGCGTTCCGGAGATTCCCATCAGGCGCGCCCCGGTGCGATTCATTGCCGTCGCGCGCAGCGCCTTGCCGTAGATCGTGCGCTCGAAAAACAGGTAGAGGGCAATAATCAGCGCCAGGCTGGCAACGATGACGAGTACCGTCTGTCCTTGCAGCAAGGCGTCACCGATGGCGAAACTGACTTCGGTAAAGGGTGGCGTGCGCGAGCCTTCGGCACCGAAGAACAGCAGTCCGAGGCCGGTCAGCGCGACATGTACGGCAACCGAGACAATGAGCAGGACGAGCACCGACGCCTCGGCCACCGGTTGATAGGCGAGACGATAGATCATTGGTCCGAGCGGCACGACCAGCATCAGCGCAAGCAGTACCTGTACCGGCAACGGCAGGGTAGCCGGCGATACGGCGATCAGCGTTCCGGCGAGGAGCAGCGGGACACCGACGTTGAGCAGGACGATCAGCGGCAGGCGGCGCAATTGCCCGGCGCGCAGCGCGCGGCTGCCTTCGAGTACGCCGATCAGCACACCGAGCGCGAGCAGCAGCCAGACGGTTCCCGGCAGCTTGCCGGTCTGCAGGCTGGCCAGGGTCAGCGCACCGAAGGCGACGAACTCGCCCTGGGGAATGAAGATGACGCGGGTAACGGCAAAAACGAGCACCAGAGCAAGCGCCAGCAGCGCATAAATCGCGCCGTTGGTAAGGCCATCCTGGCCGAGCAGCAAGGCAATCTGCAAATCCATCGGAGTATCCACGCAGGCGGGGCGAGTGCCGCACCGCCTGCCGCGGCCCCGGTCCGGGGCGCGCCGAACGAGAGAGTTAATGCGTTACTGCACGAGTTTCCAGTTACCGCCTTCAATGCGGACCATGACACGAGCACGTTGATCGAAACCCAGGTGATCCTGCGCGCTCAGATTGAAAACGCCGTGCGCCGCCGTCACGTTACGCGTAGCTTCGAGCGCATCGCGCAAGGCCTTGCGGAATTCCCGCGTTCCCGGCTGGCCTTTCTTCAGCGCTTCCGGTACTGCGCTGGCGAGCAGCTTGGCCGCGTCCCAGGCGTGTGCGCCAAAGGTCGACACGCTCCCCTTGCCGTGCGCGGCTTCGTACTTGTTCACGTATTCGAGCGCCGCCTTCTTGATCGGGTTGCTGTCGGGCAGTTGTGCGGCGACCAGCACCGGCCCGGCGGGCAGGAAGGTTCCCTCGCAGTCCTTGCCGCAGACGCGCAGGAAGTCGGCATTGGCAACCCCGTGCGTCTGATACATGATTCCCTTGTAGCCCTTTTCTTTCAGAGACTTCTGCGGCAGAGCGGAAGGCGTCCCGGCACCGCCGACGAGTACTGCATCGGGCTTGGCGGCCATGATCTTCAGGACCTGTCCGGTGACCGAGGTATCGGCCCGATTGAAACGCTCGTTGGCGACGATCTGGATCTTGCGCACCTCGGCGATCTTCGAGAACTCGTTCCACCAGCCCTCGCCGTAGGCATCGGCAAAGCCGATATAGGCGACAGTCTTGACGTTGTTGTTGGTCATGTGCTCGACGATGGCCGTGGCCATCTGCGCGTCGTTCTGCGGCGTCTTGAAGACCCAGTAGCGCTTGGCGTCCATCGGCTCGATGATGCGCGAGGACGCGGCCATCGAGATCATCGGCGTTTCCGCCTCGGCAACGACGTCGATCATGGCCAGCGAATTGGGTGTGATCGTCGACCCGACGATGACGTCGACCTTGTTTTCGGCAATCAGCTTGCGCGTGTTCTTGACCGCCGTCGTCGTATCCGAAGCGTCGTCGAGAACGATGTAGTTGACCTTCTGGCCGGCGATCGTCGTCGGCAGCAGGGCGAACGAATTCTTCTCGGGGATGCCGAGCGAGGCGGCCGGTCCGGTGGCCGAGAGGGTGACGCCGACGTTGATGTCGGCGCGAACGGTGACGGCAAACGCGGCCGCCAGAACGGCCAGCAGGCGGCCGATGCGTGCGTTGATTCTCATGGTGTCCCCTGACAAGGTGGTTTGATGTGGCCGCGGCGACGCCGCCGCAATCAGCGCGTCGAAAAGGGTGCATTGTGCGACCAGCGCCAGCAGGAGACAAGTCTAGGCGAACGTATCATGCGCAAATTTCACGATAAAGGCGCTTACGACGCACAAAAAGACGATTCTGACGAAGCGACTGCCGTGCCGAAGCGCAAGATGTGTGCCGAGCAGCGAACCGAGGACGTTGGCGCAGGCCATCACGACGGCGACCTGCGGCAGGAAATGACCACTCGGAATGAAGTAGCCGAGCGCCGCCAGATTGGTTGTCATGTTCACCACTTTGGCCGCTGCCGAGGCGTGCAGGAAGTCGAAGCCGAAGAAGCGGATGAACAGGAAGATCAGGAAACTGCCGGTGCCCGGACCGAAGAAGCCGTCGTAGAAACCGATCGCGCCACCGAGCAACAGCGCGTAGGCAAACTCGCGCCGACCACTGTGTTGCGGTCGGTGGACCGTCCCCAGGTCAGGACGCAGGAAAGTGTAGGCGGCCGCCGCAATCAGCAGGATCAGGATCAGCGGCCGCAGCAGCAAGGGCGGGAGCCAGGCGACGGCGAGCGCGCCGGCGTACGAGCAGGCAAACGCCGCAAGCGCCGCCGGCAGCGTCGTTCGCCAGGGCATGTCGACGCGTCGCGCGTAGCGCCAGGCGGCATTCGCCGTGCCGAAAATGCTGGAAAACTTGTTGGTGCCGAAGAGCGTCGCCGGTGTGGTCTGCGGTAGCGCACTGAACAGCGCCGGGATCTGGATCAGCCCGCCGCCGCCGACCAGCGAGTCGATGAAACCGGCAAACAGCGCTGAAATGGCCAGACCCAGGAGCAGCGCGGCGCTGATCTCGTCGCTCATCGGCCGTCAACGCGCTTCGCTCGTCTTGCGCGTTTTCCGGCGCCTCGGGTGGCTGTCGGGCTGAGCCTCGGCTGCCGGTGCGGCAAGCGCCGCCAGCCAATCGGCGATCTGGCGGTAGACCCGCGCATCGGTGAGCATCTCACGATGCCCCAGGCGGCCGACCGCAGCGCTCTGCACACGGTCGCCGACCGTCGACGAGCTGGCGCCCGCCGGACCGAACGCTCGATCAGCCAGGACGCTGTCGAAGCGATGCTCGATATCCTCGGCCAGACTGCCGGCGAGGAAGCGACACGCGATCCGGCTCAGGCCGGCTGGCGTACGCCCGCCCGCCGCCGCGCCCGGCCGCGCGAGTGGATTGGCGCGCAGCGTCGCCGCGAGCTGCTGTCCGAGCCGTTCGGCGGGCGAGGCGAGCTGTGCCGCCCCCAGACAGATCACCATGTCGGTCGATGCGGACCAGTGCCTTCCTGCCCTTGCCGCGTCTTCGCAGGCGGCCAGCGCCAGCAGGCCGCCCATGCCGTGGCCAAGAAGAATCAAGCGACTTTCCGGGTGCGGCCAGGCCGCGTGCAGTTGTTCGAGCAGCGCGGCGAGCGCCGGCGCGTTCTCGCTCACCGGCAAGTCGGTGCGATAGCGCACGTAGACCGGCGTATAGCCAAAATCTATCTGCAGTTGCTGGCCGAAATCGACCCCTGGCGATGTCGCGAGAGCGGCCTCGGCGGTCGCCGGAAGCGCTTGCCAGGCCGTTTCGTCACAGCCCTGGCCGTGGATGAAGACGCTGATCTGCGCGCCGGCTGCTGGCCACGCCGCGCGTACGGCAGCGGCCTCCGGTGCCACGACAGCGCCGTCGGCACGGAGCGCTGGAGCGGTTCCCGGTTGAGCTTCGCCGGCTGCCGGCGACGCAGCGAAGACACCGGCCAGGGCGCCCTGCACCCGACTGGCAAGCGCTCCGGGTGGCTGTTCGGCATTGCCTCTGGCATAGCGCTCTTCGACCAGTCCGGCCAGGCCACACAGCGCCTTGTTGGCCAGATCGACGACCTGATAAACGTTGGCAACGAGTCCGTCATGCGCACGCTCGACCAGGTGCACCGGTCGGGCAAGCAGAGGGGCCCGGCGCAGGAGCGCGAACGACTTGCCGGCAAGCGCAGTGTGCAGCGCACGCACGCGCGCCGTCGTCGCCTGCACGGCGGCTTGTGCTCTCTGACTGTAGCCGACGCCAGGGCGCAGCACTTGCGTGGTCTTCTTTCCGGCTTTCATGGAATGTCCCGAGAGCGTGTGAAACGAGGCTGCTGCGTTGCCGAGCTACCGCCTTGCTGGCGACTGACGAGTCGCGCACTACCGCCCGGGTAAATTTCGCCGTCGGCAGAGCAAGGCAAACCGAGGCGCGGCGGGCGCCAGGGCAAGCCCCGGCGCGCCGACTGCGGCTGCGCGACCGCCATGGTACCCGCCAGGGCAAGCTTTGGCGAGGGCGAGCCGCCGCCGCGCTCAGTCGATCGCCGCGAGAACGCTCATCGCCTCGGCATGTCGCTCGCGCAAGGACGCTTCGCTCAGGCCAAGCAGGCACAGCGACGATTCACCAAGTTTCGTCCACTCCTGCGTCAGGCTGGCACCGGTCAGGTCCTGCAGCAGATGCTCGGCGGTCTGACTGACGGCGATCAGGCGACTGCCGGCCAGCGGCAGACCTGACTGGTGCTGAGCAATGGCCGATGGTTCGTGATGCGCGCGAATGGCCTGGCAGATCTCGTCGGGCAACCACCACTCGGTCGCCAGCAGGCTGCCGACGACTGCGTGGTCGGTCGGGTGGTCGGCCTGCTCGACCGCGGTAAAGCTGCGCTCGGCGTCGCTGTTGGCGCGCGCCAGCGTCTGTCGGTAGTCGGCGCAGCGGCGCAGCAGAATGACGATTCCGCAGTCGCGAAAGAGCCCGAAGGTGTAAGCGTCGGCGGCACTCAGGCCGGGCAGGGAAAGGCTTTGCGCAAGCCAGCCGGAGAGCGCGGCGATGCGGGCCGACGAGTCCCAGAAGCGGACGTAGTGCGCACTGTCCGGAAATGCGCGCCGCAGGCTGATCGCCGCGACGGCACGTGCGCTCAGCTCCAGGCCGAGCAGCACGAGCGCCTCGGGCACCGAGCGCACGCGCGTGCGCAGGCCGAAGTACGGCGAGTTGGCCGTCCTGATCAAGCCGGCGGCGAGCCCGACATCCGCCTTGATCAGTTGCCCGATGCGACGAAAGCATGGGTTGTCGCTGAGCACTTCGGATCTGATCCGGTCGATGATCTGCGGGCGCGGCGGAATATCGATCGCCCGAATCGCATCGTCAAGCGCCTTGGTCAGCGATGGCCGGCCGTCTGGCCGACCGTTGTTCGGGACATTCATCTCGTTCTCATCCACTCCAGAAGCGCCTCCTCGGGCATCGGCCGGGCGTGCAGGAAACCCTGCGTTGCGTCGACTCCCGCTGCTTCGGCCGCCGCCCGTTGTTCGGCCGTTTCAATGCCCTCGGCAACGACCAGCATCCCCAGTTCGCCGGCCAGGCGCGTGATGGCGCGCAGGATGGCGAAGGCGCGCCGGTCGTCGGGCAGTTCGCTGATGAACGCGCGGTCGAATTTCAGCTTCGTCGCGGGCAGGTCTTTCAGGTTCGACAGGCTCGAATAGCCGGTGCCGAAGTCGTCGATCGCCAGCCCGACGCCGGCAGCGCGCGCGCCGCGCAGGTTGGCCTGAACGATCGGCGAAGCATCCATGAAGAGCGATTCGGTCAGTTCGAGTTCAATCCCCGCCGGCGGCACGTCGGCACAGATCAGCGCCGCATGCAGGACGCTGAGGAAACTCGGCGAGGTCAGTTGGGCACGTGAAACATTGACCGCCACCTTGGCACGGCAACCCTGCCGGCGCAGACGGGCGGCACAACGTGTGCTCTGCAACAGGCTCCATTCGCCAAGACGAACGATCAGCCCGGTCTTCTCGGCTACCGGAATGAACTGCAGCGGCGAGACCGCTCGCCCGGCGACCGAACAGCGCATCAGCGCTTCGACCGCTTCGAGGCTGCCGTCAGGACGGAGCAGGGGTTGGTAATGCAGTTCGAGGCCGCCATTTTCGAGTGCGCCGTGCAGGATGCTTTCGACCTCCAGTTCCTCGCGTG
>ERZ761603.3417-NODE-3417-length-10203-cov-4.512810_pt1 | contig 10203 bp, 11 predicted proteins | sample MGYA00511879_ERZ761603 | MGnify/ENA primary metagenome ERZ761603 (study PRJEB28899, sample SAMN02850040) | bioreactor sludge metagenome | biome: EBPR Sludge; feature: EBPR Bioreactor; material: flocular biomat | place: Australia: Thorneside Wastwater Treatment...
AGCCGCGTGTGCGAAAGTTTTTTATGGATGTAACAAAATCATCAGGCAGATATTTTTGTTCAACAAATTGTAAGAATGTTCTTTTTGGATCTGCCGCAGACATGACAACTTTGGATTGAATCTCATCGCCATTTTCTAAGATGACGCCTGCTGCGCTTCCATTCTTGACCTTGACCTGATTCACTGAACAATTGACTCGAATCTCAACCCCAAGCGCTTTCGCTGCGTTAAGAATGGAGCCGCTGACTCCGCCAGAACCATTCTTCGCAAAACCCCATGCGCGAAACGCGCCATCAATTTCGCCCATGTAATGATGAAGCAACACATACGCCGTGCCCGGCGAACGTGGACCTAAAAATGTACCGATGATTCCGCTGGCGGCTTTTGTGCCTTTGAGTGCATCGGTCTCAAACCATTCTTCCAATAAATCTGCAGATGATTGTGTAGCAAGTTTAGCAATTGTATACAGTTCTTTTTCTTTGAGGCTTGCTGCATATTGACCCACTTTCAACAATCCCATCATATCGCGGATGCTTAATGAAGATGGGTCTGGCGGAATTAAATTGATAATCGGTTTAATCGCTTTGGCGGCACGTGCCATCACACGCGCATATTCATCATACGCTTCTGCATCTTTCGGCGAATGACGATATAACTCACGGCGAGTTAAATCATGGTCATCCCATGCGCCGAGATAATCTCCGTTTTCCATGGGTGTAAATGTGCTGGGCAATGGCAAAATCTTTAATCCATGCTTGGGCAATTCCAAATCACGGATAATTTCTGGGCGTAACAAACTGACCACATACGAAAATTCAGTGAATTTATAACCAGGGAAAATTTCCTCGGTCACCGCCGCCCCGCCGACGATGTGTCTGCGTTCGAGCACAACGACCTTTTTCCCTGCCAGTGCTAAATATGCCGCGGCGACGAGTCCATTGTGCCCACCGCCGATAATAATTGCGTCGTATTGATTAGATGTCATGAATAATTCCTGTTAGTATTTAAATCTTCCAGTCGAATTTTGAAAATATTTGTTCAATGGAAAGGTAATTGCCTGATGGATCTGCTTCAAAGAGTGACCAACTAAGAAATACAGGCCATTTACGAAGTGCGATAATGTTAGCTCTTGCAAGTTTATTACACAGATTTTCATCATTTATAAGTTTAGTCCAATACTTTTCCAATCCTCTTGCAAGCAATAATGGAAATTGGGCCAATATTTCATAATCGAAATAGCCAAATTTGTAATCGCCCACTGGTGTTTTATCAGAGGTTGCTTGTCCATGAGCAGCCAGATGTCTCAATGCGACGAGTTGAGGGAATGTATACATATATTCAGATGTCTGAATTAAAACTATGTAATCAGGAAAGCCTTCGTAATTATCTTTGTAATCTTCAAAAAATGAAGCCCCAAGCCACTTAAACCCAATCTCTAAGTCTTTAGTGTTTTTTCGCGTTGTTGAATTTCCATTTATACAACGTCCAAGCAGTTCAATGGCAGACGCAAATATTCCATAAGCAGGTAAATAAGTTGTAACTTTTGTATTTGGGTCTCTTAATAAAACACTTACGCTCTCGCAAATAGTGTGAATTACACCTATTACGTATGCACCCTTAATTGTTAAAGGATAGAAATCTGGGTTGCCGCCCGCATCTTGGTTAACAGATAGCCATTGTTGAGCTTGTTCATCCCAATTATCTATATTTTCAGTTGGAATTCTCAACCTTACATTTACTGGAGCTGTCATATTGTTGTATCCAATGAAGTTGATTTAATCACTTCTTCTTCCACTCTGGTTCATAAAATGGCAATTTGACCACTTTCGCAGGCGCATGTTGACGATGATGCTCGACAGTAATTTCCATTCTCACATCCGTGCCGATTTCAAAATATGGCTTTTGCAAATGTGCTAGTGCAATATATTTTTTCAATAATGGTGACCATGTTGAAGTAGAAGCATAACCAACTTGAACGTTGCCAACCAAAATCGGTAAACTTCCACGAACTGCCATGCTAGGGATTTGAGGCGGTAAATCAACTCGCTTGAAGATATTTTCCATTCCTACCCAATCCACTTCCAAACCAACCATTTTCCACGCCGAGCCTTCACGCTTTTCTTTTTCCAATGCACGGCGACCCACGAAATAACCTTGTTTATCTAATGCAACTGTCCAATCCAAACCTAATTCAAACGGCGATGATTTTTGTGATTCAATCCACGCATGAGTTGAAGATGTGTAATCTACATCGAGCATGAATAAACCTGCTTCAACGCGTGCCATGTCCATGGCGAGAATGCCAACAGGTGTGATGCCATAATCTGCGCCTGCTTCCATCAACGTATCCCAAATTTTGATGGCGTCTTTGGCAGACATCCAAATTTCGTAACCGAGGTCACCTGTGTAACCTGTTCTTGAAATCGAGACTTCGATTCCTTTGATTTTATTTTTCGTCAAGCGGAAATATTTCAATTCATCCACTGGAGTTTCAACAACCTTATTCAAAACTTTTCTTGTGTTTGGACCTTGAAAACTTAATGCGGCAATTTCGTCAGTCACTTCGCTGATTTCCACTTCCATATCAACGGCATTCATCATCAACCAACGTAAGTTTGGTTCTGCGGCAGTTAAACGAAATGTGGTTTCATCCAGCCGTGAGACTGTCCCATCATCAATCATCTTGCCTTCTTCATTGCACCAACCTGTGTATGCGACTTGTCCAATTTTCATTTTGTGGATGTCTCTGGTGGTGACGCGATGCAATAAAGCCGCCGCATCTTTTCCTTTGACGATGTACTTGATCAACGGCGAGACATCTATCAACGCCGCAGCATTGCGAATCGCCCAATATTCTCGGTCAAGCACATGCTCATACGAGCCGACGACAAAATATCCCGCCCACTTGCGCCAGTTCTGTGGCTGACACAATGCGGATGTTCGTTCATGAAATGGGGTGGTTTTGAGATTTAGCATATTCTCCTAAAAAATGACGATGGACAGTAGACGGTTGACTGTAAAGCATCACACGGTCTACAATCCACTGTCTACGGTCTGTTGAAATATTCCGCTGGTGCGAAGAAAACTAAAATTGTTAACTCTTCCTCAATCGAATGAAAGCGATGCTCTACATTTTTCGCCACATACACAATTGACCCAGCACTCACATCACGGTCTTCATCCGCAACTTTGATTTTCGCTTTGCCACTGACTACATAATAAACTTCATCTTCGGTGTGTGGACTTTGCGGGTCAACTCCGTTGGCGGGCAAAACATAAAGTCCCATGCTTAGGTCTGGGACTTTGAGAAATTCAAGATAGGCTTTTTTGCTTGATTCTCTTTGTGAAATGAGTTGGGTGAGTTCGTAGGCTTGCATGGGATTCTCCGACGATAGACCGTTGATTGTTTTTACTGTCTATCGTCCACTGTCTATGGTCTGAGCTTGAAATTATATATAATTTTACCCGCCTTGTTCAAAATCAAAAAGAAGCAAAATTAATGCAAAAAAGTCAGGCATTTTGCCTGACTTTTGTATCTCTATAGATGATTAACGAATAGATGCGAGAAAATCCATTAGCAACTGCTCATCCCAACCTGAGATATGACCTTGTGCCATAAAAAGTGTAGGTCCGAGATTGCCTTCAAATACAGCCGTCCATTGACGCATTTTCGTATCTTCACTAACAGTGACAGTTGTTACTTCGCCTCGAATCACGGTTTCAAATTCACCAACGATGGGAACTGAGATTCCTGGTTGCCCACCTTGTTGTTGTGCCGCGTTTCTTAATTCTTCTTCCATTTTTTCATTATCACCAACGGTAAATCCGCTATATTGGACTAGCATAATGCTTGGTAAGTAGCCATTCTTTTCAGGGAGAAGCGAAACCATGTCATAAAAAAAGATAGACATACCAGCCGCTAATTCATAATCTGGGGGCAAATCAAAAGTAGCGATATTTTCTCGTACTTGTTGCGCATCTTGTGGTCCGACGTTGATTCGTTTATCTACTTCTTTGCTCAACCCATAAATTACAACAGATGCCATGAGTGTAACAAAACAACACAAGATAAGAATTATCCCAATAGTAATGATTATTCTTTTCGTGTTTTCATTCATAGGCAATCTCCAAAGTTTATTTTACTTTGCATTTCGGCTGTTGAATTCCATTTCCATGAGGATTCTCAGAATATAAGCCAATGCTTGTAGAGAAAAATATGCGATAGCAACATATAAACCTGTTGCTAAAATTGTTATAAAGAAAGGTAAAAAGATATTCACATCAAATGTTGGAATTTCACCAATTATTAGAGATTGAATAACATAAGTGTTTAATAGCCTTGTAACGATGATAATAATCACTGCTGCTTTCGTAACTTTATTAATGTTGTCTTTCAAAGACAAAACTTCTAATACATCATAAAATTCTGGCTGGTCTTCTTTATCAAGTAATTTAGTTTCCCATTCTTCTAGATTTTCATCTTCTTCTTTATACTCAGTAATAGGTTCTTTTTGTTTTGGGAGTTTTACTTTTCTTTGTTTCAAAATTTCTTCTAAAACTTCAAATGCAAGGTCAGACCATTCTACACGGTCATTGGTTTGCCAAATATCAAGGAGTTCATCAGTCTCCTTGATATTTAAATTTTTATAAATCTGCTCTCGGAGTTCTTTATTCATGGTTTTCCTCGGCACTCTCTTTTTCTCGATAATTAATATCAGTTTCAACAAGCATATAAAGTCCGAGTGATATTCCCTTTAACACAACGTAATAGATTGCGCCTGATAGCAAATTGTTAAGTATATTTGTGCCAATAGTAATTAAAGAATGTAAAGGAAATAAGGACATTTGATCCCAGTAATCTAGAGAACTTGAGTTTAAATTAAGTGAATTAATCCTCTGCTGAAAAATCATATCTTCAGGAATTACTAGAATTGCTAAGATGATGTGAATTACCAAAGCTACCCATGCTAAGTTTTTTGCCCAACCAGCAAAACTTAATAACCTGTCTTGATTTTCGGTTAATACATATTCTCGTTCTTCTTCGTTCATCGATTCCTCCTGCATAGAATTTATTGACAAAATATACCATATCAAAAATAGACTTCCGAAGTCTTTACCCTCATTCGAGGGCAGGCGACTTCTGAAGTCTAAGTGCAATCACTTCATTCCAAACCAAAATTGCTAACAAGAAAACATAAAACGCCGCGCCTTTCAGTGCAAACGCTGGAGCGGCTAAACATAACGTGAGCCAAGTGTAAAGAGATAAACTCTTCCATTTTTCGTCAGTGCGAAAGGCGAAACCTAAAATAATCATGGCGGGGAATAAAGTTAACCCAAGCAATACAAAAGATAAATCATGTAAACGTCCATGCCAAGTGGATGGATAGTCTCGAATGGTTGGGTCTGTGGTGAATGCCAACATGGCGAGTGCAACCCCAGCAAATGCAAAAAGTGTAGAACCAAGTCGAGATGCAAAAGCAGGTTTCAACTCAAAGAAGAGGCGGTAAGCAAAGAGAGTCATAATCAATCCGCTGATGATAAATGTCGCAGTCATAATCCAGCCGAATCTTCCAAGTGCTAAACCACTGGGCCAATCAAAGGTTGGGTCGTTGATTGGATGCCAACCTAATGAAAGTAAAAAATCATATTCAACGATTGTGAGAATTGTGAGCACACTTGCAAATAAAATGGGACCTAGTAAGATTATTTTTTTCATAGGTTAATGATAACAGCCCCGCATTGCGAGGCTGTTTTTTTCTTTACAAGTTCAGGGCTGGAATTTTTTTTAGTTATCGTTATGTCTATCGCCACCACGATTTCGATTTCCGAAATTTCGTTTGGGGCGATCTTCACGCGGGCGCGCCACGTTCACAGTAATGGCACGTCCCATAAAATCTTTACCATGCAACATGCTGATGGCTTTTTGCGCTTCATCGGATGTTTCCATTTCAACAAAGCCGAATCCTTTTGCGCGTCCCGTTGCACGGTCTGTAATCAATGCAACAGATTTGACGTTTCCAGCCTGACTAAAGTGCTCTTTAATTTGCTCTTCTGTCGCGGCGTACGGTAGGTTGCCTACATATAACCTAGTTTCCATCTCTTCTCCATTTTGTTGTGACGCTCCAGCCCGAACGACGATTAAAGTGTATCATGTTTTTTTATTTGATAAAAAACCGCTTCATGCTCAAGTGGAAAGTTGATTCATAAACCCTCAACATTTTCTTTAACTTATATGTCATCCTGAGCGAAAGCGAAGGATATCTACTTCTATCATAAGAGACTCTTCGGTCGCTTTGCTCCCTCAGAGTGACATAAAATTAAAAAACAAACGAAATCATCGCCCGAACATGTTTTGGAAAATCGGCAAATTTTTCACGATACCATTTCAATGTCACCAAACTGCGCGCACATAAATACGCGATAATCATTCCTAAAACCAACAAAGCACCCAAATGACGAGAAAATAAAAAGATTCCAAGCCATGTGAAAATTTCAAACAAATAATGTGGGCAGACAACGTATTTGAACAAGCCGCCTTTTGGAATGACATATTCAAGCGAATCTTTTCTCAAATCCGCTAGAATTTTGTGGTGAATAAAATTGCCGAGATTGCCCACAATGTAGGAAACAAATCCAAGCACAAATAAAAAGTCAATCGAATGTAGAGGATTACGATTCAAGTATCCAATAAAAAATGAAGCGAAAGAATAAAAGAAAGCGATTGAAATCGTGGTGCTTAATCCAGTGGGGCCTGAATATTTATGCAGAAATAATGATTCCAAAACGCGTTTCGTAAAATGCAATCCAATAGATGCAAGAAGAATCCATTGAATCAAACTTGCATTTGACAAATAATCTCTTGCTGAAAAATACAAAGCGACGATTGGCGAAAAATATAAAATAAACATTCCCAAGCGTGAGGGGATTCCACTTCCAGTACGGAATTTGCTGTATTTCAATAATCCATTGCCATAATAAATGGCGGGCGCTGTGACAATGATACCAATCACAAGCATGCTATAAAAAATAATGTTGAAGTTCGTCCGTTCGGGGAAAATCATGATGAAGCCTCCATGTTTGAAATATTATTTTAACCATTTATAATTCAATTTATTATTTTCGGAGGAAGTATGACCTACACAAACATCCTGACAGAAACACGCGGAAAAGTTGGCTTGATTCAATTGAATCGTCCGCAAGCAATGAATGCATTTAATCTCGCCATGGTGACAGAAGTCTTCGATGCACTCGAAGCATTTGATAAAAATGAATCTGTTTTTGCAATCGTCGTCACAGGCAATGAAAAAGCCTTCGCCGCTGGTGCAGACATCAAAGAAATGTCAGAACAATCGTATGTTGAAATGCTCACCAAAGGGTATGTCGAAATTTGGGACAAGATTCTCAAAATCCGAAAACCTGTTATCGCGGCAGTCTCAGGTTGGGCGTTAGGCGGCGGATGCGAATTTGCAATATCTTGCGACATGATTATCGCCAGTGAATCTGCAAAGTTTGGTCAGCCTGAAATTACAATTGGTGTCATCCCCGGTGCAGGTGGCACACAAAGACTCGCTCGCGTGCTTGGAAAATATTTAACGATGGAAATGGTGATTAACAATCGCACCCTTTCTGCAAGTGAAGCGTTGCAATTCGGTTTGGTCAATCGCGTTGTACCAGTGGAAGGATATTTAGATTCAGCAATTGCTTTTGCAGAAGAGATTGCATCACGCGCACCGATAGCAGTTCGCATGGCAAAAGATTCGGTCAATGCCGCGTTTGAGACTACGTTAACTGAAGGTTTGAAAGTGGAGAAACGAAATTTTTATCCGTTGTTTGCGACGGAAGATCAAAAAGAAGGGATGAAGGCGTTTGTTGAAAAAAGAAAAGCGGATTGGAAAGGGAAGTAGTTATTTGAGAAGTATAATTTGACTTAATCTTAGAGTTTATCGGAGGAACAATGCAATATCGTCATTTGGGTAAGACAGGCATTCGAGTGAGTGAATTGTCGTTTGGTTCGTGGGTCACGTTTCATAATCAAGTGGATGTAAAACCTGCTGTAGATATGATGGCGGCGGCGTATGAACATGGCGTGAATTTTTTTGATAATGCCGAAGTGTATGCCAGCGGAAAATCGGAAGAGGTGATGGGGAAAGCCTTGAAAGAATTGAAATGGCGACGTAGCAGTTATTTGGTTTCCACAAAAATTTATTGGGGTTTGCATGATAACGTCAATGAAAAAGATACATTGAATCGCAAACGTTTGATTGAAGGGATTAATGGTTCATTGGAACGTTTGCAATTAGATTATGTTGATTTAATTTATTGTCACCGACCTGATAAAACTACACCGATTGAAGAAACAGTTTGGGCAATGCACAATATTATTGAATGGGGCAAAGCCTTTTATTGGGGAACCTCGGAATGGGCGGCTTCGGAAATTGTCGAAGCGATTCATATTGCCGAAAAACATCATTTACACAAACCTGTTGTGGAACAACCTCAATACAACATGTTTGAACGTGCACGGCTTGAAGGGGATTATGTCCGCTTTTATAAAGAATATGGTTATGGCACAACCACATGGAGTCCGTTAGCCTCTGGTTTGCTTTCAGGAAAATATCAAGGCGGTATTCCAAGTGATAGTCGCGCCGCATTGAAAAATTATGATTGGCTCAAAGACAGAATGACAGATAAATCTCGTTTGGCAAAAGTTGCCGCATTGGAACCCATCGCAAAAGATTTAGGTTGTACTATGTCTCAACTGGCGTTGGCTTGGTGTTTGAAAAATCCATTTGTTAGCACAGTCATCACAGGTGCGAGTCGAGTTGAACAAGTGCATGAAAACATGAAAGCCGCAGAAGTTGCTCCAAAACTGACGCAAGAAATTATGGATAAGATTGATGCGATTTTTGATGTCAAAAAAGATGAGGATGATGATTAAGTAAATAAAACTCCGAGGTCTTCAAGACCTCGGAGTTTTTGTTTAACTATATCTTCACAAAATGATTTTCTTCCACACTTTGCCAAGTCTCATCGTGTCGTTTCATATATTTTGTTAACAACGGATGCACATTCAAAATATCTTCATAAATTTTTTGTGCAACTCTACGAATTGAAAAATGAGCATTCGCCGCACTGCGCAATTGACAAAATGCAAACGCTTCTCTCAAATTGAATTGTGCTAACACGCGCCGATTAAATCCATTGGGGACGATATATTGCGCCACATCAGGATTGAATTGATATAACTTTTCATACATTTGATGTGCTGATTCCATCGCCGCCTCATACTCTGACCTGAAACCTGCCTCTGCTATTAGGCTTGGAGTCGTAAACCCAAGCCTTGTCGTCAATCGTTGTGGAGTCTGTGACATCATACGATGACGCTTAAATTCTGCATACGCACCTTGATCCATGACTAAATCAAAGGTGTAGTTGCAATATTCAAGTTCTCGTAGTGGAACATCGAATTTATCAAGTTTGCCTAATAATGTTTGAGCTAGTGATTCTTTTTCATTCGATGTTTTGACATAATTCAAAGCATCTTCATAACTCATTTCACCGAATCTATACAATGCCGCGGCAAGGACTTTATTTTCACCATCTTGGTCATATTCGATTAAAGAACACCATTCTGGTTTTGGATTTACGATTTTAGATTTACGATTATTAAGTTCATTAGTAGTTTCTATTATGTAAGCATTCGCATCCGCATATTTCACCAAAGTTGGAGTCTCTGCTTTAGAAACTTCTTTAACTCTTTCACCAATTTGCTTTACTTCTTCTAATGGATGTGAAAGCATTTTGCGAATCGTATTTTCAATCACACGCGCATTGGCAGTCATACCCACGTTTGCATTGGCGGCGGCTGGAAGGATAAAGCGACATCTATCCACATATTGTGAGCGGATGCGCCTATCAAATGCTTCATCCGATTCGTTTTCTTTGCGCGTGACTCGCTTCACGACAAGACTCTTTACAGGTTCCAGCGAATCAGCATACGTCGAGAATAAGAGGCGCACGGTTTTTGTAAATTCATCACGAAGCGGATGGTTATCTAATTCTGGCGGAATCGTAAAATCATCTTGTCCCCATTTTTGATAACGCGTTGATTTTTCAGTATAGGATGCCAAACGATTTCCTTCAATGGCTTCGATGGCAACGCGCGAAACATTTTCAAAGGCAATGTGCAACACAGCATGTTCC
>ERZ761603.3418-NODE-3418-length-10200-cov-37.566585_pt1 | contig 10200 bp, 5 predicted proteins | sample MGYA00511879_ERZ761603 | MGnify/ENA primary metagenome ERZ761603 (study PRJEB28899, sample SAMN02850040) | bioreactor sludge metagenome | biome: EBPR Sludge; feature: EBPR Bioreactor; material: flocular biomat | place: Australia: Thorneside Wastwater Treatment...
GTGACTGACCGCGAACAGGTCGCGCCGGCCGTCGGCGTTGAAGTCGGCGTCGAAAAACGTCTGGCTCGCCTGGACACTGCCCTGCACAGCGCCGACCCCGCCTTCTCCGGCCTGGGCCATCCCGGTTGCCTGTGCGGCAGTCCTGTCCGGCGCGGGTTCGGAGGTGCCGGCGAAGGCTTGTCCGCCGGCGGTGAGCGACCAGGCGAGAGCCTTGCTTTCGCCCGGATTTTCCATCAGCACACGGGTGGTATCGGAGAGCTGCGGCTCGGCGCTGTGGACTTCAGTGGCGACGCCGGCTGTCCCGTCGAGCAGTTCCGGCAGGGCAAGTGGGTCGCCCGAGAGCAGCAGACGCGGTTCAAGTGGCTCCCAGTGCAGGCGGGAGTCGCTGCGGCCGGTGACGGGGCCCGGTGGCTTGCCGGTCAGGTGGCTGAAGGCGTCGCGCAGGGCCGAGAGCAAAGGCGCTGGGCCGGGCCTCCGCGGCAGAGGCGAACGTTCGTCGTGTTTTGCCGACCGGCGCATGGCGATTCTCCCCTTGTATCGCAACGCTCAATGTCAACGGACAAGGCCCACTTCCCCTGCTGTTCATCATTGTCGCAGGGAATCTCCGCGTGTAGCGGCGGCGCCCCGGGCAGTCAGCCCGGCGGGGCGACGCTGGTCGATCGGCTGCTGTGCATACGCTGCCGGCCGGAAGTCTGAAACGATGCCAGCAATGGTGAAACCGGCAGCGCAGCCCCCTGTTTCCTGCTATGCTACCGGCCGCAATTCTCGACAAGATGTTGCGAGATGTCAAGACTTTCCGGCACCTGTTTTTTTGATTGGCGAGCGATGCGCGAAACCCCTCCCGAAGACGAATCATGCAACGACCCAGCGACAGGGCAGGGGGGCAGGCAAGGGCTGCCGTCCTCTGCTGCACTCGCCGATTCGCTGGCGGCGCGCCTGCAGGCGGTCATCGGCAGGGAGTCGGTGTCATCGTTTGCGCGCCGTTGCGGGCTGGCCGAGTCGGTGCTGCGCACCTACCTCAAGGACGGGCGGATGCCACCGCTCGACAAGGCTTCGGCGATTGCCGCGGCGGCCGGGGTGACTGTCGACTGGCTCGCTAGCGGCCGCGGTGCCCACGTCGCGGCCGAAGCGCGGGCGGTCTACACTGTTGCCCCCGCCGGGCTGACCGGCGGCGCGCCACCGACGCTGGATGCCACGGTGCTCGCAACTGTCCTCAAGGCGGTGCTCGCAGCGCCGGGTGCGGGCGTATCGACGGAAGAGCTTGCGGCGCGCGTCGTTGATCTTTACCGGCGGACGATGGTGCGCGTGCCGGCGAGGGGCGAGGCGGCAGACGGCGGCTAGCTTCACCTGCCGGTTCCGGCGCGTTCTGCCGTGCAGGCGCCTGCTTGCTGCGGTATTTGCCGGTGCCGTCCACCATTCATCTTTATTGCAGCCAAGGAGAGTCAGCATGTTCAAGGGAATTCTGATCACCAAAGACGAGGCCGGCTACCAGGCACGGCTCCAGGAAATCGACGATGCCGTCCTGCCGGAAGGTGACGTCAGCGTGCGCGTCGCCTGGTCGACGCTGAACTACAAGGACGGTCTGGCGATTACCGGCAAGGCACCGGTCGTGCGGCGTTTTCCGATGGTACCGGGAATCGATCTTGCCGGCAGTGTGATCGAGAGTTCCAGCTCCGTCTGGAAGCCTGGTGATCAGGTGGTGCTGAACGGCTGGGGTGTTGGCGAGACGCACTGCGGCGGTCTGGCCGAACGCGCGCGTGTGCGCGGCGAGTGGCTGGTGTCCCTGCCGCAGCGGTTCACCCCACGTCAGGCGATGGCGATCGGCACGGCCGGTTACACCGCCATGCTCTGCGTACTGGCGCTGGAACAGCACGGCGTGAAGCCTGAAGACGGCGAAATCCTGGTGACCGGAGCCAACGGCGGTGTCGGCAGCGTGGCGATCGCGTTGCTCGCCACGCTCGGTTATCGCACGGTGGCGTCGACCGGCCGCGTCGCGGAAGCCGAGCATCTGCGGGCGCTCGGCGCGACCGCCGTGATCGACCGCAGCGAACTCTCGACACCGGGCAAGCCGATCGGCAAGGAACGCTGGGCAGGCGTGGTCGATACGGTGGGCAGCCACACCCTGGCCAATGCCTGTGCGACCACCCGCTACCGGGGTGCGGTAGCCGCCTGCGGCCTGGCCGGCGGAATGGATTTTCCGGCGACGGTCGCTCCCTTCATCCTGCGCGGGGTGACGCTCTACGGCATCGACAGCGTGATGGCGCCGCTGGCGGTTCGTCAGGAAGCCTGGCAGCGCCTGGCGCGCGACCTCGATCCGGCCAAGCTGGAAAGCATGACACGCGAGATCGGGCTGGACGAGGCGCTAGCGGTGGCCGGTGAGTTGCTGGCCGGCAAGGTGCGCGGACGGGTGGTGGTCGATGTGAATCGCTAGGCGGGTACTCTCCTGGCCGATGGACCGGGCGCTGAGTCGTCTGCCACCGGCCGATTTCTTGCCCCATGCGGCATCGGTATCTACGCAATCGTGGGCATCGGTTGGCGGCGGGGATGAAGCTATCCTTATACACGACTCACCCCGCAGCGACCTTGCGCATGAACTGGAGGCTGCCCGCACAGTCGATGACGCGCTGCCATCCGGGCCAGATGGTCTTGACGCCAGGCTCTCCGTCGCCTTTGCGTGCGAGGAATCCGCCGAGCCTGGCCACCAGGCGCAGGACCTGTTTGAGGGTGGGGACGTCCGCTGGCGGCTTCTTCTGGGTCAGGAGGCGGGTGGCATGCCCTCCGCCTTGGTGGAAGAATCGATCGGCGGGCAAATCTGGACAGATCCGGCCGAATCGCATCAGCCTGGCAATGCGCCAGTAAACGATCAGGTACAGCGCGCTGGTGCGCTGCAGCCTGTCGATCGTGCCCAGTTGCCGGGTCTCGATCCGGCAGCCGTTCTTGAGAAGGTGGAAGAGGATCTCGATCTCCCAGCGCGCGATACCGGTCAATCAGTTCGGCGACCTTTTCGAACGTCTCGGCGGTGCGCTTGGTCAGAAAACGCCACTCGACCGGGTTGCTGCCGGCCGGCGGATCGATTTCCCTGCCGCCACACAGGTGGCCCGGATCGTCTGCTTCTTGCCATAAGCAAGATCCACTACCCGCGCCCAAAGCTGCTGGCGGACCCCCGCGCCTTCTGACCATTCCTCGCGGGCAGAGTGAAGGTGATGCCCCCGAGCGCTTCACCGGACGTCACCGTCTGCCACAGTTTCGGCCTGCGGGCAGTGCCCGATCGTGCCGGGCACGCAGCAACCAATCGGCCGGGTGGCCCAATTTAGCGGGGCGAGCCAGCGGCTCGATCAGGTCGGACGCGCGGCCGGCCACTTAGACCAGCCGGGCGTCCGGCACCTCCGTGGCCAGTTCGGCCACCCGCTCATCGCCCTCGATCCCGCGCGTGCGCTCCTTGATTCCCGGATGCTGAGCGTTGGCATCCTTCGGCTGACGCGCCCACCTCCCCGCATCCAGAACGCCCAAGGGCTCGCGATCCGCGCTGACTGCGTAGGTCGAATGCCCGTACCAGCCCCGTTGAGTCTCGTAGCTCGGGACCCAAGCCGGTCATGCCCTGCCCGTTGAAGTCCAGTTCGATGGTGTCCTGCGGCATCAGCACGACTTTAGGGCGGGCCATCCGCATCTTCGAGCACGACCAGTGAGGGGCCAGAAGGTCGTCCCAGGTGATGGCATCATTGTCGAAGAAGCGGTACGCCGCGAGGGGCTCCGACCAGCCCGCACACGTTCCGGAGAGACCAGTCGTCGGCCTCGAAGAGAGCGTGCCCAACAACGCCATCGCTTGCTTGTCCCGTCGCCGGTTACCCGGATCGATTCCCTGCAGCTCCTCCACAGCCCAGTTCATGATACCGCCTGACCACGAAAGTTGGCAAGCTTATAGCGGGATCCTAAGTGTATAAGGGTATGCTCTATATGCACCGCGACCCGGCTGCGTTGGCTCCCAAGCAGGCGGTTCGCCTGTCGGATCTGTCCGACTTCTGTCACGTGGGCCGCAGTGACTTTGCCGACTTCATGCCGCGGTGCCGTATCGACACGCGCTGGCGGTGGCCCGGCGACGCACAAGACTGAGGACTGGGAGGCCGTCAAGCGATCGGGAGCCAGGCTGACCATCGTCAGTCTGGTGCCTTTTCGGCAGCGCGGCCATATCCGCAACCACCTCGGCTACTATGGCTTGTCGCCGCGCGAACTGGAGATCACTGCGCAAAGCCTGTCGAGTGGGCTGACCAACACCCAACTTGAACGTCGGTTGTGTATCAGCGAGGAGACCGTGAAGACCCACCTGCACGAAGCCTTTCGCAAGATCGGAGTGGGCAGCCGACCGGAGTGGTTGGTGAGCGTGCTCGGTCTCGACGACGACCGTGCCCCAGCGCCACAGCGTGACGGGTTTTACTGGCCAGTTGGCCTGGGCCGGCCTCGCCCAGGAGACGGATGCCGGAGATATCGACGGCGGCGTACGGCGGCTTCCATCGCCTATCGAGGGTTCGAATGCGGTGCGGCCGCCGCAAGGCGCTTGAAGAGTTTCGCTTTTTTGCTACCATCCGGTGTCGATTGCCTCGAGCATGGCCGGATGTCGGCGGGCCGTGTTCGGCACGGCTGTTCCCACCCTTCGTGTCGTCGCGACCCTCCTGCTTGGGAAGTACTGTCTTGCCGTCGAGCCCGGATCATCCAGGATCATTCAGCGCCGATCGACGCTCCGCATCGGGCGGCGGCACTGGTGGGGCAAGCGCCGGGGCTGGCGACGCCTGGAGCAGCTTTGCCGCGGCCCGGACGGCGGCCGATTTCTGTTCTGCCTGGTTGTCGCTGCAGTGTCTGCAGGTGCCCGAGGTGCGCGCCGCGCTGCTGCTGCTCGAACAAGGCGGTGGCACCTTCGTTCCCGCCGCCGTCTGGCCTTCCGCGCAGAGCGACGTCACCTACCTCGCGCCGGCTGCCGAGCAGTGCCTCGGCGAGCGGCAGGGCAAGGTGCTGCGCGGTCTGCCGGGCGCTCTGGTGATCGTCGCCTATCCGGTCGAACTCGACGGCCAGTTGCACGGTGCCGCCGTGCTGGACGTCGTCGAGCGGGCCGACGACGCGCTGCAGGGCGTGCTCCGCCAGTTGCACTGGGGCATCGGCTGGCTCGAGACCCTGTTCCTGCGCCGCCAGAACCTGGCGGATGCCGAAATCCTGCAGCGCGCTCGTATCGCGCTCGACGTCCTGGCCGTTGCCGGCGAACAGGGGCGCCTGCCCGCCATGGCCATGGCGGTGGTGAACGATCTCGCCAGCCGCTTCGCCTGCGAGCGTGTCGCGCTCGGCGTAGACCGCGGCGGGCGGGTGCGTCTGCTGGCCCTCTCGCACTCGGCCTTCTTCGAGCCGAAGAGCCAGTTCGTCGCGGCGCTCGAGAGCGCCATGGACGAGGCGCTCGATCAGCGGCGCAGCGTCGCCTATCCACCGCTCGCTGAAGCCGACGACGGTATCGCCATCGCGCATCGCGACTTCGCCGCGCCGCGCGCCGTGTGCTCGGTCGTGTTGGCCAGTCGCGGCATCGGAGTGGGCGTGCTCAGCTTCGAGCGCGGCACGCCCTTCACCAGCGACGACCGGCGTGCCTTCGAAGCGGTCGGCAGCCTGCTCGCACCGCTGCTGCACAGCCGGATCGAGCTGCACCGCTGGTTCGCCGGTCGCCTGGTCGACAAGCTGCGGCGCATCTGGCAGCATCTCGGAGACCGTCGGCGGCCCGGCCTGCGCGTCGCCGTGGCATTCGCTGTCGTGCTGCTGCTCGGCGTGCTCTTCCTGGACGGCGACTACCGGATCAGCGCGCGGGCCGTCGTCGAGGGCGAAGTGCAACGCGCCGCTGTCGCGCCCTTTGCCGGCTTCCTGCGTGAAGCACCGGTGCGCGCCGGCTTCGTCGTCCGCCAGGGACAGATGCTCGCCACGCTCGACGAGCGCGATCTGCTGGTCGAGCGGCAGCGCGCGCTGGCCGAACGCGAACAACATGGCGCGCGCTACCGCGACGCACTGGCCAAACATGAGCGGGCCAGCGCCAACGTCTCGCTTGCCCAGATGCAGCAGGCCGAATCGCAGCTCGCGCTGGTCGAGGACAAGCTCTTCCGTGCCCGGATCGTTGCCCCGTTCGACGGTATCGTCGTCTCCGGTGATCTCAGCCAGTTGCTCGGCTCGCCGGTCGAACAGGGCAAACTGCTCTTCGAGATCGCGCCGCTCGACGCTTACCGCGTCATCCTCAAGGTCGAGGACCGCGACATCCGTGATGTGCGCGCTGGCCAGACCGGCAAGCTGGTGCTCAGCGGGCTGGCCGGCGAAGCGCTCGACTTCGAAGTGCGCAACATCTCGATGGCCGAGGCCGAAGACGGCCGCAACGTCTTTCGCGTCGAAGCGCAACTCGCCCGCAACGATCTCAAGCTGCGTCCCGGCATGGAAGGGGTCGGCAAGATCAACGCCGGCGCGCAGAGCCACGCCTGGATCTGGACGCACCGCCTGACCGACTGGCTGCGTCTGCAAGCCTGGACCTGGCTACCCTAGCCCGCAGCACCACCGGCGACATGGCCGCCCCCTTCCTCAGCGCTTCCTGGTACCGTATCGCGGAACTGCGGCCGGTATTGCGCGCTCATGCCCGCATCCAGCGTCAGCGCTTCCGCGGCCAGGCCTGGTACGTACTGCACGACCCCGCCTCGGGCAAGCTGCATCGCTTCAGCCCTTCGGCCTATCGGGTGATCCAGTTGATGGACGGCCGGCGGACGATCAACCAGATCTGGGGCGAGGTGGCAGCGCAGGCCGGCAGCGCGGCGCCGAGCCAGGACGACGTCCTCCGCCTGCTCGCCCAACTGCACGCCGGCGATCTGCTGCAGGCCGATCTGCCGCCCGATGTCGACGAACTGGCCGAGCGTGGCGGCAAGCAGAAGCGCCACAAGCTGCTGCAGAGATTGATCAACCCGATGTCGATCCGCGTCCCCCTGTGGGACCCCGATGTCTTCCTCAAACGCAGCTTTCCGCTCGTCCGTCCACTGTGCGGGCCGCTCGGCCTCTGCCTCTGGCTGCTCGTCGTCGGGCCGGCGATCGTCCTCGCCGGCGTGCACTGGCAGGAACTGACCGTCAATCTCAGCGATCAGGTGCTTGCCACCCGCAACCTGCTACTGCTCTGGCTGATCTACCCGCTGATCAAGGCCCTGCATGAACTCGGTCACGGCTACGCGGTCCGTTCGGGTGACGGAGAAGTCCATGAGATGGGGATCATGCTGCTCGTCCTGGCGCCGATTCCGTATGTCGATGCCAGCGCCGCCGGCGCCTTTCGCAGCAAGTGGCGGCGCGCCGCGGTCGGTGCTGCCGGCATGCTGGTCGAACTCTTCCTCGCCGGTCTCGCCATGCTGTTCTGGGTGTCGGTCGAACCCGGGCTGCTGCGCTCGATCACCTTCAACGTGCTGCTCGTCGCCGGCGCCTCGACCCTGCTGTTCAACGGCAACCCGCTGCTGCGTTACGATGGCTACTACATACTCTCGGACCTGATCGAGATTCCCAATCTCGGCAATCGCTCGAACCAGTACTGGCAGTGGCTCGCCAAACGCCATCTGTTCGGCGTGACGACGGTCGAGCGACCGCCGGCGAGCCCCGGCGAGCGCCGCTGGTTCGTCTTCTACGGCGCTGCGTCGTTCCTCTACCGAACCTGGGTGATGATCGCCATCACCCTGTTCATCGCCGGCGAGTTCTTCGTCATCGGCGTCGTGCTGGCGATCTGGGCGGCGATCACCCTGTTCGTGCTGCCGGTCGGCAAGGGTCTGTCCTATGTGCTGTCGAGCCCCGAACTGCAGCGCACGCGCACACGGGCGCGACTGCTCACCTTCGGCGGGCTGGCCCTGCTCCTGCTTGGCGTGTTCTGCGTGCCGCTGCCGCTGCGCACGCATGCCGAGGGCGTGGTGTGGGTACCCGAAAACGCCGAGGTGCGCGCTGCTGCCGACGGCTTCGTCGAGCACCTGTTCGTTCGGCCGGACGCGCCGGTCGGTGCGGGTGAACTCTTGCTGACCACCGAGGAGCCCGGTCTGATCGCCGAGCTCGAACAGAGCCAGGCCCGGGTACGCCAGTTCGCGGTGCAGTACGCCTCCCTGATGTTCGACGATCGCACGCAGGCGGTGGCGATTCGCCAGGACCTGGAGCGTGAGCAGGTGGTGCTGACGCGCGCCGAGGAAAAACTCGATTCGCTGCTTGTGCTTGCTGCACTGCCCGGCCAGATCAAACTGGTGCGCGCCGAGGACCTGCCGGGGCGCTACGTGCACAAGGGAGAGTTGCTGGGCCATATCGTCGCCGGGCCGCCGCGCCTGCTGCGCGTGGTGGTCGGCCAGGACGACATCGCGCTGGTGCGCGAACAGCGCACGGTGGTCGAGGTGAAGATCGCCGACCGCCTCGAACACACCTATCGGGCGCAGGTTCTGCGTGAAGTGCCCGGCGGGTACGACCAGTTGCCCAGCAAGGCCTTGTCGCTCGATGGCGGTGGCCCGCACGGCACCGATCCGCGCGACCCGAACGGGCTGAAGTCGCTGCAGCGGCTGTTCCAGTTCGACCTCGAACTGCCACCGGAGGTTGGTGCGTTGCAGATCGGCACCCGGGTCTACGTGCGTTTCCACCATCAGGCCGAACCGCTGGCCGAGCAGTGGGGACGCCGTCTGCGCCAGCTCTTCCTGTCGCGCTTCAATGTCTAGGGTGCTGCTCGACGGCTGGCAGGTGCATGAGTTCGCCCCGGGACTCTACCCGGAGCGGCTCGACCTCAAGGATGGCCACGTCGATCGCCTGATCGGCGGGCTGCTTGGCCGCTGGGCGCAACGCGGATCCGGGCTGCGCCTGCTTCGCCTGCGGCAGTTCGCCGAACGCGTCGAGGCCCTGGCCGGCGAACTGCCGGCACTCGCTACACCCGCCCTGAAAGCTCGGGCGAGGAGCCTGCGTGGCGTGCTGGTCGCCGGTGGTCTCGCCGATGCGCCGGCCGCCGAGTGTTTCGCGCTGGTCAGCGAAGTCTGCTCGCGCCTGCTCGGGCTGCGCCATTATCCGGTGCAGATGATGGGCGGCTATGCCCTGTTGCGCGGCGCACTGGCCGAAATGCAGACTGGCGAGGGCAAGACGCTGACTGCGATGTTGCCGGCGGTGACCGTGGCACTGGCCGGCGCACCAGTGCATGTGATCACGGTGAACGCTTACCTGGCGCGCCGCGATGCCGAGGCTCTGGCGCCGGTGTATGAGTTCTTCGGCCTGCACGTCGGCCTGATCGTCCCCGACCAGGACAGGGTGCAGCGTGCTGCCGCTTATGCCTGTGACGTGACCTATTGCGTCAACAAGGATCTGGTTTTCGACTACCTGCGCGACCGGATCGGCCAGCAGCGTTCCCGCAGCGGTAACCGCGCCTTGCTCGACGAATGGCTCGCCGGGCCGTACCATGTCTCCACGCGGCCGCCGTTGCTGCGCGGCCTGTTCTACGCGATCGTCGACGAAGCCGACAGTGTGCTGATCGACGAGGCGCGCACGCCGCTGATCATTTCCAGCGATGTCGATGACGCGCATGGACGCGACCTCTACGAACAGGCTCTGGTGCTCGCCGCCGCCCTCGAACGCCGGGCGCACTACCGGCTGCGGCCGCAGGAGCGCAGCATCGAGTTGACCGATGCCGGTCGCGCCGCCGTGGCCGAGTTTGCCCGGGGACAGCCGGGACTGTGGGCGATTGCACGGGCGCGCGAGGAACTCGTCGAACAGGGCTTGTCGGCGCTGCACCTTTTTCAGCTCGACCGGCATTACCTGATCGCCGACGGCAAGGTCCGGATCGTCGATGAATGCACCGGGCGGGTGATGGCCGACCGGTCGTGGGAGCGCGGCCTGCATCAGATGATCGAGGTCAAGGAAGGGCTCGACCTCTCGAAACGGCGCGACACCATTTCACGCATTACCTATCAGCGTTTCTTCCGTCGTTACCTGTGCCTGGCCGGAATGACCGGTACGGCGACCGAGGTGGCGCCGGAGATGCGCTCGGTCTATGCGCTGGACGTCCTGCGCATTCCGCCGAATCGGCCGCTGATTCGCCGCCACCTCGGACAGCGGGTGTTCCTTGACGGCGAACGACGCTGGGCGGCAGTGGTCGAGCGTGAGCACCGCATGCTCCAGCCCGGCCGCGCTCAGCCGCTGGCTGGCCAGCTCGGA
>ERZ761603.3423-NODE-3423-length-10193-cov-14.116887_pt1 | contig 10193 bp, 10 predicted proteins | sample MGYA00511879_ERZ761603 | MGnify/ENA primary metagenome ERZ761603 (study PRJEB28899, sample SAMN02850040) | bioreactor sludge metagenome | biome: EBPR Sludge; feature: EBPR Bioreactor; material: flocular biomat | place: Australia: Thorneside Wastwater Treatment...
GCAGTGCCGGGCGCAAGGCCGGGTCGGCGGTCGGCTGGATGCGGTTGCCGAGATCGGTGCGGATCATGGACTCATGTGCTGCGTGTTGGGCGCGGCGCGCAGCAGGACGCGCAGTTCGTCGACGCGCCCTGCGAGCAGCGGCTGAATACGGTCATCGCAACGCAGGCAGGCTTCGATCAGCCGGCGGGCGGCGGACTGTCCGGCAGAGGGCAAGGCGCTGGCAAGGTCGTCGGGCAGCGTCGCGGCGAGCGCCCGGCGTTGCGCTTCCTGGTCCACCAGGGTGTCCCAGTCGCCGCTGCGTGCGGCATCGAGCATGGCCTCGGAAAGGGCGAGCAAACCCTCGAGCGCGCTCAGCGCTTCATGGGGCCGACGGCTGTCGGGCATCGGAAGGGATCTGTCGCCACGCGCCGTGGATCTCTTCCAGCAATTCCGAGACTTCTTCCAGGGCGCGCAGGTCGTTATCGAGGTTGGCGCGCAGTAGTCGGAGGACGAGATAGTCGTACAGGGCGTCGAGGCGCGCCGCGATCTCGCCGCCTTTGTCGAGGTCAAGGCTGACTTTCAGACCGTTGGCGATGATGTCGATGGCTTTGGAGATCGCTTCGCCTTTGGCGGCGATCTGCTCTTGCTGCATCGCCAGGCGGGCCTTGCTGATGGCCGCTTCGGCGCCGGCGAAAAGGAGCAGGATCAGACGATGCGGGTCGGCGACCTCGACCGCGGCGTCGATACCGACTTTCTGGTAGGCTGAAATCGCGTGACGCGCAGTGCCGAACATTTAGGACCCCTGGTTGTTGATCGTGGGCAGGTTGGCAAGTTGCTGCTGGAGAAAGTTGCTGGTCTTGGTCATTCCCGAGATCAAGGTGTCGAGCGAAGTGAATTGTCGCCGATAACGCGCCTCGATCTGGGTCAGACGGCTCGAGATCGCTGCCGATTGCTTGTCGAGGGTCTTGATCGAAGCGCTGAGCCCTTCGCTGCGTGCGGGGAGAATGCCGCCGCTGCCGATCAGCGTGTCGGCTGCTGTCTTTACCGCGCTGCCGTAGGCGGCGATCAGCTTGGCCACCCCGGGCAGATCGTTGCCCAGTGCCTGGTTCAGCTTGCTCGCGTCGACCGTCAGTTTGCCATCTTTCTGCAGACTGACGCCAATATCCGCCAAGCGCTGCAGCGTGGCGCTGGCCAGGTCGGCCGGGACCGTGTTGAGCGCGGCCCGGATCGCATTTTGCGCCGTGCGCAGAGTGCTGTCCCCATTCAGCGGGCCGGCCTTGCGGGTGGCCGCATCGTAGCTGCCGAGGCTGCTGGCCGTGCCGTTAAAGTCGTTGATGGCCTTGACCAGCGCGTTGACGCCGGTGGTGAGGCTGGTGGTGTCCTTGCTGATGGTGAGCGTCGTCGTCAGCGACGTGGCCGGTGCTTCCGGGCCCTTGAGCAGCGTCAGCGTGACGCCGTCGAGCGCACTCGTGACCGTATTCGTGGTCGCGGTGACGGCGATCCCGTTGAGCTTGAAGGCGGCCCCTTGCGCCGCCTGGGTTTGCGTGAAGGGGTCGCTGGGCGCTGGTGCTGCGTTCGGATCATAGGCCAAGCCAGCGATTCCGGATAACTGGATGAACTGGTTGCTGCCCGCCGTTTCACTGGTGAGCACCAGTTGCTTGCCGGCCACGCCGTTGATGACCACCGCGGCAACGCCGGCGCTCGCGTTGTTGACCGCATCGCGGATCTGCTCGGGGGTCGCGCCGTCGGCGAGGGTGACGTCGGTCTTCTTGGTCGGGGTGGTGCCTGCAGGGACGGTATCGAGCGTGATCGTCAGCGTGCCGCCAGTGGGCAACGTTCCGCCAACGCCGGAAAAGGGGGTCGCCGCCCCGGTCGCGCTGACGATGGCGTGCTGCTTGGCGACTTGCGTCACTTCCAACGTATAGTTCCCGGCGATGGCGGTCGACGAGGTGGTGGCGGTGGCGATCGTCGTGTCGCCAACGCTTGCCTTGAAGGTCAGGAACTTCTGCAGTGGCGTCGTCCCCGCGGTCGGAATCAGACTGGAGGCCGCCGTTTGCAGCGTCGCGACGGCGCTCTGCAAGGAGCCGACGGCGGAAATCTTCGCCTGGAAGGCGGCCTCCTTCTTGGCCAGCGCGACCAGCGGCGCCTGCTCCAGCGACATCAGCTGGCTGATGATGCTATTGACGTCGAGATTCGAGCCGAGGCCGGGTGAGGAAAGTGGCATGCGGATCTCCTGCGGCCATCAGGGGGCCAAGGGCCAGTGTTGCCTGGCCTGCGCCCGTCAAGCCGTCTGTTGGACGAACAGACCTTTGATGCTGTCAAGCGCCCTGGCGATGGCGAGCATTTCCTCCGAGGGCATCTGGCGAATCACTTCCTGGGTCGTCCGGTCGATGATCTTGACCACCAGTTGTCCGGTGTCGTCGTCTACGCTGAACTCCAGATTGCTGTTGATCGGCTGCACGAACTCGCGCACGCTCTGCGCCGCAGTTTCGACTTGTTTGCGATCGGCTTGTTGCAGCCGCGGGTTTGCCGTCGCTGGATCGGTCGCCTTGCTCGCTGTCTGCTCGACCGCCAGCCGGACGTTCGTTTCGCGGGGGGTGCTGGCGATCACCGTGTGGCCAGGCGGAGGCGGGGTGGCGGCGCTGGGTTGGATGTTCATCTCACACTCCTTGTGGAAGAAGCACCGGGGCGCGACCGCTCAACCGCGTTCGCGCCCCGATGTTACCGCCATTTATTGCTGTCTGCTTAACCGCGCAGCAGCGACAACACGTTTTGCGGCAGCGAGTTGGCTTGTGCCAGCATCGCCGTACCCGCCTGCTGCAGGATCTGGGCACGCGTCAGGTTGGCGGTTTCGGCAGCGAAGTCGGCGTCGAGGATGCGGCTACGCGCGGCCGAAACGTTCTCCGAAGTCGTTCCCAGGTTGGCAACGACGCTGCTGAATCGGTTCTGCACCGCCCCCAGATTGGCCCGACTCGAGTTGATGTTGGCCAGCGCGGAGTCGATCGTCGAGATGGCGTTGGTCGCGCCACTTGCCGTGCTGACATTGACGCTCGCGATACCGGCACCGAAAGTGGCCGTCGCCGCGGTATAACCTGCGGTCAGCGCTGTCGTCGCGATGTTGGCGCCGCCGAGGTTGATGCCGGCGCTGCTGGTCGACGTGACCTTGACGCCACCGTAGGTGTTGGTCAGCGTGTTGGCGGTAAAGCCGGTGTTGGTTGCGGCGGCCGTTCCCTTGGTCTCGACACTGATCGTGCGGCCGTCGGCAGCGGCCAAACTGATTTTCTTGGTGGTCGCGTCAAACGTGGCGGTGACCCCGGTCTGGTTCGACACGGCGTTGATCGCGGCGACGACGTTGTTGCCCTGCGCGGTGAAGTCGGCCGAAGTGCCGGCGGAGATGGCACCGACCTTGACGCCGTTGATCTTGATGTAGTCAGTGTTGTCGCCGGCGACGGCAGCATTCGCCGAGATCGCGCCGCTGGTCACCGAGGTCGCCGTGGCGACCGCGGAGACGCCGGTTTGCCCGGTCACCGTGTTGAATGCGGCGGCTTTGGCGATCGCGCTGTCGGAGCCGACCTTGGTCGTGCCGGCGGTCAGACCGGTGTTGGCCAGCGTCGCCGTCGTACCGAGTTCGATCGTGATGTCGCGGCCGTCCTTCGACGCCAGCGTCAGCGCACCGGTGGTGCCGTTGGAAGTGGCGACGACGCCGGTAGTCGTGGTCTGGGCGTTGATCGCGGCGGCGAGCGCGGTCCCTTGCGCCACGGCACCGCCGGCACCGGCCACGGCACCGACGGACACGCCGTTGATCTTGAGATCGCCGGCGGCGATGTCGTTGGCCGGAGTCGCAAACGCGGTGGGCGCTGCGCCGTTGACCTGTACCGAGCTGGACACGCCGTCGGTGACCGACGGGCCGACGCCGTAACCATTGACCGTGATGCCGCCGGTCGACACGGCGCCGCCGGTGACGGTGGCCGAGAGTGAGGTTGAATAGGACGAAGTCGTGCCGACGCCGAGGGCATCGGCCTTGGCGCTGGCGATCGAGCTGACCGAGATCGTTTCGCCGCTGTTGGCACCGATCTGGAATGCTTGCGAGTTGAACGTGCCGTCAAGCAACTTGACGCCGTTGAACGCCGTCTGGCTGGCAACGGTGTTGATCTGCTGTACGAGCTGGTCGACTTCCTGCTGCAGCGCGGCACGATCGGTCGCGGTGTTGGTCGCGTTCGATGCCTGAACGGCCAGCTCGCGCATCCGCTGCAGCGATTCGGTGACGCTCTGCAGGCCGCCTTCCGCCGTCTGCGCGAGCGAAATGCCGTCGTTGGCGTTGCGCGAGGCCTGGTTGAGGCCGTTGATCTGCGAAGTCATGCGGGCCGAAATCGCGAGGCCGGCGGCGTCGTCCTTGGCGCTGTTGATGCGCAAGCCGGAGGACAGACGCTGCAATGAGGTGGCCAGCGAGGTCTGCGACATGTTCAGGCTGCGCTGCGAGTTCAGCGAGGAAACGTTGGTGTTGATGATCTGGGGCATGGTCTTTCTCCTACGATGATGAAAATGAATCCGGGTTTCGGTCATCGGCCTGTCGGGGCTTCTGCCGGTCCGTCCTGGGTGGCGATTTCCTCGCTGACAAGTCTCCTTACGACGGGCGGCTCGGAAACTTTAGGATTTTTCGTGGCGCCAGCCGTACAAGTCCTTTATCGGCGGCGCTGATGGAAAGTTGAGGATCACGGGTCTCCCGGCCGCTCCGCTCCAACGTCGTCCGCCGGCGGCTGCGGGCGCTGCGAGACAGCGTGTGGTGCAATCGAAAGTTTTGGACGCGAGCGTAAGCGTCGCCGCTCCCTCCCCTTCAAGGGGAGGGCTGGGGTGGGGATGGGGTCCATCGGCAATACCGCATCCCCGGATTCGTCATGCAACGCCGCCCAGATAGCCTCTACCATCGTGTCAGCTTCCTGTAACACCGGGTTGTTCCAGAATCGCACGATGCGGAAGCCGGCCTCATATCGTCGTCGATCACGCACATGATCTGGCTCGCAGTCTTGCTGCTGACCCCCATCCACCGCGACCACCAGCCGTCTCCTCAGGCTCACGAAATCAAGCACATAAACGATTCGTCTGCCCCTTCATGCGCCTGGTTCCCTTTCCATTTCTGCTCCTCTACCCCATCCCCGCCCCAACCCTCCCCTTGAAGGGGAGGGAGTGCCTACCCCGACCGTCTTTGAAGTGCGGGAAATAGGATCGACCAACACTTTCGATTGCACCCCCAGCGTGTGGCGATCTCGCGACCCTGGTCGCAGCTGGTTATAATGAACGCCCGGCGACCGCCGGGGGCAGGCTGCCGGTGTGCGTCGCCTGGGTGGTGGCCTGCTGTGCGTTGACGTGTGTGGGTGTGTATGCGGATCTTGCTCTCCAACGATGATGGCTACTTTGCACCGGGGATTGAACATCTGGCGCGCGCGCTGGCGGACTTGGGGCAAGTCACCGTTGTCGCTCCCGAGCGCGATCGCAGTGGCGCCAGCAACTCGCTGACGCTCGACCGCCCGCTTTCGCTGCGGCGGGCAGCAAACGGTTTTCATTACGTCAATGGCACGCCGACCGACTGCGTTCATCTGGCGGTGACCGGCATGTTCGACGAACTGCCGGACATGGTCGTTTCGGGGATCAACATCGGCGCCAATATGGGTGATGACACGATCTATTCCGGAACCATCGCCGCGGCGACCGAAGGTTTCCTGCTCGGCGTGCCGTCGCTGGCCGTTTCCCTGTGCAGCAAGGGCGGCGAACACTTTGCGACGGCGGCGCGGGTCGCCTGCGAACTGGTGACTCTGCTGCAGAAGCAGGCGCTGCAGGAGCCGGTGCTGCTCAACGTGAACGTTCCCGACGTGCCGTACGCAGATCTGCGCGGCTACGTCGTCACCCGGCTTGGCAAGCGACACAAGGCGGAACCGGTGGTGACGGCGACTTCGCCACGCGATGAAATCGTCTACTGGGTCGGCGCGGCCGGCGAGGCGCAGGACGCTGGCGCGGGCACGGATTTTTTTGCCGTGCAGAACAACCAGGTTTCGGTGACCCCCCTGCAGATCGATCTTACGCACAGTGCGCAGATGGCACTGGTTCGCCGCTGGCTGGGCCAATGAGTCGGACGGCGTCGGGTATCGGCATGACTTCGCTGCGCACGCGCACGCGCATGATCGAGCGCCTGCGCGAGCAGGGAATCGTCGATGAGGACGTGCTGGCAGCGATGGCTGCGGTGCCGCGACATGTGTTCGTCGAAGAGGCGCTCGCTTCACGCGCCTATGAAGACACCGCCTTGCCGCTGGGTTTTGCGCAGACAATTTCGCAGCCCTACGTCGTGGCGCGAATGATCGAGCTCCTGCGCGCCGGTCGCGCGCTCGGCAAGACGCTCGAGATCGGTGCCGGCTGCGGCTACCAGGCGGCTGTCCTCGCCCAACTCAGTGTGGAGGTCTATGCCGTTGAGCGCATCGGGCCCCTGCTGGCCAGGGCGAGGATCAATCTGCGCGCGATCAATCAGCTCAACGTGCGCCTGAAGCACGCCGACGGCCAGCTCGGCCTGCCCGAAGCCGCGCCCTTCGACAGCATCATCGTGGCTGCGGCAGCGGCACGGATTCCGCCTGCGCTTCTGCCACAGCTGGCGCCGGGCGGTCGCCTGATCGTGCCCGTGGGTGGCGCCAGCCAACAACTCGCGCTGATCGAACGGCGTAGCGAAGGTTTGGTCGAAACCCGTTTCGATAACGTTCGTTTTGTTCCGTTACTCCCGGGAGTCGAATGAAGGATCATTGCATTGCGGCGTCACGCGGCGGCGGGGTCGCGCTACTGGCGTTGGTACTGGTGCTTGGGGGTTGCGCCGGCACCACGCCGGCGCCGGTAGCCGAGCGTGGTGCGGTGCCGGTGAGCCAGCCTGCGGCGGGTGCTGTGGTCGGCAAAGATGGTTACCTGGTCAAGAAGGGCGACACGCTCTATTCGATCGCCCTTGATCATGGGCTCGATTACAGAGACCTCGTTGCCTGGAACGCGCTCGAGAATCCGAATCGGATTCTCGTCGGCCAGATTTTGCGCGTCCGGCCGCCAGGGACCACGAATGCTGCGGAAGCTGCCGTCGTGCGGCCGGTGGCGACTGCGTCGCCACTCGAGCTGCGACCGCTCGATGGCGGCAGCGGCAGTAGCGACCTGCTCAAGCGTGAACCGAAGGCGGGCAAGGAGCCGTATTCGGATCAAGCGCTCGCGCGTGCACAGGCGCAGGCGGTGGCGCAGCAGAAGCCGGCCGAGCCGGTGGCGGTGGCGATGGTGCCCGCGCGGGTCGAGACGAAACCTGAGATCAGGCCCGAGGCGAAACCGGAGGTCAAGCCGCCGGCCGTGCCGGAAAGCAAACCGGAAGTCAAAAGCGAAAGCAAGCCGCCGGCCCCGCCCGAGCCGCCAGCCGGAGACGCCGCGAGTAGCGATGAAATCGTCTGGATTTGGCCCGCCGGCGGTAAGCTGATCGGCACTTTCAGCGAGGGTGGAAACAAAGGAGTCGATATTGCCGGCCGTGCCGGGGACCCGGTTCTGGCGGCGAGTGGCGGCAAGGTCGTCTATAGTGGCAGCGGTCTGCGCGGCTACGGCAAGCTGGTGATCGTCAAGCACAATAGCAACTACCTCACGGCCTACGCGCACAATCAAAACATTCTGGTCAAGGAAGGGCAGAACGTCAGCAAGGGGCAGAAGATCGCGGAGATGGGCAATTCCGATGCCGATCAGGTTAAGCTGCACTTCGAGGTCAGGCGTCAGGGCAAGCCAGTCGACCCTCTGAAGCACTTGCCGCCACGCTGATCATGCCGGATGAACTCGATTTTGATGCCGATTTCTTCGCCGACTTCCCGGCGTCCGAGTTGTCGGTCGAGGTGCCGCTCGCCGAGGGTGGGCAGGAACACGGCATCTCGGCGCCCGAAGTCGATTTGCTCAACGATGTCACCCAGCACTACCTGAACGAGATCGGCGCCAAGGCGCTGTTGTCACCGGACGAGGAGGTGACGTTTGCGCGGCGGGCACGGGCGGGGGAGTTTGCCGCGCGGCAGAAGATGATCGAGCACAATCTGCGCCTGGTTGTGAACATTGCCAAGCATTACCTCAACCGTGGCATCCCGTTCCTGGATTTGATCGAGGAAGGCAATCTCGGATTGATCCACGCGATCGAGAAGTTCGATCCGGAGCGGGGGTTCCGTTTTTCCACTTACGCGACCTGGTGGATACGGCAGAGCATCGAACGCGGGATCATGAACCAGTCGCGGACGATTCGTTTGCCAGTGCATGTGGTCAAGGACATCAATCTGGTTCTGCGCGCGATCCGCCATCTCGAATCGGCGAGCGGACGCGAGATCTGTCCGGAGCGAATTGCCCATCTGATCGATCGGCCGGTCGAGGAAGTGCGTCGCGTGATGCTGCTCAACGAGCGTATTGCTTCGCTCGATGCCCCGTTGCAGATTGATCCGAGCCAGACGGCGGGCGATCTGCTCGCCGACGAGAGCCTGCTCGAGCCGGATGAGCGCCTGCAGTCGAATGAACTCAGTCAACTGTTGCAGACCTGGCTGGCGCAGCTGGCGCCGAAGCACCGCCAAGTGCTCGAACGACGCTACGGGCTTGGCGGCCTCGACCCTTCGACGCTTGAGGACATTGCCGCCGATCTCGGTCTGACACGCGAACGAGTCCGCCAGATCCAGGTCGAAGCGCTCGACCATCTGCGCCGCGTCATTCGTCGCCGCGGCGTCAGTGCAGACAGTCTCTTTTAGCGCGCGGCCGGCAGGCGCCGCGTATCGCGCAGTGCTTCGGCGAGCTGAAAAACCGCCATCGCATAGAAGCTCGAGCGGTTGTAGCGCGTAATCACGTAGAAGTTGTCGAAGCCGAGCCAGTAGCCGGTGGGTGCTCCCGGACTGACGAGGTCGATCAGCGCAGCTCGGCGCTCCTGCTCGTCGGCGACGGTGGCGCGGTCGGGGCTCACGCCTTGCGCGGCGAGTTCGCGCAAGGTGAGTGCCGGTTTGATGCCGGCAGCGATCAGCGCTTCCGGGTCAGCGCTGACGCTGGCCGGGACGGCGACCGGTGCGCCTGCTTGCCAGCCGTGCTGCTGCAGGAAGCGGGCGACACTGCCGATGGCGTCGCTGGCGCTGTGTCGCAGGTCGATGCGGTCGTCGCCATCAAAGTCGACTGCGAAGCGGCGCTGGCTGCTCGGCATGAACTGCGGAATTCCCATCGCACCGGCGTACGAGCCCTTGATGTCCAGGGGACTGACGCCGCTTTCACGGGCCAGCAGGAGAAACTGTTCCAGCTCGCCGCGGAAGAACTCGGCTCGCGGTGGATAGCCAAAAGCCAGCGACGCTAGCGCTTCGAAAACCCCGAAGCTGCCCATGTTCTGCCCGTAGTCGGTCTCAACGCCGATGATGGCGACGATGATCTCCGGTGGAACGCCGTAAATCGCTTCCGCGCGCTGCAAGGTGGCGGTGTGTTCCTGCCAGAAGCGCCGGCCGCCATCGACCCGCCGCGTGTTCACGAAACGCTCGCGGTAGCGCTGCCACGAGCGTTGCTTCTCGGGAACCGCAGGCGGCCGAATGGCGCGCAGCACGACCGCATTGGGCCGTACGGCAGCAAACTGGCGGCTCAGGTGCGCGAGGTCGAAACCATATTGCTCGTGCATGTGGACAATGAAGGACTGGACCTCGGGATCCTGGCTGAAACCGGTTCCCTGTTGGCTGTGAGCCGGTCGTGTCAACGCTCCGGCGAGCAGCCCGAGCGCCAGCGCCGCGGCAAGTTTGGCTTTCAAACGTGTGTTCTCCTCTTCTGTGGCAGCCGGCGCAAGCACTGTTGCAAGCGGCTGAGATCATCGTCGGCCGGGTGGCCGTAGCGCAGCGCCGCGTAACGACTGGCCGCCTCATGGGTCGGTTCCGCGAGCTCGGGTCGCTCGCGGGCGACGCGCTGCGCAAAGGCGAGCGGCCCCTCCCAGTCGGCGCGCGTGATGCCGTGTCGGGCAAGCGCCTTGCAGAAGCGCTGCCAAGCGCGCTGTACCGGATCCCGCGCCTGCCGCCGCGGCAGTGTCCACAGGCCGACGATGAGCAGCGCAAGGCCGCAAAGGAGCGCCAGCGATACCGTCATCTTGCGCCAGTCAGGATCGGGAAATCCGAGCCGCGATAGCACTTCACGCTGGCGCTGCGGATTGTACCCGAGCACCCACTGATTCCAGGTGT
>ERZ761603.3426-NODE-3426-length-10187-cov-16.572246_pt1 | contig 10187 bp, 5 predicted proteins | sample MGYA00511879_ERZ761603 | MGnify/ENA primary metagenome ERZ761603 (study PRJEB28899, sample SAMN02850040) | bioreactor sludge metagenome | biome: EBPR Sludge; feature: EBPR Bioreactor; material: flocular biomat | place: Australia: Thorneside Wastwater Treatment...
ATGATTGGTATCGATGATCAGACTGCCATCGAGTGCGTTAATCAAATAGTTCGCCCCCCTTCCGGGTGGCACGCAAGCCGACGCAGTGACCAGTGGGCTGTAAGTACCAAACGACAGGATATTGAACACCACCGTCGGCGCATTGACGACCTTCTCACCAGCGAGGGCACCGCGTTCGAGCCTGAGCACCCAACCTGCAGTTCCCTTCAGTGCGGCTTTGGCGCTGGTCTGCTCAGCGGCGGTGCCGAACTGGATCAGGTTCGACGTCAGGTCGTAGAACTGCGTGGTACCGGTGCCAATGCTGAAGGCGACGGGTGACGTCTGACTTGACGATAAACCGATCTCAAAGTCCTTGATCATGAAAAGGTAATCCAAGTTGTCGGTGCGCAACGGGTTCTCCCGGTCGCCGGTACCGACATACACGGCGTCAAAGCGCTGATCGAGGAACAACTGCTTGACGACAGCGGGCGGAAACATGAGTCTGCGCCGCGGCGTTGCGCCGTTGGTCAGGTCGGCAAACTTCAGCGCCTTCCATGCCGCCGGCGATGGATCGTCGATGTCGAAGCGCCAGACGTTTCCGCCCAGGTCCCCGAGGTAGAGACGATCGGCGTAGCCGGCAGTATCGAGGTCGGTATTGATCGGTACCGCATCGGACGGAATGCTGAAATCCATTCCCGGCACCTGCGTGTTGTCGCCGCCACTCGCCGCCGGCGTGAAGCTCTTGATCAAGGCACCGGTGCGCGCATTGACGAAGAATACACCGCGGCCCATCGTCGCTGCCCGGGTGCTCTCGACCCGGATGTTGCCGGTTGCTGGGGTCAGCGGCGAACCCGCAACGGTGTAGGTGAAGCTGCGTGCGCCGGTCACCGTAATCGTTTGCGTCCCGTTGTACTCGGACTGGAACGCCCCCGAGACCGTCACCTGCTCGTTCGTGACATAGCCATGATCAATCGGCGTGTTGACCGTCGCCGTCGTTGCCAGGCGATTGATCGTTACCGTCAACTGATCGTTGGCCACGGGATCGTAACCAGCGGCAAAAACCGCTACCGGGTCGGCGCTGGTGCGCATGCGGGTGATCGCCGGGTTTGACCACGTCTCGCCCAGTTCGGAAAAGCCGAGCGTGTTGTTATCGACCTTCCACATGAATCGGGGTGCGTCACGCTCGGAGACGTCGAGCGCGTAGACGGCACGCCCCCCTCGACGCATGCTGAAGAGCAGATACGCCTTGTCGCCAGACGTGATCTTGCCGTTACGATCCACATCGACGACATACAGACGCGGACTCCCGTCGCCAGCAATCAGGTGTTCGCCAACGGCGTTGGTCTTCATCGCCGCCAACTTGGCAAGGTTCTCTTCCGGCATGAACGCCCATTTCTCCTGTCCAGTCGCCGTATCGACGGCGTGCAGGAGCCCGTCGTTGGACAGATAGAAGAGATAGACGACCGGGTCATCGGTCGTCGACACACCGTCGGCGTCGCTGTCGTAGATCAGCGTCACCGGGTTGGAGTGCAGGATGTCGCCTGGCGGCCATGAACGCCAGTTTGCGCAGGCAGTATTCACGTCATTGTCGCTGCATGCGGCAGACGCCGGGTCGCCGCCGCGCGCATAGTTGACCAACGCCGCACGCGCCGCGTCGCTCATCGCAGCGTCCCCCAGCAGCGTCTTGCTGATATTGTTATTCGCCTCCGACATCGCATTGACGGCATTCGTCAAGTCAGACTGAGTGCTGCTCGAGAGATGCGTATACAGCGTGCGCGTCGCTGGAGTCAGCAAGGGCGTATTTTTGAGCACGTAGCCGGTGCCGCCCTGGTTGGGCTTGCCGCCATCCGGTGCCGCGGGATCGCTCCAGAAGCTGACCGCCGTATCGCGGATCTTGGCGATGACTTCGCCCGAGGCGGTATCGAGGGTGTACTCCTCGATTCGCGTTCCGAGGCTGTCCTTGAGGCAAAGCGGGATGTCAACACCTGCGAGGTCCTGTCCACAAACCGCTGACGCGGTGCTCAGCTTGTACTTTTTGACCGTTCCTTCCCACGCCTGCTGCAGGCTCGGACCAAAGAACGCGAGGTAGACGTCGTCCGCGTTGCTGCCACGATTCGCCGCCGAGAGCGGCACCACCGGCGCCGCCATGGTCGGGTTCCACTCCCGGATGGCGACGATCGCCGCGCTCAATGCAGCAGAAAGAGCGGCGCTATCTTCGGCCAGGTAGTTGATCCCTTTGCCGCGCTGGGCAGCGCTGACCAGGACCGGCGAATTGCCCCCGGCGAAGCCGATCGTATAGGTATTGACCGATTGCATTCCGGTCAGCGTATCACTGCTCGACGCACCACCCGGCGACATGTCACCGTTCGCCATGAAGTACGTGAGCTCATCCAGCCAGACATAGTTCGAACTGAAGACGATGTCGGTCGGGCCATAGGGCACCCCAGCTGCATCTTCAAACTGCAACGTCGGGGTTGCCTGCTGCGTGCTGATCGTCGCCGCCAGGAACGGAGGGCCCTGGGTCAGGGTATTGACGGCGGTGTCAGCCTGGTTATCGTTTTCCGGACCTCCATCCGAAACAAGAACGACGTAATTCTTTTGGCACGCTGCCGGCGCCGAGCTATTGGGATTGCTCATCATCGGCGATACATACTTGCCGTCGGCGCCTACCGCAGTCGTGTCCCTGCCACCAGACACGTCGCCGCCACCGACCGCCGGCGTCGCGTCGGTGCCGTAAACCGGCGTCTCGCCGCGGAAGTAACGGTAAGCCTCGTACATCACCTCCGTCAGCGGCGTCGTACCGGTGGCGACGACGCCATTGATCGCGGTCGCCAGCGTCGCCCGGTTGACGTAGTCGGAATCCGCGATGTTGACCCCCATGCGGCGGACCGCGTAGGCGACATTGCCGCCCTGGCTGCCCTGGGTAAGCCGGGTCGTGAGGTCATTTGGCATTTTGTTGTAGACCATCAGACCGAAGCGTACGCCGTCGGTCACCGCGACCAGATCGGTCAGCGCATCCTTGGCGATCTGCAGGCGCGTCTTGCGGCCAATCGGCGCACCATTCGGCCCTTTAGGTCCGAACTTCCAGTTGAGGTAGTTCACTGAATACATGTCGGCCGCTGGATACGTTGCCGCCGGGTCGGTCGGCGTGTAGGCTGCCGTCGTTCCGGACGCCGAACTGGTCGCGTTCCACGCTGTGCCGAAGGTGCGGTTGGTAGCGGTAGTCAGGAAGCCATTGGCGGCACTGTTGTCGGCCTTGCAATCGTGTTCGAGTTTGTCCGTCTTGGCGGCAAGGGGATACACCGTGTAATCGTTGTTGCCGACGGCAGAAGTGGTCGTCACGCTCGTGTTGACGCAAGGAGTTGTCGTAGCGAGGTAGCGACAACCGGCGAAGCCTTCGCGCGTGGGGCAGGTGGTGCTCGTATCGGCCTTGTTCGTACAGCCGGTGCCGGTCCCGTTGCCCGCACCAAGTCCCGCATTCGGATAAACAGTCCCCCCAATCGTCAGATCCGGCAGCGTTTCATCGCAGTAGTTCGGGCTGGTCGCTCCCGACGGGCAATCACTGCTGCCGAGCAGGAAGCCTTGACCGCGGCAAGAACCGCTGCAGGTACCGCCGTAGTAATAGGTGCCCACCCCTTCGACGACGATTGAACTGCGACCGGACCACGTACAACCGGTATTGTTGATCGTCTTATAGGAGTTGTTGACAGATGGCGCGGCGCAAGCAGCCGGCAGAGTGCTGCAATCGCTGCCACTGGTACCGGTGCTGACGCAGCTTGCTCCTGACTTGACGTAGTACTTCGTCACGTCGTCACCGTCTTTGGGCGGCGACCCCGAGTCGTGCGCAGAGAAGACGCCCTGGTTGCCGGCAACGCCGGGGTCCGCATCGAGCGTGCAGGTTCGCGTACACAGTGTCGTCGTCGTCGCGACGCCAGCTGGGAGCCGGAGCAGAGAACCGGGATGATCGTAATACGCAGGCGTCCCGGTAATCTGACCAAACGGAATACCGGTGCTGTCGCGATTGCCTTTCCACGCCTTGTGTTTCGCTGTCGTGGTCGTGGCACCCACACCGTAGAGAGCGAGCACGTTGACAAGCTGCGTCGAGTTCAGGCCATTGACGTAAGCCTGGAAGTTGAAACCGCCCATGTCCGCCTTGAGGTCGGTCCAGCCGGCGCGCGAGCCGGCGGCCTGGGTCCGGATCGGCTGCCCTTGATCGCCGATATTGATCACGTTGTTGCCAAAAATCGTCGCCAGCGTGCTCGAAAACCGCGGATAGCTGTCGCGCACCGGATAAGGCGCAACGCCGCCAGCGGTACCCAGGAATTCACTGCGCGCCTGAATCGCGCTGCCGATCGAACCGACGACACTACCCGCTTGAATCGCCAGCGTTCCGCTGGCCGGCACCTGCGTCGCGCCGAGGGTCGTCGGATAGGTCGTATCGTTATTAGTCACCCGCCCGTTGGTCAGGTCGAGATAGGGCTCCCAGCGTTGCCATTCCTGATTCAAATACTTGCCGGTATTGCGTGGGTAGGTGGTCGGTGCAAACACCGTCGACGGCAGCAGCTTGTCGAGTGAGTCGTTGCATTTGTTAAAAGACCGCGAGTCGTCGGTGCTCCCGTAATCGATCCCGCCGCGAACATTCGCCGGGAAGCCACTTTGCTTTACCCCACCAGCCCAGCGGTTGAAGGCGTTGGACCACAGACGCGTATCGCTTTCGGCGGTCCCGGCCGGAAGCCAGTAGATCCAGTTCGCATCGTTGTAATTACGGTAGGTGTTGCGGGCTCCCGGGTCGCCAGGCTCGGTCGCGTTTGCGTAGGCCTTGGCAGCGTTCCACAGTGCTTGGCGCTCGGCCAGCGTCGCGCCCGACCACGATCCGTACTTGGTCAGTATCGGCGCCGCGGCAGTCGTAATCTGGTTGGCATTCGCTGCCGCCACTTCGGTGTTGCTGATGACGCCGATGTCGTTCCAGAGGTACTCGACGTGTGAGTCGTAGGCACCAGGATACTCGCGCCAACCCTCGGTCACGTTCATCGAGTCCGAGGTGTCAAGAATCAGCAGGATCGCCGGCTCGGCGGTGCTACCGGCATACGTTGTCGACAGGTAAATGTCGGTATCGCGCGCCGAAGCGACTGACGAGTACAAGGAAAGCGGGATAACCGAAGCGGGGTTGGCCAACGAAGCCACCAGTGTCCAGGCCATGCGGCGGCGCCAAGGTCTCTGATCGTTTCTCGGCATTTGCGTACTGTGCGACATCATCAGGCCTCGCTTCGGGTCGAAGGGGACAGTCTCAAGGACAACTCAGTGGCGACAGCAAGGCGCGCACCCCCTGGTGAACAACCGTCCTTCCAAAGAACAGAGGGTCTCGCGAATCCAGCCGGAGGTCAAAATAGACCACCGTGGGCGCTTTCTTGGGATCAAGCCCGGTGCCGGTGCCGACCCCGGCGTAGAGCGTGCAAGAGATTTCGGTCACCGCCAAGGTGACATTCGACAAGTGCGCAAAAGTCGCGCTGGAGAAATTGTACTCGGTGCTGAGGTTGACGATCAGCGGGGCGCCGGGGTAGAACCGGTTGCGATTATTCGGTGCATTCATGAACGCCCAGACCGCGGCCTCGGCATTCGCCAGGTTCTGTGCGGCGACCTGATTGGCGCCGCCGATCTTGAGCTCGATGACGTTGCTGCGCACCAGCGACACGACGAGCAAAGTCATGATCACCAGCATGATCAGGCTGGTCACGAGCACCACCCCGGCTTGTGGACGGCCTCTTTGTCTGCTCATGGCGACGAGACCAGCGTCGGCGACGATTCCAGCCGCTGGGCGATGTTGCGTACCTGGAAGGTCTGGGTAAACACGTGTCGGTGATAGTTGCAGGGCAAACCATCGGCGGTACAGTTGAGTTCGGCAACACCGTCGCCGTTGAGGTCGTAACTCCTGCTGCTATCGTCGTAGCCGTTGGTCAGTCTTGGCGAACGCACCAGAAGCGAGACACGGACGGCAACCACCTGGGCGAACTGGCCGACAGTTGGGGTCTCCGTATACGCGTCCGGCGTACCTCTGGCATCCGTGTCTACCCCGTAGAGGATGCGCATCGCTTCGATCCCCTCAGCGACCGTACGTTCTGCGAAAATCGTTCCCGCCAGTTCCTGGCGAACCAGCGTCGGTATGGGCTGACCATCGTCGTCACTGGCTTGGCAAACGAAGCCACCGCTTCCCGTCGGGCGGCTGCAGGGGCGCAGATAGTAAGCCTTGGCCTGATACGGATAAATCGGAGCTTCGGCGCCCCCGGTGATAGTGCGCTTGCGCGATGCAGAAAGAGTCGCGTACTCGCTCCCGAGGAAAAAGATACCGCCACCAGGATCAGATTGCACGTACAGCGTCGTCGAATCGAGAGCACCTGACGGCACCCTGGTCCCGCTCGCCCCACGTACGACCAAAATCGGACTCGGTCGATCCGGCGCCACACTGACAGCCAAGTTGGCGGCGGTGATGCACGGCATCGACGCATCGGCCGCCGTCGTCGTCAGGCCCTCGATGAAACCAAAGAGCGGCTGCCCGAAGTTGGTCGCCCACGCCGTCTCCGTGTTGCACGCGCCATGGTCGCGACCAACCACCGTCGCTGTCAGCACGCTGACATCGCTCGACGCAATGTGGCCGTAGAACGCCGCCTGCCGCAGATCGGCGCCGATCGCATTCAGCGCATAGGCGCCGTTCTCCTGCATGCGCGAAAAATCGTCGTTTGCCTTGAACACGCGCGTCGAGTTGGCGAACAGTGTTCCCATGGCAAGGAGCAGAATGATGCCCACGGTCATCGCGACCATGACCTCGACCAGCGTCATGCCCTCTTGCCGGCCGGCGGCTCGGCGGCCGCTGGCGCACAAGGTGCCGCTCACGTGCAGCCGCCTAAGGCAGCCAGCGGGCAAGTTGCCACGCTCAAGGTAACCAAGCGGCGGCGAGCGTCGGTTCCGTATTGCCCGACGCCACAGGCCGACGCCGCTGCCGGCGGGGCAACGGTATCACTGTCGCCCTGCCAGGCAACGCTGACCCAGAAGACCGGCTGCGTCGCGTCGGGTCGTTCGATACAGCCAAGCGCACCAATGATGCCGCCGACACGATTCGTCACTGAGTCCTTGATTTCTGCGGCACCCAGCAGGACGCCATCCCAGGTTGCCAAATGCGCCTGTGCGGTCTTCACGGCGTTACACGGGGCATTCAAATCCAGGCACTTGTCGGCGGCTGTCGCGCCCTCGTAGGTGCTGAAGCGCTGGCCGCGGCCCGGCATGGTGGATCCGTCGGTGGTGCCGGTGACGTAGGACGCGGCGGCGCCCTGATTGCTGCGCAACTTCTCGGCCATTTCCTGCGCCATCGCCAGTGCCTGCTGCCGCTGGTAGGCTTCGAACGACGCGCGCTGACCTTTCAGCATCAGCGCCGCGATACCGAGCAAACCGATCAGAAGGATCACCAGCGAAACGAGCACCTCGATCAGGGTAAAACCCCGCGCAAGCTGGCGAGCGGGCAGCACCGATGCCTCCTCAGGGGCAGGCGGCGACGCCCGCGGTAACGACCGCGACACGTCCGCCCGGACTGAACTCGATGCGCCGCGGCGTGATGCCGGGGGAAGCCACGGTCGAACTGATCACGATGCCGGTGACCGCAGCTGCAGCGCCGGCGTCGAAGGCGCGGACCGCGCCCTCCGGGCCAAAGGTCAGGACATCACCGGCCACAACCCCACCCCCGACGCCGGTGGAGCACACCTTGACCGTATCACTCACGGCCGGACGCGCCAGGAGAACGCACTCTTCTCCTGCTTCGCACAAGCCGTCGCCATCGGTCTCCGGATCGAAGGTGCCGTCACGATCGACATCGTCGAAGACCACCCAGCCGCCGGCCCAGTCGGCGGTCGTGCGCGCAATGCCGACCCGGCTGCTGCGCTTGATCGCCTCGGCACGTGCCAACGCCAAGTCCGCCGCCAGATCCGAGGCGACCGTCCGCAGCCGCTGGTTTTCCAACATGACTTGAAACGGAAGCCAAGCCATTCTCAGCAGAATCCCCAAAATGACGATCACGACCAACAGCTCGACCAGGCTGACGCCGCGATTCCGCGACCTCTCACGGCAAGCTACCATGCCTTGTCGGTGCCCGACGTGTAAACGTTGTCACCGTCGGTATCGCGCCATTTCTGTGCGTTATTGTTAACCACAAGATTCCCGTCACTGGCCATGGTGCCGGCTCGTGGACTCATGAACAGCACAAACGACGGCGGCGTCGCTGCATTATTGACGCCGGTAAAGTCGGGAGCGTTATAGTAGGTTGCGACGTCACCCGGCACCGTCATTCCCAGACCGCCGGCGCCGGGACCCAGAATCGTTGCGTACTGGCGATTGTCCAGCAAGTACTGTTCCTGCCGCTGCGCGATATCGAGCAGAAACTGCTGCGCTGTCGCGCGATGGCCGCGTCGTATGTACTCGTTGTAAGCGGGAACCGCGATCGACATCAGGATGCCGAGAATCGCCACCACAATCATCAATTCGATGAGCGTGAAGCCTGTTTTCCTGCGTCGCAAAATAAAGTCCATCAGCAAAACCTAGTCCAAGCCATCGGCAAAGTCAAGGAAACCCCCGCTTAAATCAGCACTCGCGATCACCGCGTTTCGCCACCGGGTCAATCATACCCCTGCCGTCTGGCAGTGCAAGGCACTTGCGCCGTCTTTCGCTAGACCGCCAGCGACCCGCGTTCACCGCCAACCGGTCAGACAGACGCGACCGCGTCGCGCTCAACCCTCGAGCGCTTCCCAGCGTTCGAGCAGAACGAGGAGTTGTTGGTCGATCTCAGCCAGGCGCGTCGCCAGTTGTTGTGCTTCGCGACCCGGCGCCTGATACAGCACCGGATCGGCAAGACGCCGGTTGATCGCCTGCTGCTCTGCTTCCAGCGTCGCGATGCGATCGGGCAACTCGGTGAGCTCGCGCTCCTCCTTCCACGATCGCTTGCCGCCGGGTGTGGTTTTCTGTCGCGTGGCGATCGCCGTTTCCGCCTGGCGACCGTCGTCGCGTCTGCCCGCGCTGATCACCGGCGCAACTTCCCGCTGCCGCCGCGCCTGGTAGTCGACCCAGTCCTGGTAGCCGCCCGCATACTCCTTCCACACGCCATCACCTGCGGGGGCAATCGTCTGCGTTACCACGTTATCGATGAAGGCGCGATCATGACTGACCAGAAACAGCGTCCCGCGGTAGTCCTGCAACAGCGCTTCGAGCAGTTCGAGCGTTTCAAGGTCGAGATCGTTGGTCGGTTCGTCGAGCACCAGAACGTTGGCGGGCCGGGCAAACAGCCGTGCCAGCAGCAAGCGATTGCGTTCGCCGCCCGACAACGAGCTGACGAGCGAACGGGCCCGTTGCGGAGGGAAGAGAAAATCGCCGAGATAAGTGATCACGTGCTTGCGCTGGTTGCCGATCTCGACAAACTCCGAACCCGGCGCGATGACGTCGATCAAGGTCGCGTTTTCGTCGAGCTGACTGCGGAACTGGTCGAAGTACGCGATCTCGACCTTCGTCCCGAGGTGCACCGTTCCACTATCCGGGAGCAGTTCGCCGAGAATCAGGCGCAGCAACGTCGTCTTGCCGCAGCCATTAGCGCCGATGACACCGATCTTGTCGCCGCGCTGCACGCGGCACGAGAAGTGGTGGACGACGACCGTTTCGCCAAAGCGCTTGCTCACGTTCTCGAGCGCCGCGACCAGCTTGCCGCTGCGGATGCCAGCGTCGAGTGCGAGGTCGACCGTGCCTTGGCGCTCGCGCCGGGCCGCACGTTCGCGCCGCAGTTGCTCGAGCCGCAGCACCCGGCCTTCATTACGCGTTCGCCGGGCCTTGATCCCCTGCCGGATCCATACCTCCTCCTGCGCGAGAAACTTGTCGAAACGCGCATTGTTGACCGCCTCGTCGTGCAGCATGGCTTCTTTGCGCGCCTGGTACGTGGCGAAACTGCCAGGAAAGGAAAGCAAACGACCGCGATCGAGTTCGACGATGCGGGTCGCGACACGCTCAAGAAAACGGCGGTCGTGGGTGATGAACACCAGCGTCACGCCGGACGCAAGCAGCATCTCCTCCAGCCATTCGATGGCACCGATGTCGAGGTGATTGGTCGGCTCGTCGAGGAGCAGGAGGTCCGGAGAAACGGCGAGCGCCTGCGCCAGCGCCAAGCGTTTCTTCTGCCCACCCGA
>ERZ761603.3428-NODE-3428-length-10178-cov-16.148474_pt1 | contig 10178 bp, 6 predicted proteins | sample MGYA00511879_ERZ761603 | MGnify/ENA primary metagenome ERZ761603 (study PRJEB28899, sample SAMN02850040) | bioreactor sludge metagenome | biome: EBPR Sludge; feature: EBPR Bioreactor; material: flocular biomat | place: Australia: Thorneside Wastwater Treatment...
CGATGTCGAGGCGTTCTTCATCGTGTGGAGCGCGGGCGGGTGCGGGTAATGCGGGCTATCGGACAGTCGAGCGCGGAAGAGGTCGCATCGATGCCGAATACAGGGCACGAAGTTGGCCGAGAGCCTTGTACGCCGGGGCATGTTCGTGTAGGATGAGCGATTCACACGTATTGAGAAAGGAAGGTGACCCATGGCCACTCGTGCTTTGATGGTTTCGGTGATGACGGCGGCGGCGGGATTCGCAACCGCCTCCGCGCAACTCATCCGCCCGGACACGGCGACGGCCACGAGCGAGTTCAACGCCAACTACCGCGCGTTGAACATGATCAACGGTTCCGGGTTGCCCGCGGGGTTCACAACCGCGAGTGCGCACGCCAACTACTCGACGGGCAACCACTGGACCACGCGCCTTGGCGAGACGATCGGCCAATCGGCCACCTTCGGGTTCAGCCAACCGCAGACCCTGGGCGGATTCCACATGTGGAACCACCGCTCGAACATCATCGCCAGCAACCCCCACTACGCGGTAACGCGGTTCGACCTGGTCTTCCGGGATGGAGATGGCGCGGTCCTGGCGACGGTCGCCGGTGTGCCCGCCGTCGGGAACATCGCGACCGCGCAGACGTTCCCCTTTGAGCAGGTCGAGGGGGTCCGTTCCGTGCAGTTCATCGTGCGGGCGACGGCCAACAACAACTCGTCGCCGTACACGGGCCTCGCGGAGGTCGCCTTCGCCGAGTGCCTGGAGGTGATCGCGCCGGCCCCGGCCGGCGTAACCACCTGCACCTCGGATTGGGCTTCCGTGACGGTTGAACCGACCGGCACCGGCCCCTTCCAGTACCGCTGGCAGGTGGAGGATGCGGGCGAGCCGGGCGGGTGGCGCGATATCTCCGACGGCGAGGATGAAGCCCTGCAGGTGACGTTCGCCGGCGCGGCGATGGACTCGCTGGGCATCCTCGGCACGACCGACGGCGGCCCCACCGGCGTGCGGAACCTGCGCGTGCGGTGCGTGGTGATGAACCCGTGCGGGCAGTCCGAGAGCGACGCGGCGGCCATCGCCATGTGCGCGTGCCTCGAGTGCCCGGCGGACTTCAACCAGGACGGGGGCATCGACGGCGCGGATGTGGATGCGTTCTTCGCCGCGTGGGAGGGGGGCGTGTGCGATGCCGATGTCAACGCCGACGGCGGCGTGGACGGGACGGATGTGGACACGTTCTACGCGGCGTGGGAGGCGGGCGGGTGCGGGTGATCGCGAGCGTGAGCGTCACTTCTCCCTCAGCGCCCCGCGCACGACATTGATCGTTGTCTGCGTTCGCCACTCCCCGGGCGGTCGTCCCATGATGAAGCGCGTCCCGTCCGGGTGCGGGTCGTAGCGCATCCCGGGCAACTGATCCAGCACCGGCGTCGGTGTCGCGACAGGAGGTTCGGCATCGGGCGTCACCGCGGCGGCGTACAAGCGGTCCGCGTATCGGAAGAACAGTCGTGCGCCGTCGGCCGACCACGTGGGGCGCTCACCGCCCTCGACCGAAACGCGGTATTTCCGGTCGAGCGAGGGGAACGGATGCACGTATACCTCGGGCCGTCCGGTTTCCGTGGAACTGTATGAAATCAACGAACCGTCGGGGTTGAACCGCGCCGCGACACGATCGGCGGAGGTCGGAAAGAGCCGGCGCGCGGCGCGTCCGGCATCCAGCGTGACCAGAAAGATGTCCGTGTCCGTACGGTTCTCCGTCAGCATGCTGACGAGCATCGATCCGCCATCGGGCGAAAATCCCGTCGGAAAACAGATGATGCGCCCCGGCGGGGAGTAGAGCACTTCGTGCGTTCCCGAGCCGTCGGCCCGCATCCAGCACACCTCGGAACCTTCATCCGTGATGTGCTCGAAGGCGATCCGGCTTCCATCGGGCGTCCAGACCGGGTACGCCGCGCCGCCCGGCACGCTCAGACGCACCGCGGTGCGCTTGGCCAGGTCGGCGACCCACAGTTCGCGGTCCGGTTCCTCTGTCGTGTACGCCGCGAGCGAACCATCGGGTGAAAGCCGCAGTGTCCAGATGGGCTGCTCGCTCCGATGCACAACCGTCGATGAGCCGTCCTCGCCGAACCAGGCAAGGTCGTAGCACGCCGCGGGCGCATCACCCGGCAGGAACGCCAGTGTTCCGTCGGGCGCGACGGCGTACCGGGCGTATTGCCCGAGGCCGGAATGCCCGCCCAGCTCGGCCGCGCGGAGTTCCTCGCCGCCGAGGCGCGGACCCGAGGGGTCCAACCCGCGGAAGTACACAACGGAACCGCGCAGGTATGTCACGAGGCCGAGTTCGCGGGCAAAGCGCGGCTGCGAGGCGTGCTCCACGAGGCGGACCCGGGCGCCGTTCGAGAGATCAACCGCGTCCACGTGCGCGACCCAGGTCTTGCCTTCGCGGAGCCAGGCGGTCACCAGCGCGTGACGCGAACCGGGCAGGATTTCGGGCTGGCTGAACAACTCCCGCGTGGTGTCGGGGTCGGCGCCCAGCGGCCTGATCAGATCGGAATCGGCGTCCGCGATGCGCAACAGGCCGGGCGCGACCACGACCAGGATCCGGCCGTCATCTCCCCACGAAGCCCCGTACGCGCCGGACACGTCGGGGAGCACTCTGCGCGGCGGCCCTCCCGCGCGCGGAACGCGGTGGAAGGACAATCGGCCGCCGTGTGACTTGTGCTGCTGCCAGAAGCCGATCCATCGCCCGTCGGGCGAGAAGAGGGGCATGTACGCATCTTCAACGCCGGCGATTGGTCGGGGGGTCAGCGAATCGAGTTCGCGCACGAAGAGCCGCGATGGGTTCCACGCGTCTCCCGCCGCGAACACCATTTCCTTTGAATCGGGAGAAAAGACCAACGGGCTGTGGATGGTCGGCGTGACCGGTTTGGGCGTTGTGATGGAGAACCAGACGGGCGTGGCCGGGGCTTGCGAGCGACCCGGCCAGAGCGCCGCCATCCCGATGCCCGCGCCTACGACCAACACCGCCGCGAGCATCGTGCGCCCGCCCCGCCCACGCCGCGGAACGACGAGCGGGCCGGGATCATCGAGATCGAGCGCCGCATCCCCCGCATCACGAAGCCTGCCGGGCGGGTCTTTGCACAGGCAGCGCCGCAGCACGCGTTCCACCCCCGGCGGGAGTCCCGGCGGGAGGCGCGACCAGTCGGGCTCTTCCCGGAGCACCGCCGCGACCGTGTCGGAATCGGTTTCTCCTTCGAAGGGCCTGCGTCCAGTGAGCATCTCGAACAAGACGCAGCCGAAGGCCCAGAGATCCGTTCGTTTGTCAACCGCCCTGGCCCGTGCCTGCTCTGGGCTCATGTACGCCGCCGTGCCGATGAGCGTTCCCGAGAGGGTCTGATCGATCGCGGATGCCGCGTCCGATCCGGGCAGGACTTTGGCGATGCCGAAGTCGAGCACCTTCACCCCTCCGCCGCCGGGCATGACCTTGATATTCGCGGGTTTGAGGTCGCGGTGAATGATCCCCGCGGTGTGCGCCGCCTCCAGCGCGCGGGCCACCTGGCGGGCGATGTCCAGCGCGTCCGCCACGGGCAGCGGCCCGCGCTTGATCAGTTCCGCGAGCGTCGGTCCGGGCACGAACTCCAGCACCATCACCGGCCCCGCGTCCGTTTCTTCCACAGCATGAATCGCCGCGATGTTCGGATGGTGCAGCGTCGCCACGATGCGGGCTTCGCGCTCGAGCCTGGCCCGGCGGTGCGGGTCCATCGCCAGTTCGCCGGGGAGCGCCTTCACCGCCACCGTTCGTTTCAGCCGAGTGTCCGTTGCCTCGTAGACCACGCCCATGCCGCCCGCGCCGATGCGCGCGCCAACGCGGTAGGTGCCGAAGGTCAGCCCCGTGAGGGGCGGCGCGGACCGCGCGGGGGTCGCCGGCTCCAGCAGGTCACCCCCATCGGCCAGCGCCCGCAGCAACGAGAGCACTTCATCGCGCAGCGCCGCGTCCCCGTCCGCCAGCAGTTCGACGATGCCCTCGCGCTCGTGAGACGGGTGCTCCAGAGCGCGGTCCAGCACGTCTCGCACCCGATCGATCCGCGGCGGATCGGGCCGCGACTCATCGTGCCGGAGGGGCGTGGTCACGGCCCCTCCCGTTCGCGCCCGCCGGCCTGCAGTTCGCGTGCGATCCACGCCTTCGCGTAGACCCAGTGGCGGCGGGCGGTCCGCTCGGCGACACCCAGCACACGCGCGATGCGAGCCATCTCCATCCCCGCGTAGAAGCGCATCTCCACGATCCGCGCCGCCGTCGCGTCCGATTCCGCGAGTCGGCCCAGCGCTTCTTCGAGCGACAGGACATCCACCTCGCGCCGCGGCGCGGGCAGGTCCGCGTGAGAGATCGGCACCCTGGCGGCCCCTCCGCCCCGCTTTTCCCGATCGCGTCCCCGCGCATGATCGATCAGGATGCGTCGCATCGCGGTCGCGGCCACGGCGAGAAAGTGGTCTTCGTCCTTCCACACGGCGCGCTGCTGGTCCGCGAGTTTGAGGTATGTCTCGTGGATCAGCGCGGTGGGTTGCAGGGTGTGACCGGGGCCTTCGCGGTCCAACTGCAGCCGGGCCAGTTCTCGAAGCCGTTCGTACACCAGGGGCAGGAACTCCCGCACCTGTCCGGGGCCGGTGTCCACCGCCGCGTGCAGGGCGCGCTCCAACTCGGGGTCTGGGCCGGCAGCGGGGTCCACGTCGCGAGATTGTTGGCCCCGCGTGTCCGGTGCGGGGCGCGATTGTCGCGTCTCTCCTCGGGGGAGACCACCACGACCGGGAGAGATCACCATGCAGACCGCACGCTCAGTCTATCAATGTTCCATGTTCGCGCTCGTGTCCATCGCCGGCCTGGCTGTCCGGGCGGATGCGGACATCACGGCGTACGCCGCGGCGAGGTACATCAGTTACACCCAGGCGTCCGACGCGTCCCCGACGGACCCGGAGTTCTGGTACTTCTCCGCGCTCCTTGTCACCGATATCGAGTACGAGGTGCTCGACGCCGGTATCTCGTTCGAGCGTCCGCCGCTCTTCACCGCGCCGTTGGGAGGCGGTCACCCCTATGTCGTGCAGTACGGGTCCGCCCTGTACGACAATGAGGCCGCGTTCCTCGCAGACTATCCGGCGACCTCGTACACGCTCTGGGCGGATCGCGGCACGGGCGTCGAAGTCGGCGAAGTGTTCATGCCCGAGGACATGTACTGCCCGGAGATCCCCGCCTTCACCGGCGACACGCACTCGCGGCTGCAGGGCCTTGACCCCGCCGCGGATTTCGTCGGCACCGTGAACGGCTTCACGCTCGCGCCAGGGGCCGACCTGGGGTACCAGACTTACGCGGTCGTGCAGGAGCGTGTGCCGTATCTTTCATGGAGCACGTACATGGATGCGGGTGAGACCGGATTTACGATCCCCGCCGGCACGCTCCTTCCCGGCACGAACTACAGCATCGGTCTGACCTATTTCAACCAGGCGACGATCCCCGGCGCCGGGTTCGGGAACGCGACCTCGGGAGCGGAGTTCTATCGCGCGACCACGTCGTACTTCAGGACGTCGCAGACGTGCGATCACTTCGTGCAGGAGTTCGAGGCGGCCATCCCGTGCCTGGCGACCGGTCAGGACTGCGGGAACACGTTTTCCATCGAGTTCGAGACCTGCGGACTGGCGCTCGCGGAGTTCTTCACCGCGCTCACGCACTGCTCGATGGTTCAACTCGATTTTTACATTGATGGCGTTCTCGCCGCCTCCACAGCGCCGCTCTTCGCGGGCGATTACACCGGGGTGATCAACTTCGGCCCTCTCGCGCCGGGGTCGCACACCCTGACGATCGCCGCGACGGGCATCGAGGGCGGGTGCAACGTCGGGATTCTGGAATCCTGGGGCGGCACGCTTCGGCTGCACCGCTGCGCCGACCACGTCGCGGCGTCCGGCCCCGACCCTGCGGAAGTCTGCCCGGATGCGCCGGCGGTCTTTACGGTCTCACCATCGGGCGGCGGGCCGTACTCATACCAATGGGAGGCGCAGACGCCCGGCAACCCCGGCGAATGGATCCTCCTCGCCGAGGGCGAGATTCCCGGCATCGGCACCATAGCCGGATCGGGCGATGCGGCGCTTGTCGTGACAGCACCGGCGGAAAGCGGGCTGGCGTTTCGCGCTGTTGTTTCCAACGGGTGTTCGTCCGCGATCAGCACCGAGGCGGTCTTGACGATTCTCTCGTGCGGAGGATGCCCCGCGGATTTCAACCAGGACGGCGGCATCGACGGGGCCGATGTCGAAGCCTTCTTCGCCGCATGGGAGGCGGGAGAGTTCAGTGCGGATGTCAACTCGGACGGCGGCATCGACGGCACCGATGTCGAGGCCTTCTTCGCCGCGTGGGAAGCGGGCGGGTGCGGGTGAAGCGCCCCCCGCGGGGGATGGATGCTCACCGCCGCCGCCGCGACGCCAGCAACGCCGCGACCCCGATCAGCGCCGCTCCACCGGGCGTGGGGACGCGGGCCACGTAGCCGTAGCGCTGCGACCCGATGAGCGCCCGGCCCACGATGGTGCGGCCGTCATCCGAGATGCCGTACGCCTCGGTCAGACGCACGCCGCTGGGGACGCTGATCCCCTGCCCCGAGAGGTACTCGCTCAGGCGGATGTGCCCGGTGGCCTGTGTCCATACGCTCGCCAGCGTCGTCTCGGTGGGCAGGGAGAAGTTGGAGTCGTACCCGACCACCACCGATCCGTCGGCGCTCACATCGTGCGCGAACGCATCCTCATAGCCCGCCAGCAGCCCCAGGTCCTCCACGGTGTGCAGGTCCGTCCACCGCGCGAAGCGCCCGCCGCCCCCCGTGCGCACCGCCCCGACGATGAAACGCCCATCGGGGCTCATGCCCAGCGCCGTGGAAGAGGGCGAACCGCCGAAGCGCGGCAACTCCACAGTGCCCATCGTCGGCGACCAGGCAAAGGCGGTCGTCCACCCGTTGGTGTCCCCCGCCCCTGCGACCAGATCGCCCGAGCCGGAGACGGCGTAGGCGGAGGCGATGCTCGTGTTCGGAAGCGATGGGATCGGCTGGGCCGTCGTTCCCACCCAGCGCACGGCGATGCCGCTGGTGCCGCCCTGCCCCTGCTCCACAGCCCCGACGACGATCTCGCCATTGTGGTTCGCGGCGTACGCCGTGCCGCGGGTGTAGTTGGAGGGGAAGGGGAGTGTGGTGGGGACGCCGGTGGTGGTTACTTTGAACGGACGCTCTACACTCAAATTGCGATTGTCGAACCCAAGCCCTACCAGCGTCGACCCGTCGCCCGAGACCCCCCAAACGAAGACGTCTCGAGGCTCTTCAAAGTTAAGCGACACTGAAGCACGGGCCGATGGCGAAGAAAAGGTCACAGCGTAGCGCCGCGGCGCGGTGGGCGGTGCCTCAAATCGGCGAGCCACCGAACCTGCGGCGACGAGGCCATCCGCGCTCACGCCGGTCAACGTGGCGTTGAAACCGGTCTCGGCGGTGTCCAAGGGCATCAACCAGACCCCAACGTCGGCAGCAGTGGTGCAGGCGGCAAGGCACATCGCCACGCACCGTGCGGCAACGGGCACTGTCCTCCGCGGCGGGAAGTCATGCCACGGACGCGTGCCGTGCGTACGTTTCTCGAATGTCGCGTGCGACATATGTGTAATCCTAACTACGCTTGGTACAACAAGCGTGCAGCGCCTACTGCCCGCTGTTCGCAAAGTCCACGAGGAACGTCACCACATCCTCTGACGTTACAGAACCGTCGGCATCGTAATCGGCGACGTATTCGCCCGCGCCAAACGCCGAGCCCATCATCAGCAGATCAGCGCTATCGACGCTCTCGTCCATGTTGATGTCGGGGCCGGTGGGGCTTTGGGCCATGCCGACGCAGTCCTCGCACTCGCCCTCCGACACGATCGCCGTGCAGGGCGGATCGCCGAGCCGTATGACCTGGATCAGGTCGTACGCGGATTGGAAGTGGAACTCGCCGCACGGCAAGGTCGTGACGTGCCGCGCCAGGAGTTTTACCTGACCCGATGAAGACATGAACCGCGAAGCATCGCACACATCGAACGTTCGTCTCACCGAAAAGTCCGGCGTGGTGAAGGTGTACCGGCCCGCGCCATCTGCCAGCAGGCGGGTCCATTGCCCGCCCCCTGACCCTGTGTAGTCCCATAGATACACCTCACCTTCGACAATGTCCAGACCGCACGGCGTTGGGTTCTCGTCGTACGACACCTGTGTCTCGATGCGGATGCGCAGCCCGTTGCCCGTCGCGTTGGTGAGGAGCGGGGTGAAGAGCACGATGAGTTGGGTGCTCATCAGGTCGTTTTCATCGCCCTTCGCCGCGGCGTATGTGATCGTTTCCTTCGGCGTCACCTCTTCCGTCCGGAGCGTGAAGAAAAGGTCATTCGGCGGCACCAGCACATGCCCCCACCCCATGTGCCAACTCCAGTAGTAATCGCTCACTTGAAAGGCGTACACCTGACGGTAGAGTTCCTGCCAGTTCTGCCAGCGCGAGAGCGTGATGGGCTCTTCCGGTTTGGCGTCTTGGAAAGCCACACCCTGCCGGACGTCCAGTTGCCGGCCCATCGCGAGCAACCGGCGGATGTCGTCCTTACCCGCCTCCACTCCGAACCCGCCGGGCTGGGGCGGCATGAGAAAGTAGGGGTTGACGCGCCGGGAATGGCCCTGCGAACCGATCGCGGTCTCCGCCCGCATCCGGTTCATCCGGATGTTCGCTTGCCAGGGAGTCTCCATCGGGTGCGAGGGGAGGTACAAGTTGGGCCGTTGAAAGCCGTACGGATTGTCGTTTGTGTCTGGTGGCGGGGTGTTCCATCCGTACAGCGTCACAGAATCGAGGTCGGCCCACGACATGGTTGTTGCCGTGAACCAACTCGACAAGGGTGTCGGTTCACCGGCCACGGTCTTGACCCAGGTGTGTCCCCACCGGGCGCCCTCGGCGTACGGACTGACCAAGACCCGCCGAAAGACCCGCGAGGGGAACAGGTACGGATTGGTCGTTCCGGAAACTTCGACCAGTGGGCGGCAGCCTTTCTCTGGTACCGCCGGACCATCAATGCACGAGGTCAATAGTTCGCGGTCCCAGAACCAACCAAACGTCTCTTCGCTCCCATCGGCAAAGTGCTCGCCGTAGTTGCTCATCAGGGGAACGGGCACGGGCACCGGAGGGTTGGTGACGATCGCCGCGTACGCAGCGCGGATGGGCTGGTACGCGCATTCGCGCATCAACGCGGCCTTCACCCGCATCATGACCCCCGTGTAGAACTGGGCGAAGGGTCGATTGGGGATCTGGTTCGGGCCGCCCCATTGCGGACGGAACCCATACTTGTGGTACGAGTTGACCGGGCAGGTCGGGTCGCCATCAAAGACCGACCACCCCAGCGCGGCATTCAGTTCGCTTTCGAGCATCGCCATCGTCTTCTGGTTCGGCGCGTCAAAGCCCGGGACCGGCTCGTTGGCCCACCTCGCGTCCCGCCGGACGTTAAACATGTGATACGACCAATCCGTGACGCAGCAACTGACCAGCGGCGTCTCGGCATCGAAGACGTAGCGGCGGGGCAGGGGTATGGCGTGCATCAGGTGCCGCGCGACGATGCGGGCAACGAACGTCTCCATCCACTGTTTCAGTCTCGCTCGGGACAAACTCAGCCACGGGTGCGGCAAGACGAACGTGTTCCATCGCTGCGAGCCCGGATCGGGCGAGTTTCCTCCCCAATCCAGTTCTTCGCCATTCGCGGGCGTGATCGGATCTCCGTCGTGCAGAATGCACGTGGGCATGCTCGGATCAATCATGGTGCTGCAATGGGCAAAACCCAAGACCGCCACCGTGATGTTCGCGGGGTCGAGCGTGGGCACCGGCTGCGCCAAGCGCTGCTGAATGTAGTCCATCACCCGATCCGCCGCGGCGGTCGGGTCAACATCGGTAGCAATGCCGACATTCACATGCACCATGCCCATCAACTTCGGATCGTGGGTCCATCCCGGCGGCTCCGTCCACCACCGATCCGCGACCGCTGTGTTGATGGACTGCTGCACGAAGTAGGTCGGCAGGGTCGTCTGCGCTTTCGCGGGGCTTGGTCCACTGGTGAGAGCCATAAGGCTACCGGCGGTCAAGAGAGCGAGAGAGCGAGAGAGCGAGAGAGCGAGAGAGCGAGAGAGCGAGAGAGCGAGAGAGC
>ERZ761603.3429-NODE-3429-length-10177-cov-282.728907_pt1 | contig 10177 bp, 8 predicted proteins | sample MGYA00511879_ERZ761603 | MGnify/ENA primary metagenome ERZ761603 (study PRJEB28899, sample SAMN02850040) | bioreactor sludge metagenome | biome: EBPR Sludge; feature: EBPR Bioreactor; material: flocular biomat | place: Australia: Thorneside Wastwater Treatment...
TCCGCCTGCGCTACAACCGCACGGTCGAGGTGCTGACGACGCTGTGCATCGTCGCCTCCTACCTCGGTTGGGTCTCGGCACAGATCAAGGCCCTCGGCCTCGTCTTCAGCGTCGTCACCGACGGCGTGATTCCACCGACCGCCGGCATGATTCTCGGCACCCTGGTCGTCCTCACCTATACCACCTTCGGTGGCATGCTCTCGGTCGCCGTTCTCGACTTCGTGCAGATCAGCGTGGTCATGGGTGGCATGCTCTACATCGCCCACCTGATTGCCGGCATCAGCGGCGGTGTCGAGGTCGTCGTCGGACAGGCCGCGGCAGCCGGCAAGCTCGACTTCTTCCCCGACACCGGTGCTGCCGAGTGGCTGGCGTTCATCGCCGCCTGGATGACGATGATGCTCGGCTCGATCCCGCAGCAGGATGTCTTCCAGCGCGTCACTTCGGCACGCACGGCAAGGATCGCCATCTACGCCTCGATCCTCGGCGGCGGCCTCTACTTCTGCTTCACCTTCGTGCCGATGTTCATCGCCTACGCCGCGACGCTGATCAATCCGGAGCAGTTCAACGCATTGATCGAAAGCGATGCGCAGCTGGTCCTGCCGACACTGGTGCTCGAACACACGCCGGTCTTCGCGCAGGCGATCTTCTTCGGCGCCGTCCTGTCGGCGATCATGAGCTGCTCGTCGGCCACCCTGCTCGCCCCGTCGGTCGCCTTCTCGGAGAACATCGTTCGCAACTTCTTTCCCGACATCGGCGACCACGCGTTCCTGCGCATCATGCGCCTGACGCTGGTCTGCTTCGCCGCCATCGTCCTCGTCTTCGCGCTGAATTCCGAAGCCTCGATCTTCAAGATGGTCGAGAACGCCTACAAGGTGACGCTTGCCGGCGCCTTCGTGCCGCTGTTCTTCGGCGCCTACTGGCAGCGCGCCAGCACCCAGGGCGCACTGGCGGCGATCGTCGGCGGCCTCGTCTCCTGGCTGCTGATCGAGCTGCTGGTCGACGCACCGCTGGTTCCCGCACAGTTGATCGGACTCGGGGTCAGCATGCTCGGCATGATCGCCGGCTCGCTGTTGCCGCAGCGAATCGGCGAGCCGACTCCGGCGCATGATCTGCATGCCCGCATGCACCATCGTGCAGCCGCCCAGACGCACCACGCGACCGCGCTGCACCAGCATGGTCGGAAGTGAGCACCAGACGCGACCAGACGCAAGAGTCACGCTGATGTCCGGGTCGTCCGGCGACGCGACAGCCGACGCCGGGCGTACCGGTCGGCCACTGCCCCGACCGACACGCCTGCCACTCTATCTGGCTCTGGCCTATCTGGTGCTGATCGGCTACGCCAGCCTTTACCCCTTCGCCAACTGGCGCCATCTCGGCGTTGCACCGCTGGACTTCCTCGATGCCGGCTGGCCACGCTACTGGACCGCTTTCGATCTCGCCGTCAATGTCTTCGCCTACCTGCCGCTCGGCTTCCTGCTGACGCTGGCGTTGCGGCACCTGCCGGGCGGACGCGCGTCGGCGGTGGCGGCGACGGTGCTCATCGGCAGCCTGCTCAGTCTCGGTCTCGAGTGCGTGCAGAACTGGCTGCCGGCCCGCGTACCGTCGAATCTCGATCTGGCCTGCAACGCCGCCGGAACGGCGATCGGGGCGCTGCTCGGCGCCTGGAACGGCAAGCGCATCCTGCGCCGCATCGCCGGCCTGCAACAGGAGCTGCTCGCACCAACGGCGCAGGCCGAGGCCGGGCTCGTACTGCTCGCCATCTGGCTGCTGACCCAGTCGTCTCCGGAGACCCTGCTCTTCGGCTGCGGCGATCTGCGCAACGTGCTCGAGCTGACTCCGGCCGTCCCCTATGCAGCGCACTCGTTCTTCGTCCTCGAGGCCGCGATCATCGGCTGCAACACGGTTGTCGTCGGGCTGTTTGCGCGTACCCTGCTCGCCGACCGGTCGCCGACGCACTTGGCGCTGCTTGCCTTCTTCAGCCTCGCGCTGGTGATCAGGACGCTGGCCGCAGCGGTCCTGGTCGCGCCGCAGGAGGCCTTCGCCTGGCTGACTCCCGGCGCCGAGGTCGGCTTGCTGATTGGCGGCGTCCTGCTCACCCTGAGTCTGTTGCTGCCGGCATCGATGCGCGTGGCGCTGGCCGCCGTGGCGCTGATGGCGGGCACGGCACTGGTCAACCTGACGCCGGCCAATCCTTATTCCGAAGCGGCACTGGCGGCATGGAAACAGGGCCATTTCCTCAACTTCAACGGCCTGACGCGCTGGATGGCCAGCCTCTGGCCGTTTCTGGCACTGCCCTACCTGACCGCTGTCGGCAGGCGCCTCTGAGGCATCCTCAGGCGATTGGCCCGTCCCGGCGCGCGCGCAGCTGCAGCTGCCAGTCGGCCAGGAGCGGCGCGCGGCGCTCGAGGTCCGCGGCGAGTCGCCAGTCGAGCAGTTCGAGCAGCTGGCAATCCTCGCGCGCCGCAAGCCGCGGATGGATCGCTTCCGGGTGCAGCACCAGATCGCCAGCAGCACGCTTCCCCTTGCCGGGAAAACCCAGTCCGGCCAAGCGATGTCCGTCGGCAGTCGGCGACCACGGCGGCAGCTCGATCCACGTCGTGCCGTTCAGCGTCGGTACTTCGATGCGACCGCCGCAGAGCAGGCGAAAGATGCTCACCGGAATCCGGCAGTGCAGATCCAGCCCGTCGAGGACGAACAGTTGATGCGTAGCCAGGCTGATCTCGAGGTAGAGATCGCCAGCGATCTTCAGCTCGTCTCCCGGTGGCAGTGGAGCCTGCCGCGCCAGGCGCAGGCGCTCGCCGGCGAGCAGTGCTGGTGGAACCGTCACTTCGAGGGTGCGCGCCTCGTCGCGCCAGCCGCTGCCGGCGCAATCACTGCAAGCCGTCTCGCGCAGATAACCGCGGCCAGCGCAGGTGTCGCAGCGACCGGTCTTGCCGCCGGCGCGCACGACCCTACCGCAACCGCTGCAGGCAGGACACGGTACCGAATGGTTGTGCCGGACGCGTCCGCTGCCGGCACAACTGCTGCAGCGGACGCGATGCGGCAGCTCGACGGTGCGCTGGCAACCCGCTGCCGCCTGCTCGAGAGTCAGCGTCAACGGCTGCACGAGGTCATCGCCGACCGCTGCGCGATCGGTCGTGGCGCCGTGCCGAGCCTGCTGCCAGACAGCCAGGCGCTCGTCGTCGAGCAGCAGCTCGTAGGCCGCATGAACCCGCTTGAACTCGGCAGACGCCGCCGGCGACGGATTGCGGTCCGGATGCCAGCGCATCGCCAGCCGACGATAGGCAGTCCGGATCTCTTCGCGCGATGCCTTCGGGGCAACTCCGAGAACGGCGAAGGGATCCTCAACAGTGATCATTGGCTCATTGTCACGGCAGGCACGCTCGGGAAGTAGCGGAAGACGGCACGGCACATCATGGGCCCGGAAGATCACGGGCTGGTGACAGGGCACGCCTGCTGGCGAACGATGACCGCCAGCGACCGCAACCGGGCCAGCCGCAGCGCCGCCGTGTGCAGTCCGTCCACCGCGGCCCACCGTAGCCGGCCACCATTCTGCCGTGGCTTCCTTACGCCGAGCTTGCGGCCGGACGTTCGCCGACAGGTGACCCGCGTCGCGGTCGATAACGTCAGTCCTGCCCTTCGCGGTGCACGTCGCGGCGGCCAGCAAGCGTGGCCAGGGACGCCGCCATAGCCTTTGCCGCAGACCCGTTCACCGCGTTCGCGCCGCCCGTGCTGTAGACTTGCAGCGATTGGTTTCGGGTACGCTGCGCTGCCCGGTCGCATACCGCTACGGTCAGCGTCGGGGCCGTGGCAGGCTTGCGGGCCGACATCCCGAAGGGCGCCCCGCACAGCGATGAGGATCGTCAGCTCATGGACACAACCGGAAGAATGAACGAAGGCGCCGCGGGCAGGGCGTCACTGGCCCGTTACGCCTGGCTGTCGATCGCCGCGGCGACGCTGACGATCGCCCTCAAGGGCGTGGCCTGGTGGCTGACCGGATCGGTCGGCCTGCTGTCCGATGCCATCGAATCCTTCGTGAACCTTGCCGGTGCGCTGATGGCGCTGTGGATGCTGACTCTGGCAGCGCTTCCGGCCGATGATGAGTACGCTTACGGATACAGCAAGGCCGAGTACTTCTCGAGTGCCTTCGAGGGCTTCCTGATCCTGCTGGCGGCGCTCAGCATCGGCTACGCCGCGCTCGTCCGGCTGCTCGACCCGCAGCCGCTCGCAGAGGTGGGCGTCGGGTTGATGGTTTCCCTGCTGGCCTCGGCCATCAACCTGGCGACGGCCCGCATCCTGCTGCGCGTCGGTCGCGAGCACGATTCGATCAGCCTCGAAGCCGACGCACAGCACCTGATGACCGACGTGTGGACCTCGGCGGGGGTGATCGTCGGTGTCGCGCTCGTCTGGCTCAGCGACTGGCTCTGGCTCGATCCGGCGATCGCGCTCGTCGTTGCAGCAAACATCGTGTGGACCGCCTTCCAGCTGATGCGGCGGTCGCTCTCCGGTCTCCTCGACGTGTCGCTGCCGCCCCCGGAGCTGGCACGGATCGAAGCCCTGCTGGCAGTGCATCGGGCGCAGGGCCTCGCCTTTCATGCGCTGCGGACCCGCCGTGCAGGCAGCCGCAGCTTTGTCAGCCTGCACGTCCTCGTTCCCGGGCAGTGGACGGTGCAGCAGGGCCACGACCGGGTCGAGCGCATCGAGGACGAGATTCGCGGGCTTCTACCGCAGGCACACGTCACCACCCATCTGGAACCGCTCGAGGACCCGCTGTCGATGAGCGATCAGGAACTCGAGCGGCGGCCGCGGAGCGGCCGCGCGTCGCCCTGAAGGCCCTGCCGCTGCCGACCGGCCTCGCGCCGAACTTTCAGCCGACGAGTTCCACCGGAGACCCCGGAGTCAGCAGAAGGAGCGATGCCGCACTGCCCCGGTTGACCGCGATTTCGACGAGACCGACGCTGTTCGCGTACCAGAACGCGTCGCCAGCGGCAGCCGCGGCGAAGACGCGCGCCGGCGGTACGTCCCGCCCGCCCAGTCGCAACCTTGCCTGCGGCGGCAGGTTCGCTGCCCGCAGCCCGGTCATCGCATTGCCGTAGTGATCGACATAGATGATCTCCGCAAGGTCGTCGGCCGGCAGTACTTGCTGCAGGTGGCCGCTCGCCGCCAGCCAGGTTGCCGGCCAGTCGCCGGCGGCGATGCGCGCAGCGACGGGAGCAAACAGGTCACGCCCGTGGAACGAGGTCGACAGCCGATCGGGCTGCCAGACGATGCGCCAGCTTTGCCGTTCGCGGGCCCGTGCTGCCACCACGGACAGCAGGCCATTGTCCGGCCCGACGTAGTACTTGCCGTCTGCCTCGACGACCACCGCCGGCCGATCGCTGCCGACCCCCGGGTCCACCACCGCGAGAAAGATGCTGCCACGGTCGAAGCTGGCTTGCAGCGCTGCCAGCAGGTGAGCGCCCGCGCGCGCGGCGAAGTCGGGTACCCGATGCAGCAGATCGACGATCGGCATGTCCCGGCGGCCCGTTCGCAGCAGCGCTGCCTTCATCTGCCCGACGTAGGGGTCATCGATACCGAAATCGGTAAACAGGACGATCATCGCGCGCCGCAAGGCGGGTGGCCCGCCCGCTGGATCGCGCGCATCGCCAGTGGGGCGCTGCCGCGCACCCCTGGCTGCGGTCTGGCAGGTGGTCTCTTCGGCTTCAATCCAGCCAGCGAATCGGCGATGCCAGTGCCGGGTGCCTACCCGGACGGTCGACGTAATGGCGGGCGATTGCCGCGATGTCGACCGCGGGATCACCCGTCAGCGTAAGGTAAGCGAGGATCCCCGCCTCGCGTCGCGCGTAGTCCACGAAGCCCAGCACCACTGGAATGTTCGCTGCCAGCGCGATGCGGTAGAAGCCGCTCTTCCAGCCCTCGGTCTGCCGGCGCGTCCCCTCCGGCGCGACCACCAGGAGCAGCCTGGGCCGAGCGGCAAATCGCACCACCATTCCGGCGACGAGGCCGTTGCGCTCGCGGCGATTGACCGGGATGCCCCCCATTCTGCCCAGCAATCCACCGAAGGGCCAGCGAGAAAGGGCATCCTTCGCTACCCAGCGCGCATCGAGGCCAAGGCCGAGCTTGGCCAGCAATGCATACAGTGCGTCCCAGTTGGAGGTGTGCGGATAGGCGACGAGGACGGCGCGCGCCGGCCGGTCAGGCGGTTCGGTGAGGCTCCACCCGTGCAGCGCGAGCAGACGAAAGGCCATGTTCTTCAACATTCGTGCACTGTAGCGCACCGGGCGGTTGTTGGCATGATTCGGTGACGGCCAGGCGTGCACTCGCCCGGGTCATCGATCGTGCCCGTGCTGACGCAGCTTTTCCTTGCTGCGGTTGACGTACGTCAGCACGCAGCTTGCCGCGGACAGTAAGCTGGCGCAATGGATCGCGATCCGCGATGGTTGCCGGAGATGGTCGTGACTGACGAGTGCTTCGATGCGACAGGTGTGGCAGAGCTGCTGCAACCCATCGTCGACCGTCATCGTCGCGAACCGGAGCGCCTGTTGCAGATTCTGCTCGAGGCGCAGGGTGTCCTCGGCTACCTGCCGCGGACCGCACTGACGGCCATCGCCGACGCCGTCGAGCTGCCACGTGCGCGTGTCGAGGGAGTTGCCGGCTTCTACTCGTTTCTCCATCTGCAGCCAGTCGGACGCTATCGCATCCTTTTCTCCGACAACGTGACCGACCGCATGCTCGGCAGCATCGAACTGATGGACCGCCTCTGCAACCGGCTCTGGATCGAGCGTGGCAAGGTTTCGGAGGACGGACTGGTCAGCGTCGATACCACCTCGTGCACCGGCATGTGCGATCAGGGGCCGGCGCTGCTGGTCAATGGCCAACCGCTGACGTGCATCTCGGCCGAGCGGATCGACCGCATCAGCGAACTCGTCCGGTCACAGGTGGCGGTGGCCGACTGGCCGCGCGACTGGTTTCTCGTCGCCGACAACATCCGGCGCCGGGATGTTCTGCTGGCAACCCGCTGGTCGGCCGGCGAGGCGATGCGGGCAGCAGTTGCACGCGGACGCGAGCAACTGCTCGATGAGATCAAGCTGTCCAATCTGCGCGGGCGCGGCGGCGCCGGTTTCACGACGCACACCAAGTGGGAATCGGCACGCCGCGCGCCGTGCGGGGACCCGCAAGGCACCCGCTACGTCGTCTGCAACGCCGACGAGGGAGAGCCCGGCACCTTCAAGGATCGCGTGTTGCTGGCGAGCCATGCCGACCTCGTCTTCGATGGCATGAGCGTTGCCGCTTTCGCCATCGGTGCCGAGAAGGGCTTGCTCTACCTGCGCGGCGAGTATGCCTGGCTGCTGCCGGCGCTGAACGGGAACCTGATGCGCCGCCGGCAGAACGGTCTGCTGGGCGTGGCCGTTTGCGGCCAGAGCGACTGGAAGTTCGACATCGACATCCACCTCGGTGCTGGCGCCTACGTCTGCGGCGAGGAGACGGCGTTGCTCGAGTCGCTCGAAGGCCGCCGTGGCATACCCCGGATTCGCCCGCCCTATCCGGCGCAGCAGGGCTACCGCGGCCAGCCGACGGCGGTGAACAACGTCGAGACCCTGTGCAAGGCAGCGATGATCGCGCTCAGGGGTGGCGCCTGGTTTGCCGGTCTCGGCAGCAAGCAGTCGACCGGCACCAAGTTGCTGTCGATCGCCGGCGATGTCGAATCGCCCGGGGTCTATGAATACCCCTTTGGCGTCTCCATCAGCCAGGTGCTCGACGACTGTGGTGCCGGCAATGCGCAGGCGGTGCAGGTTGGCGGTCCATCGGGTAGCTGCCTGGCGATGCACGAATTCACTCGCCGCATCGCCTTCGAGGATGTGCCGACGGCTGGCGCGTTCACGGTTTTCGGCGCGCAGCGCGACATGTTCGAGGTCGCCCGCAACTTCGCCCATTTCTTCGCCCACGAGAGCTGCGGCTTCTGCACACCGTGCCGGGTCGGTACGACGCTGGTCGCCAACTGCATGGACAAGATCGCCAATGGCAACGGTTCGCAGTACGACATCAGCGAGATCTTCCGCATCCATCGCCTGCTGCATGCCGCCAGCCACTGCGGACTCGGCCAGACGGCGTGCAATCCGCTGTTCGACACGCTCAACAAGTTTCGCCCGGCCTACGAGCGACGGCTGCGCTCGCTCGACTTCGCTCCGGCGTTCGACCTCGACCAGGCGCTGTCGGTCGCCCGCCAGATGACCGGGCGCGACGACCCGGCGGCGCATTTCAGCCGCGCCGCCGGCTTTCAGCGAGCCGATCCATGAACGCACCGAGCCTCTTGCTCGACGGCCTGCCAGTTCCCTTCAGCGATGGGCAGACGATCATGGAAGCGGCAACCGTCGCCGGGATCTTCATCCCCCACCTCTGTCACCACCCCGAGTTCAAGCCCCAGGGGAGCTGCAAGTTGTGCACCGTCAAGGCGAATGGCCGCTACGTGTCGGCCTGCACGATGCCGGCGAAGGACGGGATGGAGGTCGAGAACAACTCGCCCGACCTCAACGACAAGCGGCGGACGCTGCTGCAGATGCTTTTCGTCGAGGGCAACCATTTCTGCCCGTCTTGCGAGAAGAGCGGCAATTGCCTGCTGCAGGCGCTTGCCTACGAACTCGAGATGCTGACACCACATTTCACGCAGTTCTATCCCGACCGGCCGGTCGATGCCTCGCACCCCGACGTCCTGCTCGACTTCAACCGCTGCATCCTCTGCGAGCTGTGCGTTCGCGCCAGCCGCGATGTCGATCGCAAGAACGTCTTCGCGCTCTCCGGGCGCGGCATCGGCAAGCACCTGATCGTCAACGCCGAATCCGGCCGTCTGGCAGATACCGGCTTTTCGCTCGCCGACAAGGCAGCGCATGTCTGCCCGGTTGGCGTCATTCTCGAGAAGCGGCAGGGTTTCCTGCAACCGATCGGCTGCCGACGTTACGACCTGCAGCCGATCGGCATGCAGGTCGGGCGCCCGCCAGCAACCGGCAGCAACGGGCAGGGGAGCTGAGATGAACCCGCCCGTCGGGCAACGCAAGCTGCGCCTCGCCACGACTTCGCTGGCCGGCTGCTTCGGCTGCCACATGTCGCTGCTCGACATCGACGAGCGCCTCTTCGCACTGCTCGACCGCGTCGATCTCGATCGCTCGCCGCTGACCGACACCAAGCACTGCGGTCCCTGCGACATTGGCCTCATCGAGGGCGGCATCTGCAACGCAGAGAACGTCCATGTCCTGCGCGAGTTCCGCCAGCAGTGCAAGGTGCTGATCGCCCTCGGCGCCTGCGCCGTCAACGGTGGCCTGCCGGCGCAGCGCAACCATCTCGACCTCGGGCAGTGCCTGCAGGAGGTGTACCGGACCGGACCGGGAATCGTTGGCGGTCAGGTGCCGAACGATCCCGAACTGCCGCTGCCACTCAACCAGGTTCATCCGGTTCACGAAATCGTGCGCATCGACTACTTCATCCCCGGTTGCCCGCCATCCGGCGATGCCATCTGGAAGTTCCTGACCGACCTGCTCGATGGCCGCACACCGCGCCTCGGGCATCCCCTGCTGCATTTCGATTGAGCGCGCCGATGGCGACAGCGGCTTTTCCCCTGGAAACGGCGACCACCGACAGCGGTAGCCTGCGCAGGGTTGCACTCGACCCGCTGTCGCGCGTCGAAGGGCACGGCAAGGTCACTCTGCTGCTTGACGACGCCGGCCAGGTGCAGCAGGCGCGCTTGCACATCGTCGAGTTCCGCGGCTTCGAGAAGTTCATCCAGGGCCGCCCGTACTGGGAGGTGCCGGTGATGGTGCAGCGCCTTTGTGGCATCTGCCCGGTGTCGCATCATCTGGCGGCGGCGAAGGCGCTTGACCACATCGTCGGTGCCGACGATCTGCCACCGACCGCCGAGAAGCTGCGTCGGCTGATGCACGCTGGCCAAATCCTGCAGTCGCATGCACTGCACTTTTTCCATCTCTCGTCGCCGGATCTGCTCTTCGGCTTTGCCAGCGACGCCGCCCGGCGCAACATCGTCGGCATCGCCGCGGCACATCCCGAGATCGCCCGCCAAGGCGTCCTGCTGCGCCGCTTCGGCCAGGAAATCATCCGTCTAACCGCCGGCAGGCGCGTGCACGGTACCGGTGCCGTTCCCGGCGGCGTCAACCGCGCGCTGAGCCGC
>ERZ761603.3431-NODE-3431-length-10176-cov-41.302144_pt1 | contig 10176 bp, 8 predicted proteins | sample MGYA00511879_ERZ761603 | MGnify/ENA primary metagenome ERZ761603 (study PRJEB28899, sample SAMN02850040) | bioreactor sludge metagenome | biome: EBPR Sludge; feature: EBPR Bioreactor; material: flocular biomat | place: Australia: Thorneside Wastwater Treatment...
CACCCTTCCCCGCCCCCCGCCACCCTACGCCGAACGCCTCAGCTCCAGCATCCCGCCCCCGCGGCCCGCCAGCACCCACGCCATCGACAACAGCACCAGATTCTCCCCCACCTTGCACCACCCTACCGACCCGTCGCACAGCAGCTTGTACTTCCCGAAGCACCCGCAACTGAGATTCATCCCCCGCAGAATCACCGACACCACCGCCGCCGTGAACGTCGCCAGCAGCACCGCCGCCAGAAGACCCGCCCCCCGCGTCCACCACCCCACCAGCAACGCCACCGCCACCACCACCTCGACCCACGGCACCGCGAAGGTCGCCAGCGGCACCAGCGACGACGGCAGAATCTCGTAGCTCGACACCGCCAACGCGAACACAAACGGCCCGCTCGGCTGCGGCGCCACGCCCTCGCCCCCCACCACCTCCGGCTTGAGCTTCACCCACGCGCTGAACAGCAACAACGCCGCCATCGCGACTCGGAGCACCAGCAGAAACAACGGCTCGGCCTTCTTCATGCGCTACGCCTCACCGCGTGTCCACCGACAGCCCCGCCGACTTCCACCCGGGGAAACCGACCTCCAGGATCAACACTTTCGAGAACCCGTAGTTCGTGAGCGCCTTGCGGATGTGCTCCGACTCGTGGCAATCCCCGCCATCGCAGTACACCACGAACCAGTCGTCCCGGTTCATCGTCCGGAAGAACTCCTGCCACGGCGCGTTCCCATCCGTGATGTCCACGAACTGCATGTGGAACGCCCCGGGGATGTGCCCCGCCGCGAACACGTCTGCCTTGCGCCCGTCGATGAAGACCGCCTGGTGGTCCTCCAGCATCGACAACGCCTCGCCCACCCCGATCTTCACGGGCAACGCCGACGGATCCGCCACCGCAACCTTGACCGACGCACCACCAGCCCCGCCGCCCGCCTGCCCGCCCGTCTTCTCCGGCGGCGTGCTTTCCGGCACGGGCGCGGCCTTGGGCGCTTCACCGGGCGCGGGCTTCGGATCGCCCTGCGACGATGTGCCGTTCGTTGCGCCCTGCCCGCCAACCGATCGATCGGGCGAGGCCATCGGTTCGGGCGTCTTCACGGGCCGACGCGTGCTGTCCACCACCGCGATCGCAACCCCAACCGCCGCGATCACGCCCGCCTGCACATACACCTTCGCGCTCATGGCTGTTTGCCTTCCGACTTGGGCTGCGCCTCTTCCTCACCCTTGGACACAAACCTCGCGCGAACCCGCAGCGTCTCCGTCGAGGCCCCCTCCGTCACCACCACCACGTCCCCCGTGTACAAGCCGCCAACCTTCGGACCCTTCCCCGACACACGCACCGTGTACATGTCGCCCGCTTCGTTCGGCGTCGCGGTCACCTCGATCGACAGCGGCGAACCGAACGCCGTCCGGCTCGTGTACGTCGTCTTCGTCACCCTGAACTTCTTCCCGGACGCGCTGAAAATCTTGAACTCGCCGCCGAAGTCCGCCCCTTCGGCCACCTCGCCCATGTCCAACTGCGCAACCTCGGACCGGATGTCCGGCAGCACCTCGCCCGACACCGACACCGTCTGCATCGCCAGACGCGCGTCCGTATGCCTCACGTAGATCTTCTCGGAGAACCGCCCCACCGGCGCCTTCCCGCTCAGGCTCACCGTCACGGTCGTCTGCCGGATCTTCTCTCCATCGATCTCGACCACTTTCGTCTCGCCGACCTTCGCCGACAAGTGCCCCGCACCGCTCACCGACGCGAACGTCGCACGGAAATCCTCCGCACGCCCGCTCACCGTGAAGGTCATCTCCTTGCCCTTCCCCTGGTCGATCTGCCCCATGTTCACCCCGTCCGCGGGGTCAGCGAAGACCGTCGGCCTCACATCACACCTGGTCTCCAGCGTCAACGCCGCGTTCGACGGATCGTTCGTCTTGATCGACACCGTGTACGACGTCGCCCCACGCTTGCCGAGCGGCTCAAAGCCCAGATCAATCACCCCGGACTCCCCGGGCTGGTACGTCCGCTTGTCCCCGCGAAGCTTCGGCCTCACGCACGAACAGCTCGGCTTGAGCTCCAGGAACACCAGCGGGGCCGTCCCCGTGTTCTTGAAGTTGACCTCCGCACGCAGCCGGTCCAGGTCCGTCACTTTCCCCCAGTCTTGCACCAGCCGATCGATCTCGAACTTCGGCATCCCCGCCGGCGCGGGCTGCTCCGGCTGCGGGGGCGGCCCGGGCTGCACATCCGCCCACACCGCGCCCGCCATCACCACCGACATCACCCCAAGCAGACACGACGACATCTTCCTCGCACGCGACATGCCGACCTCCTCGTGAATGCGCCGGACCACGCTCCCGCGGCCCGGCGTGAACCTGTCCTTACTTCTTCGGAGCCGGACCAACCACCTCGCCCGGCTTCGAAATCGACCTCGCCGGCGCGGGGCCCGTCGGCGCCGCTGCCCCGGGGCGGATCGTCAGGAACGTCTGGATCCGGACCATCTCTTCGCCCGGAACATCCGTCGTCACCAGCAACTCGCCCGAGTACCGCGGCACACCCGTCGGCGCCACGCCCGACAGCTTGATGGTGTGCATCGTCCCCGCAGCATCCGACGTCAGCGCCGCCGTCACATCAACCGGCTGCTCGCTCAGAGGCTTCACCTCCGCCTTCAGGATCTTCACCGGCTTCCCGTCCCGGCGGCTGATCTTCACCTCGCCCGCGAACGACTGCCCGGGCTGCACCACGCCCAGCGACACACGCTGCGGCGTCACCTGCAGATCGCCCAGCACCTCGCCCGAAACGCCCGCCTTCACCGAGCCGCCCTTCGCCTCGTTCGTCGTCACGTCCAGCGTCGCGAAGAACTGACCCACCGGCGAACCCGCCGGCAGCGACACCTCAACCGTCACTTCACGCTGCTTCTCGCCGCCGATCTCAACGTCCTTCGTCTCAAGCACGCGAACCTTGAACGGCATCGTCTCGGGCAACGCCCGAACCGCCGTCACCTCGAACCCGGGCTTGCGACCAAACACCTTGAACAGCTTCGTCCGCGACTGCCCCTTCTGCACAGGCTCGAGCATCAACTGCTGCGGGTCCACGCGAACGTTCGGCACCACGTCCGCCGTCAGCGTCAGCGCCATCGTCGGGTTCCGACCGTCGTTGCTCGCCACCGTGATCGACTTGTGCTGCTGACCCGGGCGGTTCTTCGGATCAAACGTCGCCTTGATCACGCCCGACTCGCCCGGCCCATACTCACGCTTGGTCAACTGCGGCACCGTGCACCCGCACGTCGACGACACGTTGCTGATCACCAGCGTCCCAACGCCCCGGTTCGTGAACTTGAACTCAACCTCCACCGGCTCGCTGTCGTCGATCTTCCCGATCTCCACCAGCGTCTTCTCGAACACCATCTCAGGATCCGCGAACAACAGCCCGCCGTTGTTGTCGTCAGGCTGAGGCATCGGAGCGGGCTTCGTCGGCGGCGGAGCAACCTTCGCCGGCGCTGGCTGAGTCTTCGTCGGTGCGGGCTGCGGCTTCGCAGGAGCCGTCCCGGGCTGACCCACCGCCATCCCGGCCATCCACACCATCATCCCCACAACAAGGCATTTCTTCGACATGATCCGAGCTCCTGATGCGCCTCTCGGCGGGTTTCTCTCTTCGGCCGTCCGGGTCATCACCTCGACCGGGCCGACTCTACGAACCCATACGCAGCCGCCGACGGGGCGCGCAGGCCGCGCCCGCCGAAGCGTACACCGCCCCCAGGCCCGATAGTCTGTTCCCATGATCCACGCACGTTCCGTCTCGTTCGTCGCCGCGGTCTGCCTCGTCCTCGCCGTCGCCCCCGCCCCCGCCTGGGACGCCGCCGGGCACCGCACCATCACCCTCCTCGCCCTCGACCGCCTCGCCCAGACCAAAGACTGCCCAGACTGGCTCAAGGCCGATCCCGACCGCCAGAAAATCGCCTGGCAGTCCGGCGAGCCCGACCGCTGGCGCGGCACCCGCACACCCACCCTCAAGCACGAGAACGACACCGACCACTACATCGACGTCGAAGACCTCGAACCCTTCGGCCTCACCCTCCGCACCATGCCCATGCTCCGCCGCGAGTACGTCTCGGCCCTGGCCCTCGCACGCGCCAAGAGCCCCGACAAGATCCCCGCCGTCAACCCCGCGACCGACACCGCCAAGACCCTCGGCTACCCCGGCTTCCTGCCGCAGGCGATCATGGAGCACCACGACAAGCTCCGCTCCTCGTTCAACACGCTCCGCATTCTCGAATCACTCCCGGACGCCGCCTCGCCACGCCGGCAGCTCCAGATCGATCAGGCCCGCGCCAACATCCGCGTCGAGATGGGCCTGCTCTCTCACTTTGTCGGCGACGCCGCCCAGCCCCTGCACACCACCACGCACCACCACGGCTGGGTCGGCGACAACCCCAAGGGCTACACGACCGACCGCGGGATCCACCGCCGCATCGACGGCACCGTCATCGAGCTGCACGCCCTGACCTACGCCGCGCTCGCCGCCATGCCCGCCGACACGACGCCGCGCGTCGCCGACCACGCCAACCCGTGGAACGACGTGCTGACGCACATCGAGCGATCCTTCGCCAAGGTCGAGCCCCTCTACGCCCTCGAAAAGTCCGGCGACCTCGACAAGCAGCCCGGCAAGGACTTCATCGCCGAACGCCTCCGCGACGGCGCGACCATGCTGGGCGACCTCTACGCCTCCGCGTGGAAAGCCTCCAAGCCATCGGCCCAGGAAATCGAGGACTACCTCAAGTACGAAGCGAGGGACTAAACCGCCGGCCTCAGAGCAGCGGGTTCCTCACGCCGTGGCCGTACTCCGCCGTCGGCGAGAGGTTCGGCTGCGGGTTCAGGAAGACGTCGGCGTACAACTCGCCCGCCTCGGGGATCTCGGCGGCCTCGGCGTGCTCCACGCCGCGACGCACCGTCTCACGCACCTCGGCCTGGATCTCCTGGTACTGCGCCTCGCTCAGCACCGCCGAGCCCTTCTTCTTGGCCCGCGGGGTGTCCGCCGACATCAGGTACGCCGCGAGGTTGTCGATCGAGTCCTTCTGCTTGAAGGCCTCGACCTCCTCCTTGGTACGGTACTTCTGCGGGTCGGACATCGAGTGCCCGAGGTAGCGGTACGTCTTGAGATCAACGAACGCGGGCTTCTGGTTCTCGCGGCAATAGTCCACGAGGTTCTTGAAGTTGTCCCACAGATCGATCACGTTGAACCCGTCGATGATCTCGCCCCGCATGCCGAAGGCCGCCGCCTTGGCGCGAAGGTCGTGGGCCATCGTGGTGCCGCGTTCGATCGCCGTGCCCATCGAATAGCCGTTGTTCTCGACGACGTAGATGACCGGGATGTCGTAGAGCCCGGCGAGGTTCATCGCCTCGTGCAGGGCGCCCTGGTTGAGCGCGCCGTCGCCAAGGTACGCCAGCGCGACCTTCTTCTTCGCCGGGCCGCCATCGACGCTCGCGCCCAGCACTTCCCACTCGTACCGAGCGGCGAAGGCCAGGCCCGTGCCCAGCGGGGTCTGCGCCCCGACGATCCCGTGCCCGCCGAAGAGCCAGTTGGGCCGGTCGAACATGTGCATCGACCCGCCCTTGCCCTTGGCGCAGCCGGTGATCTTGCCGTACATCTCCGCCATGCACGCCTCGGCGGACATCCCGCGGGCGAGCGCGTGCCCGTGATCGCGGTACGCCGTCACGATCGGGTCGTCATGGTTGAGCGCGTTGATGGTGCCGACGGCGACGGCTTCCTGCCCGGTATAGAGGTGGCAGAACCCGCCGATCTTCGCCTGCTGGTACGACTGGGCGCACCGCATCTCGAACTCGCGGATGAGCATCATGTCGCGGAGCCACTTGACCAGGGTCGAATCCGGCAGCGCATCGCTCTGCCGTGCGCCCTCGCGCCGCGCCGCTTCGGAACCCTTCATCGAACCCGCGCCGTGCATGTCCTTTGCGATCGTCGTCATCGTTGCTCCACCGCTGGCCCGCCCCGAGTTTGCGAACAATCCCAATGATAGCCCCGAGCCACCCCGGCCACAGCCCGAACTTGGCACCGAGACGGGCGAAACCGATCCACCTGAACACGTGATCGAGGAGCGTGCGCACGGCCCCGGCGATGGTCGCGGCGGGCCCACGATCCGTCGTGCGGGGTCGCCGGCGCGGACGTCCAAGGACCCTGACCACAGCGCGCGGACGCGAACGGCGCGATCCTGCCGCAAGTCCGCCGCCGTGCGCGATCAATCCGGGTCGTTACACCGAACCTCGGTGATTCAGCGGGCCGGCTTGTCGGCGTTGGCCTGGTCGACGGCCGCGCTGTGGGCCTTGGCCATCAGCACAAGCCGCGCCGCTTCCAACTGCAGGTCGAGGTTCTTGTTGATCAGGTCGTCGGGGTCGGGGCTGGCCTCGTTGCCCACGCCGAGCAGCACGTCGGCGTTCTTGCGCAGGGTGAGCGAGTCGGCGATCTGCTGCGGGAGCATCTCGACGGGCAGGTTGGGATCCACGCCCCAGACCTGTGCGCCGGGCTTGCGGTGGATGATCCGCTCGTCGGGCAGCATGTAATAGGACGTGGTGAGCTTCATCATGGCCCGCCCGCCGCGGAGGTTCATGACCTGCTGCACGCTGCCCTTGCCGTAGGAGCGCTGCCCCATGACGACGACGGGGATGTCGCCGCGGTTGCCGTAGTGCTGCAGTGCGCCCGAGACGATCTCGCTGGCCGAGGCCGACCCGCGGTTGATGAGGACAACGACGGGCATGTGGCTGAGGGCGGCGTCGCCCTGGGCGCGGCGCGGGTCCTCGATGCGCCCGGCGGCGTTGCGCGTCATCACGATCACGCCCTTCTCGACGAACATGCGCGAGACCTCGACGGCCTGATCGAGCAGCCCGCCCGGATTGAAGCGCAGATCGAGCACCATGCCCTTGACGCCTTCCTGCTGCATCGATCGGACGGCCTTGCCCAGCTCGTCGCTGGTGGTCTCGGTGAAGTTGAGCACGCGGACGTACCCGATCTTCTCCTGCGGATCGACGAACCAGGACCAGTCGTTCTCGCCCTCGCCGCTGCGGCGCCAGCCCTTGACGCTGGCGACCTCGATGCGGTCGCGCTTGAGCGAGAACTCGATCTCCTTCTTGGGCGAGTCGGCCTCGGTGGGCTTGTCCTTGCGCTCGACGGTCACGGAGACGTTGGTCCCGCGTGGGCCGGTGATGAGATCGACGACCTGGTCGAGCGAGAGCCCGAAGACCGCGGTGCCGTTGACCTTGGTGATGAGGTCGTCGGGGCGGATGCCGGCCTTGTGGGCGGGCGTGCCCTCGATGGGCGTGACAACGCGGACGTTTGAGGTCTCGTCGAACTCGATCTGAACGCCCACGCCGACGAAGGAGCCCTGCGTCATCTTGTTGAAGCGGGCGATCTCGTGGGGCCAGATGATGGCGCTGAAGTCGTCCAGGGCGTCCATGCCGCCGTTGCCGAACTCGTGGACGAGCACGGTCTCTGGGAGCTGGACAGTCTTGGCGTTGACGGCGATGAGCTTGCGGAGGATGCGGTCGCAGTCGGCCTGGGTGAGCGCGGGGCTCTTGCGGACGCTCTCTTCCTCCTCGGCGATGGCGGCGAGGAGCTGGGCGTTGGCGGCCTGATCGGCGAGGCCGGGGAAGGTCTCGCGGAGGTCGGTCGTGGTGGCGAGGTTGCGGACGCCGTCGAGCGCGCCGCGGAGGATGCGTCCCCAGTCGGCCATGTCGACGTGGTCGAAGGCCGAGCGGGTGAGGGCATCGACGACCATGCGAGCATCGACGCCCTGGAGCTTCTTTGAGTAGTCGTCGGCGGCGGGGTTGTATGGGGGCAAGGGTTTGCCGTCGGACTCGATGCGGCGCTGGTTCTGCATCTCCCAGAGCCGCTTGGGCGTGTACATGCGGAGCATGGCGAGGCGGTGGGCGACGCGTTCGGAGTCTTCCTTGTACTTGACGCCGGCGGGCTGATCTTCGAGGAGCAACTGGAGGCGCACGAAGAGTTCGCTGGCGGCGAGCCACTGCCCGGCGGCTTCGGCCTGGTGGGCGGCCTCGTCGGCCTTGGCGATCAGGGCGGCGACCTTCTCGTCACGCAGGACGGCGGCCTTGTCGGTGGCGATGTCGGAAAGCTCCATCGCGGAGACCAAGGCCTTGGCGAGCGAGGAAACGCCCTTGTTCTCCTCGACGTTCTTGATCATCTCAGCGCGGGACTTTTCCATCCGCTCGGCGCGGTCCTTCTCACGCTGCTCGTAGTGCTCGCGGAGCTTGGCGACGGCATCGGCCAGTGGCTTGGTCGCGCCCTCGGCTGGAAAGGAACTCAGCAGCGCGCGGAAGCCGGGCTCGTCGCCCGCCTTGGCGGTGTTCCAGAGCTTGGTCGCCCAGTCGGCGGCGTCGGTGTGAGCGATCGGCGTCGGGGAGGCGAGCAGCGTGGCGGGCGCCACGGCGACCATCGAAACAGCGGCGAAGGCCAGAGCGCCAACCAACGACAGCTTGCGGATCAACACGGGCGACATCCTCCGTTTGGGCACAGACTCCACGACGACCTTCTGAGATCGACCCCCACCACCATACCGGCCAGACCGGGCTTGCGGTTCGCCGCCGGGCCGGATGCTACCGGACCGTCGGACCCGTCATGACCGGCATGGGTGGACCACACACCACAACGGGGCCTGTTCCGAAGAGAGGTATGGGTCAGTGACGCTGGGGATGGTCTTTGGCCATGTGGGTCACGCGGCGGACGACCCAGAGGGTGAAGATGACGGCGACGACGCCGACGAGGGTGAAGAGGATGGGCCCGAAGGAGGATTCGGCATCGCGGCCGTGCCAGGAGCCGAGGGAGGCCCAGGTGGCGACGAGCCCGGCGGTGGGGCCGAGGGTGTAGCCGATGCCGACGAGTGTCTCGTGGATGCCGCCGCCTTCGACGTCGGAGGCGTGCACTTCCATGGCGTAGTAGATCGCGCCGGAGTAGACCAGGCCCATGCCCGAGCCGAAGACAGCGAGCCCGGCGACGAGCAAGGGGAGCGAGATCGAGGGCGTGCCGGCGAGGGGAGCGAGAACGGCGACGCCGAAGCCCGAGACGATCATGAGCCCGCCGACAACGGCGGCCCACCATCGGCCGTGCCAGCCGCCCCAGACGGCGAGAAGGGCGAAGGTGGCGATGCGTGGGAGCACCCAGGCGAGGCCGAGAATGGGCCCCCAGGATGCGGAGACGCCTTGCTCGCGGAACATGACGCTGAGCATGGGTGTGAGCGTGGTGAGGACCATGTATCCCATGGGCATGAGGAGGCGGAAGGCCAGGAGGAGGCGCTCGTAGACGGCGGGGTGAGGCTCGCGTGATTCGACGTGGGGGACGGGCTCGGTGGTGAAGCGGGGGAGCAGGAGGAGCGCGCAGGCGTGAACGACGGCCATGATGGCGATGGCTTCGTTGGGGTGCTTCTCGACGAGCGGGGCGAGGGCGAGATTGGCGGGGACGGCGGCGGCGGACCAGCAGACATTCCATCGGCCCATGACGGTGCGGAGTGTGTCGCCGCTGCGGCCGCCGGAGACGTAGCTCTCGACGGTGGGCCAGAGGACGCCGGTGAGGGTGTTGTAGCCGAGGACGGTGAACCAGAGGATGGCCAGGCCGACTGCGGAGCGGGTTTCGGCGCCGTGGCCGAGGCGTGAGGCGATGAGGGGCAGGGTGCAGAGGGAACCGAGGAGGACCATGACGAGGACGAGGAGCCCGCGGCTGGAGAGCCCGCGAGCGCGGAGAGCACGCGCGAGTTTGGGCGTGAAGCCCGCTCCGACGATGTAGGTGGCGCCGATCATGGCGGCGAGCCAGAAGTTTGCGGTGCGGGAGAAGTTGAGCCCGGTGTCGGTGATGAAGTAGACGCCGTTGGTCACCAGGGCGGTGCCGATGCTGTTGGCAAAGGTGAAGGACTGGACGGCCCACTCGGGGGTCGGGGAGAGTCGGGCGTTGGTGTGTCTCACGGCGGCGAGCGTACGGGGGCGGCGGGCAAGAGTCGTGCGCAGGGCGGGTTTGCCCGGGGGGTTGGCGGGCCCATACCATGCGGCGAGCAGTACCCGTAGCTCAATTGGATAGAGCGCTGCCCTCCGAAGGCAGAGGTTACAGGTTCAACTCCTGTCGGGTACGTTTCCTCCACCCCGCCCAGATCGGAAGAGCGTCGTGTAGGGAAAGAGTGTAGATCTCG
>ERZ761603.3434-NODE-3434-length-10172-cov-6.853119_pt1 | contig 10172 bp, 8 predicted proteins | sample MGYA00511879_ERZ761603 | MGnify/ENA primary metagenome ERZ761603 (study PRJEB28899, sample SAMN02850040) | bioreactor sludge metagenome | biome: EBPR Sludge; feature: EBPR Bioreactor; material: flocular biomat | place: Australia: Thorneside Wastwater Treatment...
CGTGGTGCGCATGGCCACGCGCGGCGGGGCCGATATACTGGGCTGGCCGGAGGCCGGGCGCATCGCGCCGGGCGCGCTGGCCGACGTGGCGATGTTCCGTCTCGACCGCATCGAATACGCCGGGGCGATGACCGATCCCGCCGCGGCGATCCTGTTCTGCGGGGCCGGGGCGCGGGCCGATTACACGATTGTCAACGGCGTGGTGCGGGTGGCCAAGGGCGAATTGCTGGGCGTGGACGAGCAGCGGTTGTTCCATCACGCGAACGACTGCACGGCGGATTTATTGAAGAAAGCGGAGCAACACGGATGAACGCACGCCGCGCCCCCGATGCCGGGCGCGAGGGTGAATCGAGAAAGGGGAATGGCGCATGAAGATCAACAGTTATCATCGACCGACGACGCTGGAGGAAGCGCAACGCATCCTCCGGGAGCTCGGCGCCAACGGATTGCCGCTGGCTGGGGCCACGTCGCATGCCTTCATGAAGGGACCGGAGGAAAAGGCGGCGGTGGACCTCGCCTGGATCGGCTACGATCGCATCGAGCGCGGCGGGTCGGCGTTTGTGATCGGGGCCAATACGCGGGTGGCCGATCTGCAAGCCTACCATGCGCCGGGCTGGGTGCTGGACCGGGTGGCGCTGCGGTTTGTCAGTCAGCCGATCCGCGGCATGACCACGATCGGCGGCAATGTCGCGCGGGTGTTTCCCTGGAACGACTTCCCGGTGGCGCTGCTCGCCCTCGGGGCGGAGCTGGTCATCGCCGGCGACCAGAAGGTCGCGCATGCGGCGGAAACCTATTTCAAGGGCCAACCGGCGCGCCTGTATCAGCCGGGTGATCTGCTCGTCGAGATCCACGTGCCGGTGCTGGCGCCAGGTTGCGGCTTCGGTTATCACAAGGAAACGGTGGTCAACATGGACTTCAGCCTGCTGACCCTGGCGGCGTGGATGAAGCTGGAAAAACGCACCATCGCCGCGGTGCGGGTGGCGGCGGGCGCGGGCCTGCCGTTGCCGGCGCGGCTGACCGCGTTGGAAGGCGCGCTGGTCGGGCAGACGGTTTCCACCGAAACGATCCAGGCCGCGGTGGCCGGGCAGCTCGATGCGGTGAAGTGGAAGGGCGGCGACGGCTTCAGTGACGCATACATCCGTCAACTGGCGAAGGCCCATTTGGAAGATGTGTTGATCGAAGCCTGGCAAGGCGCCAAGGGAGGTGCGGCGTGAAGATTCAATTTACCCTGAACGGCGAAGCGCGGTCCATCGAGATCGCGGTCCACGCCAAGTTGTCCGACGTGCTGCGCCAGCTCGGCTGCGCCAGCGTCAAGATGGGCTGCAACGAAGGCGCCTGCGGATCGTGCGCGGTCATGCTGAACGGCCGCCTGGTGAATTCCTGCCTGGCCTATGCGGCGCAAGCCGACAAGGGCATCGTCGAGACGGTCGAGTCGGTCGGGTCGCTCGATCATCCGCACGCGATCCAGACCGCGCTGGTGGAGGCGGGGGCGGTGCAATGCGGTTACTGCATGCCCGGCATGATCATGGCGGCCAAGGCGTTGTTCGACCGGAACCCGTCGCCGACCGACGAGGAACTGGCCATCCACCTCGACGGGCAGTTGTGCCGCTGCACCGGTTACGAGAAAATCCAGACGGCGCTGCGCAACGTCGCGGCGGCGGGAAGGGAGCAGGCGCAATGAAAAAACAATTCACCGTCGTCAACAAGTCCGTCAAGAAAATCGACGCGCTTTCGCTCGCCACCGGCAAGCCGATGTTTGTCGCCGACTTCAAGCCGGCCGACGCGCTGATCGTCAAGATGCTGTGGAGTCCGCACGCGCATGCGCGCATCGTTTCGATCGACACCAGCGAGGCGGAAAAACTGCCCGGGGTCAAGGCGATCCTCCATCACGGCAACGTGCCGCGCGTGGTGCATACCACGGCCGGGCAGGGCTTCCCCGAGCCGTCGCCGTACGACACGTTCATGTTCGATCGCAAGGTGCGGCATGTCGGCGACCGGGTGGCGGCGGTGGCCGCCGAGACGGTCGAGCAGGCCGAGGCCGCCGTGAAGGCGATCAAGGTCGTGTACGAGGAGCTGCCGGCGGTGATGTCCATCGAAGCGGCCCTCACGCCGGGCGCGCCGGTGATTCACGACGAGCCGGAGGCGCACGTGCCGATCCCGGTGCCGTACGAGCCGCAACGCAACCTGGCCGCGCGGGTGGCGATGGATGTCGGCGATCTCGATGCGGGAATGCGCGAGGCCGATGTCGCCCTCGATCACGAGTATTACACCGACTATGCGCAGCATTGCCCGATCGAGCCGCATGTCGCGATGGCCCACCTTGCCGCCGACGGGCGCGTGGTGATCACCACCAGCACGCAGGTGCCGTTCCACGTGCGCCGCATTGTCGCCCAGACCCTGGAGATCCCCGTGCGGCGGATCCGCGTCATCAAGCCGCGCATCGGCGGCGGGTTCGGCGTGAAGCAGGAAGTGCTGCTCGAGGACGTGGTCGCGTTGTTTGCCCTGCGCACCGGGCGTCCGGTATTCTGGAAATACACCCGCGAGGAGGAATTCGTGTCCAGCCGCACGCGGCATCCGGAAAAGATGCGGGTGCGCGCCGGCGTCAAGAAGGACGGCACGATCACCGCGATGGGGCTCGACTGCATCACCAACACCGGGGCCTACGGGTCGCATGCGCTGACCGTGGTCTGCAACAGCGGCAGCAAGATCCTGCCGCTGTACCGCACGGGCAACATCCATTTCGTCGGCGAGTCGTGCTACACGAACCTGCCGGTGGGCGGGGCCTACCGCGGGTACGGGGCGACCCAGTCGTCGTTCGCGGTCGATTGCATGATGGACGAACTGGCCGAGTTGATCGGCATGGACTCGCTGGAGTTCCGCCGCATGAACGCGATCAAGTCGGGCGAAACCTCGCCGGTGTTCCGCGCGCTGGGCGAAGGCAAGGCGGGCGTCGAGCAGTCGATCGGCAGTTGCGAGCTCGACAAATGCATCAAGCTTGGCGCGAAGGAAATCGGCTGGAAGAAACGCGGGCGGTGGCAGGACAAGAAGGGGCGTTTCCGGCGCGGTATCGGCATGGCCGCGTTGATGCAGGGCTCAAGCATTCCGGAAATCGACATGGGCGCCGCCTCGCTGAAGATCAACGACGACGGTTCGTTCAACCTGCTGATGGGGGCGACCGACCTCGGCACCGGCAGCGACACCGTGCTGGCCCAGATCGCCGCCGAGACGCTGGGTTGCGACATGGACAAGATCATCGTGTACTCGTCGGACACCGACATGACGCCGTTCGATGTCGGCGCCTACGCGTCCAGCACGACCTACCTTAGCGGCATGGCGGTCAAGAACGTCGCCGAGAAGGTCGCCAAGCAGATGGTCGAGGTTGCGGCCGCGATGTTCGGGTGTCCGGCGCGCGACATCAAACTACAGGACAACTGCGCGGTGACGGCGGAGGGCAAACGGGCGACGTTTTCCGAGATCGCCTTGCGGGCCTTGTACGGGACCGACCAGTTCCAGATCGGGGCGGTGTCCTCGCGTATTTCGCACAAATCGCCGCCGCCGTTTTCCGCGCATTTCGTCGAGGTCGAGGTGGACACCCTCACCGGGCGGGTGCGCGTGCTGCGGTATGTCGCGGCGGTGGATTGCGGCACGGCGATCAATCCCAAACTGGCCGAGGGCCAGACCGAGGGCGGAGTGCTCAACGGCATCAGCTATGCCTTGACGGAAAAATACCTGTTCAGCCCCAAGGGCAAGATGCTCAACGCGGGCTTCTCGCACTACAAGATCCTGTCGATGCGCGACAAGCCGGTGATCACGTCCATCCTGGTGCCCAGTTACGAGAAGACCGGGCCGTATGGCGCGAAAAGCGTGTCGGAGATCTGCATCAATGGCGCGTTGCCGTCCATCGCCAATGCCATCTATAACGCGGTCGGGGTGCGGTTGCGCCGCTCGCCGTTCACCGCCGAGGATGTGTGGAACGCGATGCAGGCGCGGGCCGGGTAGGCGAACATCGGCCCGGGGAGCCGGGCCGCTTCGGATGACGGAAACCGGGGTGCACGATGTCTGCGTGCCGGGTAGGAAGGAAAGCGGCCGGGTGGATCAAAAAAATGTGGCGTCATGCCGGATGGCCCATACAATGCACTGATCGTTTTTTTAAGGAGGCGAGATGAAGTTACGTTGGTTGGCGTGGATGGGATGTTTGGCACTGTCGGTCTGGGGTTGGGAGGCGCGGGCCCAGGAGGCGGCGGAGCCGGTGGCGGAAGCCGTGGCGGTTGCGGCGGCGATCGATTCGGGCGATACGGCCTGGATGCTGGCCAGCGCGGGGCTGGTCCTGCTGATGACGCCGGGCCTGGCCTTTTTCTATGCCGGACTGGTGCGCAAGAAAAACACCCTGTCGATCCTGATGCAGTGTTTCATGGCCATGTGCCTGATGACCATCCAGTGGGTAGTCATCGGTTACACGTTGGCGTTCGGGCCTGACATCAAGGGCTTGATTGGCGGGTTGGACTGGATGTTCCTCAAGGGCGTTGGGGCCGAGCCGAACGCCGATTACGCGGCGACGATCCCGCACACCGCCTTCATGGCCTTCCAACTCAAGTTCGCCATCATCACCCCGGCGTTGATCATCGGGGCCACGGCGGAGCGGTTCAAGTTCTCGGCCTTCTGCCTGTTTACGTTGTTGTGGGCCACGCTGGTCTACGCGCCGGTCGCGCATTGGGTCTGGGGCGTGGGCGGGTTCATGCGGGAGATGGGCGCGCTGGATTTCGCCGGTGGAACGGTGGTCCACATCAACGCCGGCATGGCCGCGCTGGCGGCGGCGCTGGTGGTCGGCAAACGCATCGGCAATGTCTCGCCGCCGCACAACCTGCCGCTGGCCATTCTCGGCGCCGGCATGTTGTGGTTCGGATGGTTCGGTTTCAACGCCGGCAGCGCGCTCGGGGCCAACGGTCTCGCCGCGAATGCGTTTGTCACGACCCACATCGCCACGGCGGTGGCGGGCGCGGCGTGGGCGGTGTGCGACTGGGTGATGCACGGCAAGCCCACCACGCTCGGCATGATCACCGGCGCGGTGGCCGGCCTGGTGGCGATCACCCCGGCCTGCGGATTTGTCGACCCGATCGGCGCGATGTGGATCGGCCTCGGTTCCTCGGTCATCTGCTTCATCTCCGTTACGTACGTCAAAACCCGCTTTCAGTACGACGACACGCTCGATGCATTCGGCGTGCACGGGGTGGGCGGCATCTGGGGCGCCCTGGCCACCGGACTGTTCGCCACCAAGACGGTCAATTCGGCCGGGGCCGATGGACTATTCTACGGCAATCCCGGGCAGTTCATGATCCAGCTTAAGGCTACGGTGATCACGATGGTCTTCGCGTTTGTCGCCAGCTACCTGATCCTGAAAATCGTCGGACTTTTCACGCGCGGCGTGCGGGTGGACGAACATTCGGAGCGGGTCGGTCTCGACCTCTCGCAGCACAAGGAATCGGCCTACACCATCATCGATTGAGGACGCCTCCATGAAATACATCATCGCTATTATCCAGCCCGACCGCCTCGACCCCGTGATGGAGCAGCTCGAGGAAAAGGAAATCCATCTGGTCACCGTATCCACCGTCATGGGGCGCGGGCGCCAGAAAGGCATTTCCGCCGTGTACCGCAGCACCAAGGAGGCGGGCAGCCTGTTGAAGAAAATCAAGCTCGAGATCGCGGTCAACGACAACTATGTGGCGGCGGCCAAGCAGGCGATCATCAAGGGCGCGCGGTTCGGCGACGAAGGCCGGATTGGCGACGGCAAGATTTTCGTGCTGAACATCGAGGAGTGCCTGCGGATCCGCACCGGCGAGACGGGTTCGACCGCGATCGGCTGAACGTGAAGTCGGACGTTGAATCAACCGCGGTTACGCAACACCGAGTTCGGGATAAAAGAAAACGAGCGTGTTGAACCACGGATGAACACGGATGGACACAGAATTGTGCGGGGGCGGTCACGATCACGATCCGGGTCCATCGTCGGCGCCAACATCCGAGTCCGGACCGGATGACGTTTAGAAGCGGCTGATGTCGCGGCCGAAGATCGAGGTTTTCATCCAGTCGAACAGCACCAGCACCTTGTTCTTGAAGCTGACCAATTTGGTGATGTAGGCCGAGCGCCAGAAGATCCAGGTGGCGAATCCGTAGCCTTTGAGATAGCCGGTATCGGCGAGGGCGCGGCGGTCGCCGATATACGCCAGCATGCCCATGTGACGGTAGCGGAACGCTTTTTCCGGTTTGCCGCGCGCGCGGGCGTTCAACAGCTTGGCGAGGTATTCGCCTTCCTGTTGCGCGACCTGGGCGGTGGCCGGCAACTCGTCGCCCAAGCGGGTGGCGCAGTCCCCGATGGCATATATTCCGGCATCCGGGTCGACGGCGAAGGTGCCGTCGGTGATCAGGCGTTGGGCCCGGTCCTTCTTGAATGGCAGCCGGTTCACCAGCGGCGTGGCGCCGATGCCGGTACTCCAGACCACCAGGCCGGCGGGAACGTCGCTGCCGTCGGAAAGCGTCACGCCGCGGGCGTGAACTTCCTTCACGACGGTGCCGGTGCGCACCTCGATTTTTGCCCGGGCGAACCGTTTCAGGGCGTAGTCGCCCAGTTTGCGGTCGAACATGTTCAGGATCCCGGGGGAGGCTTCGATCAGCGAGATGCGGAATTCCTTCACCAATTCCGGATAGGCTTTGCGCAGGTCATCCTCGAGGAAATCGTGCAGTTCGGCGGCAAATTCCACGCCGGTCGGGCCGCCACCGACGATCAGGGCATGCAGGAGCCGGGCCCGGTCCTCGCCGGCCAGCGGATTGTTGGCGCGCTCGAAGCATTCGATCACGCGCTGGCGAATGGCTCGGGCATCGGCGAGTTCCTTCAAAAAGAACGTGTACTCCCGGACGCCCGGGATGTTGAAGGTCTTGCTTTCCGCACCGACGGCGATGATCAGGATGTTGTAGCTAAGGATGAAGGTCTCGCCGTCGAAGGCGCCCTCGAATGTCGCCAGTTTGGTGGCGGTATCGATGTCCACGCAGCGGGCCTGGTAGAACGTCAGGCCGGTTTCGCGTTGCAAGGCGCGGATCGGTTCGATGATGCTGCGGAATTCGAGCGTTCCGACGGTGGTGCTGGGCAGAAGGGGAGAAAACAGGAAGTGATTCCGGGGGCTGGCGACCATGACGTCGTAATATTCCGGATCGATATGGTGAAGCAAACTGAATGCGGCAAAGCCGGTGCCGAGCACCAGCAGTTTGGGTTTTCCCGAGACGGGGTACGTGGGCGTCTTCATGCGACGGTCAGAAGGTGAAGGAGGAGTTGCAGGTTGCATGTGTTGGTTTGGTTATTGGTAACGTACAGCAGGGTCAAGTTGGAGACCGTAGCACGAGAGGTATCCGAGCGCCAATCCTGCTTCGTGCCCCGGTCTGGTATGGCATGTCGTCGGCGCGCGAGCTAAAGCTCGCTTTTTGTCTGGGTTGCCATCGTTGCAACCTGTTGCCATAAAATGGATAGCATCACAACGTATCAATCCGGAGAGGTGGTGGTGGTGGTAACAGACCATGCTTGACCACGCCCGGCGAGTTGTTTAGTTTATTCTAAACGATGAAAACGACATCGGGGGCGGTAGGCGAAGCGTTGTGGCAGATGATCGAAGCGGGGGGGCGCACCGCCCAGACCTTTGGTCTATCCAAGTTATTCGGCCAGATCTACACCTTGCTTTATCTGAAAAACCAGCCGTTATCGCTCGATCAGATGGTCGAGGAACTCGGGGTCAGCAAGGCCAGCGTCAGCATCGCATGCCGCCAGTTGAATCAATTTGGGGCGGTACGGCGCATCACCCAGAAGGGCGACCGGCGAGATTTTTATGAGGCCGTGCAAGATGTGAGGGGTCTGTTGCAGCATGGTTTGTTGCCGGCCTTGGAGAAGAAACTGGATTCCGCCCGCATTCAGATTGAACAATGCCGCCGCATCCTGGAGCAGGCGCGCGGGCACGACCCCGACTCCGAACCGCTGATGCGCCGGCTGGACGAAGCGGAAAGCCGCCGGGCGAAGGTGTGCGACCTCATCCGTAATCCGTTGTTGAGGCGCATGCTGTAATCGAAGGAAAGCGACCGCCGTGGTGCGGGTATCGCGTGACATGTGGGTAATGCCTGGTGGCCCCGGAATCTATCCGGGACGCGACCGGGACGAAGTCCGCCGCAGCGGCGCGACTGTAGGAGGCCGATCGTGAAACTCGCGGTCGCGTCATCCACCACCTCGTTGTGGGCGTTCCGCTTCGTGTTGTGGTACCTGTGCATTTTGCTGGTCCAGCCGCAGAACCGGTTTCCGGTGCTGTGGCCATTCCGCATCGCCTTGGTCAGCATGCTGGTGGCCATGGTGCTGCACCTGATTTCGTCCAGCCAGGAAGGACGTCCGCTGATCCGATTCGGTCCGGCCTCGGTTACCGCGTTGATCCTCATGTTTTTTGCCTTCGTATCGAATCAGTTCGGCGCTTTCCAGTATGGCACCGGATGGAATGCCAATATCGACATCATCGTGAAGAATTCGATCTGCCTGATCCTGATCGAGGCCATGGCGACCACGGTGGAACGGGTCTGGGCGGTGTTCGCCACCATGTTGGTCGCGACCTTGTGGTGGATCAAAGGCGGGCTACGCCTGTCATCCGCCGGGGCGACCTATGCCGGCGACCGCCTGATGGGGCCGGCGGTGTCGCTGATCGAAAACCCCAACGGGTTCGCCTTCATGATGGCCCTGATGATTCCGATTTACCTGTATTTCTATCAGAACAGCCACATCAAATGGTTGCGGTGGGGTTTTCTCGGCTGTGCGTTGTCGGCGATCTACATTACCCTTCAGACCGGCAGCCGCACCGGCTTTCTCTGCCTCGTCGCGGCCGGCGTGTTTCTCCTGCCCAAATACGGGGCTAAATACAAGACGACCTTGATCGGAATTGGCATCGCGGTATTCCTGATCTCTGGCACGATCGGGGCGATGAACATGGAACGGTACAAGACGATCGGCAGCTCCATCGCCAACTTTTTCTCGGGCGATATCGAAGACAAGAATCCCGCCGAAATGACCCAGGACGAACAAAGCGCCTGGGAACGCAAGATGAAGAACAAGCATTCGTGGCGGTTGATCCTCGAATACCCCGTATTTGGCGTCGGCGTGAACAAGGACGACAGCAAAATCCCGGAACGACTGCACTTCGCCACCGGCCAGGTCCACAACGACTGGTTGTATATCGGGGTGCAACTGGGTTTCATCGGCATGGGCTTGTACGCGTCCTTTATGGCCTGCGTGTTCGTCTTCAGCGCACGCATCCAGCGTGAAACGAAGAAAACCTGGCCGGCGCTTTCCGACTTGGGCTGGACCATCAAGCTGATGGGCGTGGTGTTCGTCGTGGGCGGCTTTTTTTCGCCCATCGGATGGAATCCGCTTTTCATGGCCACTGCTGGTGCGGCATCCGCGCTCTGGCTCAATTACCAGAACCAGTCATGGAACCGCGCCACGGAGCGGGTTTAGCCGGGGGACATGAAAGCAACGCGTCATCAGGGTGGGAACCGGCGGTATGCCGCTATTTTTCTGGTTGTCATCGGGGCCGGCTTCCTGCTGGTGACCGGTATGGAGTGGTATGCCCGTTTTGCCCGTTACCACTTCGAGTTGCAGTTGTTCAACCTGCCCGAACGCGCGGAGGCCATCATGGATCAAGCCGTCGCGACGTATACCCGGCGGGAGGTGCCGGCCCGGTTCGGCGGTGACTTGAGCGCGTTGATCGGCCTACCGCACGCGGCGCGGCCGTTCGAGGAGCAAAAACCGGCGGGCATCATGACCCTGGATCCGCAGGGCTACGTTAACCTCGACCTGCCGGCCACCGGTCGGACCGATGCCGTGGTGATCGGAGACAGCTTCATGGCGGTGGGGCGCATGGAGGATATATTCGCCACCCGCTTGATCGAACGTTCCGGCTGGCAGGTTAAAAACCGCGCCATGATGGGCCACGGACCGTTTGTCAGCGTGGAACGTTTCCTTCTCGACCCGCAATTCAAGGAGCAGCCGCCCCGCTTTTTGATTTGGGGCTTCGCCGAACGGGAGTTGCAGGGCCGTTTTCTCAAGCGGCTCGATTATGCGGTGGATTACCACCTCCACCCCGAAGACTATGCGT
>ERZ761603.3436-NODE-3436-length-10166-cov-752.984769_pt1 | contig 10166 bp, 12 predicted proteins | sample MGYA00511879_ERZ761603 | MGnify/ENA primary metagenome ERZ761603 (study PRJEB28899, sample SAMN02850040) | bioreactor sludge metagenome | biome: EBPR Sludge; feature: EBPR Bioreactor; material: flocular biomat | place: Australia: Thorneside Wastwater Treatment...
CAGAGCCACCAGAAGGGCACGACGCTGGACGCCGCCCGCGAGCGCCCGGACTGGAAGCAACTGCAAGGGCTTGCTGCATCGTCTGGCAACCCATCCCACGACGCCACCAAGCAGCCCGCGCAGCAGGCGCAGGAGCGAGCGCAGCAGCCCGAACTCACCAAGGACGAGCTGCTGGCCCGCATCCGCGCCAAGGCGGGCGAGAGCCAGCAGGAAGCCCGCCCGCAGCCGCAGCAGGCCACGGCAGCGCCGAAGCCGGAACAGGCCGCCCAGCCAGAGCGGGAGCAGCCGCCAGTGCCGCGCATGACGCGGGAGGAAATCGACCGGGCACTCAGGGCACCGCAGCCAACCCTGCAAGACCGTGAAAGCGTGGAGGCGTCCGCCATCGGCAACCACCTGCGCGACCTGCGGCAAGAACTGGAGGCGGGCCACCTTGCGCAGCACGGCGAGCGCCCGACAAGAGGCTTGCTTGTGGGCACACGCCAAAAGTCATGGGATAGAGCACACGCCGAAATCGGCACCGCCGTTGAGGCGAAACGTGAATTCCTCTGGAGCGACGACCCGCGAGCGGTCGAGTTCCGGGAATCGGCTTGGACGAAGGCCCGCGAGGACTTCGACGCCAAGTATGAGAAGTGGCAAGGCAACTATCTGGCTGCAATCCAGCAGCAGGCCGGGCCACAACTGCAACCGCAACCACAGGAGAAATCCACCATGAGCAACAATCAGCAACAGACCCAGCAGCAGACCCTGAACCGCGAAAACGAGCAGCGCAAAGCACGGTCGGAGCAGATGCGCCGACTGCAAGAGGCCCGCCGTCAGCAGGAGCAAGAGCAGGAGAAGAAGCGGCAGCAGGAGCGCAGCCAGAACCAGACGCGAGGCATGGAGCGGTAAGCATGGCCGTCTGGAAATTCGACGAGAACCGGGCCGTTTTCGGCCCGGCCTCGCTGGATGAGATCGAGGCCGACCCGTGCGGCCTCTACATCCTCTGGCGGGGTGATGAGGTCATGGTGCGTGAGGATGGCATCGAGCGCCCCATGCCGGAGCGGCTGACCGTGGCCGGTGTGCCATTCGACCGCGAGCAGTTCGAGCCGCTGCCGATTCCTTCCCGCTGCTACGACGAGAAGCACGCCCGGATCAGCGCGGAGCTATACGGCCCCACCGGCACGAAACCCAGCCTGCGCGATGAAATGCGACGGGACGGGCAGTGGGCGCGGGAGCGGCTCAAAAAGTGACAGCAACCATCAAGCCCCGCCCTGCGGGGCTTTCTTCTTCTCTGGTGGGATGAAAGAAGGCAGGGTATCCAGCGCCGCGAAATCGTCCTCGCCATACACAACCGGATAGACGGGCCGCCCGCGTGGCCGTGGCGGGCGCTCATGCCCTGCCCGCGTCATCGAGCGTTCCAGCGCCTCGATCAGATCCCATATCCGGGCCGGGTCGTTGACCGTGCCCGCGCCCACGTCCAGCGCCATGCAGGAGCGCGTCATCACGTCATCGAGGGTATCCAGCACGGCGGCCAGCTTTTCGTGGGCGACGGCCTGCTGCTGTGCCCGTTTCCATTCCTCGAATTCGGCCTTTTCCTGCGGTGTCAGCAGGGCTTCGACTTCGGGCGGCAGGCGCGGATCATCAACTTTGAAGGAGCCGATCATCACCTGCCGACCGCGCTTGTTCTCGGCGTCGTAGGTGTAGCGCATCAACTGGACGGTCTGGCCCTGACGGATGTTGCCGTCTTTGTCGCGGTGCGTTTTCTGGCGGAACTGCATCGTGTGGTTGCCTGTGTTGTACTATCAGCCTAGATTATGGGCTGACAATGCAAAGCAGTCACGCGGAAAGAGGGCTGACATGGACGAACACATGCTGCGGGCAGCAACGAAGGCCAAATCGGCGCTTGCTGTGCTGGCCGACGAGCTTGGCGAGCCGTCACCGAATACGGTGCGGGCGCTGGCGATCATCGAGCAAATGCTGGGCGACATCGAGGCCGGGCGGCATCCACTCGACCGACCCGACGACTGGCCCCTGCGTGACCGCTGGCCGGATCGTCCTCACTGGGACAGGTGGCGGTGGGCGATCAAGACGCTGGCCGTTGCCAGCGGTACGACCGCCCATTGCTGCCCGAAATATGAATACATGCGCGTCGATACCAGACAGGCGCGGTCTGATGCCCTGACCGGGGCATTGCTTGACGTTGCAGACGTGATCGAGCTGGCGAGCGACAGGGGCTGATAGATGGCAATCGACAAACTCAACAGCCTGCAATTCCTGCTTTTCCGGTCGGACTACTTCCAAGAATTTGGCGATAGGGACGGCGTGTATGTGGATCGTGTGCCGTTTGAGTTGCGGCAGCGGCTGCTGCGGTGGACATGGCCGACGACTGAACGCGATCAGTATTTTTTCCAGCACGAGGGCCGAGACGTTATCACGCGGGAAGGCTGGGAGGCGTTTGTGCGCTGGGTCTGTCGGTCGATGGATAGACAGCTAGGGGCAGAGGGCGAGCATACAGAGTCAGTCCGGCTTTCTGGCGATCCGCTGGGATCACTTGCAGGCATTGACGAGATCATCAATCGCGGCGACCGCGAGGCATTTGCCCGGCTGCTGCACGCCATCATCGAGCAGCCGGGCGGCCCCATCGCCGATCGTGTGCGCGTGCTCTATGAGCGTGTCCAGCATCGCGCAGCCGATCCAGAGTTTGCGGCGTGGCAGCAATATCAGGCGGCCTACTGGCTGACCGAGGCAATGGGCCATTTCAGGCGGTGAGCGGGATTTGTTGGTGTTTCATCGTAACCCGGCAAGTGTTCAGCAAACGGTGGTTTTGCAGACAATGGCAGGGCCGCATCTTTTTGATGGTTTGGCGGGCCTTTGGTTGTTAAAATACCCGTCTATTTTTCAAAGTCTCGAAACTGTCAATGAATCAACGCATCGGATATGCCCGCGTTTCGACTGACGACCAGAACCTCGACTTGCAGCGGGACGCACTGCTAAAGGCCGGGTGTGGGACGATCTATGAGGAAGCGGCCAGTGGCAAGTCTGCCGACCGCCCCGAGCTTGAGCAGTGCCGCAAGGCATTGCGGGCCGGGGATACCCTTGTCGTCTGGCGGTTGGATCGACTCGGGCGCAGCCTGCCGGACTTGGTGCAGATCGTGGCCGAGCTGGAGCAGCAGGGCGTCGCATTTGAGAGTTTGACGGAGAAAATCGAAACCAGCAGCGCAGCAGGCAAACTGGTTTTTCATGTGTTCGCGGCGCTGGCTGAGTTCGAGCGGAACTTGATCCGCGAACGGACACATGCGGGCCTAGCGGCGGCCCGTGCGAGAGGAAGAAAAGGCGGGCGGAAGCCAGCCCTGACGCCTCAGCAAGTCCGAGAGATCAAGGCGCTTTTGCATGACCCAAGCATTCCGGTTGCTTCGATAGCTGACCGTTACGGGGTATCGAGGGCAACGATCTACAAACACGCCGGGGCAGATGCACCGGCAAGGCATCAATCGGGCCCGAGTTCGGGCCCAGCGAAAGGGGCAAACAGAGTATGACCAAGGCAGTGCAAGCCGCTAAGCGTGGCCGGGGGGTGTCCCCGATCTATCTGGACGAGGACGACCAGCCGGAGCAATCAAACGTTATTTACATGCGAGGCCGCAGGCGGCGGCGCATCGTCTTTGGCTGGTACGGCGGGAAGTTCTCGCATCTTGATTGGCTACTGCCCTTGCTGCCCAAGTGTCACCACTACTGCGAGCCGTTCGCGGGGTCTGGTGCCGTGCTTATCAATCGTGAGGCCGCACCAGTTGAGACTTACAACGACATAGACGGCGACGTGGTGAACTTCTTTCGGGTGCTTCGTGACCGTCACGAAGAACTGATTAGAGCCATTGCCTTGACGCCATTTTCCCGCGAGGAATACCACCGAGCGATCTATGGCAGCACAAGCGGTATCAGTGACGTGGAACGGGCCAGACGGTTCTACATCAAGGCCCGCCAGACCCGCACCGGGCTTGCTCAGACCGCTTCCCTTGGCCGTTGGGCGAACTGCAAAGACACGAGCCGGGCGGGCATGTCCGGTGTTGTCTCGCGCTGGCTTGGTGGCGTGGATGCGCTGGACGAAATCGCGCAGCGACTTATCCGGGTGCAGATCGAAAACCGCCCCGCCGTTGATGTGATCCGTTTGTATGACAGCCCCAAGACGCTTTTCTATTGTGACCCGCCCTATCTGCACGCTACACGCGGCGACGCTAAGGCTTACGGCTTCGAGATGGACGAGGGCCAGCATCGGGAATTTGCCGAAGCGGTCAATGAGTGCAAAGGCATGGTGGCTGTGTCTGGGTATGACCACCCGCTGATGGACGAGCTATTCAAGCCGGGACGTTGGTTCAAGACCCAAGGCCCGGACAAGACGATTCACTCGACCAAGGGCAAACGGTCAGAAGTCCTTTGGACGAACTACGATCCCAAGAATCAGAAAGGGCTGTTTGAATGAGGGCCGCTGACGCATGGGGTATCAATACCACCCCGACGACATGCACATTTTCCGGGCTGTCGCGGCCACAAAAGCAAAGGGAGTTTCGATGACACCAGAAGAAATATTACAAGGCATCCAGCAGCGGGCCGCCGCTACGTTGAATGCCTCTGTCGTCACTGACCCGGTAATCCGGGAGCGTGTCGATTACGTCTGCCGCTGCATGAGCAACCGCGCCGGGGTGCGGCTGCTCATGTCATGCCTGTTGGGGAAGCTGGACAAGCCGAACGTCGATCCACGCAAGCCCTATACCGAGATTGGGGGGACTGACAGTTTTTCCGGGCGCACCTATGACGAACGCCACCTGACCAAGTTCATCAACGAACACCGGCTGCCTGTCAATCCGACAACCGCCTTTCTGACCCCGACGCTACGCAATATCGACCATGCACTGACCACCGACCGGGAGCTTGTCGGCAGGCCGCGTGACCTCTACAAAAAGACGCTTGAGCTACTGGAAGATGTGGCCTTGCAGCGCATTCCCGCTGACGTGCTGTTTGTGGAAACCGTGCGCGTTCTGATGCTGCTGCGCGACGAGAAGCTGGCCCGTATGGCTTCCCTGTTGGATGCCTTGGATCGTACCGAGGGCGCTTTGCCTCTTTCATCGGAGGCCATCGTCACACTAATAAGCCAGCACCTTGCCTGCAAGAACGCCAGCCGCTTGCCGGTGCTGGTTGTCGCAGCCGCCTACGAGGCCGCAGGGGCGCGACTGTCTGAAAGCATGTTGCCCCTGAACTCGCACAATGCCGCCGATCTTCAAACTGGCTCATTGGGCGACGTGGAAATCTGTTTGATGGGCGAGGATTCAGTTGTCACCGCCTACGAAATGAAGATGAAGCGTGTCACGCAAGACGACATCGACGCGGCAGTGACCAAGATAGCCAGGTCGCCGAACAGGATTCACAACTACCTGTTTGTCACCACGGATGTGATCGACCCACTTGTGGCCGAGTACGCCGCGACGTTCTACGAGAAAACGGATGGCACCGAGATTGCCATTCTCGATTGCATCGGGTTCTTGCGGCACTTCCTGCACCTGTTCCATCGTATCCGGGCGGATTACCTCAACGCCTACCAGACGCTGGTCTTGAATGAGCCGGATTCGGCAGTCAGTCAGACCCTGAAAGAGGCGTTTCTGGCGCTGCGACAGGCCGCAGAAAGCGGCGAGTGATTCCGCATGGGGCAGGCGCGAATGTCAAACTGGGCTACTCAGGACGCGGAGCGGCACTTGCGCCAGTCGTGCAGAGTCATGGCCCGGCTGATTGTCGAGCATGGCCCCTGCCCTCTTGCCGATCGTGAGTTTCGGCCATTTCAGACGTTGGCCAATTCGATCATCAGTCAGCAGCTATCAGCCAAGGCCGCCGACACGATAGAGCGCCGAGTGCAAGCCATCGTGCCCGGTTTCACTCCTGCCGAGTTTCTGGCAGTCCAGCCCGAGGCGCTACGGGCTGCCGGGCTTTCATCGGCCAAGGCCCGCTACATCCTCGAACTGGCTCAGCGTGTCAGCGATGGGCAGTTGAACCTAGAGGCAATGCAGGAAGCACCAGATGCGGACGTTATCGCTGCACTAGTGGATCTTCCCGGCATCGGTCAATGGACAGCGGAAATGTTCTTGATCTTCGGCCTTCGCAGGCCGGACGTATTGTCTTTGGGGGATGCTGGTTTGCAGCGAGCGGCCCGGTTGCTGTTTGGGGATGATGCGAAGCTAGAGCGCGTGGGGCAGTCGTGGCAGCCCTTTCGTTCTGTGGCGTCTTGGTATCTCTGGCGGCACTTGGACGCTTGACCATCCCCTGCCACCGACCCCCGCCGTGTGCGGGGTTTTTCATCACTTCAAATACTCAAAAGGTGCATTTACTCAAATCCTCAATATGCTATACTGCGCTTGAGTAATTCCTTTTTTCCTCAAACGCTCAATAGCTCAAGGAGTGCATATGCAAGTCATCGCTGTACTGAACCAGAAGGGCGGGGCGGGTAAAACCACCATCGCCACCCACCTTGCCCGCGCCCTGCAACTCGACGGCGCAGACGTGTTGCTGGTTGATTCTGACCCGCAGGGCAGCGCCCGCGATTGGGCTGCCGTCCGCGAGGATCAACCCGTGCCCGTGGTGGGCATCGACCGGCCCACCATCGAGCGCGATTTAAAGAGCGTGGCCCGGAAAGACTTTGTTGTGATAGACGGAGCGCCGCAGGCTCACGATCTGGCCGTGTCGGCAATGAAGGCCGCCGATTGCGTGCTGATCCCGGTGCAGCCGTCGCCCTACGATATTTGGGCAACCTCTGACCTCGTGGATTTGGTCAAGCAGCGCATCGAGCTTACCGACGGCAAGCTGAAAGCGGCTTTCGTGGTCAGTCGTGCGATCAAGGGCACCAAGATTGGCGCGGAAGTCACCGATGCGCTAACCGGGTACGGCCTGCCGATCCTGCAAACGCGCATCACGCAGCGCGTCATCTACCCCAGCAGCGCAGCGAGCGGCACCACAGCCATTGACCAAGAGCCGACGAGCGAGGCCGCCGAGGAAGTCCGGGCGCTGGCTGAGGAAGTCCGCCGCTTCCTCAATGGCACCATTTGAGTAATTAAGGAGTAGGTGAAAATGAGTAGCGGAAAACTTGGCATGAAAGCAGGCCGCCCGAGCGCAGCGAAGGCTGGCCCTACCCTGTCCGATCTTGCCGACAAGCAGGCCACCGTGCGGGTGAATTTCGACCTTGACCGGGCCGAGCACACGAAGCTGAAGATTCACGCAGCCAAGACCGGGCGCAGCATCGCGGATATTCTGCGCGATCTTGTTAGCTCAATTGATGAAAAAAGTAATTGAGTAATTGAGTATGGCAACGGAACCCGGAAAATTCGACCCGGACAAGCTCAGGGAGCTAGACCTATTCGGTCATGACGAGCTACAGGAGCCAGACCCGATAGAGAGCGCCGACAAGCTCCTGCGTCATCTGCGGGAGTGGCACCGGGAGCTGTCCGAGCAGATCGTGGCGGCAAATCGAGGGCTTGCCCGACTGGCAGCCTATGGAGGCAGAAGCCATCCAGAAGCCTTAGAGCTACAGGAGCACTCCCAGCGGCTACAGGCCAAACGGGCAGAGGTGGAAGCCGAGATCGAGGCCGAGGCGAAGCAGCTAAAGGCACTGCTACAAGACCAGCAGAAGCAGGGCGGGGATGTTTCCCAGCCTGTACCGTCAGCAGCAAGCGATAAGGCCGGATTGATCCGGGTTCGCCACCCTAACCGCGATTTTTTCCTTGCTGACATGTTCGATTACGCGCTCAAGGATGACGGCGCGAGCATGGAAGCGCCGATCTTCACCTTGTCCACGAAGCCCGATTTGAGCATCTGGCAATGGACGAGTAAGGACGGCAACAAATCGGTGAAGGTGGCCCCCTCAGTGCTAGGCCGCGCCACCCAACACGACAAAGACGTGCTGATCTACGTTGTGTCGCAACTCGCAGAGGCCATGAACCGTGGGCGCGATGATGCCCAACATCGGACAGTACGATTCACTGTCTATGACTTCCTTGTGACGACCAATCGCGGTGTTGGTGGGGATGACTATCGGCGCTTGCAAGAGGCGTTCGAGCGACTGGCAGGCACCCGGATTACTACCGACATTAAGACGGGTGGCGAGCGTGTCAAAGAGGGATTCGGCGTTATCGACGCATGGCGCATCATCGAAAAGTCACGAACGGACGAACGGATGATTGCCGTGGAAATCACGCTGTCCCGGTGGCTCTACAACGCTGTGCAGGCATGGGAAATCCTCACCATCCACCCCGACTATTTCCGGCTTCGCAAGCCGCTTGCACGGCGGTTGTATGAGATTGCCCGGAAGCACTGCGGCCATCAAACGCAGTGGGTGATCGGGTTGCCGTTGCTGCACGAGAAATCGGGCAGCCGGGGTTCCATTTACGAATTCCACGAGGCCATCAAGGAGATTGCAAAAACCGACATCCTGCCGGAGTACCGGCTTAGTGTTTCGCAAGCTGGCCGCGTGGCAGAGGTGCGAGTTACGTTCTATGTCCGCGATCAGCAGCGGTTGTTGCGCGGCATCACTAAGCGAATCGACAAGCAAGGGTGACACGGTGTTTTACCCAAGAACATCGGTGTTTCAGCCAGAGTTGCCAAGACTATCGGTGTTTTACCCAAAAACCGGGCTGGCCTGTGGATGGACACGGTGTTTCACCCAAATTTGCCTGTGGATAGGCACGGTGTTTCACCCAAACGCGGCACGGTGTTTCACCCAAACCGTGATTTTGTAAACCATTGGAATAAAAAGAGTTTTAGCTAATTTTCGATCCCGTAACGCGCGCGCGCGGTTTTTTAACTTTATAAAATCTTTAACGCCTTCTACCCCCCGCCGCTTGTGGAAAACCGACCGCTGCAAGCGGCCTAAAGGCCGGGGCACCCCTGCGGGGTTCCCCCACCCTTCGGGCGGCTCCCCCTCCGGCTGGAAATGTGGCCGCAAGCGGCCAGCCGTTTATGGAGCGCGGACAAGCCGCGCCCGCAGCCCCACCGCCTCTGCCTGGACAAACAGCAGTTGGCACCCAAAGACCGCAAAAGCGGTTTTTCAGGAAAGGCAGGCCAACGGCCAGCACTCCGAACAAACCCCGAGACTGGCCAACGCTCTCCCATCCCCCCCGCCCCTTCCCGCTGGGAAGGGGAGCACTGCATTGCCCGTGGGGGCTAGCCGGGAGGATGTGCGCCTTCGGCTTCTTCCTCCCGTCTGCCGATAGGCTTGGGTCGCTCCAAGGGCGTCAAGGGCCGGGCCTGCGGCCCTCTCCGGGGCGGCCCGTGTCCTCGCTTCGCTGCGGGCCGCGCCAGCCGCCCCTACGACCCTTGACCCCCTTTCCACTCGAAAAGCGATCAAGACGCGCCATAGCGGCCCGTAGGGGCCGTTTTAGGGGTCTGGCATACCCAAGCCACCCCAAGATCGGAAAAACGCGCTGTAGCCCCATTCCTGAGCGAATGACGGGTCAAGGGCGCAACGCGGCCACGGCTGGCTTGTGCGGCCCGCAGCCCGGCACGGGCGAGGACTCGGGCCAGTCGTGGCGAACCATTGACGCGGCAGCAGCGGCCAGAGCCTCACGGAGAGGGAGCAGGGGAGGGCTTTTAACCCCTGCTCCCCGACGCCTCGCGGGCGAGAGCGGGCGTGCAGAGGGCAGCGCCCTTTGCCCAAGCCCGCAGGGCGCGGAGCAAGTAGCCTCGAAAGCGTCATTGACGCGAGTAGCCAGCGCCCGACCGGGCGCAAGGTGCCGCCGATCTGGCGCGGCGGTACGTTACGAAAGCCGCTTGCATATCGTATCTGTATTGTGTATCATATCTGTATTGATACGACTTACACCGATACGGTACGAAAGGAGCAACGATCATGGCACGTCAGGGCATCACTTTTGAGCAGGTCGCCGCCGTCGCTGATGCGCTGGCCGGCGAGGGTCAGCAGCCCACCATCCGGGCAGTGCGGGAGAAGCTGGGCGACACCGGCAGCCCGAACACCATTCACAAGCACTTGACGGCGTGGCGCGAGGCCCGCCTGGTGGCCGCCGCCGCTGCGCCGGAACTGCCGCAGGCGCTGACCGCTGCCATTGCCGCCGAGATCGAGCGGGCCGCATCGCAGGCACGCGGCGAGATCGAGGGCCGTCTGGTGCAGGCGCAGGCGGAAGCCGCCGAACTGGCCGCCG
>ERZ761603.3440-NODE-3440-length-10159-cov-16.735748_pt1 | contig 10159 bp, 6 predicted proteins | sample MGYA00511879_ERZ761603 | MGnify/ENA primary metagenome ERZ761603 (study PRJEB28899, sample SAMN02850040) | bioreactor sludge metagenome | biome: EBPR Sludge; feature: EBPR Bioreactor; material: flocular biomat | place: Australia: Thorneside Wastwater Treatment...
CCGACCCGTTGCAGTCATTGGCGCTCGTGTAAAACGGTCACTCAGAAAAATCAACCTGCACAACGAGGCTATATTGTGAAACGTGCAGAGAGCGAAGCCGGGAGATTGAGTGCCATATTGACCGCATTTACCGATACTGCTCTCTTATGTAGCTGCTTCGAAGTAAATACCAGGTAAAACCGCCATCTATGAGGACGTCCCTGATTGTCGCGCCAACAAGGGCAGGTAGAACAGGGGATACATCAAAGGGACGAAAGATGAAAGTCGGAACAATAATTAGCAAAATCAAATTCAGAGCGGGTCCGTATAACCATAACGCCCAAATCGCAAACGTGACACTCGATCTAGCCTTCTCGCTTGAAATTCTGTACGCAGCCACCCAGCACAACGCGGCGGTTGCTGCAACAAGGGAAAGAGCAATCTGGGCGTAAAGATGCGCGCTCTGTAATAATGGGTCTCCAGCGTAGTCATGCTTGTTGCCGTAAGCAGTCCCGAGACTCATTATTGGCGCAAATATTAGAAACGCTTTGAGCGCAATAATTCCATTCATACCAAATCCTCTCAATTCTGCGCCTCAATGCCACTTCAGTTAAGAGCCACTTCTTCCACTCTTTCGTTCGTAACTGACTGAACTGCACCCCAGCCAGCCCTTGGACTTCGGGGAAAGCTGTCGTTCAATGTCCCAACGCACTGACGAAGCGCGGCTCTATCTCGTAACCTCTGGTGGCATGATAGTTCCAGCGTTGCGTTTCCGACTACTCCAAGGTGAAGCCCTTGGTTTCTGGCGCATCGGGTTCAGCCAAGTAGTCGTCAACTATTAGGAAACTTTTCCCAAAGTCGTTCAAAGTTAGCAGCAAGCTATATGAAGCCGTTTCGCCATCTTCTGAAATGGGAACGATATCTTCTGCTGGTGGCGTGTACCACTCAGAGAACGACATGAAGTAGTAAACCCTGCCTGTCTCGCTGTCGCGCCCTGCATAGCATTCGCTCTCCCAAGCTCCATAAGCCGCTTGCTGATGTGCATCCATGTCCAGAGAGAAATCAGCCCAAGGAAAGAAGTGATGCAACATTCCTTCGATACCCAAACCGGGAGCATAAAGGGTAGGCCAAGACTCCTTCTCATTATCGGTCGATATGGTGACTTGGTATCGAGGTAGCGACTTGTTAACCCAATCAGAAAATTCAACCCGAACTTCGTATCCCTGATCGATCAATTCCATCCAATGGCGGTCGATCCGTAGGCGATTAAGACGCCGGATGTATGGTTCTGGCTGCGTTAAGGCTGCTAGCGCCTTCAAGAATTTTTCAGGCTCCTCGAAGAGGCTGATCTTAGGCACGCTCAGCTTCCAACCCTTCCCAGTGGTTTCGACCGTATCTCTGGCAACGTGCTGCCAGTGCGCTTGTTCTGTATCGGGGTTGTATAAGACAAGGACCACCGGCATGGAATGCTCAAGCCAGTACGAAATGTGCTTGTCGTCGGTTCTAAATACATAAGCGGAATCGGCTTCTTCTTGAAAGAAGCTGAGGCCGGCTTTTATTTGAAGCGCGATAAGTCTCCCGGTCGGACGCTCGTTCTTGACAATCTCGACGTGGGCGTCAATTCCATAGTCGTGGGTTGTCTGTTCGCGAAAGAGCCAACCATTCTTGGAAAAGAAGTAATCGAGAGCTGAAACCCCGAGTCGTTCTGTTTGCGGTTTTGTCATCGTGTGCAAAGCGAATCAATCATTGGGCCGATTTTTGATTTCCGGAGAATTTTCTTCAGTGTAACCGAGCTGTGTAATAGCGGATATAAGGCGCCGGGAAAAAAATCAGCGACAAAGAGGACGCGCTTACCATAGGGAAATGAGACGGTGAGTGTCTCCTCACGACAGTGGATCTCACCGACAGCTCTTGGCCGGACCGAGACCCTCACTCTCGAACTCGCTGCTCAGCTTGGCAGAGCCGCCTGCGACCGTCTCGAGCAGACCCTCAATAGCCGTTCGGGGCTTTCGTCCCAATGACCGGAGTGCAGCAAAAGCGGATCTAGGCGGAGGGATGTACAGAGTTCGAGTCACTTTCTGTCTTGGATCTCACCGCACCAATCTCGGCGATCTCCTGAAATCCCTTCACTTGAAGGATAGGCCGCAGTTCCTTCAGCGCATTCGCAGGAACGGCCACCCACAAAAGATCCCGAGCGCGAGTCGCCGCAACGTAGCCGATTCGCCCTACTTCCGTTGTTACACCGCCCAGAAGCTCTACGGCATGCTCTTTGAGGGTCATATATAGGACTGCATCCAGGCTTTCTCCTTTTGCCTGGTGGACGGTGTCGACACGTAGGAGAGCCGTGTCCGCTTCAGCGAGATCTTTGGCACTTGAGAGTGCAACGTTCGGAATCCCCTTCTTAGCGAGTTTGCGCCCAATATTGTCAGCGGGTTTCAGGTTGAAATGCGTTTGAAGTTTTTCGAGTAAGATTTTTACTCTGTCCACGAGCAAGGGGTGCCATTCCGTGTCGGCGACCAGAGAGGCCGATGGCAATCCGCCTGCAGCATCCCGAGTGAATGCCCATATCTCGCGCCGTAGAGCTAGCGCCTGCGGATACCTTGCCGGTTGAGTGATCTGGCTCACGAGACCAGGTGTCGGCTTATCGAGCAACGCCACGACCGCTATGGTCACGCGCTGAAACGCCCTCAAGAAGTCCTTCTTGCGATCACGAAGCACTGCCGCCGCAGCGAATAACTTGACGGTCCCCTGGCCGACCGGCGTCTCGTCGCCACGTAGCTGCTGCGCCATGCCTCGTCCCCGGCAGAGGACGGCAGATCGCTTGATGTCCGCGCCGGCAACGGTCAATGCGCTTTGAAATGCCGTGATCAACTGGGCCCGCTCCTCCCGTTTGTAGCCAGTGAAGAAGGCGCCATGGAGCGTTCCAGGCGCGGCACGCTCGGCAACGTCATCTCGCCCGCACAACCCATTGGCTAGGCTGACGATGTGCGGGACGGACCGAAAGTTGCGCTTCAGTGAGTAGGGCAACACACCCGCACGGTGGTGATACTCCCTCAGGAAGGCGCCGTCCGCGCCCGCGAAATCGTAGATGCCCTGGTTAGGGTCGCCAATCAGCGTCACGCACGAGCCTGCACTGATCAAAAGCTCCAGGATGGCCTGATGGACCGAACCGATGTCCTGCGCCTCATCAATCAGGATGTGCGGATACCGACGCGCGACGACCGCGAGCAGTTCGGGGCGCTCTTTCAACGTGCGGTAGGCCCAGTAGCGCCCCAGGTCGTGGGTGTACGCTCCTGTCCGTCCGAGGCGCTGGACGAGACTACGCGCCATGGCGGTGTCTACCACTTCGAGGGTGTCGTTGCGCTGGCAGAAAAAGCATTCGTCGCCAGCATTGAATGCCACATGCAGTTCCGTGATCGGCAGCGGATGGGACGACGTCCTGAACGTGAAGCCATCGAGGAATGACTCGCCGCCTGTGACGAGATAGGCCGCTTGCGATGATCCCATCGTTCGATGGCCGTGAGGGCGCAGGACGCAGCTGGTGATGAAACCGTCCAGCGTGTCGATGTCGACCCGCTCGCGACCAAAGCCAGCGGGCAGGTCACGAGCCAGGACTTCGTAAGTCTTTCGGAACGTGTCGACGGCCACATTGGAGAACGACAGCAACGCGATCCGTCCCCGCGCGTCCCGCAAGTTTCGCCGCATCTGGACGAGACGCTGCACCGCCGTCTTAGTCTTGCCGCTTCCGGCGCACGCGACGACACACAGCGGCACCATGGGTGCATCGACAACTGCTTGCTGCTCGGGCGTCAACATGCTCCGGCTTCCTTGCCCGCAGCCCGACACGCATGCCGGATCGCGGACTCGATGTAGCTAGGCACAGCGAATGGCACCGCGGGGTCTGAAATGACCTGCGCCAAGGACTGGGCGAAGCTGCCCTTTTGCACGTTGTTCTTGGGGCGCTCGAACATGCCACAGAACAGCGCGCGAGCCTTTGCCGGGTCATCCAGTTGGGCATCGACGGTGCCTGTCAGGCTCTTGGCGATCTTCGGATGCAACTCCTTCAGTGCCGCGAGCATCGCGGCCCTATTGGTAGGCTCAAGGGCAAGGTCGTATTCGAATGTCTTGAGGCCGTGGAACACCTTCACGTGCGAGTCCTCGCAGGACTTCATCTTCGCGGTGTTGGCCGACACAGTGATCACTTCGCCGAGCGCCGGATAGATCGACTCCGCTTCGTCATCATCCTCGTCGTCATCGTCATCTGCGCCAGGAGAGGTAACGCCTCCCGGCGAGCTAGTGCCGGTGTCGCCGTCAGCCTTGGCGGGAACCTTCGGAGCAACCGGATCAGCGTCTGTAAGTACGGCAACCGGAATCTTTAGCGCCTTGTCGCCGAACAGCGGCAAGAAGGAATCGAAGTTCAACCCCTCCACGCTGATCAGGCTTACACCATGCTGACGCAGATCGCATCCGATGCGCTTGGCGAGTGCGCTTACCATCATCAGCTCGGCCGCTCCCTCGACAAAGATGACCCGGCGCGCGAAGAACAGCTCAGCGCGAGTGACGTCCAGGTAGCGTTCCAATTTCTCGCGCTTGCCCTTCTTGAAGACGACATCACGGGGGAAGAAGGTCTCGACGGAGGTCCCGGTGTCGACCAAGCACACTAGGCTGTCCAAGTTGGCAATGCTGGCGAAGTTCGGCGAATGGCTTGTCACAAACAGCTGGACAGGCTTCTCTCCTTCAACGGCCTTGATTGATTCGAGATACTGCAGCAATACAGCTTGCAGCTGCGGATGAAGATGAGCTTCCGGCTCCTCAACAATCAGGCCGCGATAGCACGACTCGGGATTTTTGGCGAGTTCGCTCAGTACCACAGCCATGTAAATCAGGTTATTGAAGCCCAAGCCGTTCTGCTCGATTTCGAAAGCATCGACCAGTAATGACAACCTGGACTTCAGACTCTTGAAGTCGCTGGCGCTCAACCCAACTTCCAGCAGCTGCGCCAACTGCGGGCCCAGCATAGACTTGTGGCGCGTGTTGATTGCGTCGTGGGTGTGGACGATCGGAAGGTGCTTCTTTAGCTCGCCGTCTAGGTTCTGCAATGCCTTGTTGATGCCATCGATACCGGTCTCGTCTGCGAGGAGCTGCAGCAGCCGCGCCAACTGGCTGGCCCGGCCTGGCTTCAAGCCCTGCGATGCGTCCCGTAGCGGAGGCAGGTAGACGCCCCGAAGGTTTTCCATCATGTCTGCAGTGAGGCCGACGTCTTCATGCTCGCCACACCAACGCTTGGCACGAAGGCGGCCGGCCTTGTCGGGTTCTGAATAGCGAATCGTGATGCGCGCTTCCATCGCGCCCGAGCTGCTGGGTACCAGAGCCGCCAGAAAATCCGCCTCGTCGTCCAAACTGAGGCCGCGGAAGACGTATTCGAAGACGATGTCACCGGAAGGAGCGCCGGCATGAGGCCTGTGCACATCGTCTTCGCCGAGGCGAGGATACGGCTCGTCGTGGCCGGCCAGTAAGGCTCTGAGTGCGTCGACGACTGCAGTCTTGCCGACGTTGTTTCCGCCGACCAAGACGTTTAGTCCAGGTTGGAAAAACAGCTCCGCATACGCGAGTTTTCGGAAGTTTTTGACGACCAGCTTAGCCAGATGCAATTTGTCTCCCCCTGCTAGAATAGTTTATGACGGCGCTGTGGCTCTCGCCGGTATCGTCGCTGGCGTATCCAGGATCTGCAAGAAGACGGCATCGCTCATCTCCGCCGACTGTTTTGCCGCATGACTCCTTAGCGCCTAGCGGCGGCGTAGCCGGAGCCGGTGCTTCCGATTTACAGCCTAGCCGGCCCAATAGGTTTGACCGACGAACGACTCCTGATGGCCGGACCGAGACGTCCGCCCTGCCCAGCGCCACGGCGAAACCGTCTGCGAGCGTCTCGGTCCGCCCCAGAGAGAGACGTCCGCGGGCCCAATCTGGTCGCCCCACAGTTGCCGGTTTTTCAGGACGCAGGCGCGTGAAACAATCACGCCTCAGAGAACGCACTTAGGCAGTCCCCTCAGATAGGTTGTCCTACTGAGAATGGATCGTCATGCTCAACATCGTCCGTGGCTTGGCCATAACGCGTACTCAGCAGCTTGTCGATTGCCTTGATGTCGGGAGTTCGCGATCGCACGGTGAGATTCCACCCGGTCGCTGTCGTGACCGTAAAGGTACCCGCTGACATTTTCGCGCCTTCGTTGAAAAGGATTTCCACTGGAAACTCGACAGCGTTAGCAGGCTCCTCCTCATGCAGTGCTTTCGACATGTACTGCTGCAATCCCCGCACATCGTTGGGTCTAACCGCGAGCCTCGCCCGGAAGTTAAGGATCGTATTCATGAGAACGAGAAGGATCCACCAGTCTTTGCGCCCCTCCGCGCGGTGCTGGGCGACCCACTCCTGAAAGCGCGGATCTCCTCGAAGGCTTGCGAGGGTGGTCGCAATTGGTCTCGCGCCACGCTCATATCGGCTCCTAATCGCGATCTGAGCTTTCTTTGGGGTGTAACCGGGCCCCGGAGTGTCAAGCCAAGCAAGCTCGGGCGCCGACCGTATGACATAGGCACTCGCATCGGGCGGCCCAAGCGACGCGGCCCTACGGGTGTCGTACTCGGCGGGATCTACGAACTGAGCGAACAGCTCGCTGTACGGACGGACGATAAACACCTTCGACGTAAGCCCATCGTGGAAGGCGCTGTCGAGCCGGCGGAAAAGGTCCTTATCCGAAAGGCAGCTGCATTGCGTCAGCACGACAAGGGCTATGCCGCTCACGTCTTGCTGCATCTCCTCCAACTCGGCGCGGCTGACGGCACTCACCTTCGGCAGTGTGACCTTCATGCCGGAAGCGTTGTTACCAGGCAGCATCTCAAACCTCGCCCGGCGAATCTCTTGGATCTCCACCTGAATCGATACGCTTGTTGGAAGCAGGCACAGGTCGCGCTGGGCGAGATCGGCCAAGGCGATTTGCAGAATGGCGACGAACTGCTCGACCAAGCAGATCGTATCGTAGCTATTGGGACACGTAACCCGCCACTGAATTCCTAGCGCCGCCCAGTCGTAAGCTCGGGTCGGACCGGTGTCGCTGAGCGGTACTCCGAAGAACTCCCTCTGCATCTCATCGCGTAGCTGCGTCGCGCTGAAGGTCTCGAATCTCGTCCATTCGGTCGAAGGAATCAGAAGTTCCGTCGCCAGGTCCTCCGGCATGCTGACAGCAGCCAGTGGCGCGTTCATGAGCACCGTTGCCGAGTCACCGTTGAGCGCCTTGGAGAACGCGCGGGCGACAAAGAAGTGGTACACGGTTGCCTGGAGGCGTTCGTGCGCCTCCCAGTTGTCCGGGTCGTTGAGGAACTCATAGTGCGATGACAGTATCAGCGGCATCAGTTCGCAGAACGACATCCACTCTCCCGCCGCGTAGCTGCAAGCAGCCGCTTCGTGGAGCGCGGCCACGAAAAGTGGCCGCAGGTCGTCATCCTCGGACCTGTCAACCAGGAAGGCTGCACCGAACGCATAGTACTTCGCCGCCCAGAGAAGGCCGAGCCTGCGATAGGCACCTGAGAGGATCAGCATTGCAAGGACAGTTGGCCGCAATGTGTCTCCCGTGAACCACTTGATCTTGACCCGATGCAACTCCGACATCCCGGAAAGGATGTCTCCTTGTTCGATGAGGGCCATCGCACGATCACGGCATTTCTCGGCCACAACGAAGCCGGAGGTACGCTTCTCAAGCACTTCGTCAGCCCGCCGGATAAGCCTGTCGAACTGCGGATGTCTGCTAAGAATGGGGGTCAGAGTCGTCAGCCCGTCTACGAACGACTCCAGTTCGAACAACGGCGCCTCATCGGCAACCCTCAGCAATCTGAACCAGAATCTGATTTGCGCGTTGATGTCGAACTGCGGCTCTAAGCCAGCGAGGAATGGGAGCGATGCGAGCGAGGACCGTGTGTACAGGAGGTCGGCCAGCCGATTCGGGTTGTCGGCAGCCGCAGCAATCTCCGTGTCCACGAACGCAACTATCTCGGCGCTGTAACCATGGAGCACTGCAGGGTCGGCATCGAATTCGCGGTGGAGTACTGCTGACGAGGAATAGGACAGCAAGAGCGCCGAATCGCGAAGCTCCGCAGGCCTGGTCCATCGGCCCCAGTCGGCAAGGTACTCGTGGACCATGGGCTCGCGCGGTCTGAGGTCATGCAACCCGCGAAGCGTCGCCACGCACAACTCGTATTTGGCGCGACGGACCAGCGATTCACTCTGCTCGGGAGCTATGAACTGCTCCATGACGGCAAGCCAGCGCGTCAGATCGGCCTTGTACTGCGGCTCAACGGTCGCAGCGCGCAGACCGTACTTGACGCTGACGAAGTCGGCGAACGTGTATGGTGTCTGCGTCTCCTCGAGCCATCGCCGCCGGGTGTCCGCGTATGCCGATTTCGGGGCCACTTGCGGCTCCGGAAGCAGGTCGGTCGGTATGTGAAGGTATTCCTCCGCGATCCAGAACAGAGCAGGGTCGGTGAACTGCTCTGCCATAGCCTGTGCGTCAAGGATTTCGAGGCGGCAGCCGTAAGTGTCGACGCACTCTCGTGCGAGTTCGAGGCGGGCGGCGACGGGGATGTTCTGGTTGGAGAAGAAGTAGACCAGGTAGGGCGCTTCCCGCGCGCAAATCTTGGCGAGATCGTCACGAACCTTCGCCTTGATGCGCGACCTGTCGGTGATCGAGCATGCGAAGACCAGCGGCTTCGACTCCCCGATGCCGCGGAAGAGGCTGCTACGGGTCTCCACCCGCCGTATGAAGCTCGTGAACGTCTCGAAGTCTCTGCCCTCGTCGCCACCAGCCGTCACGGGGCCGGTTGCGGGGAGGATGTTCGGCGTAATCGTCTCGCGCGCCAAGTGGCGGCAGATATGCTCAAACTCGTGGTGCGAGTTCGTGGCCGAGAGCTGGTCTAGCTGGAAGAGCAGTTGCGCGATTAGGGCACGTCGCCTCGGCGTACTCTTTCCCCGTTTAACTCCGCTCGCGGTCGCGTTTGACATCCTAATCCACTCCCTCATCCCGACTAAATCTTGAATATCCCAGATACCTTTGCAGACCCGAGGCGCGGCCGACGGAGGTCTTCGCATTGGTCGCGCTCCGTTACCTGTCGGAGGTTGCCGCTCGATCTCGTCTTTGTGAGACCCTAAAGGAAGCGTAGGCTTGCGACTGATTTTCGCCGCAATTTTGCAGGTGCCCGCAATGGCCGGCGGCGGCTATCCAACCCGACCAAATTAATGATATTGCTTGAACCTACAGAGCCATCTTGGGCGGTCCGCTGAGTCAAGCTTGTCCTCAGTAGAATCCCGCAGCTCGCCAGCGAGAACAATGATGAGCGCCTTACGAAGTGGAAGTCCGTCGAAACCACCTCAGAAGACTCGCTGCTCTTCCCAACCGATTAAGCTTTAATCCTTGACAACCCACGATATAGCGTCGCACGTGAGACGCCGAGGTTGTCAGCGACCTCTCGTGCGGGCCGCCCAGCGTCAAGAAGTTGCTTTGCGGCGGCAATTTTCGAGTCAGACATTTTTGGTCTTCTTCCGCCCTGTCGACCTCGTGACCGTGCCGATGCCAAACCAGCGCTTGTGCGCTCACGTATGAGTTCTCGCTCCATTTCGGCCAGGGCTGCCATTACGTGAAAGAAAAAACGACCTGCGGCAGTGGATGTGTCAATGCCGTCAGTAAGCGACCGGAACTGGATCTTCTGGCCCTGAAGTGCTGAGACCAGATCAATGAGGCCTTTCACCGTTCGCCCGAGGCGGTCAAGCTTCCACACCACTAGTACATCCCCCTCCCGTATGTAGCTAAGCGCCTCATCGAGCCCCGGACGAGCTTTCACAGCACTGACTTTGTCCGTGAACACCTTCTCGACACCAACTTGGCGCATTGCATCGAGTTGGAGCTCAAGGTTTTGATCTTCAGTCGACACCCGGGCGTAACCGACGAGCATGTTTAACCTCCATCTGTCTCAAAACTCATCAGATTGGACCCAGCCGCGACTTTGATTTAGAGACGTGATTATGAGACACCCGACACCCACTAACCATGGCTGCACCCGCGACTCTTCCGAAGTGTCTCAATAACGTTCGTTTGTGAGACGCGCTCGAGGGACCTCGCAAGCGCCGTCAGGCTGACTG
>ERZ761603.3442-NODE-3442-length-10158-cov-131.176284_pt1 | contig 10158 bp, 14 predicted proteins | sample MGYA00511879_ERZ761603 | MGnify/ENA primary metagenome ERZ761603 (study PRJEB28899, sample SAMN02850040) | bioreactor sludge metagenome | biome: EBPR Sludge; feature: EBPR Bioreactor; material: flocular biomat | place: Australia: Thorneside Wastwater Treatment...
CCACCGAGATCTACACTCTTTCCCTACACGACGCTCTTCCGATCTGCGGCAGCGCCGCCGTCGACCACCAGCTGCGCCCGCTCGGCACCGGGCTGCGCACGACGGGCGGTGATGACCATCGACCGCGGGACATACGGGCGCGGCATCGGGCGCTGTGCCAGCGGCACCGAGTTGACCCGCCGCAGGTCATTGACCGCGACGCGCAGCTTCCGGTGCAATTCCTCACTTGGCCGCCCTTCGGCCTCGGCTGCGCGGATCTCTCGCAGGATCGCCTCGATCGGGCTCGGCGCCACCGCCGAGCGGGTCGCTTCGCCGAAACTCTCCGGCGGCGCTTTGACCGCAATCGCAAACTCCTCCGGTGATGAAATCATCTTGGCCAGACGCAGATGGTTATAGCGCATGGCCATGGTCAGCGCCGTATCACCCCAGTCGCTCTGCGAGCGGGTATTGGCACCCGCTTCGAGCAGCACCCGCGCCAGGCCGTCGTGACCTTCGCGAGCGGCGAGCATCAGCGGTGTGGCGCCGTTCGGCGCCCGCGCATTGATGTTGGCGCCACGCGCCATCAGGTCGCTGACGATCTTTTCATGGCCATTGAAGACCGCGTAATGCAGCGCTCCCCACTGCTTGTCCTCACGCTCGAGCGGCGCCCCGCGCTCGATCAGCCATTTCACTGCCTCCAGATGCCCGCCCCAGGCCGCCAGCTGCAGGGCTTGTTCGCCATTGCGATTGCTGCGCCGCAGGTCGGCCCCCCGTTCGACGAACAGCGCCATCATCTCGATGTTGCCATACCAGGCAGCAACCATCAGACCGGTACCGATATGCGCCGCCTCGTATTCCGGGCTCAGCCCTTCGTCAAGCCAGCCTTTGACCTTGCGCAGGTTGCCACGTTCGATGGCATATCCGAAGGTAATCGGGTCCGGGACCTCGGCCCATAGTGGAGCAGCAAGCAGGTAGCTGGCGAGCAACACCCATGTGCCCAGTCTTCCGATCAAATGCTTCACACGCGTCCTCCCTTCCGACATTACGGCAAGCCAGCGTTCTTCCCGTGCCGGCTGCCCGGTTTTGCTTCACAATGTCACGCCCATGCCGTCTCGCCTGATCCTTGCCCTTGCCCTGTCGCTCATCCTGCACGCCGCCGTGCTGTTCGGGGACGCCGTCAGGTTCGCTCCTCCGCCGGCGCAGCCGCCACTCGAGGCATCGCTGCGCCAGACGGCGAAGACGCCGCCACGCGCTGAGGATCCGCTGCTCAAGGACACCCTCATCGCTGAACCGCCAGCCGTCAAACCGCCTCCCGCGACCCGCCCCGCCCCGCCCGCCGGGCCACCCCTCAGCCAAACGGTGGCAAAACGCCAGGTCGACGCCGCCAGGCGCAAACTGTCGCAGCATGTGTACTACCCGCCCGACGCCGTCGCACGCGGCCTCGAAGGGGAAGTTCGCCTGCTGCTCCGCGTCTCCGACGACGGCCACGTCAGCGACGTGAGCATCGCCGCCAGCAGCGGCCATGCGATCCTCGACCAGGCCGCAATCAAGGCCGCCTACGCGATGGGCAAGGTCAACTGGGTCCAGTCACGCGAGCTGATCCTGCCGGTCGTCTTCCGTCTGGAGTGACTCCTGCCGCCGGCGAAAGACCAGGTCCCAAACGCCGTGCCCGAGTCGCAGGCCACGCTGTTCGAACTTGGTCAGCGGGCGATAGTCGGGGCGCGGCGCGTAGCCGATCGCCGTATTCTCCAGCAGGCTCTCGGCTGTCAGCACGGCCAACATCTGCTGCGCGTAATCTTCCCAGTCCGTGGCGCAATGAATGTAACCCCCTGGCCGCAGGCGACCAGCCAGTAAGACAAGGAAAGCCGGTTGCAGCAGGCGCCGTTTGTGATGACGCTTTTTCGGCCAGGGATCGGGAAAAAAGAGGTGCACCCCGGCCAGCGAAGCCGGCCCAAGCATGTCGCGCAGAACCTCGACGGCGTCGTGCTGGATGATGCGCAGATTGTGCAGACCCAGTTCGGCAACCAGTTTGCACAGGCTGCCGACGCCCGGCGTGTGCACTTCGATACCGAGGTAGTCGTTCTCCGGGTGCGCCGCGGCAATCGCCGCCGAGGTCTCGCCCATGCCGAAACCGATCTCGACAATCCTCGGCGCCGCGCGCCCGAACAGCGCATCGAGATCAACCCGCGCCGTGCTGTAGGGTACACCGATGCTGACCATCATCTCTTCGTGATAGCGCTGCTGAGCATTCGAGACCCGCCCCTGGCGACGCACGAAACTACGGATGTGCCCGGCGCGACCGGCAGTGTACACGGTCTCCTGGCCAGCCATGCCTACGAGCCGATCAAGCCGGTCGTCGGAGATGAGGGGTCGGCCGAGTAGTACTTGCGCGGCATGCGCCCGGCGAGAAACGCCTCGCGCCCCGCTTCGACCGCCTTCTTCATCGCGCTCGCCATCAGCAACGGATCGCGGGCGTGGGCAATGGCGGTGTTCATCAGCACGCCATCGCAACCCAGTTCCATGGCGATCGCCGCATCCGAGGCCGTGCCGACGCCTGCGTCGACCAGCACCGGGACTTTCGCGTTGTCGATGATCAGGCGCAGGTTCCAGGGATTGACGATGCCCATGCCGGAACCGATCAGCGAGGCCAATGGCATCACCGCAACGCAGCCGATGTCCTCGAGCATTTTCGCCTGGATCGGATCATCCGCGCAGTAGACCATCACCGCGAAGCCCTCCCTGACCAACGTTTCCGCCGCCTGCAGCGTTTCCGGCATGTTCGGGAAGAGATTGGTCGGATCACCGAGGACTTCCAGCTTGCACAGCGCGTGCCCATCGAGCAGCTCGCGCGCCAGGCGCAGGGTCCGGACTGCCTCGGCGGCGTTGTAGCAGCCGGCAGTATTGGGCAGGATGGTGAATTGCGACGGCGGCAACACGTCGAGCAGGTTCGGCTCGCCGGCGTTCTGGCCGATGTTGGTGCGACGAATGGCCACGGTGACGATCTCCGCGCCCGAGGCATCGATCGCTGCCCGTGTTTCGGCGAAATCCTTGTACTTGCCGGTCCCGACGAGAAGACGGGAACGGTAGGTCCTGCCGGCAACCGTCAGGCGATGTGGGGAGGATGGCATGTTCTCTTCTCGGCTAGTCAATGAGGTTCAGCCGCCACCGACGGCAACGACGATCTCGATCCGGTCACCATCAGCCAGCACCGTCTCGCCGTGCCGACCACGCGGAACGATCTCGCCGTTACGTTCGACGGCGATCCGCTTGCCGGCATGGTTCAGGGCCACCACGAGTTCGGCGACCGTCAGCGGCGAGGGGAATTGGCGGCTTTCGCCGTTGATCAGGAGTTCCATGGGGACCGGATTTTACCACGCGGCGCGCGCTCAACGCTGACGGCGGTGCGCCTGAGCAGGGCAAGCGCCGCATACCGTGGCCCACCCACGCGGCTGCCTTGGCGCAACGACCAGGTCAATCGGCAAACGAGCGAGATCGATGCCCTGCTCGGTCAGCCATGCTGGACAAGTTCCAGCCGTTCGCGGTTTGGTGCTGAATGGGCATCTCTTGCGGAACCTCCCTTGTCTCAAGGCTGCACCATCTTCTGTCTGACCGGCACCCGGAGGCCCGACTCGTAGTCGGTCTGTGAAAGTCGATGTTCGCCTTCGCCGCCCAGGGCTGCATAATAGGCCCTCGCCCGTCTGTGAGACCAAAACCGTGCGCCATTTTCGTCATCTGCTCCTCTGCTGGCCGCTGCTGTTGCTCGCAGCCTGCACCAGCGTCCCGGACGGCATCACCCCGGTCAGCCACTTCCAGCTCGATCGCTACCTTGGCAAATGGTACGAGATCGCGCGCCTCGACCATTCCTTCGAACGCGGACTCAGCGACGTGTCGGCGCAGTATCGCCTGCAGCCCGACGGCAGCGTCGAAGTGGTCAACCGCGGCTACAACGTCGAAAAAGGCGCCTGGAAGGAAGCGGTTGGCAAGGCGCTGATGATTGGCGACGCGACGCAGGGCTCGCTCAAGGTCTCATTTTTCGGCCCCTTCTATGGCGGCTACCACATCGCGGCGCTTGACGAGGAAGAGTACCGCTGGTCGCTGGTGGTCGGGCCGAGCCGTGACTATCTGTGGATACTCTCGCGCGAGCGCCACCTGCCGCCCGCTGTTCGCGAGCAACTGCTGGCCAAAGCGAAGCAAATGGGTTTCGATATCAGCCGCCTGATCTGGGTCGGGCAGGATCGACCCGATGCCTGAGGCGCGGCGGTCATCAGCCGCCGCCAGCCGGCTGCTGGTCGCTCTTGACACCCCCGCCAGTGTCCTGGCCTGGTCGGCGGTGGACGATGCCGTGATGGGCGGTCTCTCCAGCAGTCAGCTGCTGTTTGCGGCCGCCGGCCATGCCGACTTCACCGGCAGCGTCTCGCTGGCCAACAACGGCGGCTTCGCCTCGGTCCGTACGGCGCCTGACGATTACTCGGCGCCTGGCACACGGACCTTCCGTCTCGCAGTGCGTGGCGACGGGCGACGCTACAAACTCAATCTGCGCACCGACGACGCCTACGACGGGCCCAGTTACCAGGCCGTATTTTCGCCTCCTGCCGGTGAGTGGAGCGAAATCGTACTGGCCATCGCCGATTTCACCGCCAGCCATCGCGGCCGCCCGGTCGACGCGCCACCGCTCGACCCGGCGCGAATCCGCCGCGTGGGCCTGATGATCGCCGACCGGCAGACGGGCAGCTTCAGGCTCTCGATTCGCTGGCTACGCGCTGAAGCGCCAGGGTCGCGATAATTGGCGAGAGGGGCGGCATCGCGCGATGAGTGCTGATCCCCGTTCTGGATCGGGCCCCGGACAGCAGAGAACTTTCGCGGCGGTACATTCGCTGCCGGCGAGTTGCAGCAAAGGGCGATTTTCCTTGCGCTGGCGAAAACCGGACGTGGCGCCCGGAGTTCCCGGCCACCCTGCGCGAGGCCATGGCGCAGGGTGGCAAGCTGGCAAGCAAACAAGGAGGAGGCATGATGACGAAACAGAATCGCAACGGAGTCGACACCCGCGCCCACTCAGAGAGGACCATGCCGACTCGCCGCTGGACGCCATTGCCATGAGCGGCTTCGAAAACTATAGCCACGAAATGAACGAGCTTGATCACGAAATCATCCATTACGCGGCGATCTGCGGCGTCGATCTGGCCGACCAGCCGGCCATCCACGCCTGCCTCGAAGAACCACACACGACCTGGGCCGACGACAAGGCCCGGCAAACGTTGCGTGGCCTGCTGATACTGCGCATCAAGCTCGAAACCGAAATGATCGAGCAAGGCCTGTCACCGAGAAAGCTGACGTCCCAAACTACATAGGTCACCTGGCAAACGGCGGGTGCCTGTCCGGGCGGTAGGACTGTATTTCGGTGACGGTATGGTTAACTGAATAAATTCTCGTGTCGCCGAAACTCCTCCGCGCAACGCCACCAGTGCCCCGACAGAGGCGTAGTTCAGTTCCGCTCGGGCAACGATCGACGGGTACAGCTGGCCTTTCCCTATATTTAGTACACTGTCCCCGAAATGCCATGTCCCCGAAATGCCCTGCGGCCACCTCGGGTCGAAAATCAGCTCCGGGTCAGCTGAGCAGACCGCGCTCCTCGATGAAGTCGATAATCTCCGCCAGCCCCTGCCCGGTTTTCATGTTGCTGAAAACAAACGGCCGCTCGCCGCGCATTCTTCGGCTGTCGCGCTCCATCACCTCCAGCGAAGCCCCGACCATCGGCGCCAGATCGGTCTTGTTGATCACCAGCAGATCGGACCGGGTGATCCCCGGCCCACCCTTGCGCGGGATCTTGTCACCGGCGGCGACGTCGATGACGTAGATCGTCAGGTCGGAGAGTTCCGGGCTGAAGGTCGCGGCCAGGTTGTCGCCACCCGACTCGACGAAGACGATTTCGATGTCCGGGAAGGCCGTGGTCAGCCGGGCAACGGCTTCGAGGTTGATCGAGGCATCCTCGCGGATCGCGGTGTGCGGGCAACCGCCGGTCTCGACGCCGAGGATGCGCTCCTGCGGCAGTGCGGCATTCTGCACCAGGAACCTGGCGTCTTCGGCGGTGTAGATGTCGTTGGTCACCACGCCGAGGCTGTATTTCTCGCGCAGGGCAAGGCACAGCGCCAGGGTGAGTGCGGTCTTGCCGGAGCCGACCGGGCCTCCGATGCCGATGCGCAGGGCGGGTCGTCGGTTCATCCGGGGTTCGCTTTCTGTCATGATCGAAAAAGTCTCGAATATTGCGTTTCGTGCCGGCTCGAAGCCAGCGCCAGGCCGGGTGCAAAGTTGCTCCATGCCGCTTCGGGCAGTGCGAGCGCCTGCTGCACCACCGCCGGAATTTGGCCGCCGAGCGCCAGCAACACCCGTTGCCCGGCGGTCTGGCCGAGCGGGACGGCCTTCAACGCCGCCATCACCTGGTTCTCGCACCAGGACCACAGATAGGCGGCCAGGGAGTCGGCCAGCGGGATTTCCCAGACGGCCGCCGCCAGCGCCCAGCCGGTCGGGAAAGCCACTTCCGGCAGCGCATCAAGAGCCGGCGGCACGGGGAAATCATCCAGATCGTGCAGCAGCCGGCGCAGCGAGTAGCCCATCTGCACTGTCTCGGCGCGCAGCTCGGATGACTCGCGGCTGGCCAGGAATTCGGCGTTCAGGCGTTCGACTTCGCTGATGTCAGCGGCAGCCCAGGCGCGCTGCAGGCGAGCGGTGAGCGGCGCTTCGAAGCGGCCGATACCTTGCTCGAGCAGACCGCCGATCCACTGCTCGGCAGTCGCCTGATCGCGCACCAGCCCGGCTTCGACGGCCCATTCGAGGCCCTGCGAATAGGTATAGGCTCCCACGGGCAGCGCCGGGCTGGCGAGCTGCAGCAGGCGAGGTAGCGCGAGACTCATTTGAACTCGTGAATCCTCGCCAGCGAGCGATGCGGGCCGTGGCCCGGGTCGTGCGGATCGGCTGCCGGCCTGCCCTTCGTCGGCCGGTAGTCGTGGCCACGTCCGTCCGCCTCGCCGTGCGCGTGTGCCGCCGCACCATAAGCACCGCCCTCCGGATCGAATGGCGCCTCGACTTCGCTGACGTCGCAACCGAGACCGACCAGCATCTCGGCCAGAACGTGGTCCGGCTGAAAGCGGAGAAACTCTTCACCGAGTTGCACCGGCACATGCCGGTTGCCGAGATGATAGGCGGCGCGGATCAACTGGAAGGCGTCAAGGGCACGAACTTCGAGCAGCGCCTCGGGGGCGGCCTCGACCTCGATCACACGGCCGTTACCGGTAAGCAGGCGGTCACCGTGCCGCAGCACGGTCCCGGCGGGAAAGACGTAGCCGAGTTCTTCGCCGCTGGCCAGAAGCACGCGCTGGCGGCTCTTGCGACGCGCGTCGTACGGCAGCACCAGACGATCCCTTGCAGGCGTCTCGCCCGTGGCCAATGAGCTGGCGAAGGATTCGGCGAACAGCATGGGCAGATTAGAACAGGAAGTAACGCTGTGCCATCGGCAGCACGCTCGCCGGTTCGCAGACCAGCAACTCGCCGTCGGCACGCACGGCGTAGGTTTCGGGGTCGACGTCGATCTTCGGCGTCGCGCCGTTGTGGATCATGTCCGACTTGCGCAGTCCGCGCGCCTGGCGGACGGCATGCAGCGGCTTGGCGAGCCGCAGCGCGGCCAGTTCGGGATTGTCGAGCGCTGCCTGCGAGACAAAGGTGACCGAGGTCTTGAGCGCACCACCGAAAGCCCCGAACATCGGCCGGTAATGAACCGGCTGCGGCGTCGGGATCGAGGCGTTGGCGTCACCCATGGCGGCGGCGGCGATCATCCCGCCCTTGAGGATCAGCGACGGCTTGACGCCGAAGAAGGCCGGCTTCCAGAGCACCAGGTCGGCGAGCTTGCCGACTTCGATCGAGCCGACGAGATGACTGATGCCGTGCGTGATCGCCGGATTGATCGTGTACTTGGCAAGGTAGCGCTTGACGCGGAAGTTGTCGTGCCGCTGCGGGCCAGCGCCGGGAGACGGCAGCGGACCGCGCTGCAGCTTCATCTTGTGCGCCGTCTGCCAGGTGCGGATGATCACCTCGCCCACCCGGCCCATCGCCTGCGAGTCCGACGACATCATCGACAGCGCCCCGAGGTCGTGCAGGATGTCCTCGGCAGCGATCGTCTCGCGCCGGATGCGGCTCTCGGCGAAGGCGACATCCTCGGCGATCGCCGGGTCCAGGTGGTGACAGACCATCAGCATGTCGAGGTGCTCGTCGACGGTATTCACCGTGTACGGCCGCGTCGGGTTGGTCGACGACGGCAGGACGTTGGCTTCGCCGACGGCGCGCAGGATGTCCGGCGCGTGCCCGCCGCCGGCGCCTTCGGTATGGAAGGTGTGGATCGTCCGCCCCCTGAAGGCGGCCAGCGTCGTTTCGACGAAGCCCGACTCGTTGAGCGTGTCGGTGTGGATCGCCACCTGCACGTCCATCTCGTCGGCGACCGACAGGCAGTTGTCGATCGCCGCCGGCGTCGTTCCCCAGTCCTCGTGCAGCTTGAGGCCGATCGCCCCGGCGCGCACCTGCTCGCGCAGCGGTTCGGGCAGCGAGACGTTGCCCTTGCCGAAGAAGCCGAGGTTCATCGGGAACGCCTCGGCGGCCTGCAGCATGCGCTGGATGTGCCAGGGTCCCGGCGTGCAGGTCGTCGCGTAGGTGCCGGTGGCGGGCCCGGTGCCGCCGCCGAGCATCGTCGTCACGCCCGACATCAGCGCCTCCTCGATCTGCTGCGGACAGATGAAGTGGATGTGGCTGTCGATGCCGCCGGCGGTGACGATCATCCCTTCGCCGGCGATGATCTCGGTGCCGCCACCGATGCTGATCGTCACGCCGGGCTGGATGTCCGGGTTGCCGGCCTTGCCGATGGCGGCGATGCGGCCGTCCTTGAGGGCGATGTCGGCCTTGACGATTCCCCAGTGGTCGACGATCAGCGCGTTGGTGATCACCGTGTCGGCGACATCGGCAGCAAGCTGCTGCCCCTGCCCCATGCCGTCGCGGATGACCTTGCCGCCGCCAAACTTGACCTCCTCGCCGTAGACGGTGAAATCATCCTCGACGGTGATCCACAGCTCGGTGTCGGCCAGGCGCACGCGGTCGCCGACGGTCGGGCCGAACATCTCGGCATAGGCCTGGCGCGAGATCCTGGCGCTCATTGGCGGTTCCTCATTGCAGTTTCCCCATGACCAGACCGTTGAAGCCATAGACCCTGCGCGCGCCGGCCAGCGCGACCAGCTGCACGCTGCGCGTCTGGCCTGGTTCGAAGCGCACCGCGGTGCCAGCCGGGATATCCAGCCGGTAGCCGTGCGCCGCGGCGCGGTCGAAGGCCAGCGCGACATTGGTTTCGGCAAAGTGGTAATGCGAACCCACCTGGACCGGCCGGTCGCCGGTATTGGCGACGCTCAGCCGGATCGTTTGACGACCGGCGTTGAGCTCGATCTCGCCGGCTTCAATCTCCATTTCTCCGGGAATCATGATCTGCCTCCTCAAATGATCGGGTGATGCACGGTGACCAGCTTGGTGCCGTCCGGGAAGGTCGCTTCGACCTGGATGTCGTGGATCATTTCCGGCACCCCTTCCATCACCTCGTCACGCGTCAACAGGGTGGTGCCGTAGCTCATCAGCTCGGCCACCGTCCGTCCATCGCGCGCACCTTCGACGATCGCCGCGCTGATGAAGGCCACCGCTTCCGGGTAGTTGAGCTTCAGGCCCCGTGCGCGGCGCCGTTCGGCGACCAGCGCGGCGGTAAAGATCAGCAGCTTGTCCTTTTCTCTTGGCGTCAGTTCCATGCCTCTCCCTCAGGTATTCACCCATTCACGCATTCACGCATTCAGGTACTCCAGATGCGCGGCGGCACGGCTTGCCTGCCGAGCGCCGCCGGGCGCAACAGCTGCCACACGTCGCCCAACCAGGCACGTGCCAGCTCGGCACCAGGTGCCAGGCATCGCGCCACCAGCAGCTCGGGCAGCGCCGTCACCCCGGTCAGCACACCATCGGCGACCGGCAGTGCGCGACAGCCCTCGAGCCACTCGCGCTCGACCGCCCGGCCGGCGAGCAGCAATGTCGCGCTCACCGGCTGGCCGGCCAGACCGGCGGCCGCAGAGAATTCCATCGGTACGTAATCCGGTTCCATCAATTCCAGAC
>ERZ761603.3445-NODE-3445-length-10153-cov-9.414736_pt1 | contig 10153 bp, 8 predicted proteins | sample MGYA00511879_ERZ761603 | MGnify/ENA primary metagenome ERZ761603 (study PRJEB28899, sample SAMN02850040) | bioreactor sludge metagenome | biome: EBPR Sludge; feature: EBPR Bioreactor; material: flocular biomat | place: Australia: Thorneside Wastwater Treatment...
AATGGGCCTACGGCACTCCCGCCGCGCTGCCGCCACCGCCCGCGGGAGTGCCGTAGGCCCATTCACCGCTGGTGGTCCAGCCAGGGTTCAAACTCAGATCAAAGCTGGCAGCCACCGGCGGTGTCACATACAGGCGAATGCCGACGGGCTGGCTGAAGCTCGTGCCCGTGTTCGTGAAAACAAGATTCGCGCTGTGAAACCCGGGCTCCACCGTATCCGCCTGCGGCGTCACCGTCACCGTCACATTGGCTCCCGCAGCCAGTGTGCCGCTCGCGGGACTCACACTCAGCCAGGGCACGCTGTTCGTGCTCCAGTTGACCGTGGCAGCGCCGTCATTGCTCAGCGTGAGCGTCTTCGTCGCCGGAGCGAAGGGACCTCCCCTGTTTCCCTCGATGTTCCAGCCGCCGCGGTCGCTGATTTCCAGGCTGTCCGGCACCGTATAGGACTCCACGATGCCCGTAGTCGTGCTGCTGGCAGGCGCGCTGGCCCCGTCGCCCATGCCGCGCTTCGCAAAGGCTGTCCACACCTCGCCGAGGTCGCCGGAATGATTGACCAGCGTGGCTTGCAGGATGCCGTCGCGCGCCTGGATGAAACTCGGGTTCGCAGGGCTGTATTTCATGCCCTCGGTAACCAGGAAGATCGCCCTTTCATTGCCTGTGGCAAAGCCGTGCTTCAGAATCAAGTTCGCCCGCAGGTCCCACAGCGTCACGCACCACACCGTGCCCTGATAATGCACCTGTGTGGCATCCTGCGTGGCCGCGTAGGTCGGGTTTCTTGGCACGCTCGTGTGCCAGTCCACCTGCGTCGGATCAATGTCTTTGAGCGTGTGCGGGTTTTTGAGCATGTCCGTGCTGTAGCTGTAGCGCCGCGCGCCATAGTAGTAGTTCTCGGAAAACCAGCCGCTGCTCAAATAGCGGCTCCAGGCGCCGCGGGCCCAGTTGCCGTGCGGATTGTCCGAAGCCTCAGCAATGAGCGCCAGGCCATAAAAATCGCTCCAGCCCTCCCCCATCCCGCGCGAGGAAAGAGCAGAGATCGTGACGGAAGGCCCGCCCACGAGACGGTTGCTCACGCCGTGACCGTACTCATGCAGCACCACCTCCGCCTCGAAGGAGCCATCGCGGTCCGGCTCGGGGCTCGTCCAGTTGAACATCTGCATGCGCCCGCGCCCGCCGTCCACAGGGGTGGAGAAGTTTGCATTGTTCGTGCCGCTGCCATCCTGCGCCTCGGAGTTGACAGGGTCGTTCCCAATGCCGCCGCGCCCGAAATTGTCCATTTGAAAATTCCCCGCCGCCTCGGTGAAACCCAGCTCATACATCCGGTCGTGCATGAAATTCGTCCAGTAAAAGAGCTGCGTGACGGATGCGTCCTTCAAAACCGCCGGTTCCTGTGTGAGATCATAAGGAAAGTCGAACACACGCCCCGTGCCCGTGGTGCGGGGCAGATCCGCCACGTTATCCGCATTCGTATCCGTGTAGGCATCCGCGTTGTTGCCGCTGGTGATGTTGTCCCCGTCATTGATCCAGCCGTTCGGAGACGCGGTCGTGTTCAGCGCCGGCGTCGTCACCAGCACTCGGCTCACCGGAGCCGCCTGCAAACTCGATGGGGTTTCATGGCCCGGAGACATTGGCGTGGGGCTTTCGGCCGTGAACACCCGGTAAGTCGCGTCGCTGATGTAGGCCGTCATCGCCTGGCGGAGCAGCACCGCGCCATTCTCCGCGTCCACCAGCACGCGGTACATCTCACCGCGGCTGCGGCTGGTAAGGGTCACGTCCCACGTCAGCCGCATCGTCTTCTCATTCAATGGCAGCCAGGTCAGCCGGGCATCCGCGTCAGTCAGCATGGCCGCGCGGAATTGCTGGCGGCGGTGGGCCTTCGGCTCCGCAGGTCCCATCGCTTTGACACCCGCGGCTGTGACTTTTTCCCCCACATTTTGACCGGCCAGCGCCACCCCATGCTCCACCGTCAGCACCGGCGCTGTCGGACCGTTCACCGCTGTCTCAGGCTCCGCCATGAACTGGCTGCCGATGTTGATGATCTCCAACCGGGGCGTGAGATTCGCCTGGAGCACGGCTTCAAAGATTTCGATGCCCTCGTGCTCCTGGTGCCACACCACTTTCCGGGACGGGCCCCGCTCCGTGGAGTAGTCCGTCACCAGCCGCGCTCTGTCCAAGCTTTCCGACCCATGCCCGAAAACCTCGCGGTTGCCGTCAATAAAATCGCGAACAATCCCATGCGCGTCACGCGGACCCTCAGGCGAGGCTGTCAGAAAGCGGGCATTGGAAGCGATCCACTTCGGGGACTGCGTGACAGGCTCCAAATCCACCTCCACTCCTGGAAACCGCGCTTTGAATGCAAGCACTTGCGCTTTCCTCGCATCCGAAGGCGCGACCGTGGCACGCGTGTCAACATTGGGGAGCGGCCCTCCAGCGACTTCAGTCTGAGGTGATGCTCTGAATGACACGGCTGTCGTTTTCTCACCAGGCAAAGAAGCTCTCTTATTCTCTTCGGAAGATTCACGCGGGGCCAACCTCCATAGAAAAGCAGCAAGCAAGACCAGGAGACCGAGCGGAACAGCGAGTGAAATCCCGTAATTTTTCATGTGATGTTTCCGAGACTTTATCAAAAACCCCAAAGCGCACGCAAGACATGCCTCACGAATTTTATGAGACGTCCTCACCCTCCACGGTTCATCCCCTCATTGCCTGCGCCCGACAACGGAGTCACCTCGTTCCCCGGAATATCCCTTCGGCGGCAGGCAGAAAAGTGATGAAGAGCAGGAATATTTGAATGGCCATCTCGCTGTCAGGCCGGCGGCTATGAGTCAATTAAAATGCTGACGACCTGCTTGTGCTGGTCGTGAGCGGGATTGAGCGCGCGTAGTTCGAGTTCCAGACGGTCATGGAAGGCACGCGCGGCCACCCAGCCGTTGGGGCGCGCGGAATTAAAGACATAGGCCACAGGCGGCAGGTTCACGAAGTGGATGCCGGTGGCTTTGTCCACGTTGTGCGACCAGGTGTGAGTGTGGCCGTAGATGAAGGCGCGGACTTTGGCGGAGTGTTTGTCGAGCACTTTGAGCATGGCGTCCGTGTCGGTGAGGCCGGTGTGTTTTTGTCCTTCAGCCACGGCGCCTTGGGGGTTGTGGTGCGCGAGGACGAAGGTTGGCTTGGCGGGCAGTTTGGAGAGGGTGCGGTCCAGCCAGCCGAGTTGAGCGTCACCCAGGATGCCCGGCGTGCTGTTGACCTGATCCAGAGAGTCCAGCAGCACCCAGTTCACCCGCGCGCTGCTGATGACGCTGACGTGCTTGCCAGGCACGGGCCTGGGGTCCTGCTCGTTGGTGAAGGCTTCGACAAAATGCCCGCGGTAGTCATGATTCCCCAGAGTGCAATGCACAGCGATGCCCGCCTCGCGCAGCGGACGCACGAGTCCGGCGAAGGTCTCGTAGTCGCCCTGCTGGCCGTCCAGGTAGGCGCAGTCACCATTGATCATGACCCCGAAGGGCTTCTCGCGGTTCTTGAGCACTTGATTGACGCAGCGTGTGAGATTTTCCGCCATGACCACACCGCGCGCCTCCCTGGCGGCATCCTCCGCGATGTGGGTATCGGCGAAAAGAATCCATGTTTCAGCTTCAGCGGCGGCTTTCTGCCCCCATGAGCGCGGTGCGAGCATGGCGGCGAGGCTGCCTTGGAGCCAGTGACGGCGGGTAAGGGCGGGAAGGGTGATTGGCATGGCTGGGAGGATAAACGGCGCATCACACTCCCGGCAATCCAGAACTTCACTTCAAGGTGGGCGTGGGACAACACAGGCGCGCCATTTGGCAAACCAGTCAATCTGCGCGCAAAGCCTCCCGCGCACAGGCGCCAGCCTTGACCGAGCGCGGGCCTGGCGCCAAGACTTGGGCCGTGTCTGACTTTTACACCTTCGAACAATTGCGGAACTGGCAGGAGACGGCTCCTTCCCTGGCTCCTCCGGCGCGCTTTGCCGTGATCGGCGATCCAGTCGGACACTCCAAGTCCCCGCAGATGCACAATCCGGCGCTCAAAGCCTGCGGCGTGGACGCGCAATACATCCGCGTGCAAGTGCCGGCGGGCAGGGTGCGCGAGGCTTTCGAATTGTTCGCGCGCCACGGCTTCGGCGGGGTGAACATCACCATCCCGCACAAGCAGGAGGCGATGGCCGCTGTGGACGAGGTGGACACTCTGGCAAGGCAGCTCGGAGCCGTGAACACGCTGGTGATCCGCGATGGCAGTTTCCACGGCCACAACACGGACGGCCCCGGCTTTTTACGCAGTGTGCGGGAGGCCTTCGGTGCGGATGTCAGAGACCTCAGCGTGCTCGTGCTCGGCGCGGCGGGCGGAGCGGGGCGCGCCGTGGTGATGCAGTGCCTGCTCAGCGGCTGCTGGAAACTGCTCATCGCAAACCGCTCGCAGGACCGCCTTTTGGAGTTGGAAAAGGAAATGAACGCCCTGAGGCAGGGCCGCGTGCCGCGTCGCAGGATCATCCGTAAAAATTGGGATCCAGCCAGTTTGGCGCTGGCCGTCCGGGAGGCCGACCTCATTGTCAACGCCACATCCCTCGGCATGAAGGACGGCGACCCCGCGCTGCTGCCGGGCATGTGCCTCTCCCCGTGGCATCTCGTGTACGACATGGTCTATCGCGCCGGAGGGGACACACCTTTGATCGCCGATGCCAAAGCCGCGGGCGCGCGGCACGCAGACGGCATGAGCCTGCTGCTGCACCAGGGCGCGATCGCCTTCGAGCACTGGTTCCCCGGTGTGACAGCGCCTCTGGAGGTGATGCGCGCCGGGCTGGCGGCTGCCTGAGCGCGATCTTCAGCGCAGCATTTCAAGAAGCGGCGGCGCGAGCAGCTCCGCCACGAGCTGATGACCGAGATCGTTGGGATGCACGCCATCGAGCAGCAGCCCGTCCACGGTGGTCCCATGCCTCGCGGCAAAGGCGGGATAAGCAGCGCGCACATCCACCAGCGGCGCTTTGAGTTCGGACGCCAGGGCGCGCAGAGCGTCATTGTAAACGGCAAGATGGAGCGCGTCGAAACCGTCATCCGCGTGAGGGTCATAAGGCGGCTTTCCATAAAGCTCCCTCATGCGCGAAGTCCAGCGCAGCGGATTGGTGGTCATGATGATGACCCTGGCGTCCTGTTCGCGCGCAAGGGAGATCATGCGACGGATGTTGCGGAGGAATTCAGCGAGCGGCACTCGCGGCGTGGTGGCCGGCGGCTTTTTCCACACGTCCACGGTGGCGTCATTGATGCCGAACTGGATGACGACCACGCGCGGCCTGTGCCGCAGCACATCCTGATTGAGACGGTCGAGCGCGTCGCGCGTGGTGTTGCCGCCGACGCCAGCGTTGAGCACGGGCAGGCTGAATCCGCCGCCGCGCAAAGTCTCCTCCACCCGCGCCGCATAGACCTTGGAGATGGTGGCGCGCGGCGCTGTGGTGGAGTCGCCAAACATGACGATGCCGCCCGTTTTGACATCCGGCTCCTGGCCGTGCGCGGCGGTGAAGGCGGCCGCCATTGAGAGGATGAGGATGGAGCGCATGGATGGAGTTTTGATCAGCGCAGCGGCAGCCCGTGCCTGCGCCAGAAGGCTTGAAGCTCCGCATGGGAGCCGTTGAACACATTGCGCTCCACCGGGCGGTCGAGATCGCCGAAATAAAGCGGGAAACGCCATGCCCCGTGATGATAAACCCTCGGCTGGGAACGACCGCGAGCCCAGTCCACACCTCCATACTGCCAGAGTGTCCAGTCATTCCACAGACGATACTGCTTCAATAGACCGGCGGGGCTTCCAGGCGCCGGGTAGCGCGGCCCGGCTCCACTGTCATGAGCGTAGAGGGCCAGCCAGTAGGGCATGCGGCGGAGTTTGGCCTTGGTGGCGGCATCCGCCGCGCTGAGCATATCCTTCAGATGCGTGCTGTTCTCCAGATAAGCCACGGGCACCACGCCCGTGCGCGCCTCGACGCGGTCCATGAAACGCAGGATGTCGCTGAGCCGTGACTGGGCGTCGAAGTCGCCGCAGAGCAGGAGCGCGGGCGCGTTCCACCCGCGCGAGCGCGCCAGCGACTGCGCGCGGTTGATGAACTGGTCCGCCTGCGCCACCGCGTCCACATGGGTCTGCAGGCGGTAATACACACCCGGCAGCATTCCAGACCGGTCTGCGGCGGCCAGAAACTGCGCGCATTTCGTGTCCAGGTTCCCGCCCTTCCCGGCGCGCGCGATCAATGCCACCGCGCCGTTGGCCCTCAGTGCGGAGACATCATGCTCGCTGTAGCCCCGCCCGGCGCGCTGTCTTTCCTTCGGGTCATAAGCAGAGACATTGATGATCTGCGGCAGACCGCGCGTGGCTGCTGGTGACGGGGAAATCACCCCATCGGGCGCTGGCGCGGCGCATTGGCTCAGGACGAAGGCGGAGGCTGGAAGGTAAAGTCGGAGGTTCATGCCGGCGAAGAACGAACGCGCCAGCCGCCCCCTCATTTCGCCGTAATGCGTTGGGCACTCATTCGAGGTCCGCGCTTGAGTTTTGATCTCCGCCGCCTAGCGGAGTCGTAAACCACCGAATCATGCCCTCCGAATCCGACATCCGCGCCGCGCTCTCCCAAGTCCGCTACCCTGGCTTCAGCCGTGACATCGTCTCCTTTGGCCTTGTGAAAAGCATCCAAGTCCAGGACGGCATGATCGTCGTCGGCATCTCGCTGGCGACACGCGACCCGAACGTGCCCCGGCTCATCCATGAGCAGGCCATGGACATTCTGCAAAAGCTGGCCGGAGAGGGCAATGTGCGTCTGGATTTTGACATCAAAGATCCCCCGAACGCTGCCGGCTCATCCTCCGACAGCCTTGGCAAAGCCAGCATCCCCGGAGTGAAGCGTGTGATCGCCGTGGCCTCCGGCAAGGGAGGCGTGGGCAAGAGCACCGTGGCGTCCAATCTGGCCGTGGCGCTGGCCAAAACCGGCGCGCGCACCGGCCTTTGCGACTGCGACCTCTACGGGCCGAGCATCGCGCACATGTTCGGCACCACGGAGCGTCCCTATCAGAACGAGGAGCAGCAGATCGTGCCGGTGGAAAAACACGGCCTCCAGCTCATGAGCATGGGCCTGCTGCTGGAAGACGACTCGCCCGTGATCGTGCGCGGCCCCGTCGCCACGCGCTACACGCAGCAGTTCCTCCGCCAATGCGCCTGGGATGACCTGGACTACCTGGTGCTCGATCTTCCACCCGGCACGGGGGACATCCAGCTCACCATCGTGCAGACAGTGGCGCTCGACGGCGCTGTCATCGTGACCACGCCGCAGGAGGTGGCGTTGATAGACGCGCGCAAGGCGGTGGCCATGTTCCAGAAGGTAAACGTGCCCATCCTGGGCATCATTGAGAACATGAGTTTCTTCGTCTGCCCGAGTGACGGGCAGGTTTACCACATCTTCGGCAAAGGCGGCGGCGAGCATGAGGCGAAACGCCTGGGTGTGCCGCTGCTGGGCCAGATCCCCATCGAGATGAGCGTGCGCGAATGCGGCGACGAGGGGCATCCCATCGCGCTGGAGGACGCGGAAAAGTCGCAGGCATCCCGCGCCTTTCAGGAGATCGCCGTGAATGTGCGCGCGGTCACACCCGCGTGAGGCTGCTCATTTTCCACCGACGCGGTAAAGCGCCGCATCGGTGCGCAGATACAGCGCGCCATCCACGGCCGCCGGACTCGCCATGATCGGCCCGTCGAGCGTGTTTTGCGACTCGATGCGGAACTCCCGTCCCAGCGGCACCACGGTCACCACGCCCTCGCGGCTGGCGAACCACAGCCTGCCGTCCGCGACAATGGGTGACGCGCTGTATTTTCCCCCGAGCCGCTCGCGATAAAAATCCACGCCCGTGGCCGCGTCCACACAGGTGAGGATGCCGCCGTCATCCACGAAATACAAAAGCCCTCCCGCCAGCACGGGCGAGGACATTTTCGGCGCGTTCTTCGTCACCCTCCATGCGATCTCCGGCGTCTCCAGACCCGCGTAACGCAGCGCGATGACCTGCGACTTGCCGTAGCTCGTGCTGAAATAAACGCGCTCAGCATCCGCCACCGGACGCACGGACATGGAAAAGCCGAGACCGTCGTAGGCCACCTTCCACAGTTCGCGGCCCGTCGCCGGCTCATAGCCGTAAATCCAGTTCGCCGCCGGACTGACCACCACGGGTTTGCCGTTCATTTCAACAATGAGCGGCGTGCCGTAGGCCTTGCGCTGCTGAGGGCGCGGATCCATCTCGCCGCTGCGCGGGGTCTTCCATGCCACCCTGCCAGTGTCCTTGTCGAGCGCGGCGACGAACTGCGTGTCACTGCCGTCGAAGTGGATGATGAGCAGATTCTCCCACAACACGGGGGACGAGCCGGGACCGTTTTCGTGCATCACTCGCAGTTCCTGATTCGTCCATAGCACCCTCCCCGTGGCCGTGTCGAGACAAGCGGTGCCGAAGCTGCCAAAGTGGGCGTGAAGCCTGCCGTCTTCGAGGATGGGGCTGGGCGAGGCGTAGCTGTTGAGCTGGTGCGCCCACTGAGGCTCCCTCACATTCAACAGCTCTATGTCATGCAGCAGCCTGCCGCTGCCGAGATCCACACACAAGGCGCGCAGACTCACGGAGGCGAGCACGGTCACGGGCTGGTCGCCGGTGTTCGCCTTCAGGCGGCGCTCCGCCTCGGCGGGATCGGCGGCTTTTTCGACAGCGGAGGTGAGCCAGACATGCGGGCCGGAGATGACCGGAGTGGAGTGCCCGCGACCAGGCAAGGCAGCGCGCCAGGTGATGCCGCTCGTCTCGCTGAAAGTCACGGGCAGTCCCTTGGCATCGGCGATCCCCTGCCCGCCCGGCCCGCGCCACTCGGGCCAGTCGGCGGCTTTCGAAGAGGTTGCGGCTAAGACGGTGGCGAATAGAAAAAGGGCGCGTGTCATCGGGCGGAATCAAACGCGCCCGATCCGCGCGAACTCTCCGGCATTATGCCCTGCCCCGGAGAATACCGCTGGATGGCACAGAGGGCTCCCGAAAACCCAAAATATCGGGCGCAGACATCCTGCCTGCGCGAACAATCTGGACTCCTTTTCCCCATGCAGAATAACCGGGTTTTCAGGAGTCCGTTTCATGCAGGTCTCAAAACCGCGCTCAGTCCGGCTTGATGCGCCAGCGCGCCTGGCGCAGCGCGGCGTGCGGACTTTCCTTGAGCTTCTCATACCACACGGTCAGCAGCGAGCCGTCCGCCAGTTCCACCGTGCTCGGATAGCCCAGGTCGCCGCCTGCGCCGTCGCCTGAAATGATCATCGCCTCGCTCCAAGTTCTTCCGTGGTCGGCGCTGATGCGGGCTTGATTGCCAAAAGGCGGGCGCCGGTGCCCGTAGGACATGAGCAGGCGCCCGTTGCGCAGGCGCAGCAGATGCGAGGGCAGGCCCCACACGCCGATGCTGTGCGGCACACTCCAGGTACTGCCTCCGTCGGCCGACTCCGTCTGCAAAGTCTCGCCTTTGTTTTCGGCGTTATGGTTGCGGATTTGCACGATGATCGAGCCATCAGCGGCCTCCACGCCGTGCAGTTCGTGGTAACTGCCTGCCGCGTCATCGCCGGGCCGGGTGGGGATTTCCGCCAGCCATTGCCACGTCAACCCGTCTCCCTGGATTCGCAGACACCGATCTTGCGCAGCAGATGCGAGGGCAGGCCCCACACGCCGATGCTGTGCGGCACACTCCAGGTACTGCCTCCGTCGGCCGACTCCGTCTGCAAAGTCTCGCCTTTGTTTTCGGCGTTATGGTTGCGGATTTGCACGATGATCGAGCCATCAGCGGCCTCCACGCCGTGCAGTTCGTGGTAACTGCCTGCCGCGTCATCGCCGGGCCGGGTGGGGATTTCCGCCAGCCATTGCCACGTCAACCCGTCTCCCTGGATTCGCAGACACCGATCTTGCGCTCGCCGGTCCAAAGCTGCTTGCCGGGGTAAAGCAACCGCCCGTCTTTGAGCTGGATGGGGCCGTGCGGGCTGTTGACCACAGTCGGAATGCGGCCGGACCATGACTTTCCACCGTCTGTCGAACGAATCAGCCACTCGCCCAGTTCGGCTTTGCGTCCGGCTTAGATCGGAAGAGCACACGTCTGAACTCCAGTCACCTTGTAATCTC
>ERZ761603.3446-NODE-3446-length-10152-cov-17.441418_pt1 | contig 10152 bp, 2 predicted proteins | sample MGYA00511879_ERZ761603 | MGnify/ENA primary metagenome ERZ761603 (study PRJEB28899, sample SAMN02850040) | bioreactor sludge metagenome | biome: EBPR Sludge; feature: EBPR Bioreactor; material: flocular biomat | place: Australia: Thorneside Wastwater Treatment...
GGCATCGAGCGGTGCATCGCCGCCCTGCGCGAGGCCGACTGGCGCGCCGACGAAAAGGCCCGACTCGCCCTGGGTGATCTGGGGTGGCTGGTGGGCAAGCCACCGGCCGCGCCGCTGAGTGAACGGCCGAGCGCGCCGACGGACGAGGAGCCTTGATCGCGGAAGGCGACTCGCCTCGGTCACGCGTTCAGTCCGGGTGCGCTGCCGGAACCGAATCGCCGAACGCCTCGGGATGAAGCAGGGTGCCGCGCTCCGACGCGGGCTTCGCTTCCTCGACGGGGATGCGGTTCTTCTCGGCCCAGGCGTCCTTGCGGATGCCGGTGACCTGCCAGGAGACTTCGCTGCGGGGCAGCGTGGTGCGGATGGTGAAGGCGTTGGCCTCGACGGTCTTGACGACACGCGCCCAGTTGAACTCGCCCGCATCGTCGCGGTCGATGATGGTGAGTTGGTACCGGAAGTCCTTGTTGAGGGCCTCGAACCAGCCGGGGAGGGTGATGACGGCGTAGCCCGCATCGTCGGTGGTGGCGTTGCCGTTGTAGATGTTCATCATGTCGGGGGACTCGACGAAGGAGTGGTAGAGGTACTTGTTGGCGGGGTCGAGGGGGTGGTCGATTTTGAAGGAGCCGCCGCCCTTGCTGAGCGTGCCGATGATGGTGGCGCCGCCCGCGACGCGCAGGCCGTTGGCGGGCACCGCTTGGGGGCTTGACGATCCGATCGACACTTCTCCGATGAGCACCGATCCGCCCGCGACGCGCAGACCGTTGGGGGGCGGCGCGGTGGTGTTGTTCACGCCCAGCACCGTGCCGCCGTTGGTGTCCACGACGAGTTTTGTGGCGTTGTTCACGCGCACCCGCAGCGGTGGCAGCGTGGCGTTATTGGTCGTGTCGCGCTCGACCAGGAGCGACGCGAACGAGTTGGCATCATCGCCGAGGATGTAGACGGAGCCGGAGAAGGAGGTCGTCACCGCGTCCCGCCGCGCGATGTTCGACGCCAGCCGCGCGTCCGGCACCGTGCCCGTCGCCAGGTTCGAGGCGCTCAGGCCCGTCAGCCCCGCACCGCCGCCCGAGAAGGTGCCGCCGACGAACGCGCTTCCTATGAACTGGTTGGAGGGATTGGCGAAGACGTTGAATCCCCCGAACGTCTGGGCGGCGGACAGCAGCGCCACGTTGGTGGACAGTCTGGAATCGCTCAGCATCCCCGTCGTGATGCCCGACGCGTTCAGCCCCGTCAGGCCCGCCCCGCTCCCGGTGAAGGCGTTGGACGCGTTCGTGAAGGCCTTGGCGCCGGTGAACGTTTGCGCGCCGGAGAGCAGCGCCACACTGGAGGAAAGCCTGGAATCGCTCAGCGTCCCCGTCGTGATGCCCGACGCGTTCAGCCCCGTCAGGCCCGCGCCGCTCCCGGTGAAGGCGTTGGACGCGTTCGTGAATGCTTTGGCGCCGGTGAACGTCTGCGCGCCGGAGAGCAGCGCCACACTGGAGGAAAGCCTGGAATCGCTCAGCGTCCCCGTCGTGATGCCCGACGCGTTCAGCCCCGTCAGGCCCGCGCCGCTCCCGGTGAAGGCGTTGGACGCGTTCGTGAATGCTTTGGCGCCGGTGATCGTCTGCTCGGCGGAGAGCAGCGATACGTTGGAGGAAAGCCTGGAATCATGCAGCGTGCCCGTCGCGATGTGCGACGCGTCAAGATGGGTGATCTGCGAACCGTCGCCCTCGAACGCCGCGGAACGCACAGTGCCGGCGGCCGTCAGGTCGGTAACATCCACACCTTGCGCGCTGGTGGCCAGCACGCGCACGCTCGTGCGGGCGCGCACACGCGTTGAGAAGGCGAAATCCTCGCCAGGCACCGACGACTCCCCCCCCTCGTAGGGCTCGCCCATCAGCCATTCGAATCCGGGCGTAGTCGCGCCGGGTCCGAACCGCTTCAACACGATCGTGTACGTCTGACCGCCGCGGATCGGGACCGACGGTTGAAACACAAATCTGGCCGGGATGCCCGAGTTGATGGGCTGGAGCGGGCCCGATGTGCCAAGCGCCCCACTCCCAATGCCGGCACCGACGTGGATTTCCGCTGTAAGGGTTAATGGTACATTCAAGTAGGGCCTCAGCGGCAGAACGATCTCCACCAGATCGGCATCGGCTTCGGGGGTGAACGACTGCCAGACAGTCGTGGGCTGTGGACTGACGAAGTCACTCCGGGATGAAGTTGCCTCACCATCCGACACCAAGTCAGAAACGCTGGGCGCATCCACCGCGAGGGATTGGGCCGCCATCGAACGTACGCCCACGCCCTCGCCGGTCACGCGCAGCGCTGAGGTTCGGTCTGTTCGCGGCTCCGTAACGTATAAAGTGAAGGCCAGGTCCGTGTCTTGGGGTTGCGACATGGAGTACTCGCGCCCGCCTTCGTAGGCATTTCCACGCGCCCAGGCGACACCTATGAAAGTGGAGGACAGCTCGAAAGTCACGATGCGTCCAGCGGTCAAGGGCAACGGCGGCGAAAGCACAAATCTGGCCACGTTGATTCCCACCCGCAGCGGGGCGCTCGGCGAGAGCGAAAGTGTGGCCAACGTCGGGCCCGTGCCGTCCCCGTTTCGCACAATCCCGCCGGCCCACGCGCCGAAAGTGCTATTCGAGAGGACCGCCTCGAAGTGCGTGACCAGGCCCGCGCGGTCCAGCGTCACGCTCTGTCTCGGACTGAACGTGAGTATGGGACCGCTCGAAAGAACATCGCGGTTGGAGACCGCCCCCACAATCTCTCCGCCTTGAGCCGTGGCGACCTCAAAGGCCCCGACTGGCGCGTTCGTCCCGATGCCGACCGGACCGTCGAACACATGGGTGCCACTCCCGAACGCGTTGGAGGTGTCCAGACGCGGGATGTTGGTTGGAAGAACCCCTTGCGGGAGGGTGCCGAACAGATTCTCGGCCGCAAGGTAATAGTCGGGGGTCCGACCGGCAAGCCGCTGCGCATCGTCCGCCGTCAGCGCCGAGCCGGCCAAAGTCGCGAAGAGCCCGTGGGGTGTCGCCGTCAGTTCATTCCGCGGCCCGAGCACGACGAAGTCGGCCTCGTCTCCACACGTGCGCCCGGAGTCTGCTCTCACCGAGACTTCGAGCCAGCGCCGGCGCCCGTCGAACACCGCGCCGAAGTCCAGCAGCACGGCGAATCGCCCGCCGGCCACTCCGACGTCGTTCGCGCACAAGGCGGGGCCGACCTGGTCCGTGCCATCCTCGCTCGCAAAGAGCCGAAACCGGAAGTCATGAATCCCGTCCGCTGGGACACCCGCGACGCCAAGTTCACCCTGATACTGAAAAGCGCTCGTGAGTGGTGACTGTGCCTGTGCTCGTAGGCAAGGCGAGAGCAGGCATAGGGCAACCAGGAACCGATACAACCTCGACATCGCTATGCTCCTTGAAAACAACCCGCCAGCCCGCCACGCCGCCGTGAGGTCATTCCGCCACCGCGGGCACCGTCACGCCGAAGGCCGAAGGGTGAAGGTACGTTCCCCTCTCCTCCGGCCCCTTCTCCACCTCGACAGGAATTCTGTTCCGCTCAGCCCAGGCGTCCTTGCGAATGCCCGTCACCTGCCACGACACCTCGATGCCCGGCACGCTCGTCTTGAGGATAAAGGAATTGCCCTCGATTTTTCGGTACACCCTCGCCATCACAAAGTCGTTCTCTCCCGAGTCGACAATGGTCAGTTGATAACGGAAGTCCCGGTTCAATGCCTCGAACCAGTCCGGGAGCGTGACCGTCGCGAACCCGGCACCGTCGGTCGTCACGTTGCCGTCGTAGATGTTCTTCATATCCGGGCTTTCGACGAACGAGTGGTACAGATACTTGTTCCTCGGGTCGAGAGGGTGGTCGATCTTGAAGGAGCCGCCGCCTTTGCTGAGCGAGCCGATGATGGTTGCGCCGCCCGCCACGCGCAGTCCGTTGGCGGGCACGGCTTGGGGGCTTGACGAACCGATCGACACTTCTCCGATGAGGACCGATCCGCCCGCGACGCGCAGGCCGTTGGGGGGCGGCGCGGTGGTGTTGTTCACGCCCAGCACCGTGCCGCCGTTGGTGTCGACGACGAGTTTCGTGGCGTTGTTCACGCGTACCCGCAGCGGCGGCAGCGTGGCGTTATTGGCCGTGTCTCGCTCCACGAGCAGCGACGCGAAGGAGTTGTCGTCGTCGCCGTGGACATACATCGAGCCGGAGAAAGAGTTGGTCGCCGCATCGCGCCGCGGCAGATTTGAGGAGATGCGGCCATCGGGCACCGTTCCCGACGTGAGGTTTGAGGCGTTAAGGTTGACAAGCCCCGCGCCGCTGCCGCTGAAACTTCCGCCGACAAAGGAGTTGCCCATGAACGAGTTGAGCGCGTTCGAGAAGATGTTGATTCCGGAGAACGTCTGGTTGTCGGAACGGCGCGCCACATTCGCCGAAAGCCTGGCATCGGAGAGCGCTCCGATCGTGATCTTCGCCGCATCTAGGTCGGGGATCCGCGTCGGCGCGAGCACGCCGCTGGTGATGTCCGCCGCGGCGTGTGTGTGCGAGGCCGACGCGAAGTCGCCCGACGACAGTCCGTCAAGACGGTCCGCGTTCAGATTGGGCACAAGCACCGGACTGGACACCGTGAACGGTGCAGCGCCGTTGAGCAGGTTGTAGAAGTGGGGCGGGTTGCTGAACACCTTTCTCCCGTTGATTGTCTCTTCACGGTCACGGAACATCACGTTCGCCGGCAAGCGCTCGTTGCTGATCGTCCCGGTCGTCACCTGGCTCGCGTTCAGGTTCGTGAGTCGGCCCCCGTCGCCAGCGAAACCGGAGCGCGACCGGACCACGCGGTCAAAGGTCTTGACTCCCGGATCCCACACCTGTATCGCGAAGTTGGAGGCGTTCTCCACGCCCACGTACAGACCGGAACCTGACGCGGCGAATGAATACGCGTACGAGTTGACGGGGCTTTCGACGAAGTCAGTTCCCGAAGGCAGCGCGGGGTTGGCGATGGAGCGCATGAGCAGGTGGTAACGCGACGAGACCCGGCTGTCGAGCATGACCAGCGTCTCGTTCACCACCTTGATGCTCTCGATGTACAGGCCGGCGTATTGGGCGTTCACCACCGTCGTCGCGGCGGGATCAGCGAGGTCGATCGTGAACAGTTGGTAGGAATACAGGTGCGGAGAGGTCTCCGCCGTCACGTAGGCGTATCCGCCGCGAACGACCGCGGCGGTCGCCCAAAGGCACGGAAGGCTCAGCGAACCTGTCAATGTGGGCGCTGATGATTCGGTGATTCGAAACACCTGCACAGGAACCGACCCCGACGAGGGCTGCGTGTCCGAACCGAGGAGCAAGGCCAATGTGCCGTCGAGGGCGACTCCCGTGAGGCGATCGAACGTGCTGACCGATCCGACCAGAACGGGCGCGGCGGGGTCGGCGAGCGAGACTACGTTCAGCCGGTACACGGGGCCCGATTGCGTGAGCACCGCGGCGACCGAGCCGGATACCGCAAGGCCCAATGGTGTGCCGGTCAGTGGAAGAGTCGCGGTCAGTGACGGCGCCGTCGGGCTGGAGACGCTCCATACTTCGAGGGCGTCGGTGCGAACTCCGACCAAGAGAGTCCCGGAAGCCGCGAGTTTGGAGATTCCCGCGGTGGGCGCGGGTGTGCCGAGGCGAGCGAGGGGTTGACCGGGAGAAAAACCATACACCGCCAGCGCGGAGGCGTTCTCGACCACGTACAGATACTCTCCGACAGTCGCCATGGCGTTCGGTCTCGGGCAAGAGGTCTGCGAGCCATAGGTCCATCCCGGCACATCGCCGGCCACGCCGGCGATCAGGGCGGGATCGAGCCTGGCCGAGTCGAGAAAGCCGGAAGAGATTGCAGACGCGTCAATGTTGACCAGACCTGCCCCGTCTCCCGCGAAGGTGCCGGTTTGCACGCCGGCGAACGACTGGCTCCGGCTCAGGAGCGCGACATTGGGGGAGAGCCGCGCATCGCTCAGGGTGCCGGTGGTCAGCCGCGCCGCGTTCAGGTTCGACAAGCCCGCGCCGTTGCCGGAGATGGTGTTCCCCACGTTGGTGAGGTTGAGTGTGCCGGTGTACGTGCCGCTCAGGCGACCGCTGGGCAGCGTGCCGCTGGTGAGATTGGTCGCGCTGGTGTAAAAGGCCGGGGACTGCCCGCTCAAGGTCTGCGCGTTGGCGGCGGTACCCGCCTGGAGAGCGTAGAGGGCGTGCGGTGTGGCCGTGAGTTCGTGTCGCGGCGAGAGGGTGGTGAACCCCGCGGCATCGGCGCAGTCCGCGCCGGTGTCGGCGCGAACGCCGATCTCGATCCATCGGCGCTGGCCGTTGAACACAGCGCCAAAGTCAAGGTCTCGGGAGAACCGGCCCCCCGCGACGGCGACGTTGTCGGCGCAGAAAGTGGCGCCCAGTTGATCGCCACCTGAATCACTGCCGAAGACGCGAAAGCGGAAGTCAAAGATGCCTTCGGCGGGCAGGCCGGAGACGGCGAGTTCGCCCTGGTATCCGAAGACGGTCTGGAGCGGGCCTTGCGCAAAGGCGGGGACGGCGGCACCAACGAAGAGACAGAGCCGAGCAAGGAGTTTCATAGGCACTCTTTCCTGGTTCAAGGGCGGTGGTTGACGGGTTCGGCGGAGACGGGGGCGGGCGCGCCGAAGGCCTCGGGGTGGAGGTACCCACCCTTCTCGGCCGCGGTCTTCTCGACCTCGACGGGGATGCGGTTCTTCACGGCCCAGGCATCTTTCCGAACTCCGGTGACTTGCCACGAGACCTCGATGTTCGGTGTGCTGGTCTTGATGATGAACAAGTTGTGCTCGATCTTCCGGTAGACGCGGGCCACGACAAAGTCATCATCGCCCGAGTCGATGACCGTCAGTTGGTAGCGAAACTCGCGGTTGAGGGCCTCGAACCAATCGGGTAGCGTCACTATCGCGTACCCACGCTCGTCGGTGGTCGCGTTGCCGTTGTAGATGTTCATCATGTCCGGGCTTTCGACGAAGGAGTGGTAGAGGTACTTGTTCGTCGGGTCGAGGGGGTGGTCGATCTTGAAGGAGCCGCCGCCCTTGCTGAGCGTGCCGATGACCGTCGCGTCGCCCGCCACGCGAAGTCCGTTGGCGGGAGGGATGGCGTTAGCGCCGATGGCCACGCCGCCGTTGCCGTCCACAACCAGGCGCGTGGTGCCGCTGATCTGGACACGCAGGCCGGTCCCTCCCGTCGGATTGTTCACGTTGAGCTGCGCGTTGGGCGAGGCCGTGCCGATCCCCACCAGACCGACCGAGTCGATCGTGAGACGCACGGTGTTGCCGCCGGTGCGCAGGTTCATGCCGCCGGCGTTGGTGTAGAGGATGCCGCCGTGGTTCGCGTTGTTCGGTGAGCCGAAGAGAAAGCCCCGTTCGTTGGCATCGGGCGAAAGAACGGAGATGTAGTTATTGGTGCCTCGCTCGAAGACGGCGGAGGAGTTGGAGTTGGCGGTCACGGCCCCGGCGTTGCCGTCCTCGATGTGGAGCTTGGCCTCGGGGTTGTAGGTGGAGAGTCCCATCCGGCCCGAGGAGACCAGCGTGAGCAAGCCGGGGAAGCCGTCGGTGCCGATGACCATTTTCCCTGTGCCGGCTCCGTGAGCGCTGCCGGTGCTGTTGAAGATCCAGTTTCTTCCTCCCGATGAGGTGTTTGTCAGAATGAGCGCCGCGCCATCAACACTTGTGCTCACGCCGATCAGCGTCTGCGCCTCGGTGGCCCGAGCGATCAGGCCTTGGGCGCCCACCACAAACTCGGCTCCGCCGAAGGCGTTGACTTTGAACTGCCCCGTGCGGTCGGTGCCCCCGCCGCCGCTTGTCCAGTGAAAGGCAAAGTCGTGTGTTGCTTCGCCGCCGTAGCCGCCCGCGAACGAGTACGCCCCGGCCGCCTGATTGAACTGCCCACCTGCGATGAAGGCACCCTCGCCCGATGCGAGGTTCAGCGTGCCGCCCGCGACCGTGGAGTAGAGCCCGTTCGCGTGGTTCTCGGCCCCGCCCGCGATGGTGGATGCCCAGCCGGTGGCGACGCTCTCGCTGCCGCCGCCGATCGTGGCCGCGATCCCCTCGGCGATGTTGCTGTAACCACCGCCGATGGTGGCGTAGGTCGCGTTGGCGGGGTTGGTATCCAGGTTGCCCGCGCGGTTGCCTACGCCGCCGCCGATGGTGCCGCCGGTGTCGCGCACCTCATTCTTCAGCGGGTGCGTCGGCTGCGCGGGGTCGAACGCGCCACCGCCCGCGATGGTGACGAAGTCGGCCTCGGAGTACGCCGAGTTCACGTGTGAACCCGCCACAACCGTCGCACCCTGCTGCAGACCGTTGTCATCGGGACGAATCTGCACCGCACGCCGGTTGTTCACGCGGAGGATGAGATCTTGATTGTCGATCGTGCCCAGGAAGTTGGTGGTCGGGCTTGTGCCGCTGTTCCCGGTGAGCGACCACCCACCCGCGGGAGACCCCGGGGCCCAGGCGCTCCCGTTCCACGTTAGTGCCTGCCCGGTCGCCGGCGCGGCCGAGGTCACGGATCGACCCTGGAGCCGCGACACAACAGGGTTCGGGAACGAGCCGGAGAGGTCGCCCCCCGCCGCGCCGCTGGGCGGGAATGAAGCAGGCGCGCCGGTGATGGTGCCCCACGCGACGGTGTCGATCATCGCGTCGGTGATGCCGTTGGCGGGGACGGAGAACGTTGATCCGGTGAGCGATAGGCCCGGGCCAGCTCCGTACGTGGTGTTCAAGTCCGTCGAAGGTTGCCATTGCAGCAACGCCGAGCTCCATTTGAGCACCTGGCCGTTCGCGGGCGTGGTCGCGGCAACCGTGCGGCCCGCGATGGCGCGAACCTGTGGCGAGGGGTATAAGCCGGAGAGGTCGCCCCCCGCCGTTCCTCCGGGTGGGAACGAGGCGGGCGCGCCCGTGATTTTGCTCCAAGACACATCAGAGACTTTGGCATCGGTTACCGCCCCGTTGGCGAGTTCGATGTTGCCCACGATGCCCTGGGCCAGCGTGGGGTTGGGATAAAAGCCCATCAGGCTTCCGCCCGCGGGGCCCTGGGGCGTGAACGCCGTGGGCGCGCCGGTGATCTTCGACCAGCCGATGCTCAATACTTTGTCGTCCGTCACGGCGTTCGCGGCCAGTGCGCCGTTGACCACCGCGCCCGGCGCGATCGCGGGATTGGGGTACGTGCCGGTGAGCGAGCCGCCCGCCGTGCCCGAAGGCGGGAGGCTGGTCGGCGCTCCCGTGATCTTCGCGTACGAAACGTCCGCGATCTTGGCATCGGTGACGGCGCCATTGGCGATGTCGGCCGTTCCTACCGCGCCCGGCGCGAGGGTTGGATTGGGGTACGTGCCCGAGAGGTCGCCGCCCGCCGCGCCCGAAGGCGGCAACGAGGTTGGCGCGCCGGTGATCTTGCCCCAGGCGACATCGTTCACCAGCGCGTTGGTGATGCCCAGGTTGGGCACGCTGACGACGGTGCCTGTGATGTTGATGCCCTGGCCCGCGGTGTAGGCTGTGCCGGTGTCCGGGCCGGGCTGCCACTGCGAAGCGCTGTTGTTCCACTTCAGGACCTGTCCGTCGGTCGGCGCGGCGGCGCTGACGGAGCGCCCCTTGATGCGGTCGACCATGACCGCGCTGAGCGTGCCGCTCGCATCGCCCGCGAGGGTTTGCGATTCATTCCAGTACCGGGCATCGCCGAAGACGGAATCGAAGGCGAAGGTTGTGCCCGCGAGGGAGAGGCCCGATCCGGCGGTATAGGTCGTGTTGTCATCGGGCGCGGCGGACCAGGTGCTTCCGTTCCACTTCAGAACGTTGCCGCCGTTGGGGCTGCCGCTGCCCATCGGCCTGCCGCGGAGCGAGGTGACGGTGGGGTTGGGGTACGTGCCCGAGAGGTCGCCGCCCGCCGCGCCCGAAGGCGGGAACGATGTGGGCGCGCCGGTGACTTTGGCGTACGAGACGCTCGCGATCTTGGGATCGGTGACAGCGGCATCGGCGATGTCGGTGGTGCCGACGGCGTTGGGCGCGAGGGTGGGGTTGGGGTACGTGCCGGTGAGGTCGCCGCCCGCGCTGCCGCTGGGCGGGAGCGTTGTGGGCGCGCCGGTGACTTTGGCATACGAGACGCTCGCGATCTTGGGATCGGTGACAGCGGCATCGGCGATGTCGGTGG
>ERZ761603.3447-NODE-3447-length-10150-cov-65.961664_pt1 | contig 10150 bp, 8 predicted proteins | sample MGYA00511879_ERZ761603 | MGnify/ENA primary metagenome ERZ761603 (study PRJEB28899, sample SAMN02850040) | bioreactor sludge metagenome | biome: EBPR Sludge; feature: EBPR Bioreactor; material: flocular biomat | place: Australia: Thorneside Wastwater Treatment...
GGTGCTGGTGGTCGAGGACGACAAGGGTATTCAGGAACTGCTGCGGTTCACGCTGGGTCGCGGTGGCTACCAGCCGCTGTGTGCCGACAGTGCCGAACACGCCGAGACCTTGCTCCGCGACACGCTGCCCGATATTGTCCTGATCGACTGGATGCTGCCCGGCCGGTCCGGTCTGGCGCTGACCGGCAGGCTGCGCAACGAGGCGCGAACGCGCGGCCTGCCGATCATCCTGCTGACCGCGCGTGGCGAGGAAGCGGACCGCGTTGCCGGGCTGGAAGGCGGTGCCGACGATTACATCGTCAAGCCCTTCAGCCCCAAGGAACTCCTTGCACGCGTGCAGGCCGTGCTCCGGCGCTGCGCCCCGGAGTATGTCAAGGGCACGCTCAGCGCCGGTCCGGTCGAACTCGACACGGTCAGTCATGAAGCGCACATCGAGGGGCGCCGGATTACCCTGACGCCGACCGAGTTTCGCCTGCTGCGCTTTCTGATGGCCAACCCCGGCCGCGTCTATACGCGCCAACAGCTGCTCGACAATGTCTGGGGCGACCACGTCTACATCGAGGATCGTACGGTCGACATCCATATCCGGCGCCTGCGCGTCGCCCTCGGACCGAGCGCCGAGCAGCTTGTCGAGACGGTTCGTGGTGCGGGTTACAAGCTGAGCGGCCGGCCCGCGTCCACCGGGTCCAAGCTGACGGCCTCATGACCCGTGGCGGGCGATGGGTCGCGAAGTTCCTGCTGACCAGCGTTCTGCCGATTCTGTGCCTGGCTGCGCTGGCCTGGCTGAGTCATGGCCCGGCCTGGGCCTGGGCGCTGGCCACGCTCGGCTTCTGCCTCGTCGCAATGGTGCGCAGCAGACAGTTGTCGATGCTGGACGCGTGGCTCGACGCCCCCGACGGCAGCGAGCCTCCCGCCGGCGTCGCTGGCGGGAAGGTCTTCCGCAAGCTCACCCGCAAGCTGCGGCAGGATTTGCGTGGCCGCGAGGTGGTCGAGGCCCGGCTGCGATCGTTCAGAGAGGCCATGGACGCCGTTCCGGACGGACTGGTGATTCTCGATTCGAGCCACCAGATCCACTGGAGCAATCGCGCCGCTGGCGCGCACCTGGGAATCCGTTTGCCGCGCGACACCGGGGCAATCATCGAGCATTTGGTGCGGACCCCTGGTTTTGCCGAATACCTGAGTAGTCCGGACGCGGATACGCCCTTCGTTCTGCAGTCGCCGGCTGCCCGGACCCGCGTCTATACCGTCCGGGTGGTCCCGCTCGGCGAGCGCAACAAGCTGGTGGTCAGCCTCGACGTCACCGACGCTCGACGCGTCGAATCGATGCGCAGCACCTTTGTCGCCAATGTTTCGCACGAGCTGCGTACGCCATTGACCGTGGTCAGTGGGTTTCTCGAGCATTTTGCCGAGGATGGCGTGCTCGACACCGAGCAGCGCCAGCAGTTCGCACGCCTGATGAGCGATCAGACGGCGCGCATGTTGACCCTGGTCGACGACCTGCTGACGCTGTCGCGGCTCGAAGCAGAAGACGCCCCAGCCAGCGAGGAAGACGTCGACATGGCCGATCTCCTGGCGCAGCTGCTGGCCGAGGGGCAAAGCCTCAGCGAAGGCCGGCATCGTCTCGCGGTCAGCTGCGAGGGGCCGGGCGTTCGCGGTAACCGGAAGGAACTGCACAGTGCCTTTGGCAACCTGGTATCGAACGCCATTCGCTACACGCCAGCTGGTGGCAGCATCGGCATCGAATGGCGGGTCCGCGACGACGTCGCCACCTTTTCGGTGCGCGACTCGGGTGTCGGTATTGCTGCCGAACACCTGCCACGGGTGACCGAGCGTTTCTACCGTGTCGACCGCGGTCGCTCGCGTGAGACCGGTGGCACCGGCCTCGGTCTGGCGATCGTCAAGCACATCCTTCTGCGTCACCAGGCAAGCCTGGCAATCGAGTCCGAAGTGGGCGAGGGCAGCACTTTCCGCGTCGTGTTTCCAGCCTGGCGCCTGCAACCGGCGGTGTCCGGAGCGGCCTGAAGGGACGGCCTGAGGCGCGGCACCCGCGGCTCCCGCTGGCCGCAGGAATCGTCGGGGGCTTGCATTTGCCGCTGCAGATCGCATAATCAGCGCGGTCCGGGGGGTTCCACTTGCGCGACGGCAAAGACACGGGCGTCTCGTCGCCTTTCTTGGAGGGAGTCAAACGTGAAAATGATCACCAGACCGGCCATGGCGACGCTTTCCATCGTCTTCGCCAGTACCGCCTATGGCTTTGGCGGTGCGTGTATTCCGCTGACCGGGGTTGTCCAGTCCACTCCCGATGGCGCTTGTACGATCAGGGGTGCGCAGAGCGCCTGGAGCGGCAGCGAGTTGCCCGACCCATTGCTCGCCGATGTCTTGCCCCCTTCGGTGCCCGCCGCGTCGCTCTGCTTCACGGTCAAGGGATTTGGCACCGCGCAGTTCTCGGGGTCGGCGGGATTGACGACGGTGCTGGCCGGCAACCGAACCCCGCAAGGCGAGTTCGTTCCGCGCGGTCCCACGCCGCTCACTTTCGAGTCCGGAGTGCGTGCGGGCCTTACGAGTTTCACCGCTCAGACGGTGTTGACCGGCAAGGTCTTTGCGGGTCCCAAGCAGCTTTCCGGCAAGCTGTACACCAAGGACACCGGCACGATCACGGCCGATGGCAAGGTGGCGGAGATCCTCAAGATCGTCGGCGGCACCAAGGGATTCGCGGGCGCCACTGGAACAATTGCCATAGCCGGCCAGGAACTGGGTGGTTTCGCGGTCTATACGGGTGAGATCTGCCCCGGTCAGTGAGCCGGCGTTCGGGCAATCGCCAGCGGGGGAACGCTCTCCTTGATGGTGCGGGCGTACTTTCGGCGGTCGCGCCGGGTCACTCGTCCGCGCTGTCAATATCGGCCCGACCGTCGTCGTCGTAAGGCTGCTCCGGAAGATCTGGTCCGCCCGGCGGCCAGGCTTCCGGAGCTTCCCGTTCGACTTCAGGCGCCTGCGAAGCGGCATGGGCGGTACTTGCGGCAATCTGTCCAGAGATGTGATAGACCGCTGCCATCACCCCGGTAGTGGTATTTTCCATCAGGCCGTGCCACATTTCGTCGAGCGCAGCGTTCAGGCTTTCCCGGATCTGTGCCTCCAGTTCTGGCCGTTGGTTCTCGTGCGTGATCGCACTGATGCCGGTCGCCCCCAGAGAAATCACCATCCCGGCGACGCCGCCAGCCGCCGCGGCGGCGGCGCTGGCACTGCCGCCGATGGCGAGCCTGGCCACCAGTCGTTCGGCCATCTGCTCGGCCAGCGGCGACATCCTGGCGTCCGATGGCCCGGCTCCGACGTCACCGCCAGCCTTGCGGACGTGCGCCAGAAGCGTCGCATAGGCGGGCAGATCACCGATCGGTTGAGCGTGCACCAGTTGGAAGAGCGAGGCGCCGTGCGCGGCTGGAGGCGCCAGGGAAATCGCCGGAATGGCTTTGAGTCGCTGCTCGAACTGTTCGGCCGGGACACCGTAGCGCGCCGGGATGGCCGGAATCCGGGCGCTCAGGAGCTGGACGTAAAGCGCCGTCGCTTGCCCCCGGATCACCTGCGGGTCGATCTCCTCGGCGACCGGTCCCAGCACCCGCTGGTGGTATTGCTCCTGCAGGTAGGCGGCCAGTCGTTTGGCGGCGGCATTGCTTCCTTCGCCACTTCCCAACTGGTACCAGGCCACCTTGATGGCCAGCCACTGCTGCGTCCAGTAGCCGCCATACCACGGAATGAAGTCTTCTTCGGTGCGCTGGCGGACGCGGCTGCGCCACGCTTCCATCGAGCCGCGCGCGTAGTTCCAGGAGGGTCCGGTCGCGGCCAGTGATGCCGCGGCGATGTCGCGGTCGACCAGTTGCCAGGTGCGCTCGGAGACCTGGACCGCCGGCGCGAGATCGGGCGCGCGTTCGCGACTGGCACATCCGGCCAGCCCCACCAGCAAGGCGGTGAGCAGCGAATAGACGGTCCGAACCGCTGCCCCGTGAATCAAGTTTGGCACATGCTTTCCCGCGCTCGTTGGTGCCCGCTGTCCAGGCCCTGTTATTGCTCGAAGCCATTATAGACGGCGACATCCCGAGGCGATCTGTTGTCGTGCCTGTGGCTTGCGCGGCAGCGCTCGTTGGCTGCTACCGTTTCTTTCCACTTTGTGACAAGGAGGATATATGAAGGCATTTCGCTTGCTGCTCGGCCTGTGGGCACTCTTGGTCTTGCTGCCGCTCCAGGCCGCGGACAACCTGAACGCGTTTCCGGCGGCCGACGCGGGCATGGTGCGCTACGTTCTGCAACTTCCGGAACAGCAGGACGAAGCCGATTTCAGGGTCGAGCTGGTCGCTGGGCAGACGGTCGAGGTTGACCCCGCCAACAGGTACTTTTTCGCCGGCACGATCGCGAACGAAACGATCCCGGGTTGGGGGTTCGTGCGTTACATGATCAGCAGCCTGGGGCCGATGGCCGGGACCCTGATGGCGATCAACCCGGGCACGGCGAAGGTGCGTCGCTTCATCGCTCTTGGTGGCGAAACCTACCTGATCCGCTACAACAGCCGTGTACCGATCGTCGTCTACGCGCCGGAAGGCGTCGAAGTACGTTATCGGATCTGGCGCACCGGCCCGGAAACGACCGCGATGGACAGGGGGTGAATAGCTGCGCCGGGGTCGGCAGCCCTGCAAGATCGCCCGGCATGCCTTGCGATGCTTGTGCTGGCGGTGCGGTCGGGCCCGCGAAGCCTGCCCTTGAGCGACCTGATGGCCCGGCCGCGACCGGTCGAGCGGCGCTTGCCTAGCGCCCGGCCAGCAAGCGGCCCAGCATCCGCATCAGGTCGCCGCCATTGCCCAGGCCATTCTGCGGCCGCTGCCCGGCGGGGGTGAGCTGGTCGATCAGATCGGGCAGGACTTGCGACAGCTGCTGGGCTGTATCAGAAGAGCTGGAGCCCAGCTTGCCGGCCAGGTCGGCGATCGTCTCCGGCCCCAGCGCTTGGCCGATCTGCTCACCCGAAATTGCCTGATTCTGACCCGCGCCGATCCACGAAGCGATCACCTCGCCGAGACCGGCCCGCAGGAAGCTGGCGATCAAGCCACCGATGCCGCCGGCCGGGCCATCATTGGCGAGCACTCCGGCCAGCGCTTGCAGCAGGTGGGGGTTGTCGAGCAGCGGGCCCACGAGGCCCGCCAGGCCGTTGTTCTGACCACCGTCGGCAGACGGCTGGCCACCCAGGACAGAGCCCAGGACGGTATCGAGCAAACCCATGCTGTAGGTCTCCTGGCAAAAATGCCGGGCGGGTATGCGAGGCGATCGCCTCGCAGCGTGCCGGAATGCGTCTTCGCCCATGGCGCCTGACAGGAAGTCGGGACGAGAACGCCATCGGCGGATTCTACACCGACGCCGTCGAGCTTCCGTCACCGGCGACGTTCGGATCGTCGAGAGCGCGAAATCGTCCTTGACTTTAATGTCGATATGGCTACACTCGTCGATATGTTTGTCGCCGTCCCATGAATCAAGGGGTGACCATGCTGGGTGATTACGGTCGGACGATTCCTCGCCAGTGGCAGGCGATGTCCAAAGTTTTTGCAGCGCTTGGCGACGAGCATCGGCAGCGCATTCTGCTGCTCTTCGAGCCGGGCGAGCGGCTCAATGTCGGGCAAATTGCCCAGGTCTCGACGCTCGCCCGGTCTACGGTTTCGCACCATCTGAAGACCCTGCGCGAGGCCGATGTCCTGCTCTCCGAGAAAGTGGGCAAGGAAGTCTACTTCTGGATCAACAAGGCGTTTCTCGAAGAATGTCTGGGCAACGTCCTCGATTACCTGCGGGAAAGCGCGTGAGCGGGCAGTTTGGCCGTGCTCGTCAGACGCGATGAACCCGCGGCGTCGCCGTCTTCTGTTCGGCGGGCTGGCGGCCAGCGGCGTGACGCTGACTGCGCTCCTGGCGCAACGTTCGCCGGCCCTGTTCAACGCCTGCCACGCGCTGCTGCCGCCAGCGACAGCGGCGCACGAACTGGTCCAGTCGGCGTGGGCGGGAGTGGACGCGAAGCGCTTCCTCGACTGCCACGTGCATCTGGTCGGTACTGGCGATTCGGGCAGCGGTATCGAGGTCCATCCACGGATGGAGAGCCTCTTCCATCCCCTGCAGTATGCCCAGCGACTGTTCTATCTGAACGCCGGGTGTGTTCATGACGCGCCGGGGCGGATCGACGACAGCTACGTCGAGCGCCTGCAGAATCTCGTCGACGGACTGCCGCCGGGAGCCAGGCTGCTGCTCTTCGCTTTCGACCGCTTCCACGACGTTGACGGTCGCGCCGACCCCGATCGCAGTTCTTTCTACACCCCGAACGCCTACGCGCGGTCGGTCGCCGACCGTCATCCGCAAGCCTTCGCGTGGGCGGCGTCGATTCATCCGTATCGTGTCGACTGCGTCGAGGAACTCGCTGCCGCCGTGCGCGCTGGCGCGCGGGCGGTCAAGTGGCTGCCGCCGGCGATGGGTATCGATCCGTCGTCGCCGCTTTGCGACCGCTTCTATGCGGCGCTGGCCAGCCACGACGTGCCGCTGATCAGCCACGCCGGCGAGGAGAGGGCCGTCGATGGCGGCGATCTGCAGGCTTTCGGCAACCCGCTGCTGCTGCGCCGGCCGCTGGACCACGGCGTGCGGGTGGTGGTTGCCCATTGCGCTTCGATCGGCAGCGCGGTCGACCTCGATCGGGGAGCGAACGGCCCGCAGGCGACTTGTTTCGACCTCTTTGCCCGGCTGATGGGCGAAGCGCGCTATGACAAACTGCTGTTCGCCGACATCTCGGCGCTGACGCTGCGCAATCGCAGTGCCGAGATCGTCCGGACGGTGATCGAGCGCAGCGAGTGGCATCCGCGACTGCTCAATGGTTCCGACTATCCCTTGCCCGGCATCGTGCCGCTGATCTCTCCCGCAGAGTTCGCCGAGCGTGGCATGCTGCCGCAGTCGGCGGTGCCGGTGCTCGAGACGATCCGGCAGCATAATCCGCTGCTCTTTGACTTCGTTCTCAAGCGACACCTGTCCGCGGGTGCCCAGCGCTTCGCTGCGTCGGTCTTCGAGACCCGCGCCTTCTTTGAAAGGAACAGTGCATGAGTTCCCAGTTCGGCCTGCTCAATACCCGTCGCTTCGCGCCCTTCTTCGGCACCCAGTTTCTTGGCGCCTTCAACGACAACCTGTTCAAGAACGCGCTGGTGGTGCTGCTCACTTTCCAGGCAACGAGCTGGACGACGCTGACGCCGGAGGTGCTGACCAACCTGGCGGCGGGGATCTTCATCCTGCCGTTCTTCCTGTTCTCGGCCACCGCCGGGCAACTCGCCGACAAGTACGACAAGGCCCGCCTGGCGCGTCTGACCAAGCTGCTCGAAATCGTCATCATGGGTGTGGCCGTGCTCGGTTTCGTGGTGCACAGCCTGGCCGTGCTGCTCGCTGCCCTGTTTCTGCTGGGCCTGCAGTCGGCGCTGTTCGGGCCGGTGAAGTACGCGATCCTGCCGCAGCATCTGCGCGAGGACGAACTGGTCGGCGGCAACGCGCTGGTCGAGTCGGGGACTTTCGTCGCCATCCTGGTCGGCACCCTGGCTGGCGGTCTGCTCGCGGCGGTGGACGGCGCGACGACCTGGATCGCGCTTGCCGGGCTGGTCGTGGCGGTGCTCGGCTATCTGTGCAGCCGCGGCATACCGGTCGCGCCGGCGCCGGTGCCCGAACTGGTGGTCGGCCTCAACCCGTTCACCGAAACCTGGCGCAACGTCGGCTTTGCGCGCCAGAACCGGACGGTTTTCCTGTCGATTCTCGGGATCTCGTGGTTCTGGCTCTACGGCGCGATGTTTCTCGCGCAGTTCCCGGTCTACGCGAAGAACGTCCTCGGCGGCAACGAGACCACGGTGACCCTGCTGCTGGCGGTGTTCACGGTCGGCATCGGCATCGGCTCGCTGCTCTGCGACCGGCTGTCGGCCGGACACGTCGAAATCGGCCTGGTGCCTTTCGGTTCGATCGGCCTGACGGTCTTCGGCATCGACCTCGCTTTCGCTTCGCCGGATCTGCTGCCCGCCGGCGCGCCGCTGCCGCTCGCCGGCGTGCTCGCCATGCACGAGACCTGGCGCGTGCTGTTCGACCTGTTCGCGCTCGGGCTATTCGGCGGCTTCTTCATCGTTCCCCTGTATGCGCTGATCCAGTTGCGCAGTGCCCCGGAGCAACGCGCGCGAATCATTGCCGCGAACAACATTCTCAACGCGCTGTTCATGGTCTGCGGCGCGCTGGCCGCCGCCGGCCTGCTTGGCAATGGCCTGTCGATCCCGGCCTTGTTCGGCATCGCCGCGCTGTGCAATGCGGCGGTGGCGGTCTACATCTACAGCCTGGTCCCCGAGTTCATGTTGCGCTTCATCGCCTGGCTGCTGATTCACTCGGTGTACCGCCTGCAGCAGAACGGGCTGGAGAACATCCCGCAGGACGGGCCGGCGATTCTGGTCTGCAATCACGTCAGCTTCGTCGACCCGATCGTCATCGCCGCGGCGAGCCGGCGGCCGATCCGTTTCGTGATGGATCACCGGATCTACCGGCTGCCGGTGATCAACTTCATTTTTCGGCACATGCACACCATTCCGATTGCCCCGGCCCGGGAAGACGCGGCGATGATGGCGGCGGCCTTCGAGGAAGTCGCGCACGCGCTGGCCGCAGGCGAACTGGTGGCGATCTTCCCGGAAGGCCGGATTACCGACAACGGCGAGATCTATCCCTTCCGCCCGGGCGTTCAGCAGATCGTCGGACGGACGCCGGTAGCGGTGATCCCGATGGCGCTGCAGGGCCTGTGGGGGAGCTTCTTCAGTCGCAAGGATGGCCCGGCGATGAGCAATCCGCTGCGTGCCGGGCTGTTCGCCAGGATCGCGCTGAGCGTCGGCCCGGCGGTGGCGCCAGCGGCAGCGACGCCCGAGCACCTGCGCGAGATCGTCGCTGCGCTGCGCGGCGACTGGCGCTAAGCGTCAGCGTCGTCGGCGCGCGAGGAAGGTCTGATGTGGCTGCTCGGACTCCTGCTAGGGGCGGCATTCGGCAGCCTGCTGGGGATCGTCGGCGCGCTGCTGGGCGGCGTGCTCGGCGTGTTGCTGGGCAGGGAAGTGGCGCAGCGCCTGGCCAGTCGTAGCGGCCAGGTGTCGCAGCCACGGTCTTCGAACGAGCAGCGTCTGCAAACCCTGGAGGCGCAAGTCGATTGGCTTTACCGCGAGTCGCAGGCTTTGCGTGCCGAGCTGGCGCGAATGCGCGGAGAGCAGCTGCCCGGGTTGGGAGAGGAGTCGCGCGTGGAGGTGGCCCGCGAGTCGAGCAGCGAGTCGACCCCGCCGGCCGGGATGACCGAGGCGGAGCAGCCTGACGGCCCGCCTGCCGCTGGCGACGCGCCTGCGCCCACTGTCCAGCCCCTGGCCCTCGATCCCGAAGACCCTCCGACACGCTGGTGGTCGCGGCTGCTGGCTGGCAACCTGCTGGCCAAGGTCGGTGTCGTCCTGCTCTTTTTCGGAGTCGCTTCGGGACTGCGCCTGGCCGCCGAGCATGGCCTGTTTCCGGTGCCGCTGCGCCTGCTGCTGGCTGCGGTCACCGGTCTGGCCATGCTGCTCTTCGGCTGGTCGCGCGTGCAGCAGGCGGGGCAGCGGCCGGAGCAGGATACGCAGCGGATGTTCGGGCTGGCGCTGCAGGGTGGCGGTCTGGCGATCCATTATCTGATCGTCTATTTCATGCTCGCGCGCTACGCGATGCTTGGCGAAGTCAGCGCTTTCGCGCTTTTCGCCGTCCTCGGCGTCGTCTGCGTGCTGCTGGCGATGCGCCAGAAGGGTGAGCTGCTGGCGGTCCTGGGGATCGCCGGTGCTTTCCTGGCGCCGCTGCTGGCGGCGGGGAACGGCGCCGACCCGCGGCTGTTGTTCGCTTATTTCAGCCTGCTGAACGCCTTCGTTCTCGGCGTCGGCTGGGTGCACGCCTGGCGGCGGCTCAATATCGCCGGCTTCGTGTTGACCCTGGTGGTCGGCATGAGCTGGGCGATCGAACTGTATCGGCCGGCGCATTACCCGCTGATCCAGGGCTTCCTGATCGTCTTCTGCGTCATGTACTCGGCGGCCTCGCCGCTGACCGCGCTGCTGCGCGCGCCAGGCTGGAAGGGCTGGGG
>ERZ761603.3448-NODE-3448-length-10149-cov-7.158906_pt1 | contig 10149 bp, 7 predicted proteins | sample MGYA00511879_ERZ761603 | MGnify/ENA primary metagenome ERZ761603 (study PRJEB28899, sample SAMN02850040) | bioreactor sludge metagenome | biome: EBPR Sludge; feature: EBPR Bioreactor; material: flocular biomat | place: Australia: Thorneside Wastwater Treatment...
TACGGCCGTAGGACAAAACCACGCTTGCCCTACGGCCGTCCCCTTATCACATGATTCACATGATGCTCCAGGCAACCAGGATCACCTTGTCACCTTGTCACCCGGTCACCTTGTCACCTTGTCACCCCTTCACCTTGTCACCCCGCCACCGCCTCCCCATTCCCCGTCTCGTACAACGACGTCTCCGCGCCCATCATCTGCCGCATAATGTCGTTGCCCTTGGGAATCATCGTGATCCGGGTGCGATCTTTGAGCATATTCTCCGTTTCCAGAATCTCAAACATCGCCTGCGCCACCTCCGGGTCCTTGTTAATCTGGCTCAGCGCCTCGCCCACAATTTGCGGCCGCATCGCCTGCGCTTTGGCAAACTCAATCGCCGCCCGCCGCTCGGCCGAATTGGTGATGATGCTCACCCGGTTAGCCCCGTCCTGCCGAATGGCCGACGTAACCTGGCGCAGCCGGTTGACTACCTTCTCCTCAATCTGCTGAATCATCGCCCGGTCGCGGAAATGCACCTTGCGGATGTACACCGACCCCAGTCGGTAGCCCCATTCTTCAGATTTGGGCGACACTTCGGCGCGGACTGCCCGGCTCATCGTATGGCGGGTCTCCAGCATATCGTCCAGCGGCATGTTGCTCAGCGTGCGCACAGTGGCGTTGCTCACGTTGGCCGCCAACGACCCGGCCGGATCGCTATTTTTGAACAGATAGGCCACCGGGTTGCTAATCTGCATTTCATACCAGATACCAATACCCATTGGCGCGCCTTCTTCCGAATTTACCGGCAGGCTGCGCAAATAACGTTGGTCCAGGCGCATGTCCAACACATGACGTTTGCCCAGTGTGTTCACCAGCAAAGCGCTTGGCCCCATCTTGAGCCAGAGGAAGTACAGCCCCGGCTCTTCCAGCACGCCCACCACATTGCCAAACAAGGTGTACACGTGGGCCGTGCCTTCCTTCACGATGGCGTACACGCCAAACAGCCGCAAGAAAAAGCGGAAAATTGGTTCAGCAATGAGGAAAAACATAAAGAAGCCAAACGCGGCCGGGAAAATCATAAGCAAATCGTTCATTTGTCCACCTCCAGAATGACGTTTTCCGCCTTGGTGTACAGCGCCAGCCGCACGTTACGCAAATATGCGACCAGCGTTTCCGGGCCGTTTTGTTTGATCATTGCCAGCTGCTCCGCCAGCGATTTGAGCGGTTCCACCTCGGCCTGGGCGCGCAGCGTTTCAATTTCCACGGCGCGTTTGGACTGCACAATCGTCTGGTCGGCCTGGGCCTTGGCCAGGCTGATGTCCGACGAGACCTCGTTGTGGGCGGTGTTGATCGCCGCCAGGGCCGATTCCACCTCATGCGGTGGGTCGATGCCCGTGATGAGCGAGGCGTCCAAATCAATGCCGTACCGCGCCGCCGCTGAAGCACATTCCTGCTCCATGAAGGTATTGATTTCGTTCAAGTTTTTACGCAAATCGTTAATCGAAACGCCGCCCATCAGCCCGGCATCCACTTCCACATCTTCTTCTTCCAGCAAGCTAGAGCCTTGCGACTCGAAGCTGGCAATGCGCTGGCGCAAAATGGCGATGAAATAACCCATCACGTGTACCACCGGGTTTTTGACGCCAAAGAGGTAGGCGTAAAGGTTACGTTCGCTGGGTTGATAGCGAATCTGCCCCGTCAGGCCAATGTTGAGCTGGTCCTTGGTCACGGCATCGAGGATGGTGCCGTTGTGGTTGGCGGTGGGTGTTTCCAGGTCCAGCGCCATGTTGATCGTTTCTGTAGCTACGGAAATTTTGTGGACTTTTTCCCATGGCCAGCGGAAATAGGGCCCACCGGGTTTGATCACCTGCACCAGGGGGTAGATGTAGCGCTCTTTGTCCTTTTCGTTCAGCACATCGGCAATGGGGTCATTGAGCGTGGTGCCTTTGCCCAGGCGGACGGCACGGCCGAATCGTGTTTTTACCGCGCGTTCGTTTTGGTCTACCGTGTAGAAGCCAAAAATAACGTAGCGCAGGAAAAACCAGCCGAGGAAGCCCAGGATAAATCCTGGAATGATCACGTTCATGGTTTTAACTCTCCTGTTGTTGTGAGGGTGGTTGCTTAACCAAAGTCGGTTACATCATAAAGGATTTTGCTGGTTGGGGGAAGTAGCGCAGTTTACCTTGTTGGCATCCCAGGTAAAAAAAGAGCCTGGCCGAAGCCAGACTCTTGATGGTCAATAGAGGTCAAGAGTGGCCCAATCTTTACAATTGGACCACTCTGTAAACGCTCAACGACGCCTTACGGGTTGATGTCGAACGAGTCGGTCACTTCGCCCGCGAAGCCGTTAGCTGAACCATCCCAATACATGCTGTAGGTGCAGGTTGTTGTTGCCCCAATGGTGCCAGGCACGCATTTGAAGATGTCGGCTCCATCACCGCTGACGCCGGGCACCGAGAAGGTGCCCAGGGTGCTCAGGTAGATGTCGCCGCTGGTGGCGATCCAGGTGCCGTTTACATCCTCATTGGTCGTGGTGAGGGAGACGTCTGAACCATCAAAGTAGATGGCCCAGGTACCGCTGGTGGTTGAACCCAAAGTCGTGGGGGTGAAGGCAACCAGGTCTTTGTCATCACCCGAGGCTCCGGTGACGCTGAAGGTGCCCAGGGTGCTGACGACGATACGGCCGTCTGCCATCAGTTCAACGGCGTCAATGTCCTCATTGGTGGTGGTCAGGCCCACGTCGGAACCGTCAAAGTAGATGGAGAAGGTACCAGCCGTGGTCGCTCCGGTGGAGGTCGGCACAAACCGCACGATGTCGGCATCGGCTACCGAGCCAGCCGCGCCCGCCGTGGTGGTGCTGTCGAAGCTCATCAGGAACGAACCGTCGCTCTGGATGGCAAACGCATCCACATCGGTGGTGATGCCTACGTCTGAGCCATCGAAGTACATCGCCCAGGTGCTGCTGCTGACGGTGTAAGACAGGATGTCTTCATCGGCAAAAGCGACACCGCCCGCGTTGCCATCGGTGGTGGAACTCACGTAGATGACCGCACTACCCGGAATCGGGGTATTTGTTGGCGTTGGCGGGACGGGCGTGTTGGTTGGGGTTGGCGGCACCGGCGTGTTAGTCGGTGTTGGGGCTACGCCAGTGGTACACACTTCCAGGCTCCAGCCGTTCAGGCTGCCGCCGTCCAGGTTGGCGTTGTCATCCACGCGCAGGGTCCAGGTGCCGTTGGCGTTTTGGCCATCAAACGTAGACAGCGGGTTTGTTGGCTGGTAGGTGCCACCGCCGGTGGGTGGGCAGGGCCAGGTGCCTGCGGCTTCGTCGTCCAGGTTCAGGTCGAAGTTGTCCTGCGAACTGCACGATTGGCCCATGATTTGAACGGCCGTACCCGCCGGGCTGATCAGGTTGAAGTCCAGGTCATTGATCCAGCTGTGCGTGCCGTTCAGATCCAGGACGTTTAGATCCGCAATGGTGCCGCTGCCAGAGATAGACAGCACAGAGCTGACGCTGGGCGTGCCGCTGGTGGTGATGGTCTTGGGCACGTCGGTGCTGGTGTAGATGGTGCAGCTGCCCGGTACTGGTGTGTTGGTTGGGGCGGGCGTATTGGTCGCTGTGGCCGTCGGTCCGGGAGTTGGCGTCGCACCACCCGTGGTACAGCTGCTGTAGGAGTAAGAGCCGATGTAGGTGCCCCAACGGCCCTGGGTTGTGCCGGTGTTCTTGCTGTACTCACCCAGATACCAGAAGGTAAGGCCGTTCGGGTCGATCGTCATTTCGGTGTAGTCACCCCAACGGCGCGGCGCAGTGGTTTCAAAGGAAGTGTAGGCAATTTCGCCCGCCTTCAACTGGACTTCCGCTTGCAGCGTGCCTGCCGCATCCGTAGACTGGCGACCCGTGACAAAAACAGCCGGATACATGCTGCTGCTGGATTTGGTATAGCCCACTGCCATGTCATTGCAATGGTTTGCTGCCAGATCGGCAAAGGTGCGGTATTCGCTGTTGCTGCTGTAGACACCGGCATTGGCCACGGTCATGGTGCTCAAATTGATTTGAGCCCAGCGGACGCAGTTTACTGTACCACTGCCAGGATTACAGGCGATGGTGCTGCTGGTCCAGGCATAACCGTTGCGGTATTCGAAATCTTGTGGACGGAAATCGTTGGCTTGCAGCGTCTGCCCGCCGAGCTGCGGCGTGTTTACCGGCATGCCGGCGGTAACACCGGTGGCCGTGTTCAGGTTGATGCTGCCTACGGCCGAAATCGTGTTGGCGCCAAATGGATCAGTCCAGGCCCAAACGGTATGGTTGGCCCCATCGTAATTGGTTTGGGTAAAGATGTAGTGCGGACCAGTGGTGGGCCAGGTGCTCTGGTTCCAGCCATGCAGATTAAGCGGCTGGGGCGTATCGTCGTTGGCCCCCAGGTTTTTCATGACGGAGGAAGCGGCCGTACCACTGTACATGGCGGCTTTATTAAACGCCCACACGCGTGCATCAACGAAGCTGCTGGTGGTGTTGCTGAAGATGTTACCACCCATATAAATGGCGTCATTGCCCACACCCACATGCGGGTAATCAAAGAACAGGCTGGCGCTGCCGGTGGTGAAGGAGTAGATGTTCCAACTGCCGGTGGGATTGCCGGTTTGCGAGACGGCAATGCAGTAGTCAGTACCTTCGGCGTCGATGCCCAGAATGAAGCGGTCTTCGCGCTCATCATACAGGGCATTGGGGTCAAAAACGCCGGTACAGTTGGTGTTGGAAGACATGAAGCTGGCAAAGGTGGTGGGGCCAGCCAGGCTGTTGCCGCTTTTGTCGTAAATTTCAAAGGCGACGTTTACCACGGCAATAACGTGGTTGGGACCAACCGCCAGTTCCGGGTCTGGGGGCACGTTGCCGCCGCCACCGCAGCATTCGGTGTAATCCATTGAGGCAAAGCTTACCCCGGCGGTGGGTGCCTGCAGGCCAGGTCCGCTGGCGGCCAGCTGCACGTTGGCGCTGCTAGACAGTTCCAGCGATTCTGCTTGCAGCAGGCTCATCTGGCTTTCGGGCAGGCGATTGAACGCTTCAACGAGGTCAATTTCACCACGCTGCCAGCGATCGTACTGGTTGTTCGGGTCATAAACGCCAGCCGGAACATCGGCCAGGTTGACGACGGTGGGGAACGAGAGGCTTTGTTCGACAACCTCGCCTACGCCATCCCGGTTACCAATGTCTACCGGGGCAAACGCCTGGACGGCGAGCTGCCGTTCCAGCGTTTCGGGTGAGGGTCCACTGGCCATGCTGAGGAGCCAGATACCGGCTATGAGTAAAAGCAACAATCCGCCCAGGCGAACGAGTTTATTAAAAAATAACATTCCTTCCTCCAAAAGAAGCGATGGTACTGAGTAACACTGCGGGCTGCGCGGTTTCAGGGCAGCCATGATGAGTGGCTCAGGTGACCGTTACAGCGGGCAACGGCCGTTTAAGGGTTTTTTGAGATGTTCGTCCTAACTCTGGATTTGGCTTACTTTACTTCGGGGCAAACGGACCGTGTGGGCAGGACACGGCCGTACAAAAGCGTACGGTCGGTGTGATGCTTGTTGTTCCGGTCAGATTCTATACCTCCTTTAACGCAAGCAAAGATGAGCAACGGCCGTTTGCCGGGCGGCAGGTGGCGCTCTCATTGGCGTGCGTCAATTAAACGCGCTGTCACAAACTCAGTGCTGCGTCCCGAAGGTCGCAATCAGGTCCAAAAATGGGGCGCACATGCGCCACAGTTGATGGTAGGTATGCCAGGTTTGCGGGTCACGCTGCCCGTGGGTGCAAGCCTGTGACGGTTGGTGAATCAGGTTTTCCGGTACAACACTTCGAATTTTATCTAACGGTTCGTCGAGTGAAGGCAGCCGGGGAAGTGGCTACCTGGCTATCCAGCTCTCCAGTTTAGTGCGGTGACGACCCTCCAGTTTGGTTAACGGCCGTACCTTTTTCATGGTTTCATTCGCTTTGTCAAAGCTCATGCCTTCGTACTTCATCAGGTAACCAGCCAGAATGGTGGCCGAACGCCCCCGCCCCTTAGCGCAGTGTACCAACACCACACGGCCGTCTTCTACCTGTTCATGTAAAAATTCAACACCGGCTTCAATCATTTCCTCCGAAGGAACGGTAACGTCCAGCACCTTTAGCTGGAGGTAGTTGATGCCGTGGTTGTGATACATTACCACGTCATCTTCTCGTTCGGCGCGAATGTTGAGAACGGCCGTAATGCCGTTATCAAGCAAAAATTGATAATCTCGCGGATAATGCGGCGCACCGCCCAGCCAGAGCTGGGGGGCAATTTTGTCAAACCACCGATGACGTTGAATCTTTTCATATGTAAAACGAATGACAGGAAAAAACTTGTCAAATAGCCAGTGAATTGGATTCATAGGCGCATTAGGATAACTAGAGTACCAGCAAAATGCAATGTGGGTCTATAAAGCGACTACAAAAATCTTGCAAAGTCCTAGGAAAAAAGAACTATCCAACGACGTGCCGAAACCACTTTTTTTTAAAATTTGCTATAATTAGTTAACATAACCGGGTAAGGTTAACAAAGTTTTAACCACAAAAGCGGCAAAATCGTTTATCCTGACCGCTTTGTGGAGGATTTATGGCTTTATCAGACAAGGAAAAAATATCGCCTGCCTGGCGAGAGCAGTTGAGCCAGACCTGGCAGACGTTACGCTACAAAATTTTACCGGTGCAGCCCGCGCGGCTGCCCGGCATGGGGGCCATTCCCAACGGCGATGGCACCGTTTTCCGGGTGTGGGCACCCCATGCCAACGCCGTTTTTGTCACCGGCTCGTTTAACAACTGGCAGCGCAGCCAGATTCCCCTGGCCCGCGAAACCGATGGCTGCTGGTCGGCCAATGTGCCCCAGGCGCGGGTGGGTGACGAGTACAAATTTGTGCTGCAAAGCGGTTCACAGCAGCTGCTGCGTACCGATCCCTACGCCAAAGACGTCCGGCCGCCTTTTCACAATGGCGTGGTGCGGAATGGCAAAGTGCTGGGGGTGGATACGGCCGTTCCCAGCCCCGCCACCCCGTTCCAACCGCCTGCTCTGGAGGAACTGGTCATTTATGAGCTGCATGTGGGTACCTTTGGCGAAGGCAACGGCCGTCCGCCGTACACCTTTGCCCAGGTAATGGAAAAATTGCCCTACCTGCGCGTGCTGGGCATCAACGCCATCGAACTGATGCCCGTGAAGGCATTCCCCGGCGATCTTTCCTGGGGCTACAACCCCGCTCATCCCTTTGCCATCAGCCAGGTGTATGGCGGGCCGGAAAAGTTCAAGCAGCTCATCCAGGCGGCTCACGCCCAGGGCATTGCGGTGATTGTGGACGTGGTGTACAACCACTTTGGCCCCCAAGAGCTGAGCCTGTGGCAGTTTGACGGCTGGCAGCAGCATGGTCTGGGCGGCATCTACTTCTACAACGATTGGCGCTCCAAAACACCGTGGGCCGATACGCGACCCGATTACGGCCGTCCTGAAGTGCGCCGCTACATTCGCGACAACGTGCGTATGTGGTTGGACGAGTATCAGATTGACGGCCTACGCTGGGACGCCACTTCCTACATTCGCAACGCCCACGGCCACGATGGTGATCCCGGGGCCAACATCCCCGAAGGGTGGGCGCTGATGCAGGCGATTAACGGCGAGATGCAGCACCACAACCCGCGCCACATTCGCATTGCCGAGGATTTGCAGGCCAACAGATGGCTTACCGAGCCAATCCAGGCGGGCGGGGCGGGCTTTAATACCCAATGGGACAGCCAGTTTGTCCATCCCATCCGCCAGGCGATCATTGCGCCGCGCGACGAAGACCGCAACATGCTGGCCGTGCGCGACGCGCTGCTTTTCCGCTATGGCGCAGATGTGTTCAGCCGGGTTGTCTACACCGAGTCGCACGACGAGGTGGCCAACGGCAAGGCACGGGTGGTGCATGAGGTGGCCGTGGCCGATGGCCGCAACGCCCTGGCGGCCAAACGCGCCGCTCTGGGGGCGGGCCTGGTGTTTACCGCACCCGGCGTGCCCATGATCTTCCAGGGGCAGGAGTTTTTGGAAGATGGCTGGTTTGATGATAAACGGCCGCTCGACTGGCAAAAAGCGGAGCAAAACGGCGGCATGGTGGCGCTCTACCGCCACCTGATCAGCCTGCGGCGCAACCAGGCGGGGCTAACCCGTGGCCTCAGCGGGCCGTCGCTGAATGTCTTCCATGTCAACGACGCCGCCAAGCTGATTGCCTTCCACCGCTGGCACTTTGGCGGCCCCGGCGACGATGTGATCGTGGTGGCCAACTTTTCCAACCGGGTGCTCAAGCAGTACAAGTTGGGCTTCCCGCGCGCGGGTGACTGGCTGGTGCGGCTCAACAGCGATCTAAAGGCGTACCATCCCAGCTTTACCGGGCATTATGTGCCGAATGTGACGGCCGTTCCCGGCAAATACGACGATCTGGCATACAGCGGCACGTTGAGCATTGGGCCGTACAGCATTCTGATCTTGTCGCAAGGGTAGGGGAGGCAAGAATTTGACGGCAAAGCGATCCTGCTTCAAGCCTTTCGCCTCACGGCGCCAAGTCAATCTCAAACAGGTTCCACAGCTCCGAATTTTGCGTGGCGTCCGGGGCAAAGTTAAGCGCCTCGGGCCGGGCGACAACCTCCGTCATCGCCATTTCCGTGGGTCGCAAAAACAAATCGCGTAAGGCGACGGGGTTACCTTCTTGTGGTACGGCCGTTTTCATCACCACAACCTTACGCGTGGCTTCCACTTCCACCGCCGACTCGCCACACGCTGCCCTGATGATACTCAATAAGCAAACCAGCTTACAATCGCCAATTGTGTTTCATGGGCCTTTTCCCTTTTTCAGATTAGGCCAATCTCTTCGCGCTCTTGGCGTGCGTTGCGTGAAATCCAATTAGAATCTGTTTGCATTTCAAAGACGACCCAAATTGTCTAGTTGGAGCAAGGCGGCTACAATGCCCGCGACAAATTTTATAGTTCCAACCAACAATGGCGGCTAGGGTTCCGCAGCGTGAGCTGGCTGGTCCGAGCGCCGCATAAACCGCAGAGATGGATGCCCGCCTACGCAGGCATGACAGACTGTGGCAGCATCTGGACGGAGAAAAGCCTTGGGGAGTGCGGTTGGCATGGGCGCAAACGAGCGTTGTGCTTATGCTGTTTACGCATTCTCTGGAGGTATTGTCATGTTTCGTTTGATTGGTTGGCCGCGTTCTCCGCACGTAACGGCCGTTTTCCAGGCCCTTTTCGTCACATTTCTCTGGTCCACTTCCTGGGTTCTCATCAAAATTGGGCTGCAAGATATTCCCCCGCTGACCTTTGCCGGGCTGCGCTATGGGCTGGCCTTTTTGTGCCTGCTGCCCTTCTTTTTCCGCAGCGGCGGCGTGGCTGAGGTGCGCCTGCTGCCCCGTTCCGGCTGGCTGGGCCTGCTGGCGCTGGGGCTGATTTATTACGCGCTGACCCAGGGCACCCAGTTTGTCGGCCTGGCTTACCTGCCCGCAGTGACGGTGAACGTGATGCTGGGCTTCACCTCGGTGATCGTGACGCTGCTGGGGATTGGTTTGTTGGGCGAACGGCCGTCCCCCTGGCAGTGGTTGGGCATGTTGGTGGCCCTGGGCGGCGGGCTGCTCTACTTTTACCCGGTGCACATTCCCCAGGCGCAGCTGGTGGGTTTTGTGGCGACCATTGTGGGCGTGTTGGCCAATGCGGGATCGGCCGTGTTGGGGCGATCGATTAACCGGACCGGGCAGTTACGGCCGTTAACCGTCACCACCGTGAGCATGGGTGTGGGTGCAGTGCTGTTGTTGATTGCTGGTTTAGGCACGCAGGGATTGCCCGAGATGGGCTGGCCAAGCTGGGCCATCATTGGCTGGCTGGCGGTGGTGAATACGGCCGTTGCCTTTACCTTGTGGAACCACTCCCTGCGCACCCTCGCGGCGATGGAGTCTAGCATCATCAACAACACGATGGCGGTGCAGATTCCCATTTTGGCGGTGATTTTTTTGGGGGAAAGGTTGGACGGCCGTCAGGTAACCGGGCTGGTTGTGGCCGTTGTGGGTGCCTTTCTGGTTCAACTGGGACGCAGGCAGCTTTTGACGCAAAGGCGCAAAGGGGCAATGTAGGGGCAGGTCTCTTGTGC
>ERZ761603.3450-NODE-3450-length-10147-cov-36.326397_pt1 | contig 10147 bp, 8 predicted proteins | sample MGYA00511879_ERZ761603 | MGnify/ENA primary metagenome ERZ761603 (study PRJEB28899, sample SAMN02850040) | bioreactor sludge metagenome | biome: EBPR Sludge; feature: EBPR Bioreactor; material: flocular biomat | place: Australia: Thorneside Wastwater Treatment...
CATTCGGGTTGGCGCCAAGCTGTCCGGAACTCGTGAACACCTTGTCGGCAGAATTCGGGCAGGGCGAACCCGGAAGGCCAGGCGTGCAGCTGAACGTATTGGTGTCGAAATGAACCGCCGCCAGACCGCCAGTCACGTCGAGGTTGCCCATTCCGCCGACGGAGCCGGAAGCGATCGGGCCGACCGAGCGCAGCGTGACCGGGGTGTTGCTGACGCTGCCGTACTCGCTGCTGCCAAGAGCTTCGAGGCCGATCGGCGAGCCTTGCAGGGACAGCCAGAGCACGCCATCGGTAGCAGTGGCGATACCGCCGGCCTGGGTCGTGGTCGGCGCGAAGTTGCCGGCAGCACCAGCCCAGATTTCCACCTTACCGCCGGTGAAACCGATCTTGACATCGGCACCACCAGCGGGATCGAAATTCTCGGCGACGTAGTCGTAGAAGTAGATGGTCAGTTCCATCCCGTTGTCGCCACTCTGCCACAGGATCGGGTTGCCGTTCGCGATGTCATTCGCCCGGATTCTGTTGACCTGGCCGATCCCGACGAGCTTTTCGCCCACCTGATCAATCTTGCCGTTGTCGTCACCGATGCCGTCGCCGAAGGCTTCGGCTTCGAAGAGGTCGATGGTTTCGAAGATGGCCCCGTCCTGGAAATGGATCCCGGCGACCGTGATTGCGCTAGCCAATGTCGGGACACTAAGGGCGCTCGCCAAGGCTGCGCCCAAGGCTGCTTTGCGGATATTCATTATGTGTGGCTCCAGAGTCAAGTTGAAAGAATCAGTTTTGGGTGCAGGAGGACTTCCGCCCTAAACTTCAGCCCCCCGTGCGGGGCCGTACCAGAATAAAGCAATGACTGTGCCACGGCCGCCAGGCAAGTCGTCGACGCCTGAATACATCATTGATCTATTGATAGTACACGAGATTGAGATAGGACGGGCAATCTTGATCGGGCTCTTCCCGCTTGGCGAAATGGCGGTCGGTGTAAAATTTTTCGACACAAATATGTCCTTCCTTGCTCGCCAGCCGGCTGCCCCGCGATGTTCGTTGGACCAGCGTGCGCACACTTGTGCAGGCCTTCGTTTCGTCCATGTCTTGTTGCTGAGCGCACGCCAACCGCGCGCGGCCGCGAATGGCTTGCTCGCTGGCCCGGCGCGAATTGACTTGGGCGAGCGAGATCCGGCATACTGGGCCATCATCAGGCTGCCAGTCTGGCTCTTCGGAGCGGCGATGCGCCCGACTCCGCGTGTCGCATGCGGTGAATGAGCGATGCACTTGCGCAGCGAGGCGCTGAATCAGGATCCCAGGCATCGCGCCGCCTTTGTTTGTGATGGAAGCTATGGGCAGCTTGCTTGTTTGTCGAGCGTCGATGGCGAGTCAGGCGCCAATCCTGCAGCCGGCTCGATCACCTGGACACGATGCCAGCGCGGTGTCGTTGAGCGGGTGGTGTCGACGATGATCGGCGAGATGTTCGCACTGGCCTGGCGTAACTTGGCGCGCCACGGTCGGCGCACGGCAGTCTGCGTTGGCGCGATCGTCTTTGGCGTCGTCGCGCTCGTGCTCGCTGGCGGGTTTGCCGAATGGATGATATGGATGGAGGGGGAATCGACGATTCACTCGCGTCTCGGCCATCTGCAGATCGTCAAGCGCGGCTTCTACGAACATGGCGTTGCCGACCCACACGCCTACCTGTTCGGCGACAGGATCATCGATACGCAGCAGATCACTGCCTTGCCGCATGTCAAGGCAGTGACGCCGAGGGTCGCCTTTTCCGGTCTGATTTCGCGCGGCGACACGACGGTGAGCTTCATCGGCGAGGGTGTCGTGCCAGAGACGGAAGCTGCCGTCTCGCGCGATGTGATCGTCCATGCCGGCGAGCCTTTGGCGAGCAGCCATCGCAACGGAGTGATCCTGGGCAAGGGTCTGGCGGCAAGCCTCGGTGCTGAACCCGGTGCCCTCGTCGTCCTCCTGACGACGACGCCGGGCGGTGGCGTTTCTGCGGTGGAAGCGCAAGTGCGTGGCATCTTTCATACCGCGATCAAGGCTTTCGACGATTCGGCGTTGCGTGTCCCGATTCCCCTCGCGCGCAAGCTGATGAAAGCCGGCGGCTCGCATCAACTGATCGTCCTGCTCACCGAGACGAAGCGCACCGATGAGGTTCTGCGCCAAGTGCGGCGCCTGGTCGATGAACCGCAAAGCGGCTTGCAGGTCACGCCGTGGATAGACCTGGCGGATTTCTATAAGGCGGTGGTCGATCTGTTTGCATCACAAACCGGATTCGTGCGCGCGATCATCGCGATCATCATCGTAATGAGCATGTCCAACGCGCTGATGACCAGCGTTCGCGAACGCACCAGCGAAATCGGGACGATGATGGCGATTGGCTTTCGCCGTCATGAGGTGATGCAACTGTTCGTTAGCGAGGGGGTCACCATGGGGCTGATCGGGGGGACGCTAGGGGTGCTGCTGGCTTATCTGCTGGCGGTGGCGATCTCGGCGGTGGGGATTCCGATGCCGCCCGCGCCGGGGATGGATCACGGTTTCGACGCCGAGATCAGGGTCACTCTGGGCCTTGCTGCAAGCGGTTTCCTGTTGGCGCTTGTGTCGTCGACGCTGGCCAGCCTCTATCCGGCGTGGAAGGCGTCGCGCCTGGCCATCGTCGATGCCCTGCGGCGCGCACTGTAGGCGAGCGCGATGAGCTTCGACACACTCAGTCTGCGCTGCAGTCTGCGCAACATCTTTCGTCAGAAGGCGCGCAGCGGCATGACCTTGGCCTCGATCGTCTTCGGCGTCGTGGGCCTCATCGTCTCGGGTGGCTTCGTCGAGGATGTCTTCGTCCAGCTACGCGAGGCGACGATCCATTCGCGCTTCGGCCACCTCCAGATCTACAAGGAGGGCTTTTACGCGAACGGCGTGAAGGAGCCATACAACTATCTGATTCCAGCGCCGGATGCGGTGAAAACCGCGGTTGCCGCGGTTCCGGGTGTGCTCGATTCAATGATGCGGATCAACTTCTTCGGCTTGCTGAACAATGGCAAGACCGACCTGCCGATTCTCGGCGAGGGCGTTGAGGCCGGCAAGGAGGCGAAACTGGGCAGCCACCTTTTCCTGATTGCCGGTCGGCAACTGGCGGATCAGGACGCCAACGGCATCCTGCTCGGCGAGGGCGTCGCGCGATCGATGGGCGTTGGCGTCGGTTCGTACGTAACCATACTGACAAATACGCCGGAGGGTGCACTGAACAGCCTCGAGTTCCAGGTGGTCGGGATCTTTCGCACCTATGCGAAGGATTTTGACGACCGCGCGGTGCGTGTGGCGGTTGGTGCTGCGCAGGACTTGCTCGGGGTCAAGGGTGCGCATGCGGTCGTCGTCTCGCTCGACGACGCGCTGAGCACCGACCGTGTCGCTGCCGCGTTGAAAAAGAGCCTCGGTGTGCGCGGCTTCGAGGTCAAGACCTGGTTTGAACTCGACGACTTCTACGCCAAGACGGTTGAACTGTATCAGGTCCAGTTGGGCGTCCTGCAGTTCACCATCCTGGTCGTGGTTCTGCTCAGCGTCGCCAACAGCGTCAATATGACGGCCTACGAACGTGTCGGCGAGTTTGGTACGCTGAAGGCGCTGGGCACGCGCAGTTGGCAGATTTCGCTGCTGATTGTGCTCGAGAATGCGCTGCTGGGCCTGATCGGGGCAAGTCTGGGCGTCGTCCTCGGCGTCGTCCTCGCTCTTGGTCTGTCGGCGATCGGCATTCCGATGCCGCCACCGCCGAACTCGAATGTCGGCTATACGGCTTACATCCGCATCGTGCCGAGCGTGCTCGCGCTGTCGTTCATCATTGGTTTCCTGGCCACCGTACTCTCGTCGCTCCTGCCGGCGCGTGGTGTTGCGCGCATCCCCGTCGTCGACGCGCTGCGCCAGAACGTCTGATCCTCGGCGCGACAAGGCGCGCGTCAGGCGGGATTGCTTTGCGCACTCGGTCGTCCGCGTCCGAAGCGCTGTTCCGCTTGTCTGCCAGCTCGCGTATCGGCTGCTGCGCGCAAGCTCTTCAGAGGGGTGAGCGGACAGCGGTCCACCTGAAAATCGCCTGCAGCGCGGCATACTTCATGCGCTCACGCCACGGAAGAAGCAGGTGTTCGGGTGCCGGCGGACTAGCCCTGACGGCCTGCTGCTGGTGGGCGAGCAGAAGCATCGGGAACAGGTATGACCATTCGCTCAGCATGCCAGACAAGCGGCTGCGCTGCAGCAACTGGGTAAACTCGGCGAGGGAAAAGGCAGCCAGATAGGAGTCGGTCGTCTCCTTCAGAAAGCTTTCGCCGTGCGCACGGTCGTGCTTTTCTGCCAGCCAGTGCCAGGTCTCGTCTCGCTTGAACCTCGCCAGATCAACCACAAAACAGGATCCAGCGGGTTTGAGCAAAGCGGCCATGGCGTCGAGCGTGGCCAGCGCTGCCTCGGGCGTCGGGCAGTAGTTCAGCCCGAAGGTCCAGGTGACTGCGTCGAACTTTCGCTCACCCAGCACCTTCGGCAAGTCAGTCATGTCGCCTTCGATCAGCTCGACGTTGTCGATTCGCTCGCGCCCGAGATGCTCCTTGGCCAGGAGAAGCATCGCGCGCGAGATCTCGACGCCGGTAAACCGCACGCCGGGCCGCCGCCGGGCCAATTCTCCCAGGAGGAGGGCCGGGCCACAGGCCACATCGAGCGCTTCGCCGTGCGCCGGAATGCCGGCCAGCGCGCGCTGGAGAACGAATGCCTGAATGATCCGGAAATCGCTCAGACGCGAAGCAGCGATGTACTGCTCGCAGAATGCCCGGTCGAAAATCAGAGGGTTCGCGTGCGCGACGCGTGGCCTATGCGCCGCGGTCAGCCGCTCGCGGGTAAAGTAGTAAAGTTCTTCAAGCATGCGGCAATGCAAAGGAAAAGGCGGTGCTGCGGGAAGTTCCGCGCGATCGCAGTGCGCTCGCCGGCGGCCTGTTGACGTATCGACCGGGCGCCTTGAGAGAACTCGTTTCGCCCTTTCCGTGCCAAGCGCCCAACTCCAGATGCGTGCGGAGTAATGCACTCTACATGGTTGCACCGGTACTGGCAACACGGCAGAATAGGTGGCGCAAGGCGCCCCGGGTGGCGCGCACGGCCGGGGTTCCGATGGTCTCTTGGCGCTTCTGGCCAGGATGCCGCGGTTGCAAGGCAGCGTGCGCCGGGGCAGGCCGAGGTTTCGGGGGGTTGGGCAAGCGCCTGAAATCTGCGTTGCCTGGGCCACGTATCAGGTTTGTCGGGCAAGCAGCACGAGCCGGTTTGCCACCAAGCGTGGTAGATGATCGTGCTGTTCCGGCCGGCCGCCAGTGGTCCGTTGCGACGGAGGGCGATCAGTTGATCGATACGATGTCCGCTGCCCGGTCCGCGGTCCGAGAGGAGACAGTAGAATGAGGAGATGCGCCAAATGCCTGGTGCCCGATCAGGTGCCCGGAGTATCACTGGCTGACGACGGGGTTTGCAACCTGTGTCGCGATGAAGCAGCGCTGGCCAGGGAAACGGCGCAAGCCGAAGAAGCGCGCCGCGCGTTCGAGCTGGACCTGGAAAGGACCTTGGCCGAATCGCGTGGTCAGGCCGAGTATGATTGTCTGGTGCCGCTGAGCGGCGGCAAGGACAGTATCTATCTGCTCTACCGGCTGGCGGTCGAACTCAAGCTAAAGGTTCTCGCCTTTACGGTCGATATCAATATACCGCCTCTCGCCTGGGACAACATCAGGCGCGCGCTGGCCAAGCTCGATATCGACCATCTCAGCTACTCGCCCTCGCAGGCGTTTTACCGCAAGACGTTTCGTTATCTACTGAGCAACCAGGAAGAACGGGGCGCAGTCTATACGTTGTCTTATGTTTATGCTCCGCTTTTCGAGGGTGATGCGATCAAACTGGCGATAGAAAAAGGCATCCCGCTGGTCCTCGCCGGCTACTCACCCGGACAGCCTGAGCCTGAGCGGATGCTCTATGAATTTTCCCGGCCGCTGATTTGCGCGACCGACTGGACGCCCCCGGAACTGAGGCGTTGCGGTGAGTTCAGCGAGGAGGAACTGGCACGTTTCTACAACCCGACGACGCTGCCGAAGGGAACCGCGATTCCGCGTTACCTGGCACCCTTCCATGCGTGGCCATACAACCAGGAAGAGATCATGCGCAAGGTGGTTGAGCATGATCTGGTCGCCTCGAGCAAACACGCCAACCCGATCCACAGCAACTACCCGATCAACTGGCTGCTGATGTACTCGGATCTGCGTACTTTTGGCTACAACCCCTACGCCCCGGAATTCTCCACCCTGATCCGCCACGGCAAGGCGAACCGCAGATACTGGCAGATCATGGGGCCGGTGGTCGATTTTCTGATCCGCCACCGCATCGGTCCGGCCAAGGAAGTGACGCGCAGCCTGGACTGGCTGGGCATGACGGCGGACGATCTTCGCCTTACGCGCGCGCGCGGCGCCTACGATCCGGTTGTCCAGGCATGATCAGTGCTAGCGCCAGTGCGTGCGCCAACCGGCAGACCTGGGCGCAATAACGGCGGACATGAGTGGCGTAGCCGAGCTCGATCGCGTGTTCGCGGTCAGTGACTGGACGGTGCCCGGCCTGTTGCTCGCACGTAGCGAGCACAGTCCGGAGGCGCCGGCCTTGTGGAGTCTGGCTGCCGACGGACAATGGGAGCCAACCGACTGGCGTAGCTACCGGCAAGCGGTAGCGTCGCTGAGCAGCAGCTTCCGCAAGCTTGGTCTGACGGCGGGCGAGCCGGTCGGCATCATGGCTCCCGCCTGTCGCGAATGGGATTTCGCGCAACTTGGCGTTCTCGCTGCTGGCGGCGTTGCCGTCGGCCTTGATCCTTACGCACTCGGCGAGCAGTTGTGCGCCATCGCGCGTCGCTGTGGCTTCGTCGGCCTGGTGGTTGCCGACCGTTCGTACCTCGACAGGTTCGACGCGAACATGCGCCAACAGTTGCGTTTCGCGGTCTGTCTGCGTGACGGCGATGATGACGGAGTCATTTCGCTGGCCACGCTGCTCGCGCCAGCGTCGGCCGGCGACGACTGGAATCTGGCCCAGCCGGATGCGCCGGCGACGATCGTCTTCACTTCCGGCACGACCGGCGAGCCGAAAGGCATCGAGTATTCGCATCGGCAGATCTGCCTGGCGGCGAGTGCGATTCTCTCGGCTTTTCCGCAGGTCGGCGCGGAAAGCCGCCTCGCCTGCTGGTTGCCGCTCTCCAATCTGTTTCAGCGGATGATCAATCTGAGCGCGATCGCGCGCGGCGCGCAGACCTTCTACGTCAGCGATCCGCGCGAGATCATGCGCTATGTCAAGTTCATCGCGCCGCACCTCTTCATCGGCGTGCCTCGCTTCTACGAGAAACTGCAGGCCGGCATCGATGCGGTGATCGAGCAACAGCCCGCGTGGCAACGGCGAATGGTCAGGTGGGCGCTGCGCGTTGGTCAAAGACACGCCGCGGCGAGCCGGGCGGGAGAGCGCGAAGGACTGGCCGACCGTTTGGCGCATGTGCTGGCCGATTGGCTGGCCTTGAGCCGAATTCGCGGTGCGCTCGGGCCCAACCTGCGTTTCATGGTCAGCGGTTCGGCGCCGATGCCCGGGTGGTTGCTCGAGCGTCTGCATGCCATCGGTCTGCCCGTTCTGGAAGCGTACGGCGTTAGCGAGAATGTCATCCCGATCGCGATCAATCGGCCGGATCGTTTTCGCTTCGGCACGGTCGGTCAGCCGGCTCCGGGCAGCGAAGTTCGCCTGGCCGAAGATGGCGAGCTCCTGGTGCGGGGTGCCGGCGTCTTTTCCGGTTATCTCGGCGCTGAGAAACCGGCGCCCGCGCTACTTGCCGATGGCTACCTGGCGACCGGTGATCTGGCGACGATCGATGGTGATGGCTTCATCACGCTGATCGGTCGCAAATCCGAGATTTTCAAGACGTCCACCGGCCGTCGCATCGCTCCGGCAGGAATTGAAAGCGGCCTGCAGCAGATTCCGCAGATCGAACACGCGGTTGTCTTTGGCGCCGGGCGCGCCCGGCCAGTCGCCTTGCTGGTCGTCAGTGAAGGGCAGTGGCAGGCCGCCCAGCAGAATTCGTTCAGCGCTCTGCGCGCCCAGGTGGCGGCGGTAAGCGAGCAGATGGCGGCGTATCAGCGCCCAGCCGGCCTGATCTTCAGTGCTCAGGCGCTGACCATCGATGCTGGCGAACTGACCACCAACCTCAAACTCCGCCGACAGGTCATCGAGGCGAAGCATCGTGCAGTTTTGCACGAACTCTACGCGCGGATTGATGCTGCACCTGGCAGTCGATTCGAAGCCTGGAGTGCCGACCACCAGATTTTCTACTGCGAGTCATGAGCCACTACTTCATTACCGGGGCCACCGGAGCGATCGGCAGCAGTCTGGTGCCGGTGTTGCTGCAGCAGCCGACGAGCGAGCTGACCCTGCTCCTGCGCGCGGAGACCGCCGACAAGCTGACCGAGCGGCTGGAGGATCTGTACCGTTTCTGGGGAATCGGCTCCAGCGACCAAGCCGCGCGCCAGCGCATACGGGCCTTGCGCGGCGACGTCACGCTGCCCGAATTCGGCTTGACGGCGCACGAATACCAGGCGCTCTGTGCCGCCTGTACGCACATCATCCATGCGGCCGGCAATGTGCGGATGAATCTGCCGATCGAGCAGGCACGCCGCTCTTCGGTCGATTCGGCGAAGCATGTCGTGGCTCTCGCGCACGCCGCACCCAAGCTCGAGAAGATCGAGTTCGTCAGCACCGTTGGCGTCGGCGGTCGGACGTATCGGCAAGTGCCGGAAGAATGGCTGACTGATCGGCGCGACTTTCACAACACCTACGAGCAAGCCAAGGCGGAAGCCGAAGAACTCGTTCGCGGCGAAGCCGAGCGCGGCCTCCCGGTGACCGTCCACCGCCCGAGCATGGTCGTCGGCGAGAGCGCCAGCGGTCGCATCATACATTTCCAGGTCTTCTATCACCTGTGCGAGTTTCTCTCCGGGCAGCGCACGCGTGGCCTCAGTCCTCGGTTTGGCGGCACTCGCCTCGATGTCGTCCCGGCCGACTACGTCGCCAAGACCATCGCCTGGTCGAGCCAGACCTCGGCGAGCGGGGGATTGATCCTCCATTCGTGTTCCGGCCCCACGTTGGCCGTTGCCCTCGTGCCGCTGCGCGAGCGCGTCAGGGCGGCGTTCTCGCGGGCGGGTCGCGACCTGCCGCGGATGATCGAACTGCCGACGCCATTGTTCAAGGCGATCGTTGCCGGTGTCAGCGTCTTCATGCCGACAGAACTCAGGCGCGCGGTGCGAACGCTGCCGGTGTTCCTCGACTACCTGGCGACCGAGCAGACCTTCATCAATCAGCGCACACAGGAGCTGCTCGCGGCAGCGCAGCTTCCGGTGCCGCATCCTGACCGCTATCTGGACAAGGTACTGGACTACTACCTGGAGCGCAGCCGCTAGCCATTGTGCGCCATCTCGTTTGGGCCAGGGCCGTGGCGCGGGCCGGGCGGCCGAATCACCCCAGCCAACAAGCGCCCAGCCGTCCAACGGACAGCCGCTTTTCGGTTCGTCGGCGCGAGAACAACTTATACTAGCAGTGATCGAAAAAACCCGGCACGCTGAAATGGCGTGTTTTCATCAAACCGAGAAAGGAGTGCACAATGGCCGAATCACCCGCCGAAAAGAGACCCGAACCCGTCGGTACACGCGTCAAGTGGAACGTCGAACAGTTGAAGAGCAGTTATGTCAATTTCGCCAACGCCAACTCGACGCGCGAAGAAGTCGTGATGAACTTTGGACTGAACGCGAGTTGGGACCGCAGCCAGCCGGAAATGGAGATCGAACTGGCGCACCGCATCGTGATGAGCCCGTTTGCCGCCAAGCGCCTGGCCGAATTGCTGAACAAGCTGATTGCCGAATACGAGTCGCGTTACGGCGAGTTGAAGTAAGGCGAAGCACGACGCAGTAAGGGCAAGACGGCGGCTTGCCCTGGCGGCAGCGCAGGCGAGCCGCCCGTTTTCCCCTGCGTCGGCTCACCCCTCTGCCGCCGACTTGCGGCGAGCGCCGGCGATGTCGCTCAATCGCTTCCGACGACGAAGCGGAAGGGCTGCGCAATGACTGCCTTGCCGGTGTCGACGAGCA
>ERZ761603.3452-NODE-3452-length-10139-cov-38.186136_pt1 | contig 10139 bp, 9 predicted proteins | sample MGYA00511879_ERZ761603 | MGnify/ENA primary metagenome ERZ761603 (study PRJEB28899, sample SAMN02850040) | bioreactor sludge metagenome | biome: EBPR Sludge; feature: EBPR Bioreactor; material: flocular biomat | place: Australia: Thorneside Wastwater Treatment...
CAAGGTGACGGGAGTTCAGACGTGTGCTCTTCCGATCTGGCAACCTGAGCGAGCCGGCAGGCTGCCGGCGGCGCACCTGGCCGATCCACACCGCGCCATCGACCGTCGCACGCAGGATCGCCGTTTCGCGCCAGGCGATCACTGCCCCCGGCGGAGCGCCGCGCAAGCCGTCTTCCGGCCAGCCGTCGAACAGGCTGCACGGCTCGCCAAACAACTCGTCGGCCACCCCGGGAAAGCCGTCGGCGGCGTTCAGGCGGGCAAGCACGCGCGCCGTGTCGTCGTGCTGCCAGTCGATGGCCCGATCGCTCTGCTTCATCAAGGGGCGCAGAGTGCCGCGCGACGCTGGTGCGGCAAGCGCCGACGGGGTCGGGACAAAGCTGCCGCCGGCAAAGCGCTCGACAGCCCGAAGCACGGCACGGCTGGCGGCCTCGCACACTTCACGGCGGTAGAGGCTGGACTTCCTGGCGCGGCGCAGCGGAAAAACCTCGGTCGCCCAGACCGGACCGGCATCCATTTCGCCGGTTGCCTGCAGCACGGTGACGCCCCAGTCCGCTTCACCCTCCTGGATCGCCCAGTCGAGCGCCGAAGGTCCGCGATCACCGACGATCCCCGGGTGGACAATCAGGCAGCAATGCCGCTGCCAGATCGAGGGCGGAATCGCCCGCCGCAGATAAGGTGCAATGATCAGTTCGGGCTGGAACAGCGCCACGGCCTCTTCGCTCACCGGGTCGGCAATATCGTACTCGACCGATAACTGATGTCCCAGCGCACGGAGTTCGCAGTACAGGCGCTGACTGAGGCTGTTGAAGGCGTGGCAGAGAAACAGAATGCGCATCGTCCGTGATCGCTCAGCAGATGCGTGGCAACTGGTCGCCGGTCAGCCAGTCGACGATGCGCCGGCCACCCAGGGTGGTGGTCATCTGTACGAAATGCCGCGCGTCCTCATGCACGCTGCCGACGATGGCCGCGTGCCGGCCAAGCGGATGCGCGCGCATCGCGACGAGCAAGCGCTCGGCGTCGGCCGGCGCGACGATCGCCAGCAGTTTGCCTTCGTTGGCGACATACAGCGGGTCGAGACCGAGGAATTCGCAGGCGGCGGCCACCGCGGGCTGTATCGGCAGAGCGCTTTCCTGCAGCATCATGCCCACCCCCGACTGGCGGGCGATTTCGTTCAGCGTGGTGGCGACGCCGCCGCGCGTCGGGTCGCGCAGCGCGTGGATTTCCGCCCCGCTGGCACGCATGGCGGCGATCAGGCGGTGCAGCGCGGCGCTGTCCGAGACGATGTTGGCGGCAAAGCCGATGCTTTCGCGCTGTGCCATGATCGCCATGCCGTGTTCGCCGATGCCGCCCGAGACGATGATCCGGTCGCCCGGCCGGGCGCGATTGCCCGACCAGTCGGCACCCTCGGCGACGACGCCGACGCCAGTGGTAGTGATATAGACGCCGTCGCCCTTGCCCTGCTGCACCACCTTGGTATCGCCGGTAACCAGCGGCACCTCGGCAGCGCTCGCGGCATGCGCCATCGAGTCGACCAGACGCGCCAGATCGCCGAGCGGGAACCCTTCCTCGAGAATGAAACCGGCGGCGAGATAGAGGGGCGTCGCACCCATCACCGCGACATCATTGATCGTGCCGTGCACCGACAGGCAACCGATGTCGCCACCGGGGAAGAACAGTGGCGAGACGACATGCGCGTCGGTGGACATCACCAGCCGGCCTGGCGGCATCGGCAGCACGGCGGCGTCGTTGCCCTGTCCAAGATAATTGTTGCCCAGCCGGCTGGCGAACAGTTCGTCGATCAGTTGCGCCATCGCCCGTCCGCCGCTGCCGTGCGTCATGTCGACCCGACCGTGGCGCAGGTCGAGTGGTCGCACATAGCCTTTGCGCTGCGCACTCATTTTGCCACCGCCACTTCGCCAAAGCGACCGAACGAGTAATGCGCCGCACAGGCGCCCTCCGACGACACCATGCAAGAACCGACCGGATTCTCGGGGGTGCACGCGCTGCCGAAGATGCGGCAGTCCTGCGGCCGCTTGACACCGCGCAGCACCGCCCCACACTCGCAGGCCGGGTGGTCGGCAACCGCCTGATAGTCGACCGCGAATCGACGCTCGGCATCGAAATCGGCAAAGCAGCCGCGGATGCGCAGCGCGCTGTAGGGAAGTTCGCCGAGTCCGCGCCAAGCGAACGAACGCCGCAGCTCGAAGACCTCGGCAACCAGTTGCTGCGCCTTGCGGTTACCCTCCCGCGTCACGGCACGGGCAAATTCGTTCTCGACCACCGCGCGACCGTCATTGACCTGCGTGATCAGCATGAGGATCGCCTGCATCACGTCAAGTGGTTCGAAACCGGCAATCACCACCGGCTTGCGGTATTCCTCGGCGAAGAACTCGTAGGGCCGGCTGCCGATGATGGTAGACACATGCGCCGGTCCGATGAACCCATCGAGCGGCACGCTGCCCCATTGCCGCACTGCCGGCGATTCGAGGATGCTGGCGATCGCCGACGGCGTCAGCACGTGGCAGCAGAGCACCGAGAAGTTCTTCAGGCCGAGCGCCTGCGCCTGTTTGATGACCACCGCCGTCGGTGGGGTGGTGGTCTCGAAACCGATGGCAAAGAACACCACCTGCCGCTCCGGCTCGCGCTGCGCCAGGCGCAGCGCATCGGCGCTCGAATAGATCATCCGGATGTCGCCACGTACACCACCGTTGCGGCCAAGGCCGGCTTTTGCCTTGAGCAGCGACAACCCGCCGGAGGCCGGCACGCGCAGCGGATCGCCGTAGCTGCACAGGGTGACTCCGGCCTCGCGCACGAGGCGGATCGCCATGTCGATCCGCCCGACCGGCAGCACGCAGACCGGGCAGCCCGGACCGTGAATCATGCGCACGTTTGGCGGCAGCAGATCACTCACCCCGTAGCGTGCAATGGCATGCGTGTGGCCGCCGCAGAACTCCATGAAATGATAGTCGCGCGTACGCTTTGCCGCCAGCCGGATGGCCGCCGCCAGTCCGCTGGCCAAGCCCCCGTCACGGAACTCATCGATGAACTTCATCGCGCGCTGCAATCCGCTGGCGACAACTGCATTTCCCGATCCTCCCGCGGTGCCCGGTCAAGCGCACCCTGCATCCGTCTCCAACAAGGCGACCTCGCCGAGTTCGGCAAACAGCGCCAGGGTCTTTTCGGCCTCTTCCGGATCGAGTCTGGTGAGCGCGTAGCCGACATGCACGAGCACATAGTCTCCGACCGCGACATCGTCCACCAGCGCCAGGGAGACTTCCTTGCCGACACCGGCCATCTCGATCCTCGCCTGCTCCCCGGGCAGCAGTTCGACGATGCGGCAAGGCAGAGCCAGACACATGAGCGGCGCTCCGCTACTGGGCCAGCAGATGCTGCAGGGCGACCCAGGCCTGACCGACCGACAGGCCGCCGTCGTTGGGTGGCACCTGCCGCGCTTCGATCAACTGCACTCCCTTCGCCCCGAGGCGGGCGCGCAGGCCGCGCACCAGCACCTGGTTGAGGAAGCAGCCACCGCTGCCGACCACCGCTCTCGTTTCCGGCGCGAGCACCCGCAACCAGTCTTCGATCGCCGCGGCCAGTGTCGCATGAAACAGCGCAGCGCCGCGCTCAGGGTTCCTCTCGTCGGCCAGAATGCCGAACAAGGGCAACAGGTCGAGATTGCCCCGGTCGATGATCCAGCCCTGGTCGAGCGGCAGAACGTCGCCGTAACGCAGCGCCATGCCTTCCAGCAGCATCGCCGCCTGCCCCTCGTAAGCCATGACGCTCCGGATGCCGAGCAGACCGGCTGCGGCATCGAACATCCGGCCCATGCTCGAGGTTGGCGGGCAATGGAGGTCGCCAGCGAGCATCTGGGTGACCGCCGGCGCCGCTGGCTGAGCCGCAAAGCGTTCGCCGATCTCGCCGGCGCGGCCCAGGCGGTGCAAGGCTGCCGCCGCCATTCGCCAGGGTTCGTTGGCGGCCCGGTCGCCGCCCGGCAGGGCGAGCTGCACGACATGGCCCAGCCGCTCGAAACTGGTCCCATCCACCCGCAGGAGTTCGCCGCCCCAGGCCGCGCCGTCGGTGCCCACCCCAACCCCGTCCAGTGACAATGCCAGAGTGCTGCCCTCGATGCCGTGCTCGGCCAGCACGGCAGCGGCATGCGCATGGTGATGCTGCACCCCGAGCAAGGGCAGACGGCGCTGCTGGGCGAAATCGGCGGCGAAACGGGTGGAATGGAAGTCGGGATGCAGATCGTGCGCGACGATCGCCGGTTCGACGCCGAGCAGCTTGATCATCTGCTCGACACTTTCCTCGAGGAAGTCGCAAACCGCGGCATTGTCGAGGTCGCCGACATGTTGCGAGACGAAGGCCTCGTCGCCACGCGTGACGCAGATGGTATTCTTGAACCAGGCCCCGACGGCCAGCACCGATGGCCCCGCGCGCTGCAGCTTGATCGCCCGCGGCGTGTAGCCGCGAGCACGGCGGATGAACTGCAGACCGGTGGTGGTGATGCGGGCCACACTGTCGTCGCAGCGCGTGACGATGTCGCGATCGTGCATCAGGAAGGCGTCGGCGATACCGTAGAGGCGCAGCAGGGCTTCACTGTTGCCGATCACCAGCGGTTCGCCACCGGGATTGGCGCTGGTCATCACCAGCGCCAGATCCTGCGCCCGCTCGAGCCAGCCCAGACCCGGCGGACGCCTGGCCGCCTCGTGAAACAGCAGGAACTGCACCGGGGTGTAGGGCAGCATGACGCCAAGCCAGCTCAACCCGGGGGCGACAGCGGGCAGCGCCGCGTCGCAACCACTGCGCTTCCTGATCAGGATCGCCGGCCGGGTCGGCAAGGTCAACAGGCCGGGTTCGCCGATCCCCATCTGGACAAACTGGGTCGCCGACGGCGCATTGGCGAGCATCACCACGAAAGGTTTCTCGTCGCGCTGCTTGCGCTCCCGCAGCAGCGCGACGGCCACCGCATTGCGCGCATCGCAGGCCAGGTGGAAACCGCCCAGGCCCTTGATGGCAACGATCCTGCCCTGTTGCAGAAGTTGCAGCGCGCCGGCGATCGGGTCCGCAGCCAGGCGATGGCCTTCGGCATCGAGCAGGAAAAGCTGCGGCCCGCATTTCGAGCAGCAGTTGGCCTCGGCATGAAAACGCCGGTCCTCCGGTCGCCGGTACTCGCACTGGCACTTGGGGCACATGGCAAAGGGCTTGAGGCTGGTACGCACCCGGTCGTAGGGCAGGCCACGACTGATCGTGTAGCGCGGCCCGCAGTTGGTGCAGTTGGTGAAGGCATAACGCCAGCGGCGGCTGCCCGGGTCGAACATCTCGGCCAGACAATCGCGGCAGACCGCGGTGTCGTGACCGATCATGGTCGCCGCCCGACCACTGCGGCTGTCGATGATCACGAAGCCGTCGTTGCCCCGCGCCGGCGTCGCAGCGCGGGCCACCACCGAATTGATCCGCGCCAGCGGCGGGGCCTCCTGCTCGATGCGCTGGACCAGTGCCTTGACCTGGTCCACGGCACCGCGCACCTCGATCTCCACCCCGCGCGAGTCATTGCGCACCCAGCCGGCAAGGCCCAGCTCCCTGGCCAGCCGCCAGACGAAAGGACGAAAGCCGACACCCTGGACCACCCCGCTGACGCGGATGTTCTGGCAAACGATCGAGTCTGCCATGTCAGCCTCGCGCACCGGTGGTCAGCAATGTCTCCAGTTCGGCGATCCGCCGGCGCAAGCCCGCCACGGTCGCCTGCTTCCTCTCGCGCACTGCAGCGCAGCCCTCCATCAACCAGTCCAGCCACTGGTCGGAGCCTTCGCCGGTGGTCGCCGAAACCTGGATCACCTGCAGCGCCGGATTGACCTGTTGCGCGTAGCGAATCGCCAGTTCGGCGTCGAAAGACAGATAGGGCAGCAGATCGACTTTGTTGAGCAACATCAGCGAAGCCGCGTGGAACATGTTGGGGTACTTGAGCGGCTTGTCTTCGCCTTCGGTCACCGAGAGGATGATCACCTTGTGCGCCTCGCCGAGATCGAAAGCCGCCGGGCAGACGAGATTGCCGACGTTCTCGATCAGCAGCAACGAATCGTCGGCCGGCGACAGTTGCTGCAGGGCGTGGCCGACCATGTGCGCATCAAGGTGACAGCCCTTGCCGGTATTGATCTGCAGCGCGGGAACGCCGGTTTCGCGTATGCGCTCGGCGTCGCGACCGGTCTGCTGATCACCTTCGATGACGGCCATCGGCAATCTCGCCCTGAGCAGTTCGATGGTTCGGCAGAGCAGCGTGGTTTTTCCCGATCCCGGACTGGATACCAGGTTGAGCGCGAAGATCCCCTGCTCCTCGAAACGCTTGCGGTTCTCTGCGGCGTAGCCGTCGTTGCTGGCCAGAATGTCGCGCTCGATCTGCACCAGGCGGGACTGGCTCGATTCGGGGGCATAATGCGTGGCATGATCATGACCGTGGTGCGCGTGACCGGCGGTGAACGGCGAATCATGCAGATCTTCATGCGGGTGGGCGTGGACGTGCCCTGCCGCGTCGCCCGGCGGGTGTGCATGGGTCGGCGCCGGCCACCGGCGCCCGCCAGGCTGATCGACCACGCTCCCGCTCGGGCGATAGCTCGTCGCAGCACGCCTGCCCTGCAGCGCAGCGACTCCTGATCCCGCCTGAGCCTGCGTCGAACTCTCCCCCCCGGCCTTGCCGGGCGCCGGCAAGGCCTGACCAGCGACGCGGGCCTCCCCGACGCCACAACCGCAAGTCGTACACATCTGCTGTCTCCTGTTGTTATTCGACCTCCAGCTCCTTCACCCGCATCTCGGTACCACCGGTTGCCTGAACCGGGTAACCGCCGCAGGCTGGGCAGGGGTCGTACAGCGCCGCGAGCGGCACCGTCTGATGACAATTAAAGCATAAACCTTGGCCCGCCACATGCACTATATGCAATCTGGCACCCTCGGCCAGGGTGCCGCGCGTGACCGCGCCAAAACAGAAGCTGATCGCTTCGGGTTCCACCGCGGAAAGCTCGCCAATCTCGACCTCCACCGTCCGCACGCGGGCAAACTGCTGCGCGCGCGCGGCTTCCTCGATGATCCCCAGAATGCCCACGGCAAGTGACATTTCATGCATCGACCAGCCTCAGTGCGCAGGGCACGCACGGATCGAGCGACAGAGCCAGACGACCGGCGGCACGCTGCGCCGCCAGCCGGGTCGACGCGGAACAACCACTGATCTCGCGCACAAAAGCACCCCGAGGGTGAAAGTTCCATTCGGTCGGCGCAATGATCAGATGGCTGACCACCCGCTCGCCATCGAGTTCGGTGCGATGGAGCAGCATGCCGCGCGCCGTTTCGACGCGCGCCAGGCCAAGGCCCGCAGTGATTGCTGACGCATCGAGCAAGCGCGAGAGGCGAGGCAGGTCACACAACCCGGCAGCCAGCCAGCGCAATTCGATCAGGCGCGCCAGCAAGCGTGCCTTGACGCGCTGGCAACGGGCAAGCAGGGCGGCAACCGCGGGCGCCTCGGCCTGCCGGGCAAGCACTCCGGTTTCTGCCGGCTGACCGGCAAGCGTCGGCGCGCTGGCGAAGTCGTCCCGGTCGATCAGCGACGCACATTCGCTGGCCGTCAGCTGCGGCAGCAGCCCCACCGTCAGCGGCGCCGGCTCCTGATCGTCGAGCAGCGGCAACTCGAAACGTGCCAGCCAGGCCGACAGTTCGGCGCCAAGCGCCGCCGCCGCAGCTCGATCGACAACCGCAGGCAAAAAGCGCTTGCGCCAGCCGCCAAACTCGCTCAAGCGGGGCACTGCCGAGGAATCATCGAGCAGCGTCGGCCAGGCGATCAGCAAGTGGTAGAGGTGCTCGGCGATGGTTTCGAGCGCCACCGGCAGGAGCAGGCCGTCGCCGGCAGCGGACGTGGCCGGCTCACCACGCGCCGCCTCGACGCTCAAGCGGGTGGCCGCAGCCTGTGTATGGCGGCAGAGGCTGAACAGCCGGGGAACGACCTCGAGCAGCCGCGCTGCCGACAGACCGCACAGCGTACGGGCCAGTGCGGGCCGGGTCGATACGACCCCCGCGGCAAGGATTTTCCTCCCGTCCCACGTCAGTATCAGCTCGAGAGACCCCTGTTCCACCAGCACGCTCCCGGAGAATGTGTCCTTAGGATACTCAAGGTCTTTGAATTCCTTTTGATTTCAGTCAATCCGGGGCTAAACTCCCGCCTTCACAATACGCTCCCCCGGCCTTGGTCACTTCCCGGATCTCCCTCTGCATGCTTGAAGCTTCAAATCTGGAATGCGTACGCGGCGAACGCCGCCTGTTCGTCGGTGTCAGCTTCCAGCTCGCGGGCGGCGAGATGCTCTACCTGCAAGGAAGAAACGGCTCCGGAAAAACCAGCCTGTTGCGCATGCTGTGCGGCCTGACGCCAGCCGCCAGTGGCGAGATTCGCTGGCGCGGCAAGCCGATCGCCCGGCTCGGCGACGACTTCCGCAGCGAGCTCTGCTACCTTGGCCACCACAACGCAATCAAGGAGGAGCTGACCCCGCTGGAGAACATCCTGTCAGCGGCCCGGCTGGCCGAGGAGCCGCTCGACGAGGATGCCGCGCTCGATGCGCTGGAACTGGTCGGATTGCGAGGCCGAGAGGACCTGGCCTGCCGCTATCTCTCGCAGGGCCAGAAGCGCCGCGCCGCGCTGGCCCGGCTGGTGCACGAGAAACGCGCGCTGTGGGTTCTCGACGAGCCCTACGTGGCGCTTGACAAGGCGGCGACCGAACTCGTCGCCGGGCTGGTCGGCGCCCATCTGCAACGCGGCGGGCTGGCGGTGCTGACCACCCACCAGACAGTGGCCATCCCGGCCGGCGCCGTGCGCGAGCTGAGCCTGAGCGCCGATGCCGCAACGCAGCATCGGCCATAGCCGACAGGATGCTACCATTGATCCGTGCGGTCATCGGCCGCGACCTGCGACTGGCCATGCGGCGGCAGGCCGACATCGTCGCTGCAGTGTTCTTTTTCATCATCGTCGTCAGCCTGTTCCCGCTCGGCGTCGGACCGGAACCGGACCAGTTGCGCAAACTGGCGCCCGGCGTGCTGTGGGTTGCCGCCCTGCTGGCGACCATGCTCTCGCTGCCACGCCTGTTTGCCGACGACCACCGCGACGGCACCCTGGAGCAGCTCGCCCTGGCACCACAGCCACTCGGACTGATCGTGCTCGGCAAGGTGATCGCCCATTGGCTGGTCGCCGGTCTGCCGCTCGTACTGCTGGCGCCGATCCTGGGAATCCAGTTCGACCTGACCGATGATGCGCTGGCGGTGCTCACCCTGTCGCTGCTGATCGGCACGCCGGCACTGTCCGGTATCGGTGCCATCGGTGCCGCGCTGACCCTCGGCGTGCGTGGCGGCGGCGTGCTGCTGTCGCTGCTGGTTCTGCCGCTGTACATCCCGGTCCTCATCTTCGGTGCCGGAGCAGTGGATGCGACGGTCACCGGCCTGGGAGCACAGGCCCATCTTTCGCTGCTCGGCGCGCTCGCGCTGGGTGGCGTGTTTTTTGCCCCGTGGCCAACCGCTGCGGCCCTGAGAGTTGCCCTGGAATAGATGAGTAACCGTTTGATCAACTGGTTCAAGTACGCCAGCCCACAGACCTTCTACCCGCTCGCCGGAAAGATGATTCCGTGGTTCTGGGCATTTGCCGCGCTGTTCGGCGCGGCCGGGCTGACCATCGGTTTTCTGCTCGCGCCCAGCGACCTGCAACAGGGCGAGGGTTATCGCATCATCTTCCTGCACGTCCCGGCGTCGTGGATGTCGATGTTCATCTACCTGGTGATTGCCTTCTGGGCGGCGATCGGGCTGGCCTTCAACACTCGCCTGTCGGGCATGATGGCTTCGGCGCTGGCGCCGACCGGCGCCCTCTTCGCCTTTCTCTCGCTGTGGACCGGCGCCTTGTGGGGCAAACCGATGTGGGGCACCTGGTGGGTATGGGATGCGCGCCTGACCTCCGAACTGATCCTGCTCTTCCTCTACATCGGCTTCATCGCCCTGCAGGCGGCGATCGACGACCCGCGCCGCGCCGACAAGGCGGGCGCGATCCTGGCACTCGTCGGGGTGGTCAACATCCCGATCATCTATTTTTCGGTCAAGTGGTGGAACACCCTGCATCAGGG
>ERZ761603.3453-NODE-3453-length-10139-cov-9.516263_pt1 | contig 10139 bp, 7 predicted proteins | sample MGYA00511879_ERZ761603 | MGnify/ENA primary metagenome ERZ761603 (study PRJEB28899, sample SAMN02850040) | bioreactor sludge metagenome | biome: EBPR Sludge; feature: EBPR Bioreactor; material: flocular biomat | place: Australia: Thorneside Wastwater Treatment...
AATTAATAAAACCATCAAAGCCAAACAGGCGATTAATAGCCAAAAATATATACTACTAATCAGCTTTTTCAATAATTCTATGTTCGCATATAAATAATAGATTGAAAAAGGAATAAAATAGAAAAATAAAATAAAACCAATTCTTATCTCTCTTATTCTTGCAAATATCAAATTAATAATTAAAAAAAAAGCAATGCTTATAATAAACGAATTCACTAAGCTTCTTATAAAATCACTGTTTGTTTTTTTCTCAATTCGAGCCATCCGGCAAACCCCAAACACCAGATAAAACCAAAAATCATAAACATAAATAAAACTGATTCATATGGAAAATTAAGATTATGCATCGATCCAGAAAATGGATTATAGGCTCCTGGAAAAGTCATTCTGTACACCAATAAAAAAGAAATCGCGCAGATGACCACTAGTAACCTCTTTAGAAGCGTCACTTCCCTTAGGAAGACGAAGGGCAACAACACTATTAGATTAGTTTCTCTACAAAGCAAAGAGACCAAGCAGAAAAATGTAAATAGAATAATTTTTCCTGATCTAATCAATATTAAACAAAGCAAAATGAGTGTATAGCTCAAAAAATCATTTGGTGAACCGTGAACCGGAAATTTAAATGCAAATAATACCGGTGGACAAATAACAATAATGAAAAAAATGAAAAAATTGATAGTCAGACTCTCTAAAACAATCAATTTATCATCTAAAATATCCGATAAAAAACAAGCAGAAAATCTATGGCATAAAAATAAAAAAGCTACAATAAAGAAATATGTCCATATTAAATAGGAAAAATAAAAAGCGTCAAATTCTGATACGAAATAAGAATATTCTTGCAAAGAATGATACGTTAACCAAATTGGAACTTTTGCCAAAATCCGATATTTAAAAGGTGATGGTTGATTATAGAACCAATTTTTAATCCATTCTTTTGGCGGTTTCTGAAAATCGTTTCCAGCGAGCTCATAAGCAAAAGCCAGCCTATTACTAATATAGGGACTGTCGACCTTTTGAAAATCCAGATCAAAAAAATAAAATTGGTTAGAAATGAATACGATTAAACCAAAAACTAGCGCAAAAAAGAAATTAGAATAATTCTTAACAGCATGCATAACCATTCAGCCAACCTTATAGAAAATGCAGCCATATAATAAACTTGGCTCATCAATTCTGAAGACAAAACATGATCCTTGGGAATAAGTATCAATGGTTAATGCTTCCTCGTTACAAGCCCTACGATAATCTGTCAACCTACTGAACCGGATGCCCATAATGCCAGATATTCAGCAATTTGAGCGGACGGTTGAGGGAGCTGTTGTCTTTTCGACGGATCGCTCTGCACCACTTTGCACAGAAAATTATTAGCGAGCTGATCATCAAACCGCCATAACACAGCGTTTCGGTTGAGCCCATCGTTGCGCTCAGTGTTATTGCGCAGAATCAGACAAGGTTTATCCAGGTAGGCGCACTCCTCCTGAATACTACCACCATCGCTGAGGACAAATTGCGCCGCACCGAGCAGCGCAATGAATTCACCATAGTCCAGCAAATCTTTGATGATAATTACAGGACTCAACCGCGCTTCCAAGCCAAACTGCCGCAAATAGTGACGGGTAGGACCATGTACCACGAAAATTAGGGACCGGGTCGCGGCCACCCGGTTCAGCAGATCAACCACCTGACTCAACCGGCGCCGGTTCGCGATGGTTTCCAGCCGGTGGCAGGTTGCCAGAACAAAGGGCTCTGCGGGGGTAAGACCTCCTGTGGCCGATTCAATCCAGCGTAACGCATCGGCCACTGTGTTACCTTCTACCCGGACGACTTGCCCCGGAAGCCGCATGGCCCGCAGGTTAGCCTCGGCTTCAGCGGATGGAGCAAACAGTAAGTTCGCGCGTTTCATGCAGAAAATCCGGATCAATTCTTCCGGGAAGGGATCCAGCCAGTGAAAGCTACGCAGTCCGGCCTCGACATGCGCCACCTTTAACCCGGCACTCCGCGCCATCTGCAAGCCCAGCAACGTGCTCAGTGTGTCCCCGTGAATCAGGCAAATTCCTTCTTCCGGGAATACCTCCCGCCGCAACCAGGCGCGATCAACACAGCTTTTCCACAGCAGCCGCAGATACCAACGGATCGCTTCGCGTGTGGAGGTAATATCCCGCACCTCATCACGCAGGCAGACATCAGGCTCTGGCAGTTCAAACACTCGCCGCAGTTCGCGCGTAATCGCTGCGTGCTGGCCAGAGTCGATATAGCGAAAGGGCAGGTGGCGCTGGCGGAGCTCGCGCATGACAGGCGCCATTTTGATGAGCTGCGCCTTAGTACCAATAAAGCAGTAGATCATGAAGCGTCAATGTTCACAGTGACTCCATCTTAGAAGCACACCATCCGTGCCACATCTGACGATACAAGGTTTCAAGATGGTGAGTAAAACGCGGTCCATCCATCAATGATGAGGTCAACACCCGCTCTCGCAAACTCCCGCGCAATGCTGCCAAGCGATCCGGGTCCTCAGCCAGTTGCCGCACGATCTCTAAGTAATCTTGGGTCGTGTCTGCAATCAGTTCCGTTAACCCCAGGTTGGACAGCAGGCTAACCCCGCCCCGGGCAATCGAATGATCACCGGCCAGTGTGACCAGCGGAACACCCATGACCAGTGTGTCCAAGGTGGTCGTTCCGCCGTTATAGGGGAAAGGATCGAGGGCAATATCGACCGTCGTCAGCGATGCCAGATAATCCCGGTAGGCAATACGCGACATGAATTCAAAGCGGTTGCGGGCTACACCTGCTTTTTCCAGGATCGCAGCAAAGTATTCCTCAGTGCGGCCCTTGGGTACGGAGGCAATCATCAAGCGCGATTTAGGAATCGCATTCAGGATCTCCGCCCACAGCCTCAACACCTGATCATTGAGCTTAGTCGCCTTGTTGAACGATCCCAAAGTTAGATAGCCGTTACGCACGAAGGGGGACTGACTCACTGGCGGCAGATCGGCGTAAGGCATATGACACCACTGACACGCTGGCAAACGCATCAGTTTCTCGGTGTGGAATCGTTCAGTCAAATCCGGCGGATCGGTATAGGCATCGCAGATCCGGTAATCCATAGTCGCCAGTCCGGTAGTCCCCAGGTAGCCTAGCCAGGCCGCTTGCACTGGAGCAGGCTTGCGGGCAAAGACCAACAAACGTTGATTTTCAGTATGCCCAGACAGATCAATTAAAATGTCAATCTCGAAAGAGCGGATTAAATCAGCAACCGCTGCATCATCTTTATTCCAAATTGGATGCCATCCTGTTACGAGATCCTTCAGCCGAGCGGTGACCTCATCACGCAAATGATAGTTATAAAAAGCATGTACTTCAAAATTGGCAGGGTCATGATGGGCAAAGACAGGTTCAATAAATCGAGACACGGGGTGTTCTCGAAAGTCGCCGGAAACATAACCAATCTTCAGCCGCCGTCCGGGATCGGGGGTATTCTTATATTTTAGATTTTGGGGATAAAGCATTGAACAATAGCGTTGCGCATAATCCCGATGCGCGGTAAATAACTCCTCTGGAGTGCAATCTGGCACGTGATTCAGATTAAACAACAGGATATGCGCTAACAACGCTTCCTTGGGGGCATTAAGCTCCAACGCCCGGCGCTGATAAAGGACCGCCTGTTGTGTCAAGCACAGATTGCCCATGGCTTGACCGATCAGAGCATAAATCAGTCCATTATCTGGCATCCCAACCAGCGCTTCCTCCAAATAATCTACCGCCGTGTCCGGTTGGTTGAGGAGAATCAGTGTTCGTCCCAGATTCAGTTTTGCACCAGCGAAATCAGGCTGGATCACCAGTGCGCGATGATAGGCTTCCAGCGCTTCTGAGTAGCGCTGCAATTCTTCCATCGCGCAGCCGAGACCGGCCAAGGCATCAGCCGAATGAGGGAGCGCCTGGACCGCTGCGGCGTAGTGTTCAACTGCCTGTTGGTAGCGTCCCTGATCGAGATATATCTTGCCGAGGTTAGCATGCGCTGCGCCATACCCCGGCTCCAGCCGCAACGCGTCCTGATAACTGATGGCGGCTTCTTGCCGCTTTCCTTGCGCGGACAACGCGTTGCCGATATTCAAGGCGGCTCGGGCGAAGTTAGGCTGGAGTTCCAGCGCTTTGCGGTAATGCACTTCGGCCGCCGCTGGCTGACCCGCATCTTCCAAGGTATTCCCTTCAACAATCAAGCGTTCCGCTTCGATATGATGATGCAAGGGCTGCGGCTGGGAGACGGCTTGTGAATAAGACGTTTCTACGGTTTCTAACTTGTTCCGGCCCAGTAAGCGATTCAATAAATGTTTCATCCGGCATTCCTGGCTACGGAAAGATTTTAGTGCTGACGCTCACACCATGCTCGCCACATCTGGCGGTATAAAGCCTCCAGGTTGCGGGTAAAGCGTGCTCCGTCCATGAATGGGGAAACCTGCACCCGCTCCCGCAAACTCCCACGCAGTGCCGCCAATTGGGCTGGATCACTTGCGAGCTGCTGCACGATCTCTACATACTCGTGAGGTGTGGCTGCAATCAGTTCTGTCAACCCTAGATTAGACAGCAGACTGACTCCCCCTCGGGCAATAGACCGGTCGCCTGCCAGCGTGACCACTGGGACCCCCATGATTAAGGTATCAATAGATGTTGTGCCTCCATTGTATGGAAAAGGATCAAGCGCGACATCGACGGCTGTGATGGACGCCAAATAATCGTGGTATGGCAAACGTGGCGTAAATTCAATGCGATTAAGCTCAACGCTTGAGCGGTTCAGGATCGAAAGAATCCGTTCTTGTGCCCGGCCAGGCGGAACAGCCGCAATGTGAAGGCGTGATTCCGGAATGGCCTTTAATACCTCTGCCCAGAGTTCTAACACCCGGTCATTAAGCTTGGACGGATTATTAAATGACCCCAAGATCAAATAGCCGTTGCGCATCATAGGCAACTCACTGATAGGCGATAGATCAAGGTATGGCGTATAGCACCACTGACAGTCAGGTAAACGTGCCAGTTGTTCGGTATGAAAGCGCTCAGTCAGGCCAGGAGGATCGGTATAGATATCACAAATCCGATAATCCATAGTGGCTAATCCGGTGGTGCCTAAGTAGCCTAACCAGGTTGCCTGCACCGGTGCCGGTTTACGGGCGAATACGGGTAATCGATGGTATTCCGTGTGTCCAGACAGGTCGACCAAAATATCGATATCCAAGGCACGGATGAGATCCGCGAACGCCCCATCTTCCTGAGTCCAGATTGGATGCCAGCCATCAACCCATTTTTTCAAGCTTTCGGTGACCGTATCGTGTGTATGATGATTATAGAAAGCATGAATTTCATAAAGCGCATGATTGTGATGGGCAAACACGGGTTCAACAAAGCGGGAAACCGGGTGGGTGCGAAAGTCACCAGAAACATAACCGATCTTTAGTTGCCGCTCTGGATCAGGTGGATTCAGATATGCAGGGGTTTTCGGATAATACTCGGCGCAGCATTGCGGAGCATATTGCAGGTGAGCGGCGAAAAGGGCTTCAGGAGTACTATCCACTCGGTAATTCATAGTGAATAAGGACATGCTGGCCAAGTTAGGGTCTTTGGGTGATAGTTGCGAGGCTCGTTGCATATGACTTAAAGCCTCTGGGATAAGACCCCACTCACCCATGACCTTGCCAAGCAACGTATGGCCCGCCTCATGGTCCGGCATAACTGCCATCGCTTCCTCGATGTATTTAATGGCTTCATCTGGTTGCTTAAGGAGGATCAAGATCCGTCCGAGATTAAATTTTGCACCAGGAAAATCTGGTTGGATGGCCAACGCCTGACGATAGACATCCACTGCCTCGCCTTGCCGTCCGAGATCTTCCAGCGCGCACCCTAAGCCAACCAAAGCATCAGCAGAATTTGGCAAGGCTCGAACGGCAGCAGCATAGTGCTCAGCCGCATTTTGGTAGTTCCTCTGGTCAAGATACAGCTTGCCAAGATTGGCATGAACCGCGCCATAGCCGGGTTCCAGCCGCAATGCTTGACGATAACTTTCCGCTGCTTCCTCCTTTTGCCCCTGTGCCGCCTGAACATTACCGAGATTCAGATAAGCGCGAGCAAAGTCAGCGCATAGTTTTAACGCCATGCGATACGCTGCTTCAGCGTCCGCCCATCGACCGGCGTCCTCCAAGGCATTGCCCTCCGCAATCAGGCGTTCAGCTTCAATTTGTAAGTTTCGCGGCTCTCTTCTGTTGCTGGCAGTCACAGGGGCATTTTCCATAGCGCCCCGGCCCAACAATCGATCCAATAAACGTTTCATTTGGCATTCCCCTACGCAACAACCGGATTCTGCTGTTGGGAATCACACCATGTCTGCCACATTTGCCGGTACAACGCTTCAAGATTACGCGTGAAGCGCGCCCCATCCATCAGCGGCGAATGCGCCAGTTGCTGCCGCAAGCCTTGGCGCAAGGCCGCCAGCCTGAGGGGTTCATTGGCCAGCTGTCGAACAATTCCAACATATTCCTGAGGGGTCGCTGCAATTAACTCCACCCGTCCTAGGTTGGATAACAGACTCACTCCCCCCCGGGCAATGGAACGGTCACCGGCCAGCGTGACCAGCGGGACACCCATGATTAAAGCATCGATTGAAGTCGTTCCGCCGTTATAGGGAAAAGGATCAAGAACAAGGTCGACTTGTGCAATGCAAGCAAGATATTTATCGAAGGCAAGGGGAGGTATAAATTCAATGCGTTCGCAATCCACACCTGATTGTTCCATAACAGAGATAATACGTTCCTGGGCACGTCCCGATGGAATAGCCGCGATGTGCAAGTGAGCATCCGGCACGGTATTCAGTACCTCAGCCCACAGCGCCAGCACCTGATCATTGAGTTTGGCTGAGTGATTAAACGATCCCAGCGTCAAATAGCCGTTTTTCAATAAAGGCAAAGGCATTTTATCGGTTAATGCTAAATCCGCAGGAAGATCAGCAACAAATTCAAGCGCTTCGTAGGAAATATGGCACCATTGACTATCCGGTAAACGCGCCAATGTTTCGGTATGGAATCGCTCAGTCAGTCCAGGCGGGTCGGTATAAGCATCACAGATCCGGTAATCCATGGTAGCCAAGCCGGTTGTAGATAGATAACCCAGCCAAGTGGCTTGCACAGGCGCAGGTTTGCGGGCAAACAATGGCAATCGATGCCCTTCGGTGTAACCTGATAAATCAACTAAAATATCGATACCAAGATCACGCACAAGTTTTGCCGCAGCATGATCATCCATTTCTGCTACAGGATGCCAAACGTCCGCGAATCCCTTGAGCCGCTCAGTAATTCCATCGCTATGGTGATGGTTGTAAAAACAATGAACCTCGAAGTGGTCACGGCCGTGGTGAATCAGCACCGGTTCGATAAACCGGGAAACCGCATGCTTCCGGAAGTCGCCAGAGACATAGCATACCCGTAACGTCCGCCCAGGATCCGGCACGTTCGAATAGGATGGATTTTGCGGATAAAATTTTGAACAAAAACGTTGCGCATAATCAAGATGCGCGGCAAACATCTTTTCTGGTGTATAATCCGGGAAACAGTTCATGAATAAAGCAGGAATTCTGACCAGTTCCGGGGCTCTCGGCTCTAACTGTGAAGCATGTCCATAATGCTTTAAAGCGTCATTGATCATACCCGTATTGATCATGGCTTGGCCAAGCAAAGCGTGAATCAGCAATCCGCGTTCAGGCGTGGCCGATAAAACATCCTGAAGGTATTCTACCGCCTCATCAAACCGTTTAAGTTTTAGTAGCAACTGCCCCAGATTCAGTTTGGCGCCGGCAAAGCCGGGTTGTATCGCCAGTGCTTTCTGGTAAGCCTCTATCGCCTCAGTCTGGCATCCCGTCTCCTCCAAAGCGCTCCCTAAACCAACCCAAGCATCAACAGATCCGGGCAGTTCCCGGACTGCAGCAGCATAGTGTTCCGCGGCGTTTTGGTAGTTTTTCTGAGCAAGATAGAGCTTCCCTAGATTAGCATGGGCAGCCCCATACCCAGATTCCAGCCGCAATGCTTCACGGTAGCTTGCTGCCGCCTCCTTGAATTGCCCCTGCGCGGCCTGAACATTGCCAAGATTGAGATAGGCTCGCGCAAAACCAGGGTAAAGCGTCAATGCTTTGCGATACCGGGTCTCCGCCTCCACCCATTGACTCGCATCTTCTAAGACATTGCCTTCGGCGATCAGATACTCGGCTTCCGCCCGGTTGGCTGCAAGCGGAGGTTTCCCGGCGCTCGCTTCCTCCGCCACACCACGGCCGAGTAACCGGTTCAATAATCGTCTCATGCAGTTTATGCTCCTAACCACCCATAGCTTTGATACACTAATTAGAAATTATTCTTCTTGATTCAGGGGAATCCATTTTATGTTACTGCGCTGGTTTGATAGTCGTGAAGCGGTGGCTTTTGCTAAAACCATAATCAATGAATTCAATACCGTTTTTCCTCCAGGAAGCAATCCAGAGGTTGGAAAATTGACCCGGCCAAAGGACTTCAAAAAGCTTGAAAGGATTCTGGAAAAAATCTTCACCTTCACCCAGGAAAAGCAGCTCAACTTCTATGTCAAATCCCGGTTTCTCAATGCCTTGATGTGGGAGTTGAAGGAGCATGGCTACGATGAAACATTTGTCAAGCGGTTCATGGAAACCATCACCCCCCGGCTCTAAACCTGGCCACTATCAAAGGAACCAACGGTGAATTCAACATCGCTGCTGACTCGCCAGATCACTCTCGATCGCCGTAGCCTTTGGATCCTTGCCAGCCTGTTAATCATTGCTTTGATTGGTGCAGACCTGCGTTTGCAATCAGTATTTCAAACTGAGATGGAGGGTCCCGCCATCCGCGCGGATGCGCGTGATTACGTGCTGTATGCCTACAACCTCAAGAATTCCGGCATCTATTCCCGCTCGGATGCTGCACTATCGATTCATAAACCGGATACGTCCCCTGCCCTACCTACTCCGGACGCCCTCAGAACGCCAGGATATCCGCTGTTTCTCAGCTTGTTTATCGGCAGCGGCCTCACCGGACAAACCATTCAAAATATCCTGCTTGCACAAGTCATCTTAGGCATTTTCACGATTCTTCTCACCTATGATCTCGGGCAGCGCTTCCTGTCTACCCCCCTTGCATTGCTAGCTGCGCTGCTCACTGCGCTGAGTCCCCACCTAGCAACCGCAACCATTTATGTACTTACTGAAACCCTGTTCTGTTTTCTCATTACCCTATGTTTTTGGCAGCTTGCCCGCCTGATTAAAAAACCTGCATTCACGGGATTCTTCATCGCCGGTGCCCTCCTAGGCGCAGCGGCCCTCACTCGGCCTGCTGTCCAGTACTTCATCGTCCCTCTCGCCTTATTGCTGCTGGCATTTTGGAAACCCGCCCGGTTCCGTTTGACCGGTGCACTGGTGCTAGGCTTTGCGCTGATATTTCTACCCTGGACCGCTCGCAATCTACACACCCTAGGTAAAGCTTCAGATGAGTCGCTGATGATAGGCACGCTGCATCACGGTATGTATCCAGACTTTCTGTATAACGACGACCCTAAAACCTTCGCTTATCCCTACCGCTATGACCCCGAATCGGCCCGCATCGCACAAAGCATCCATTCTGTGGTCAGCGAGATCGGACACCGGTTGCAAGCTGAACCTGCCCGCTACTTAAAATGGTTTCTCATCGGTAAACCTCTCATGCTGTGGTCATGGAATCTTACCGAAAGTATTGGCGGTCCTTTTGTTTACCCGGTACGCAGCACGCCTTACGCCTCGCTACCGTACTTCCGCTGGAGTTACCAGTTGATGGAGGGGTTGCACTGGCTGCTGGTGGCGCTAGCTGCTCTAGGCAGTGTGCTGGTTTGGCTGCCGCGCCGCTGGCTAGGGCTGGCTGATCCGGCCTTGCTAACAGCCCGCACGATCGCCTTATTATTGTTATTCTATGTAGCGCTACACATGGTTGGGGCACCCTTCCCCCGCTACTCAGTACCTATGCGGCCGTTTCTCTACGTGATGGCTTTGTTGCCGCCAATGATAGCTTATCGAAGAATTTCTCAATTGCGCAAAACCAGTTTATTTAAAAAATAAACGTCAGGGA
>ERZ761603.3454-NODE-3454-length-10139-cov-9.275982_pt1 | contig 10139 bp, 13 predicted proteins | sample MGYA00511879_ERZ761603 | MGnify/ENA primary metagenome ERZ761603 (study PRJEB28899, sample SAMN02850040) | bioreactor sludge metagenome | biome: EBPR Sludge; feature: EBPR Bioreactor; material: flocular biomat | place: Australia: Thorneside Wastwater Treatment...
AATCTTGGCCGGCTTCGGCTCTGATTATCGGATGACTTTTTGCTGAGCGCTTAAGCGCTGTTGAGTTCGGCATGAGTCGAGCGGATGAGCGCCAGCAACTGGCCGTCAGACAGCCGCTTGTGATCCGGTGCGCCACCACACTTCCAGGCGCGGTAACCGCTGAGGCTGACATCGAGCGCCTCGCGCACCTGCCGGACAGCGGGAACGACTTGTCCTGCTCGGCAATCCAGGCGTCCTTCACACCCCTTCCCTCGCGAAGGACGCCGTCGCGCTTATTAGGGTTTCGTTCTCCCGTTTGAGCCGCAGATTCTCGGCACGCAGCCGCGACAGTGCCCTCTCTTCCGGCCTCACCACTTTGCCGCCAGCACCGCTCAGCTTGCTGCCGCCGCCGCTTTGACCCTGTAGCGTAAGGTCTGGTCGCTCAGCCCGAACTCCTTGCCAACCGTACCGACGCTCTGCCCGTCCTTGATCCGTTTGACCGCCAGTTCCTTGAACTCGGCTGTGTATGCCTGCTTCGCTCTCTTCATTTCCTGCCTGCCAAAAGTGACTTCGATCTTACGTCACCCTTGGCAGACAAAATTTCGGGGGAAGCTCAAAGTATGCCTGGATCGACGAGCATCGTCGGACGTATGGATTGACGGAATCCTGCGCCGTGCTGGACGTCAGCATCAGCGGGTATCACGCGTGGAAACGCGGCGGCACGCCCGATCGCAAGCGGCTGACGGACGCGCAGATGCGGGCACTGATCCAAGCCATCCACCGGGAATTGAAGGGGGCCTACGGCAGCCCGCGCCTGGTGCGCGAGCTGCGCGACCGGGGTTTCCCGGCCAGCCAGGAACGCGTCGAGCGACGGATGCGGGAGAACAGCATCCGGGCGCGGCACAAGCGGCGCTTCAAGGCGACGACCGATTCCAGGCACGCGCGGCCGGTGGCGCCGAACCTGCTGGCCAGGGACTTGGCGCCGGAAGCGCCGAATCGGGCGTGGAGTGCCGACATGACCTCCATCTGGACCGACGAGGGCTGGCTCTATCTGGCCGTGGTTCTCGATTTGTTCAACAGGGAAGTCGTCGGCTGGTCGATCAAGCCGCGGATGACCGCCGACATCGTCATTGATGCGCTGACCATGGCCTGGTTTCGAAAGAAGCCAGCGCCGGGACTGATTCATCACTCCGACCGGGGAAGCCAGTATGCGAGCCACGCCTTCCAGGCGCGGATGAAAGAGTACGGAATGGTCTGTTCGATGAGCCGCAAGGGAAACTGCTGGGACAACGCCCCGACCGAAAGCTTCTTCAACAGCCTGAAGAATGAGCGGGTGCATGGCACCCGCTACAGTACGCGTGCCGAAGCGGAGACTGACCTGTTCGACTACATCGAACCGTTCTACAACCGCAGACGTCGTCATTCCACGCTCGGCTACGCCTCGCCCATGAAATTCCTGGAAGACTGGATCACGACTCAGCATGAGCAGCAATTGGTGCGGCATAATGCCGTCGGGTTGGAAGACGAAAAACAGAGGGAACCTCACGGCATGAATGGCAGGAATCAGCGCCCGCATCTGGCTGCCCGTCCGCCACTTGCGATTCGGCGTGCCACCCCGCTTCCAGGACCGGTAGCCGCTGACACTGACCTCCAGGACATCGCACCGCTCCGCCAGTGCAAAGCGCCCGTCTAGTTGAGCAGCCATCCAGGCGTACTTCACAGAACATCCCTCGCGAAGTACGCCGCCGCTTTTTTTTTTATATGATTTCAAGCTCCCGCTTGAGCCGGATGTGCTCGGCACGCAGCCGCGACCACTCCATTTCTTCGGCGCTTACCGCCTTCGCCCCGGCGCCGTTGAGCTTGCCGGCCGCTGAAGCCTTGACCCAGTTGCGCAGGGTCTGCTCGCTGAGCCCCAGGTCCTTGGCAACCGCACTGACACTCTGCCCATCCTTCACTCGATTCACCGCCAGTTCTCTGAACTCGGTCGTGTAGGCCTGCTTCGGTCTCTTCATCGTTCGCCTATCAAAAGCAACGTCAAGGGTACGTCACCACTGGAAGACGAAATTTCGGGGGAAGCTCAGTTTTCTGCCTCCATGGAAATCCCCAAAAAGACAGAAAGCTACACAAATCAGAGCATTGTGCACGGCCCACCGTAACCAACTAATAGTAAAGGACTATTTTCGATGGTCCACGGCGTTGGCATGCATACGATTGCCCTGGGTCATCCCGCGACTATGACGCCAATCAGCGTCCGAAGAAGCGCCCCAGTATCCTTCTCAGCGCCGACGGCTCCGCTGTGTGCAGTGCCTTGGCGTAGGTGCGCGTCGCTTCCTGAAGCCGCTTTTCGGCGGCCGGCTCAACACCGATGTCGAAGCCGTTGATCACCTTCGCCACCGCCCTCATCTTGTCGGCGTCGGCGGTCAGACCGAGTGCGCGATAAATGACTTCCAGATGCATCGCCGCCGGCAGCGCCGCCTGCGAGGTCACTTCGCGGCCGCCCAGCGCGTTGAGGAAATAATCGATTGCCTGTGGAATGTGTCCCTGGTTGATCGCCGCCTGCCCGCGCAGCGACCAGGCACCGCATTCGAAAGTGGGTGGCAGTCCCTTGCCGATCGCTTCTCCCAGGCGCGCTTCGGCTTCGGCAAAGCGTTCGCCCTGCAGCAGGCGGAGACCCGCCTCGAAGTCGGCCTTGCCCGGCCCGACGTTCGCTCCGACGCGCGAGAAAGTGGTTCGGCAATGCTCGGCAGCGACCCGGCGCGGGGGGACGACCGCCGTCCCCTGGCCCTCGCTCACTGCACCGGCAGGTGACAGCGAGATTTCCCCGGCAGCGGGCGAGCTCGTGGGAACCGGCGTTGCCCCAGTTGGATAGTCAACGCTGGCCTGCAGCGCGGGGGCCTCCATCGCCAACCGCCGTCGCCGCCACCACCACAGGCCGGCCGCGCCCAGCAGCAGCAGGACCAGGCAGATGGCAGCGATCACCACGTTGCGCCGTGACAGGGCATCGCCGAATGCGCCCCCGCGCTCGGCGTCGGGTCTGGCGGTGTTTCCCGGCTGCGGTCTTTCCGCCAGCGCCACCGGGAACACCTGGCCGGCAAACTCGAGCACCAGACTGTCAGCAGCGCGACCTGATCGGGGGAAGGCAATGCAAAGGTCGATATTCGTACCTTCGGCCGAGAATTTTAACGGCGCGGACGGGCTGGTCCGCGAGACGGTGATGTTGCGCTCGTCGTCGACCGTCATCTTCGACACTTCGCGCCCCCGCAGATCAGGCGACAGATAGCGACACATGGCGATGCGCGAACCGACGGTAAAGGCGCTGCGCGCCCGCTCGCCCGCCAACGCCGAGGCGCTCCGGATACGAATCTCGGATAGCAGAACCGGCTCGAAGCGCGATCCCGGCGTGATGCCCAGGCGTCCCTGAATCTCGACGAAACCATCACCGTCGGTCGGCTTGTAGTGGACAAAATCACTGCCTTCGAGCAGCCAGACTGCAGGAACCGTCTGCGCCTTGAGTGCGGTCAGTGACCACACTTCGCTCGACGGCTGTGCCGCAGCCACGTGCGACCACACCGAGATCGACATTCCGACCAAGGCCAATCGCACGCGACCCATACCCCACCCAGTGCCAAGAATTGATCAAGTCCAGGACTGTCACATATTTTGGATCCTCAAGCAAGCTGCAGCCTTGGGCCCCCTTGGGCCGAGAGGGTGAAGCCCGACACAACGCGGCGGCGGAAAGCGGGTTCAAGCGCTGCAAAAACGAGCGCGTGCATGGATGCGTTACGTCACTCAGAGCGGGCGATCGTCCGGGTCAGTGCTCTGGGCAACGATCTGCCTGACTTCGGCTTGCATGCGACTGAAGTGCGTCCCCTTCCAGTAAACCTTGCCGCAGACTGCGCAGCGATAGAACTCGTCGCAGCACGCGCGCGTCTTTGGCGGCAGGGCTGCTTCCACCTCGGCCTTGGCAACCGGCCGGAGCAAGCCATTGCATGGGGTACAGCGCGAAAACGGTTCGACGTGTTTCACCAGGTCAAACCGCCTGATGATCTCCAGGACCTGTTCGCCGACATGCGGCGAGCGTACCAGGTAGCCGTGGGTCACCTGCTTCAGCTTGAGCATGCCACGGTCGCGGGTGAGAATGATTCGCTGTTCCGCAAGGGCTGTCGCCACCAGTTCGGGATCAGTGGCCCGGTTCCGGTAGGCCACATCGAACCCGAGCAGCCGCAGGCGGCGCGCCAGCTTGCCGAGGTGCACATCGCAGACGAATTTCGGTTCGCGCAGCGGTAATGGTCGCAAACGCGTCACCGCGCCAATGTCCAGAGACTCGAAAACCGGATAGACCGAGACGCGATCTCCGCTCTGCAGCCGGTAGTCGAAGCCGACCGACACGCCGTTGACGAGAATCAGATCGACCTCGGTGTGCGGCACCCCGATGGCCTCGATGGCGTCCTTGATCGCCGGCTGACCGGAGAAGGCGTAAACGAAAGACCGCTGGCGCCGCCCGGCAGGCAGCACATCGTTGAGTTCCTCGTAGAAGCGAAACTCGGCGGAATTCGCCTCCGCTCTCATCGCCGCATCTCGTGCACTGGACCCGGGTTCCCGCTCGTCCGAAGCAGGCTGTGCCGGTCAGTTGAGCACCCGATCATGGCGACGTCGGGGAAACGCGCCTACCCCGGCCCGGTCCATTGCGGCGGAATGACGCAACTGATCGACCACTGCTCCCCATCGCGGACCAGGCCGACCAACCCGGCGTTGCGGAACTGGAGCAAGGGTCGCTCGCCTTCGCCGGCCAGCAGGAAGCCGGCAAGACGGCTGAGGAAAGGCAGATGACCGACCAACATCAATGCGGCAGATTCAACCGCCAAATCCTTCGCCACCGGCCGGACGTCGTCGTTGGGAGCCAGACCCGCTTGCACGCAGACGCCCTCGCGGGGGCCCAGTTTTTCCGCGAAGATCGTCGCCGTCTGCGCAGCGCGCAGTTTGCCGCTGTGACGAATCTGGTCGACTTCGACGCCTCGCTGTGCGGCCCAGGTCGCGACTTGCTCGACGACGGTCCGGCCGAGCAGGCTTAACGGCCGTTCGGGATCGATCGACTCGGCCACAGCCTCGCCGTGCTGAACCAGGTAGAGGTGCCTGCTGCTGTGGGGATCGGACATCTTCGGGACTCCTTCTGCTGAATCATCCGCGGGCATGGCTGCCCGGCTGACCCGTCGCGCAATCCTGACCGCGAGTTCGCGACGTCTCTGGTTGCTACAGTTTTGACGCCGGAAAACCCTTTTGCGATCCCTCAATCTTCGCAAGGTGCCGGGTTCCACGCGGCGTTGGCATGCCAAACCCTGCCTTGCCGACGCGTCAATCAGGAAGGGACAGAGTATCCGAAGGTAAGCCCGTGATCCGCAACCCGGTCAACGCCGACAGCCAGAAGATCTTGAACGCGTTGAGATCCGGGTAGTTCGATTGCCAAGGTTCGCTTTCGCCTTGCCCCGGCAAGCGCAGCGCACCCAGCCGATCGGGCAAGGGCTGTTCCGGGATTTCGCCGCAACACCCGTTGATTTCCTCCCAGCAACGCGGCTGAAAGCACCAGCGTTCCCACTGGCCGCGGTGGAACTGGTAAATGTAGGCGGCGTAAGCACCTGAGCCGCAAGCGCCTCCTGTACCGCATGCTCATCTGGCCACGGCAAGCGGGCGGCGACATCGCCAAAGCTTCTTCAACCGCGCCTTCACTGCGGGAAAAAGCGACAGTAGCGGCGCATCTCGTGCAAAAGGGCAACGGTGGGAACTGCTTCGTTCTGGTCAAGCGTCGGCAGGTTGCCGTGCGGTCTGGCGGGTATCGAGGTCACCGTTTACGACTGATCGGGCGAACGCGGGTCAAAGCAGGGACTGAAGCCGGACCGCCGGTGCTGATCATCGTCAGAGGCGCGGCGCATGAGCGTAGTGCGCATCGCGGGTTTCGATGTGCCTGACCAGGAACGTCAGCAGCCTCCGCGCCTGCCCGGGGATCAGTTCGGCGCCGCCGGTGCGGTGGGTGTCGACCATTGCCGCAAGGGTGTCCAGCATTTCGGCGTGGTCCTGAACATGGTCGTCGAAGCCATCGTAGCTGTCGAGGCGCATCAACAGCTCTTCGGAGAGGAAATGCGCCTTGCTGTAATCGACCAATTGATCGAGGATGCGGCCGATCTCGTCGTGGTCGGAGCGGGCCTCGACGGCTGCGCAGAGGGCGTCAATCAGGCCGAGCTGGACGCGGTGCTCGCCGTCCATGCCGGTGTGGCGGCGAGGAGAAGCTTCGGAACAATGCGGCATCACTGGCTCCTGTCAGGGGGCGCTGGCAACGGTCAGCGGCAGCATATCACGCCGCAGGAGGCGCGCTGCCCACGCGGATAAGAGGATAAGAGGATGAGGGGATGAGGGAAAGCTCGTCGGTCGCGATCTTGCGATGGGCGTCGTGCAGACGGCATCCGCGCCTATCCGGCTGGATCCGGAGCCGGCAGGCGGGCCAGGTAGTCCCGATGGGAGGCAAGACTCAGCGCATTTGGGCGAATCGCCTTGATAGCCGCTGTCGCTTCATCCACGGACTGGCCACGTTCGACCAGGATCTGCGCCGCGATCAGGCCCGTGCGGCCGGAGCCCCCCTTGCAATGGATGGCGATTTTTTTGCCGGCGTCAAGCAGTTGATGCACGGATGAGCGGTGCGCCGACCAGGCAACGGCAAATGCTTCCTCGGGCGCATGGTCATCCTCGACCGGAAAATGAAACCATTGCCAACCAATCTTCGCACACAGCTCACCGATGTGGGTTACCGCGTTGCGGGCCATTTCGGCGTCAGGCATCAGTGTGATCAGCGCGTCAGCACCCGCCGTCTGCAGTTGTGCGAGGGCGGCACCGGGATCCACACCTCTGGTCCCGGGACAAGGCGTGAGCATCAGGCCTGCGCCTTTCGGGTTCAGCGGCAGAAGATCATAGGGATGGGGGATCATGGGGTGGCTTGTCAGCGATGAATGCGGGAGAGTGAAAACTGATTGAGAATGCAGCGGATCCCCTCTGAATCGGTGGCGCCACCGAAGGAGCCGGAAACGGCATTGGCGTAGTTTTCCGGACCGATCTGCCGGTGGTAGAAGCGTGAAGTGACGTCAAGAAAGTAGGCATCCTGCAGCAGATCGGAGCCGATCGCTCGGCTGCCGATGCGTTCATACCCGCAACGCTGCTGCACTTGGTCGAGAAAGGTTTCGTAACGGTCATCTGGCCGCCACGCGTCGGGCGCACACGCAATCAGGAAAACCGCAGCCGGCAGTGTCGCCCACCGTGCTCCCCACGCTCGCCACCGAAGTAAACCCAGCCTCATCCGCATCCGGAAGCCCCTGTGAGCATAGCCGGATCTGCGCCGGCCAGCCATCCCATGGTTTCGCCGACCGCGCTCAGCGTGCTACCACACGCGCGTTCTCGCCGTTGCCTTCGATGAAGACCCCTTGCCCGGCGAACAGGTTGGGATTCACCGGTTGCGTGACCGAAACGAGTACACCGCTGCTCGTGCGAACGATGATCTGCTGCCCCGGGATGGGTTGGTCGTGCTTCTTCTGGATCTCGTTACCGACCACAGCACCACCGACCGTACCAAGAACCATCGCCACATCACGGCCGCTGCCACCCCCGATCAGACTGCCCAGCCCGAGGCCGATCACGCCGCCGACGACGGCGCCGACGCCAGGGTGATGATTGCTCTGCAACTGGACCAGCGTGATCTGTTCGATAACGCCAGCCCTGATCTGGATTTCACCGGGCTGTGGTCCGGGGACAGCGCAGGCCGTCAGCGCCAGAATCAGCGCGAGTGTCGAGAGGTACGACGCAGGTCTGGTGGTCATCGTGTTCTCCTTTGGAATGTGTGCAAGCAGGTCCCGGATATCGCTTGCGGGGGGCGACGGAGCGGGCCTCCGGCGCCAGCAGCCCGACATCCCACTGCTCAGGTGACCTGAAGATCGTAGCACAAGTCGATGTCAGCAACCGCTGGCGATCAGAGGCGGACTGGGTGGTGTCAAGAACGGCTACTGCCAGACGGCGGCATTCCTGCCCGAGACCGCGAGGCAACTGACTGATCCCAACTGACAGACGACAAGATAAGTGGCTTTTTCCCCACAACCGGAAACACCGATCGTGTATTCGGCGCGCTCGATCCCGTTCCAGAGCACCGGCTGCAACAGGTTGCTCGACAGGAGAAGGCCGGTGGCGCTCGGGCACGACATTTCGAACTGCCCGCGGCGCACGGCCACCTGGATGGCGTTCTGCTGCTCGCTCGCCAGCAGTTCCTGATCGCTCGCGCAGCCAATCAGAACGAGGCTGGCAAGCGCCACGGCGAGGAGAGTTCGGGTCGACTGCATGCTTTCGGCTCCTTTCGCGGGTGGTGGTTGCGATGGGGGATGGGGGACACGCGCCAGCGCTTGAGTATCGCGTCTTCACCCCTTCCGGGTCAATCGCCAACAGCCGTCAGCGGGGTCGAGCGGGTGGGGCGTTGACCGGCAGCGCGAGCCGATGCCACCGCGAGAGAAAGCGGAGATTCATGCGCCAGACTATGCGACCGCCCTACGCAGAGAGTCAAGGCGACGGCCGGGCAGCCGGTGGAGGGAGGGAGCCGGCTGGTATCAGTGGTGCGGGTGTCGCTCTCTGGCGACACGACAAGCTCTTGTCGTGAGATCACTTTTTCAGGGCGCAGCGGATTTGTGTCTGATTTTAACGACAAATGAAGCGCGGAATTGTTGCCCCTCGTTGGCTGACAAATGCCAAGTATCTGCTTATAAATAATAAATACTGCAGGCATGGATTTCGCTCTGCATTCGCGGCGGAGCGTTCCGCAGGCTGCGGAAGGAAGCAGCCCGGTTTAACGAAGAACAAGGTCTACCAGCTCGGTGAAGGCACTGCGCGCTGTGGGCGTGAAGCCTGGACGCGCAATACCCGATCCGACGCCAGCAAGAGGGCGCGCTGAGCGCGCGAATCACCAACCCGGGAAGGAGAGTTTTGATGCGAGACAAATTGGCGTGGCTTTGCGCAGTGACCGTTTTCGGATCTGCGAGCGTCGCTTCGGCAGCCGACTATGGCACTCCTGCCGAAGCGAGGGCGATGCTGGAGAAAGCGGTCACCGCCGTGAAAGCAGACAAGCCGAAAGCACTGATGATGTTCACCAAGGGTGAAGGCGGCTTCATGGATCGCGACCTGTATGTGTACTGCGGTGGTCCCGACGGCAACTTTACGGCGCATCCCACCCTCACCGGTAAGAGCCTGCGGGAGCTCAAGGACAAAGCCGGCAAGCCGCTCGGCGAGGAAGTCTATGCCGCAGCCAAAGACGGGTCGATCGCCGAGGTGACTTACCTGTGGTCACGTCCGGGCCATACCGAACCCGTCACCAAAGTCGTCTACGTAACCAAGGTGAGCGATCAGGTCTGCGCCGTCGGGTATTACAAGTAGCCTTTCGGCAACGCCAGGCCGGACCAAGGAGACGCGGCAGCGGACAAGGCGCGGGCGCTACTGCGGCGTCGAGCGCCACTCCTTCTTCCACAGTGTCGGCAGCTCGGAGGCAACGGGCGGTGGTGGATCGCCGATCAGCGTGGTCCGGCCTTTCTCATGGACGGCGCCGTAGACCGCCTTCTTCTCCGGCGAGTAAAGGACCACCGCGCTGTAGTCGCCGCAGTCGTGGTTCTTGCAGAAGGCATTCTGCACATAGCGCTCACCGCCGACGGTCACGAACTTGTCGGCCGGCGCCGGGCCGTCGCGCTTGGCGAGCCAGGCGGTGTTGGCCCTGGGACCCAGGGCCTTCAGGTAGGCCGACTTGAACGCCGGTTCCTGCAGATACTCCCACGGCTCCTTCGGCTTCTGGGCGGTGGCCGCGCCGGCGAAAACGGCAGTCAACACAGCAGCAGCACACCAAAGGCGGATTCGGTAAAGCGGTAGGGGCATCGTGGGCCTCACTGCAAAGTGGTGGTCTGCGACCGATCAGGCAGCCGCGTCGCCGCTGCGCCCGGCCAGGAAAGCCTGCGCTTCCTCCCGGCGCTCGAAGATATGGGGCGCGATGCTGCGCGCCGAGAAGGCCTCGCCCAGTTTGGCGCGCAGGAAGGCACTGGTGGCGTAGCGGGTGATCTGACTGAAATAGTTGGCCAGAAAGTAGCGGTCCATTTCGG
>ERZ761603.3455-NODE-3455-length-10136-cov-6.946731_pt1 | contig 10136 bp, 4 predicted proteins | sample MGYA00511879_ERZ761603 | MGnify/ENA primary metagenome ERZ761603 (study PRJEB28899, sample SAMN02850040) | bioreactor sludge metagenome | biome: EBPR Sludge; feature: EBPR Bioreactor; material: flocular biomat | place: Australia: Thorneside Wastwater Treatment...
GAGACGCGGAGTCGCAGAGAAAAAATCTGTTGAATCTGCGAAATCTGCTGATTTTTATTCATGGTGGTCGGCGACAGCCGGTGTCGTCTCCTTCGAAAATAAGCCGCGAATTGCGCGGATTAACGCGGATTAAATCTGTTTTTCCTGGGAGGCACCAGCAATTCGAAATATTAAGTAGGGGCAGGATAGGCGGGCCTAGATCATGGCCAGACGAAGGAAACCACTTCTCGCCTGTCTCGCCCAAAACGGCCGTTAACAAAAGGTGGGGCGAGACGGCGCGGAAACAAGGCCGCCTGTTTAGCCCCAAACCGTCTCGCCCCTACGAGAAAATATCGATTATTTTCTTTGACCAAATGTTCTGATTCCGAGTAAACTTACGGCATGACACCTCAGGAACGAATTGCCCATTTACGCGACGAAGTCAATTTTCATCTTTACCGTTACCATGTGCTAGACAGTCCGGTTATCAGCGACGCCGAGTATGACGCGCTATACCACGAGCTGTTGGCGCTGGAGCAAGCCAACCCCACGCTGATCACGCCCGATTCGCCGACGCAGCGCGCCGGGGCAGAACCGCTCGGTGCCTTTGCCAAGGTAACCCATCCGGCCCCCATTTTGAGCCTGGCCAACGCCTTCAACGCCGACGATCTGTTTGCCTGGCGGCAGCGTATTGGCCGCTACCTGCCAGATCCGACCATGGAGCTGGATTACGTGGCCGAGCCAAAGCTGGATGGGCTGACGGTGGTGCTGACGTATGAAAACGGCCGTTTCACCCAAGGCGCTACCCGTGGCAATGGCGAAGTGGGCGAAGACATTACCCAAAATTTGCGGACGATAACGGCCGTACCCCAGCGTATCCCCGTCGATCCAAAGAGCGAGCTGCCCGTGCCGCCGTACCTGGTGGTGCGTGGCGAAGTGTTTTTTCCGCTGGACAAGTTCGAGCAGTTCAACGAGCGGCAGCGTGTGGAAGAGAAGCAGGTCTACATGAACCCGCGCAACGCCGCTTCTGGTTCGCTGCGGCAGTTGGACCCCAAGATTACGGCGGGACGGCCGTTGACCCTCTTTTGCTACGATTTGGTGGCCTGGGAGGGTGTGGACGTGCCGGACAAACAGTGGGATCGGCTGGACTATCTGCGCCAGCTTGGTTTCCCCGTTTCTTCGGATAGTCAATATTGTGACACTATCGAAGCGGTCGCTGTGCTCTATGAGGGGTGGAAAGAGAAGCGCAACCAGATCAACTACGAAGTGGATGGGGTGGTCGTCAAAATCAACGATCGGCCAATGGCCGACCGCCTGGGTTTTGTCGGCAAAGATCCACGCGGCGCGGTGGCGATGAAGTTCCCCGCCCAGGAAAAAACCACCAAACTGCTGGATGTGGCCGTCAACGTCGGGCGGACCGGTATTTTGGCCCCAGCGGCCGTTTTAGAGCCGATAGAAATTGGTGGGGTGGTGGTGCGCAACGCCACGCTGCACAACTACGACGAAATCGCCCGCAAAGACATCCGCATTGGCGACATGGTCATTGTGAAGCGAGCCGGTGACGTCATTCCCTACATCGTTGGTCCAGTGGCCGAGCGGCGCGATGGCTCCGAGCGGGTGGTAGAGCCACCAACGCACTGCCCGATTTGTGGCGAACCGGCGCTGCGTGTGCCCGGCGAAGTGGCCATTTACTGCGACAATCCGAGCTGCCCGGAGCAGTTAGTGCGGCGCGTGGAATATTTTGTCAGCCGGGGCGCGATGGATATTGACGGTTTTGGCAGCAAAACCGGGGCACTGCTGGCCGAAGTGGGCCTGGTCAAAGATTTGGCCGACATCTACTACCTGAACCGGGATGAGCTGCTGGCCCTGGAAGGGTTTAAGGACAAAAAGGTCGACAATCTGCTCAGCGGTCTGGAAACTAGCAAGAATCAGTCGCCCGGGCGCTTTTTGACGGCGCTGGGGATTCGTTTTGTGGGCAGCGTGGTTGCCGGACTGCTCATCAACGAGTTTGGTTCGATTGACGCCCTGGCGGAAGCTGACCAGGCGCGGCTGGAGGAGGTGGAGGGGATTGGGCCGGGAACGGCCGTATCTGTCACCACCTGGTTTGCCGATGAGCGCCATCGCGCCCTGCTGGAGAAGTTTCGCGCCGCCGGGCTGCAATTCGCTGCTGAAAAGCCCGCTGTTGGAACAGGTAGTGGCAAACTGGAAGGGCTCACCTTTGTCATCACCGGCACGCTGCCCACGCTCTCCCGCGACGAGGCCAAAGCGCTCATCGAGGCACACGGCGGCAAGGTTACCGGCTCGGTGAGCAAAAACACCCACTTCCTGCTGGCCGGTGAAAAAGCGGGCAGCAAACTGAGCAAAGCGGAATCCCTCGGCGTGGCCATTATCGACGAAGCCCGCCTCAACGAAATGCTAGCGTAGCCGCGGATTCCCATCCGCGCTGGAGAGTTTATGGCAAACAATGGTTTGTATCCCTTGCTGTTTGAACCTGTGCTGAAAGATTACATCTGGGGTGGACGCAACCTGGAAAAATTGGGCCGGGTGCTGCCGCCAGAGGGCGTGATTGCCGAAAGCTGGGAGATTGCCGGGCATGAAGATGGCACAACACGGGTGGCAAACGGCCGTTTTTCCAACACGCTCCTCACCGACCTGCACCAGGAGTTGGGGCTGGATTTAATCGGCCGTCGCTGCGCCTGGGCGCAGGCGCGGGGCAAGTTCCCGCTGCTCATCAAGCTGCTAGACGCCAGTCGGCCCCTGTCGGTGCAGGTTCATCCCCAGGATGACTACGCCCTGGCTCACGAGGGCAACGAACTGGGCAAAACCGAAATGTGGGTGGTGCTGCACGCCACGCCCGATGCCGAAGTCATTTTGGGCCTGGCGCATTTAATGGATCCACAAGATTTTCGCGTAGCCATTAGAGGAAACACACTTGAACCCCATCTACATCGAATTCCGGTCCAGGCGGGCGACCATATTTGCGTACCGGCCGGGTCAATGCACGCCATCATGGGTGGGCTGCTCATTGCCGAAATACAGCAGAACTCCAACACCACCTACCGCGTCTACGATTGGGGGCGGGTGGGCAATGACGGCAAGCCCCGCCCGCTGCACGTGGATAAGGCGCTGGACGTCATCAACTTCGACCAAATTGCGCCTGCCCTTTGCCCACCGGAGCTGCTGTCTGACGAGGGGGGCATTCGCCGCTCTCTGCTGTGCCAGACCGACTACTTTGTCACCGAGCGGGTGGAGCTGGCTGCCGGGGCCGTTTACCAGGGCAGCTGCACCGGGGAAACGCTGGAAATTTGGGGGGCGATTGAGGGGGCTGTGCAAATTAATGAGGTGGATTTGACGGCCGTTCGCTTTTGCCTGCTGCCTGCCGCACTGGGGGACTTTACGGTAACGGCCGTTGCTCCCGCCACGCTTCTGCGCAGCTATGTTGCCGGATAACAACTGATCAGACAGGTGCGTCGCACCCAACAGGCGTGTGGGTAAAGCTTATGAACAACAGCACGATTGGCAAATTCCAGTTGATCGGCAAACTGGGCAGCGGGGGTATGGCCCAGGTGTACGAGGCCATCCATCCCCAGCTCAACCGTCGTATAGCCATTAAAGTAATTCATAACTTCCTGGCTGAAGATTCCACCTTCCTGGCCCGCTTCCAACGTGAAGCGCAAAGCGTCGCCGCCCTGCGCCATCCGCACATCGTCCAGGTTTACGACTTCGACATCACCCCAGACAACCAATCGTACATGGTGATGGAGTTTATAGACGGCCGTAACCTGCGTGACCACCTCCAAATCCTGCACGACCAGGGAAAGCACCTACCGCTGGACGAAGCCTTCACTATTGTTCACCAGGTCGGCAACGCCCTGGCCTACGCCCACCGCCAGGGCATGATTCACCGCGATGTCAAACCAGCTAACATCATGATCAACCAGGAAGGGCAGGCCATTCTCACCGACTTTGGCCTGGCAAAAATCCTGGCGGGCAGCCGCCACACCGATACCGGCGCGCTTGTTGGCACGCCTGCCTACATGGCTCCCGAGCAGTGTCAGGGCGAATTGGGCGACGGCCGTGCCGATCTTTATGCCTTGGGCATCATCCTTTACGAACTGGTCACCGGCCGTCCCCCCTTTATTGCCGAAACCCTCTTGGGATTGATCACCCAGCAGGTTAATGAGCCGCCGCCCTCGCCGCTCACCTTCAACCCGACGCTGCCCCCCTGGCTGGAGGCGATCATTTTGAAGGCGCTGGCCAAAAACCCGGCCGATCGTTACCAGAGCGTGGAAGCCTTGCTGGCGGCGCTGGATCAGCCGCAACCGTCGGCCGTTCTCCCGCCCCCGGTGCCGACCCCACTGGCTCCAACCGCACCAGCAGCTATGCAGCGTAAGCAGGCAACCCTGCTCTTTAGCGACATTGTGGACTCCACGCACATGGGGCAATATCTGGACCCGGAAGATGTGGTGGAAATCATGAACGGGGCACTGCGTCGCCTGGCGGCCGTTATTGAGCAGCACGGCGGCCACGTTTTGCGCTTTATGGGCGATGGGCTAAAGGCGATCTTTGGCGCGCCGGTGGCCCGTGAAGACGATGCGGAGCGGGCCGTGCGCGCTGGCCTAGCCATCCTGGAAACGGCGCAGGCCTATGCCCTGGAAGTTGCCAATCGGTGGCGCATTGACAACTTCCAGGTGCGCGTTGGCATCAATACTGGCCTGGTGGCGCTAGGTGAAGGGGTGGAAGGGGCCAATACCGCTATGGGCGCGGCCGTTAATCTGGCCGCCCGCATGGAAAGCGCCGCCCCGCATGGCGGCCTGCTCATCTCTCACCACACCTTCCAGCACGTCCGGGGTATCTTCGATGTGCAGCCGCTGGAACCACTTCAGGTCAAAGGGGTAGATGAGCCTGTGCCCGTCTACCGGGTGATGCGGGCCAAACCACGCGCCTTCCGCCTGGGACGGCGCGGCGTGGAAGGCATTGCCACGCCGATGGTGGGTCGTGAGGCCGAGCTGCGCCAGCTGCAAGAGGCATTTGAAACGGCCGTAGACGAAGGCGAACGGCAAATGATCACCATTCGCGCCGAAGCTGGTGTAGGCAAATCGCGTCTGCTGGATGAATTCATCACCTGGCTAGAACTGCGGCCAACTTCCACTTACTACTTCAAAGGGCGCGCCCGTCAGGAGATGCAAAGTCAGGCTTACAGCCTGCTGCGTGATCTGTTTGCCTCTCGTTTTCAAATTCAAGAAAGCGACCGGGCGACGGAAGCGCAGCAAAAAATGGAGCAGGGTGTGGCCGCGGCCCTGGGCACCAGTGAGGCCAGCCGGATGAAGGCCCACATCCTGGGCAAGCTGTTGGGCTTTGACCTGGACAATAGCAGCTACCTGGCAGGGGTGCTTCAGGACAGCCAGGAACTGCGCGACCGCGCCCTCATTTATATGGCCGACTATTTTCAGGCGCTGGCCGCGCACTTCCCGGTGGTTATCTTGCTGGAAGATATTCACTGGGCCGATGACAGCTCGCTGGATTTGCTGGGGCGGCTAGCACTGGCTGTTGACCGCCAGCGTTTGCTCATTGTTGGCGCGGCCCGGCCAGACCTGTGGCAGCGGCGGCCCCATTGGGGTGAAGGGCAGCCCTGGCACGGCCGCTGCGACTTACGGCCGTTGTCCAAACGAGACGGCCGTCGCCAGGTGACCGCTATCCTGCAGAAGGTGAGCAACCTGCCCGAAAGCCTGCGTGACCTGGTAGCCGACAAAGCCGAAGGCAACCCCTATTACGCCGAAGAACTGGTTCGCATGTTGATCGAAGACGGCATCATCCTCACCGGCGGCGACACCTGGCGGGTGGAGTTGGCGCGGCTGACCGATTGGCGTGTCCCGCCCACCCTCACCGGCATCTTGCAGGCGCGCCTGGACAGCCTGTCACCCCTGGAACGGACGGAATTACAGCGGGCGTCTGTTGTCGGCCGCATCTTTTGGGATGACACCGTGGCCCGGCTAGATGAGAGCGGGGTCGGGCGGCAAACCGAGACACTTTACACCACCTTCCATACCCTGCGCCGCCGCGAAATGATTTTCCAGCGTGAACCTTCGGCCTTTGCCGGGACACAGGAGTATATTTTTAAACACGCTCTGCTGCGCGAAGTGACCTACGAGAGCGTGCTCAAGCGTCTGCGGCGTGTCTACCACGGGTTGGTAGCCGAGTGGCTTATGAACCGCAGTGGTGACCGGCTGGAAGAATACACCGGTCTCATCGCCGACCATCTGGAACAGGCGGGGCGCAGCGCCGAAGCCGTGCCGTACCTGCGTCGGGCCGGGGAGCAGGCGCAGGCTCGCTTTGCCAACGCGGAAGCCGTGGTGTTCTTGGGCCGGGCCCTGGCTTTGCTGCCGGATACGGCCGTAACCGAACGGTATGAACTGCTCCTGGCCCGTGAGGCCATTTACAACCTCCTGGGCCAGCGCGATGCCCAAACGGCCGATCTGGATTCGTTGGAAAAGCTGGCCGAAACATTGGGTGATGCCCGGCGGGCTGAGGTGTTGCAGCGCCAGGCCCAGTACGCTGAACATATGGGGGATTTTGTACGTGCCCGCGCCCAATTAGAACAATCTCTGACCATTGCCCAGACCCTCAATAACCAGGCAATGGCCGCTGACGCCCTTTATTACCTGGGTGTGATCGCCTCACGGCAGGCCAGCTATGCGGAGGCGCTGGAAAAGCTGGAGCACAGTCTGGCGCTGGTACGCACCGTCACTGACCCCCTGGTAGAGAGCAAAATTTTGCGCGCCATGGGGGTGGTAGCCTGGTATCTGGGCCACTATACCGAGTCGGCCGCGTATTACCAGCAAAGCCTGGCCCTGGCGCGGGCCATTGGTCACCGCCGCTTTGAGAGTTACTGTTTGGGCAACCTGGGGCTGGTGGCCAGCAACATCGGCGACCCCGACCAGGCGCGGGTGTATCATGAGCAAAGCCTGGCGATCAGTCGGGCCATTGGCGATCGGGCGGCGCAAGGGCGCACCCTCAACAACCTGGGAGAGACAGCCTGTACCGTGGGTGAGTACGCGCAGGGGCAGGCCTACCTGGCGGAAAGTCTCAGGCTGGCGCGGCTGGTTGGTAATCGGCCGTCCGAAAACCTGGCCTTGCTCAATCTGGCGCGGGTTGCACTGGCCTTGGCGGAATATGACACTGCCCGCACCTCCTTTTCCCAGGTTTTGGCCACGGCGCAGGCTATCGGTGACCGACGACAACAGGGCAGCGCGCGGCAGGGGTTGGGTAGTACGGCCCTGGAGGAGGGCCGCCTGCAAGATGCCACCGGACATTTCCAGGAGGCGCTGCAACTCTGGCAGGAGTTGGGTCTGCTGCGCTCGCTCGATGCGAGGATCGGCCTGGCGCGGGTAGCCCTGGCGCAGGGGGAGCATAAAGACGCCCTGGCCTGGGTAGAACCAGCCCTGGCTGCTTTGGCGACGCAGGGAGAAGGCGACGCCTTCGACCCCATGCGGATACACCTCACCTGTTACCAGGTATTGCAGGTAAACGAGGACAGCCGCGCGCCAGACATCTTGCGCCAGGCACACACTTTGTTGCAAGAACAGGCCGCGCGCATCCCAGACGAGGCAACACGCCAATCCTTTTTGGAAAAAGTGCTCGTGCATCGAGAGATTTTGCAGGCGTTTGCGGCGTTGAGCCAGGAAGAAGCCGACCATACCGATTTTTATCGGTGAATAACATGAAAGATTTTCTGTCGCTAAACAGCTTTTCCGTCCGGCTGCTATTGGGCTTTATGGTATTTATTGGGCTAATCACCTTAATTGCTGGCCTGCCTGTCTACTGGCTGACCCGCAATCAGCTAGAGCGCCAGGCGTGGTCTCAGGTGGCCAGTGCCCGGGTCGCCACCCAGTCGCTGCTGGCCGCCGAGCAGGATCGACTGAACGATCAGCTGGTGCTGTTTAGCGAACGGCCTACGCTGCAACAGCTCACCCGCAGTCAGGCAAGCGACGAGCTGCAACTTTACCTGCAAAATTTTCAAAACCAGAGCGGCCTCGATATTTTGTTATTGTGCCCGGTTGAAGGCGCGGTGGTGTCTGGCGACCGTGGGTTTACGCGCTGTCCTGCGGTTGAAAGCCAGGGCGTGGTGCTGCTAGACGGCCGTCCCGCCATTCTCGCTCAACAGATTGTGATAGATCAGCAAAATGAACGGCCGTTGGGTACGGCCTTGGCGGGAATCTGGTTGGAGAATCAGCGGCTGCAATATCTTTCTGCCGCCACTGGCACTCAACAGAGCATCGTACAGACAAACGGCCGTCGCTTATCCAGCAACTTTGCCACCACTGGAACAATGGCTGCGGTAACGGCCGTTTCCTCTGGGCCAACCGAAGAAACAGGTGGACAGGTGCTTACCCTCGGCAACGACGTCTATTACACCGCCTATCTGCCGCTGACCAACAGCACTGGACAAACAACGCTCATTGCCGAAGTTGCCTTGCAAGTTAATGACCTGGTTGCTACCGGACAGCAGGCATTTTTGATTCTGGCCATCAGTACCCTCACCGTCGCTATCCTGGGTTCCCTGCTGAGTATCTGGTTTGTGCGACAGGTGAATGCCCCGCTACAAAAACTCACGGCCACCGCTGAAAAAATTAGCCAGGGCGATCTGGTTGCCGCCATTCCGCTTTTTTCCAACCCGGTTGAAATCCGTACGCTGGCGGCCGCCCTCCACCGCAGCCAGTCCAGCATGCTGCGTGCCCTGGAAGAGAAATCGGAGGTAGGCGACCGGCTGAACGCGCTGGTGCAGTCGCTGGTGGAGGGAGTGGTTACCTATGACGCCGATGGCAAGATTACCTTTTGGAGCGAAGGCGCGCATGGCATTTTGGGCTGGTCTCCCGCCGAGGCAGAAGGGCGACACGTTAATGAGCTGTTCCCGCTAAGCGAAGCTGACGCGGGTGATTTTTTGGGCGATGTACCGCGCACCCACCAGAAAAGACAGATCAGCGTTTTGGCGCAAGGCGGTAAAACGGTCGTGCTGGCCATGACCGATTCGCAGCTCATTCCACCCGGCAGCGATACTTTTCAGGTAGCCCTGGTCTTCCGCGACGTGACCGAGGAGGCAGCCGTGCGCCGCCTGCGCACTTACTTTTTGGCCAATATCTCACACGAGTTTCGCACCCCGCTCAGCACCCTCATCGCCTCGCTGGAAATGCTGTTGAATGAGCAGGAAAACTTTACCCTGGCAGAAGTGCGGCAGCTGCTGCGGCCAACACACCTCAGTTTGTTAAATTTGCAGACGTTAATCGACAATTTGTTGGAAAGCAGCAGCATTGAAGCGGGTCAATTCACCCTGCGTTGGCGCACCTTCCACATTCACGAAGCCATCGAAAATGGGATCAATATTGCTCAGCCGCTGCTGGACCGGCGCAACCAGGCCCTCTCCCTGGCCGAATCGCCCCAACTGCCGGAAATTGAGGGGGACCCGGCCCGGTTAACCCAGGTGATGGTTAACCTGATCATCAATGCCAGCAAATACAGCCCCATCGGCCAGCCCATCGAACTGCAACTGGCGCAGCGTGGCGACACTCTGTTTGTGGGCGTGGGGGATCGGGGGCCGGGCATTCCCCCAACAGAACGAGGCAACCTGTTCCGCAGTTTTGTGCGGCTGGGCAGCGGCGACCAGGAGCAGTATGGTATCGGCCTGGGGCTGTACGTGGTCAAGACGATTGTGGAGGCGCACGGCGGGCAGGTGGGGGTTAGCGACCGACCGCGTGGCGGTTCTTTGTTCTGGTTTGAAATACCATTGCGACAAAAGGACGAAGCCTGATGAAGATTTTGGTTGTTGAAGATGATCTTTCGCTGTCAGATGTGCTGGCGTTTTCGCTGCGCCGGGCCGGGTACGAGGTGGTGACTGCCTACGACGGGTTGGCGGCGCTTCAGCTGTGGGAGGTGGAAAATCCGGACCTGCTGGTGCTAGACCTGAACCTGCCCAAGCTGGATGGATTGGCCGTTTGCCGCCAAATTCGCAGCCAGGCGCAAACGCCGATCATTATTTTAAGCGTGCGCAGCAGCGATGAGGCCGTGGTGAAAGGGCTGGAGTACGGCGCGGATGATTACGTGGTGAAGCCGTTTAGCCCGACGCAGCTGGTGGCGCGGATTAAGGCGGTGTCACGCCGTGC
>ERZ761603.3458-NODE-3458-length-10133-cov-29.735563_pt1 | contig 10133 bp, 6 predicted proteins | sample MGYA00511879_ERZ761603 | MGnify/ENA primary metagenome ERZ761603 (study PRJEB28899, sample SAMN02850040) | bioreactor sludge metagenome | biome: EBPR Sludge; feature: EBPR Bioreactor; material: flocular biomat | place: Australia: Thorneside Wastwater Treatment...
GTCAGGAAGACATCGACGCCGCCATCGGCGAAGCCAACAAGGCCAGGTCGCAGGATTTCTCCAAGATTCAGGGGCGCTTCCATACCCGTCTGTCGCTAGCCAGCTCCAATACGGATGAAGTCATCGGCGAGCGCCTGCTGGCCAAGACCGAAGCGGCCCACGTCGCGCTGCGTGATCGCTTCGAACAGAAGGGCGACATCATCAACAACCAGCTCGCCTTCGTCGGCAACTCGGTCAGCATGCGGTGCTACAAGGATTCGGCGGAGTTCGTCGCGACCTACCCGTTTGCGCCCTACCAGTTTGCCTTGCTCCAGAAGATTTTCGAATCCATCCGCAAGGTAGGCGCCACCGGCAAACACCTGTCGAAAGGTGAGCGTTCGCTGCTCGACGCCTTTCAGTCGGCGGCGGTCCGCAATGCCAACCGGGAGCTGGATGCGCTCGTCCCGCTGTATGACTTCTACCCGTCCATCGAAAGCTTCATCGATACCAGCGCCAAGCTCTCGATTGATCAGGCCCCCGAAAATCCCGCGCTGGAAGCCTTCGATGTCAGCCTGCTCAAGGCCATGTTCCTGATCCGCTATATCCCGGACATCATCAAGCCGAACGTCGACAACCTCGGCACGCTCTGCGTCCATGAGATCGATGTCGACAAGCTGGCACTCAAGCGCCACATCCAGGAAAGCTTGGCCCGCCTCGAACAACAACGGCTGGTCAGCCGCAACGGCGATCTCTGGTTCTTCCTGACCAACGAAGAACGTGATGTCGCGCGCGAGATCGGGCATGTTGCCGTCTCCGCGCATGAAAAGTCGAAGCTCCTGAGCGAGATGATTTACGACGACATCTTCGGCCAGCTCACCAAGGTGCGGCACAGGCACACCAAAGCCGACTACGAAATCAATCGCCTGCTCGACGCTGTACCCTGGAAGAACGCCAACCATCAGCTAACGCTGGAAGTAGTCACCCCGCTCGGCGATGACTATGAAACGCTCACGGACGCCAGGTGCATCCTGCGCAGTTCGGAGTCCGGCGGTCGTGCGCTGATCCGGCTGGCCGAAGGCGAGCGACTCGACATCGAACTGTCGCTTTACCTCCAGATCGAAAAGTACATCGACAGCCCTAAGGCCAGCACCGCGGCCAGCTCGGTCAAGCGCATCCTGCTCGATCGCAAGGATGAAAACCGTGAACGTCGCGCGCGGATTCTTGCCCAGTTGAGCGATCTGATGCTCACCGGCGACTGCTACGCCCTCGGCCAGAAGCCGCAGCTCAAGGCGGCCAGCCCCGGCACGCTGCTCGACGAGCTGGTCAATTACCTCATCTCAAATACTTATACCAAGCTCCCTTATCTCAAGGTCCGACAAGCCGACCCCATCGCCGAAATCAAGGCGGTGCTGGCCAGTAATGACATCGGGCAGCACGGCTTGGGGCTCGATGGCGCAGAAGGCAATCCCCTGGCCATCAAGGAAATGCGCGAGTACCTGCACCTCAAGGCCAGCGCCGAACGTGTGCTGCTCTCCGACGTGGTGGATCGCTTCACGGGCACCCCCTGGGGCTGGAAGCCGGAATGGGAAGTCGTCCTGCTGGTGGCCCGCCTGTTCATGGCCGGCGAAATCAAGCTGATGTGTGAAGGCGACGATCTCGACCCGAAGGGTGCCGTTGATCCGCTGACCAAGTCGGTACGCTTCAAGCAGGTGGCCATTCTCAAGAAAAAGGTTCCGGATGCCGCCACCATCAAGCGGGCGCGCGAGCTTTACAAGGAAATCTTCGCCAGGATGGCCCGCGAAGCTGACCATGGCACCGACGGACTCGTCGCCGATTACCGCGCTTCCCTTGGCGGCTGGCAAGGCGACCTGAAGGGCTATGTCCACACCGCATCGGCCAGGCATCACCCCGGCAAGGACGTCATCGACACTGCGCTCACCCGTATCGGCAAGCAGCTCGCCATTCGTGATGCCTTCGAATTCATCGAGGCCATGCTCTCCGGCAAGACCGACTGGCTGGACACCGGCGAAGATATTCACGATGTGATCAGCTTCTACAAGACCCAGTTGCCTACCTGGCGCAAGTTGCTCGAAGCCCTGACCGGCTTTGGCGACAATCGCGATGTCCTGCTCAAGGAAGCCACCAGCGCCGCCGCGCTGGCCGAACTCGAAGCCATTCGCGACAACCCGACGCCCTACGGCCACATCCCGCGCATCGAAGGATTGATCAAAACCGTTGAGGGCGTTAACGAAGCCGCTGCCCAGGTCAAACGCGAACGCGCGCTCAAGTCCATCGACACCAAGATCGCTGAAGTCATGAAAGCGCTGGATCAGGTTCAGGCCAGCGCCTATCTGCGCAACAGGGCGCTACTGGCCCTGCAGGAACTGAAGACCAAGGTGGCCGGGCTGTCCAGCATTCCAAAGATCCTGTACCAGCAGGAACAGGCCGGAACGCTGCTCGACGATGCAATGGAGGTCATCGAGAAGGCAAGCCAAAAGTCAGCGACAGTTGCAAAAGACCCCGGCGCTGCCACCGGCTCCACAGTGTTAACCACGGGCGCCATAACCACGCCGCCAAAACCCATCACAGTCATCCGTGCCGCCGATCTGTCGCCGTCGATTTACCTGGAAACCGAAGCTGAAGTCGAAGCCTACCTCGCCAGGCTGAAAGCGGAACTGCTCGACGTTATCCAGTCCGGCAAGCGGGCGCGGATCAGTTAGGGCGCGGGGCAATAAATCGGGGTATCATTGCATGAAACGTCAATGAGGTTTATTCAATGGAACAACGCGCCCAATTGCCAACCGCAGCCCCGGCCGCAGCGCCACCACGGTTTCAGCTCCAGCCCGGTGGCGTCTATCGCCGTAAAGACCTCGCGACCCAGTCGCGGGCGGTCGATCGCGATTTGCAACTGGCGCTGAACGCTGGCGAGTTGCACCGTGCCGCCCAGGGTTTGTATTACGCGCCGATCAAGACCCTTTTTGGCGACGCACCGCCCAATGATCAAGCGATGGTCGGCAAGTTTCTTGAAGACCGGCATTTCCTCCTGCTCAATCCCAGCTTCTACAACAGCCTGCACTTGGGCACGACGCAGCTCTACAACCAAACGCTGGTCTACAACCACAAGCGCCACGGCCAATTCAAGCTCGGTGGCCGAACTTATGATTTCCGGGTCAAGCACCGTTTCCCCGAGGAATTGAGTATGGAGTTCCTGTGGGTCGATTGCCTGAACAATCTGGATGACCTGGCCGAGGACCAGGATGTCATTGTCCGCAATGCCCGCAAGAGTCTGGCTCGCTTCGATAGCCCCGCTTTGCGCCAGGCGCTGGCCGATTATGGTTCTGCCGCCACGCGCCGCCTGACCCGGGACTGGTTCGATGCCTGAGTTGAAGCCTGCATTGCTGCCTGCATTGATGCCTTTTCTCCACGACACGCCGGAATTCCCGCTCTTGCTGGGGGTGCTGGCCAAGCAACGCGAGCTGAATCCCTTCCTTGTCGAAAAGGACTACTGGCTGATGCATTGTCTGTGGGGGCTGCAACAGCAGCGCTGGTCGTTCCAGTTGAAAGGAGGAACCTCACTCTCCAAGGGCTATCAACTGATCCAGCGCTTTTCCGAAGACATTGACGTCCGTTTTGATCCGCCCGCCGAACTCAAGGTGAAAGCTGGCAAGAACCACGACAAGCCGGCGCACCAGGCGTCGCGCAAGCGCTTCTTCGATTGGCTGGCCGAGCACATCAGTATTCCGGGTTTGCTTGCTGTCGAGCGCTTCACCGAATTCGACGACGCCAAAGGTCGCAACGCCGGCATCCGCCTGATTTACCCAGTCACCGCCGGTGATCTGCCCGGCCTCAAAGACGGCATCCTGCTGGAAGTCGGCTTTGACGACACGGCACCCAACGCGCCATGCACCATTTCATCGTGGGCGCTCGATGCCGCCTTGCAAGCCAACATGGCGGTGATCGACAACCGTGCTGTCGGAGTTTATTGCTATAGCCCGGCCTACACTTTCGTCGAAAAATTGCAAACCGTCTCCACCAAGTTCCGGCTCCAGCAGGAGGCCACGCGCTTCCCCAAGAATTTCTTGCGCCACTACTACGACATCTACTGCCTGTTGGCCAGCCCGGAAGTGCAAGCCTTTATCGGCACGCCCACCTACCACGCCCGCAAGGTCGAGCGTTTCCGCGCCGGCGACAATCTGCACATCGCCAGCAACGAAGCTTTCCTGCTGAATGACCCCGCAGTGCGCTCTTTTTACGAAACCAAATACCGCGAAACCGCTGCCCTGTACTACGCCGGCCAGGTGCCGTTTTCCGCCATTCTCGAACGTATCGCCCAGCATCTGGATCGTCTCTGACCCATGAACAAAGCCAAGCTCAAGACCTACGCCCCCCAGGCCCGCAAGGACTTCATTGCCGCCGTCGTGGCGCGGGCCAATCTGCTGGGTATTTCCGAAAAAGACGGCAAGCTTGAAATTGCCCCGAGCGAGAGAAAGGGCGACGTGACCCTCATCGCCGGCCAGGCGTGGCCGGCCAAGGTGCATGAGCAGCGCGAGCGCCTGATCAAACGCATGCAGAAAACCGGCGCTGGCGAGACGGCGGAAGCCATTGCCTACACATGGTTCAACCGCTTTGCCGCGCTGCGCTACATGGAAATCCATGATTATCTCGGACACGGCCACCGGGTGCTTTCCAGTCGCGAAGGCGGCCTGCCGGAAATACTCACTCATGCCAGCGAACTGGCAGGTGTCTTGCCGGGGCTGAACGCCGCACAGATTGCCGGCATGAAGCTGGCCGGCAACAAGGACGGCGAACTCTACCGGCTGTTGCTGGTGGCACAGTGCAACGCGCTCTCCAGCGCCATGCCCTTCCTCTTCGAGCGCATCGACGACGAATCTGAACTGCTGCTCCCCGGCAACCTGGAACGTACCGATTCCGTCGTCGCCAAGCTGGTGGATGCCATTCCGGAGGAAGACTGGAACGAAGTCGAGGTGATCGGCTGGCTTTACCAGTTCTACATCAGCGAGAAGAAGGACGAGGTGATCGGCAAGGTGGTGAAGAGCGAGGACATCCCCGCCGCCACGCAGCTTTTCACGCCGAACTGGATCGTCCAGTACCTGGTGCAGAACAGCGTCGGCCGCCTGTGGCTGATGGCGAATGAACACAACGGCGCCGCTTCAGGACTCAAGAGCCAGTGGCCGTATTACATCGAGCCCGCTGAGCAGACGCCCGAAGTGCAGGCGCAACTTGATGCGCTGATCAAGACGCGCATCGCCGAGGACTCCCCTCTCCTTCCGGGACAGGGGCCAGGGGTAAGGGCCATCGGCAGCCTGAACCCCGAAACCATTACCGTGCTCGATCCCGCCTGCGGTTCCGGCCACATCCTGGTGGAAGCCTACGCGGTGATGAAAGGCATCTACCTGGAACGCGGGTACCCGGCCCGCTCGATTCCGCGCCTGATCCTGGAGAAAAACCTCTACGGCCTCGACATCGACGACCGCGCGGCGCAACTGGCCGGCTTCGCGCTGCTGATGAAGGCACGGGCGGACGACCGGCGCCTGCTGGATGGCCCGATCAAGCTGAACGTGCTGTCCTTGCAGGAAAGCGCCGGCATGGATGTCGACGAGTTCGCCGGCCACCCGAAGACACACGGTATCCACCGGACGGCGCTGAGTTCGCTGCTGGACAACTTCGCCCATGCCAAAACCTTCGGTTCGCTGATTCAGATTCCCAAGGTACTGGACGATGGTCTTGCCGGTTTGGAGGATGGCATTGCCAGGGCCATCGAGGCTGGGGATGTGTTCGCCACGGCGACGGCGCAGGATCTGGTGCCGCTGGTGCGGCAGGCGAAGATTCTGGCGATGAAGTTCGATGCGGTGGTGGCGAATCCGCCGTATATGGGCGGCAAGGGCATGCCACTCGCCTTGAAAGAATTTGCGTCCACTTACTTCGCAGCCACCAAACTAGATCTCTACTCAACATTCATTGAACGGGGATTCCAACTCTGCAAAGCAACCGGGATTAATAGCATGGTTACTATGCAAAGTTGGATGTTTCTTTCTTCCTTTGCCCCATTCCGACAGAAATTACTAGTTGAACGATCCATTACTAGTCTCATCCAGATCGGGTACAACAGCTTTCCGGAAATGAATTCGAAAGTTGCACAAGCCTGCGCCTTTTCGGTCTTTGCAAGCAAAACGGACGGCTTGGTAGGCAGGTATGTTGATCTCAACTCTGCTCCACAATCTTCAGACAAGAGTGAGATCCTCATCAATAGAGATTCTGGAATTATCTATGATGTATTTCCCGATAATTTCAGAAAGATGCCGGGCAGCCCTCTCTCTTACACAATCGCTCCCGGACTATTGAAGACATTTGGTTTCATGAAGTTGGGTGAGTTGACAAAGGGCGAGGGAAAGAACGTTACTGCTGATAACGAGCGATTCTTAAGGTTCGTTTGGGAAGTCAGCGCCAAAACCGTCGGAAAAGGCAGGAAGTGGATAATTTACGCCAAAGGTGGCGATTATCGTAGGTGGGCTGGGAATTTGGACTACGTTTGTGATTGGAGTGAAACTGCGCGAAAACACTATCGATCCAATAACTCATCTCGCATTATTGACGAGGAGTTTTGGTATCTACCAGGATTAACCTGGACCGTAATAGCGACAAGCGGAGTGGGGTTCAGGTATCTACCGCCCGATACAACCTTTGATACAAAGGGATTGGCACTGTTCTTCAAAGCTAAAGAAAATATTGTGCCCATGCTTGCGTTACTGAACTCTACAGTCGGGCAAAAACTAATATCCTTCGTGAATCAGACAATGTCGATAAACACGATCGATGTTAAGTCAATACCTGTTTGTCCAGCTTTTCCCGAAATCTCATCGGAAGCAGCAGAGTTGATCGATATTGCGCTGCGAGACTGGAATTCCGAGGAGCGATCCCTTGATTTCCCAATGCCGCTTCTGTTGAGAAATAGCCAATCGGAGAATAGTCTACAGAACGCCTTTGATGCCCACTTCAAGGCCGTCACAAGCAGCATTGCTGTTACCAAACGGCTTGAAGAAACGATTAACTATGCCCTGATCGAAGCATATGGACTTCGTGGTGAACTGTCGCATGATGTCGTCGAAAATCAAATCACCCTAACCCGCGCCGACCGGAAAACAGACTCCCAGCGTCTGATCTCCTACGCCATCGGCTGCATGATGGGTCGCTATAGTCTCGATGAACCCGGCCTGATCTACGCCCACGCCGGCAACGTCGGCTTCGACACCACCCGCTACAAAACCTTCCCCGCCGACGCCGACGGCATCCTCCCGATCACCGACGAACTCTGGTTCGAGGACGATGCGGCCAAGCGTGTCCGCGAATTCCTGCTCGCCGTCTGGTCAGCGTCGACTCTTGAGGAAAACATGACCTGGCTCGCCGAAAGCCTGGGCACGAAAGCCAACGAAACCCCGGACGAGACCATCCGCCGTTACCTGTCGTCCAGCTTTTTTAAGGATCACTGCTCCACCTACAAGAAGCGCCCGATCTACTGGCTCTTCAGCTCTGGCCGCCAGGGCGCCTTCCAGGCGCTGGTCTATCTGCATCGCTACCACGAAGGCACGCTGGCCCGCCTGCGCGCCGAGTACGTCGTCCCGCTCACCGGCAAGATGCAGTCCCGCATCGAGATGCTGGAAAAGGACAAGGACGCCGCCGCCACCACCGCCGCCCGCAACAAGATCGCCAAGCAGATCGAGGCGTTGAAGAAGAAGCACGTTGAACTGCTGGCCTACGACGAAAAACTCCGCCACTACGCCGATATGCGCATCACCCTGGACCTCGACGACGGCGTGAAGGTGAACTACGGAAAGTTCGGGGATCTACTGGCGGAGGTGAAGGCGGTGACGGGAGGGGCAAGTGATGAGTGACAGGGGCTCACTTGTGTCAATTCTGGAGCCATCTATGCGCGACCTTGTAGAAACAATTTCCGATTTTCGGGAGGCATCGTTTCAATCCAGCGAAAGCGTCCTTCAGCGTTTTATTCATCAATTGGATGAGGAGCCATTGGCAGGTTTTCTGAGAGCGGTCCTTCCAGTACCCGATTTCGAAGGGTGGCTTGCTAGGACACTGGGCTCAGTTGGCTCTATGGTCGGTTCTGGCGCCCTGGAATGGCCGGCAAGCCGTCCAGAGCGGGTTGCCATGCAGATTGCGCTTTCACGCGCTATCTCAGATAAGAAGGTGCGTTTTTTGGATTTTCTTCACAACTTTATGTACTCAGGACGCGACCTAGCAGGGCATGTCGAAGGGTTTGCGACAAAACTGCTCATTCCTTTGGTTCGCGATATTGAGAGACTTACCGAAAATCGACCAGTCCCTCCGATACTATTTGAAGCCATGGGTAAGTTACCACCAAGCGGTGATTACACTCTCGATGAACTCTTGGCAGACGCCTGCAAGAAGTTCAAAGACGCGGCACCTAAGTCCCGTGCAGAGGGAACTGAGAAGTTGTGGGATGCTTGGGAGCGACTGAAGTCGATAGAGGTACCAGGTGATAAGCGTACTTCCGTAACTCGCCTGCTTGATTTTTGCGCTTTGGAACCAAAATTCCGTCAATTACTTGAAACTGAGGCCAAGGCGCTAACCGAGATTGGAAATTCATTCCACATTCGTCATTTTGAGACTGACAAAGCAACGATTCAAACACCAGAGCAGAACGACTACCTTTTTCATCGCCTCTTTGCGCTGATACACCTTTTACTGTTCAGCCGAAGGCATAACGAGCGGGCGAGCGATGAGTGACCCCGCCATGACGAGCGCTTTGACACTCCCATCCGCTGCACTGGCTGATTACCAAGACTGGCTCAAGGCCATCAAGCAGCGCATCCGTGCGACACGGATGAAAGTCGCTTTGGCCGCCAATGGGGAGTTGATTTCCCTCTACTACGAAATTAGCGCACAAATTGTTGATCGGGAATCCCATGCGCAATGGGGAAGTGGATTCATCGATGCATTCAGTCACGACTTGCGGCAAGCCTTCCCGGAGATCGGCGGCTTTTCATCCAAGAACCTGCCGTATTGCCGCGCTTTCTTTCGCTTCTACTGCAATCCTGCAATTTGGCAACAGACTGTTGCCAAATTACGAGATACGCCTTGGGCAGCGGCTGAATTCGAGCTGTTGGCTATTGGACAGTCCGAGAGTCTCCGAAGCCGCGCCGGATTCTTTCGCCACCTTCTTGCTTTCTCTGGAGGAACATCATGAATAATCCGCCCTTCGAGCCGGTAACCGATCCAGAAGCCTTTCGCCGCGCGGTGCAGATGCTCGCCATCGGCAATGTCGCAGCGCATCGTGCCCAGGTGCTCAACCAGTCGCTGGGTATCCCAAACCATTATTCAATTGGCGGCCGGATGGTCAGCGATCGGGGTCGCGATGATGACCGGAGCGCCGACGAGTCAAACGGCGGCCGGAATGCGTGACGGGATCCTGTTATCTGTCGACGCCGCCGCCTGGCTGACGGGTAAATTGAGAGACCTGCTGGCTAAAGTCAATGCGGTGACTGGAGGGGCTGGAGATGATTGAGACGATATCGGTAACCAACTTCAAATCGCTGGCCAGGTTCTCGCTGCGCTTGAGCAAATTCAATTGCCTGGTGGGGATGAACGGTGCCGGCAAGAGCACTGTGCTCCAGGCGATCGACTTTATAGCCCAGTTAATGGAAGGGCGCATTGGCGAATGGCTGGAGATGCGCGAGTGGACAGCGCAGGAGCTACATTGCAAGCTTCGGCCGGAAAGCAGCATTGGACTAACTGTCTCCTATCGACTTAGCGACGGAAGACAGCTCACGTGGATGGCGACCTTCAATCGCCATGAGCTTCGTTGCTCGCAGGAGGTGCTCGTTGTTCCGGGAGGACGGGTGCAACTCCGAGTGAAGGGGAAGAACTATCGCCTCGAAAATGGTGCCGAAATACCGATCGTTTTCCACTACCAGGGATCGGTTCTTTCGCAGCTCAGAGACGACACGCTTCCAATGGTGGTACAGGAGTTTCGTGATTCGATGCGCCGAGTTCGTTCGCTTGAATTGCTGGCGCCGAACCTCATGCGCAAGCGCGCACGAACGACCGACAGCGATATCGGGTCCGGCGGTGAAAAGCTTACCGCTTTCCTGCACGGTATC
>ERZ761603.3460-NODE-3460-length-10128-cov-15.525762_pt1 | contig 10128 bp, 11 predicted proteins | sample MGYA00511879_ERZ761603 | MGnify/ENA primary metagenome ERZ761603 (study PRJEB28899, sample SAMN02850040) | bioreactor sludge metagenome | biome: EBPR Sludge; feature: EBPR Bioreactor; material: flocular biomat | place: Australia: Thorneside Wastwater Treatment...
CGCTGCACGCGCAGGAGATGGACTTCAACGACATCCGCACCACGCTGCAGGCGCTCATCGCGATCTACGACAACTGCAATTCGCTGCACACCAACGCCTACGACGAGGCGATCACGACGCCAACCGAAGAATCGGTGCGCCGGGCGATGGCCATTCAGCTGATCATCAATCGCGAGTGGGGTCTGGCGATGAATGAGAACCCGAATCAGGGCGCGTTCATCATCGATGAACTGACCGACCTCGTCGAGGAAGCGGTGCTCAAGGAGTTCGAGGCGATTGCTTCGCGCGGCGGCGTCCTCGGTGCGATGGAAACCGGCTATCAGCGCAGCAAGATTCAGGAAGAATCGCTCTACTACGAGCACAAGAAACATGACGGTTCGTTCCCGATCGTCGGCGTCAACACCTTCCGCAACCCGAAGGGTGACGCTGCGGTCGAAATCGAGCTCGCACGCTCGACAGAAGAAGAAAAGCAGTCTCAGCTCAACCGCCTCGAGAGTTTTCACCGTCGCAACGCCGCCACTTCGCCGGCGATGATCGAGCGCCTGAAGCAGACTGTCATCGAAAACGGCAACGTCTTCGCCGTACTGATGGACGCCGTCCGCATCTGTTCTCTGGGGCAGATTACCGGCGCGCTCTACGAAGTCGGCGGCCAGTATCGGCGCAGCATGTAGGCGGTTGGTTCCGGGCGTCCGTTCCACGGTCAGGGGGTTGGCGCCCTCATCAACTCCGGCCAGCGTCGGTGCGCTCGCGCCGGCGCTGTGCCAGCACAACGAAGGGAGCCGGCATGTCGAACACTTACCAACGCATCTACGAGCGCAAGCGCATGAGTGCCGCCGACGCGATGAGCCTAATCGAGGACGGCGATTTCGTCAGCGTGCCGACGGGTGTCGGTGAACCGCCGACTTTGCTCAGCGCGCTTTCGGAACAGCGGCGGCGTTTTCATGGCGTGACCGTCGGCCAGATTCTGCCCTTGCGCAAGTTCGACTATATCGATCCGGAAACCGTCGACCACGTGCGCCATATGGCCTTTTTCTTCGGTGGTGCCAGCCGTCCTGGCGGTACAGCAGGCTGGATCGATTATCTGCCGAGCTACTTCTCGGAAATGCCGTCGCTGATCATGAATCGGCAGATCCGCGTCGATGGAGTGTTCACCCTGGCATCGCCGATGGATGAACACGGTTATTTCGCGCTCAGCCTGGGCACCGACTACACAATGGCGGCCGCCAGCATGGCGCGTGTGGTGATCCTGGAGGTCAACCCTAACGTACCGTTTACCAACGGTAACTGCCACGTACACATTTCGCAGATCGCCGGTCTCGTCGAAAGCGAGGAAGCGGTACTGGAAGTCGGCCTGCCACAGATCGGACCGGTGCAGGAAGCGATCGGCGAGTACGTCACCGACATCATCGAAGACGGGTCGACGCTGCAGATCGGCTACGGTGCCATTCCCGATGCCGTCGTGATGCAGCTTACGCACAAACACGATCTTGGCATCCATACCGAGATGCTCGGCGACGGCATCCTGCGTCTGCTCGAAAGCGGCGCCGTTACCAATCGCAAAAAGAACTACCTGCCTGGCAAGATGGTCGCCACTTTTGCGCTCGGTACGCAGAAACTCTACCGCTTCATGCATCGCAACCCGATGCTCGAAATGCACCCGGTCGACTACACCAACGACCCCTATCTGGCCGCGCGCAATGACAAACTGGTGTCCATCAACGCGACCCTGCAGGTCGACCTGCTCGGTCAATGCTGTTCGGAAAGCTTCGGCTCGCAACCCTACTCGGGCACCGGTGGCCAAGTCGATTTCGTACGCGCGGCCAATCGCTCGCGCGGTGGTAAGTCCTTCATCGTCCTGCCGTCGACAGCGAAGGGAGATACCGTTTCCCGCATCGTCCCCGCCTTGAGCAACGGTGCGCACGTGACGACGAGCAAGAACGACGTCAACTACGTCGTCACAGAGTACGGACTCGCTCAGTTGCGCGGCAAGACCGCCAAGCAGCGGGCACAGGCATTGATCGCCATTGCCCACCCCGATTTCCGTGCTGAACTGAACGAAGCAGCACGTCGGTTGAAGCTGATCTAGCGTCTGCCGAAGCCGCATCTAGCCCGAAAAGCCGCCCAGCGCGTCAACCGAAGATTCTGATCCGCAGCCGCTCGATGAAACTGAGACTGTGCCACCAGCGCAGACCGTTTTCGCGCAACCGATGCCCGGCGGCGGTCAGCTCAAGCCGGCGCGCGCCTAACTCGTTCGCCCCGGTGTCAGCGACGAAGCCGCCTCGCATCAAGTACTTGGCGATCACTGGCGGCACTTGCTCACCATCAAGCAGCCAGCGCGTACCATAGCCGTCGTCATCGCCCGGCAACATCAGCAAAGGACGTTGCGGCCGAATCAGCTGCAGCACTTCAAGTGTCTGCGCGCGTCTTGGAATCACGGCTGTCGGTCGTTCATGAGTTGCGCCAATATCCTTGCGCCGGCAGCGATTTCACCCCTCTCGAGCGTTCAACAGGGCAGGACGGGGGATAGAATGACGATTAACCTCACTGAAGCACTGCTCGCCCGAATAACCGCCAAGCCGCAGGCCGACGATGATTTATCGGATTCTCGCTGAAGGTGTGGTCGTTCTTCATTTTGCGTTCATCGTGTTCGTCGTCGTTGGCGGCTTGTTCGTCGTGCGTTGGCCGCGGCTGGGGCTGGCGCACCTCCCGGCGGCGTGCTGGGGTGCGGCGATCGAACTGACAGGCGGAATCTGTCCGCTGACCCCGCTCGAAAACACGCTGCGCCAAGCTGCAGGCGACGCCGGTTACGAAGGGAGCTTCATTGCGCACTACCTGTTGCCGATTGTCTATCCCACCGGACTGACACGAGAGGTGCAGTACGTACTGGCAGGGCTGCTGATCGGCGTCAACCTGGGCATTTACGGCGGGATCCTACGGCGTCGCCGAAGCCGTCGCCAATGAAGCAAGCCCGATGGACAAGTCCCGGGGGACTCAGTTCTCTTCGCGGGGTCGGCGTTTGGCACGCGGGTGAGCCTGGTCGTAGACCGCGGCGAGGTGTTGGAAGTCCAAATGGGTGTAGACCTGCGTCGACGCGATGCTGGCGTGACCGAGCATCTCCTGCACCGCACGCAGGTCAGCAGACGATTGCAGAAGGTGCGAGGCAAAGGAGTGGCGCAGCAGGTGCGGGTGCACGCGCGCCGGCAAACCCTGCGCCAAACCTTGGCGTGCGAGACGGACCTGGATCATGCGCACACCCAGTCGCCGGCCGCGTTGACTGACAAACAGCGCGCGCTCCTCTGCCGCGGCCAGCTGTGGACGCACCTGCGCCCACCGTGACAGCGCTTCCCTGGCCTTGCTGCCGACTGGGACGACACGGAGCTTGCTGCGCTTGCCGACGACGCGTACTTCGCCGGCAAGGACGTCTTCGAGGCAAGCGACGTCGAGCGCAGCCAGTTCAGCGAGACGCAGGCCCGACGAATAGAACAACTCGAACATCGCCTGATCGCGGACTGCGAGCAGACTGTCAGCGCCGCTGGTCAACAGCAGACTCGTCTCGTCGGGCGACAGGGTTTTCGGCAGCGGCAAGCGCTTTTTGGGGGGTCGCACACCGTCTACCGGATTTTGGGCCAGCAGCCCACGCCTCACCAGCCAACGGTAGAAGCCGCGCCAAGCGGAGAGCGCGCGCTGCAGCGAGCGACCTCCGAGCCCTCTGGCGTGCAGGGTCGCGATAAAACGCCGGATGTGCTGCGACTGGAGCGAATGGATCCCGAGCTCACCCGGCAAATCGTCAATCAGACGCAGCAGCGACTCGAGGTCGCGGCGGTAACCCGCCACCGTATGCGGTGACGCACGCCTCTGCTGGGCAAGTTCCTCGAGATAGGCTCCGACGCGGGCTGCGGTGCAGCCGTTGCCAGAGCCGGAATCGCTAGCGGCGCAGGACACGCGACAAGGCGGCAGCGGCCAGTTCGCCCAAGCGTTCGAGATAAAGCGTACCCATCTGCGCGTAAAAGCGTTCGAGATCCTCACTGCCAAGCGCCAGCATGCCGATCGCGACGCCGCCCTCGCGCAGCGTGATCAGTGCCTGCGAGCGTATATGCCGTGAAGCTTCAGCGAACCACGACGAGGTGTCGAAGCCGCTCGTCGATCCGCAGTAGGGCTGGAGCAGGGTTTCCGAAAAGGCTTGTAATTCGGCGTTGACTTCGGCAAACGCCGGCAACTCGTCGCCATTCGGCGGCCGCTGCCAGAAGCGCAAAGCGACATGGGGAACCTCGAAGTCGTCATGTAGGTGCAGGTTCAGCGTATGCAGCACCGAAGGCAGGTTGGTGGCTACAATCAGGCTGACCGCCAAGCGGTGCATCTTCTTGCTGATCTCGTCGTTTTCCTCGCCGAACTGCAGCAACTCTCCCATTTTGCCTTCAAGCTGCCGGTTCTTGTCGCGCAGCGCCAGCATCTGCCTTTCCGTGATCGAGATCGTCCGCCCGCTATGCGGGTGCGGCACGACCATGTTGGCGACCAGCTCGGCGTATTGTTCAAAGAACTGGGGGTTGTTCTGGAGATAGTTCGCCACTTCGTCCGCTTTCATACTTCGATCTCTCCCTTGAAAACCTTGGTCGCTGGGCCTGTCATCCGCAAGGGCGTGCCCTCGCCATTCCACGCGATCTTGAGTCTGCCGCCTCGCATGTTGACCTCGACCGGGGAATCCAGCAGGTCAAGGGCGATTCCGGCCGCGACGGCCGCGCATGCTCCGCTGCCGCACGCCAGCGTTTCGCCGGCGCCTCGCTCGTAGACCCGCAGGCGAATGCTCTGTCGATTGACGACCTGCATGAAACCGGCGTTGACACCCTGCGGAAAGCGGGCGTGTGACTCGATCAGTGGTCCCTGGCGCCCGACGGCGGCGGTGTCGACGTCGGCAACGAGTTGGACCGCGTGCGGATTGCCGATGCCAACGGCCGTGATCCAGATCTCTTCGTCGGCGAGCTGAAGTGGGTGCAGCAGCGCTTCCTCTGCGGCGAGGAAGGGAAGTCGCGGCCCATTGAACTGAGGGACACCCATGTCCACGGTAACCATGCCGTCGTTCTCAAGGCGAGGAACGATGACACCGGCCGTCGTTTCGACGCGGATCTCGCGTTTGGCGGTCAGTCCCTGGTCGTGCACAAAACGGACGAAGCAGCGCGCCCCGTTGCCGCATTGCTCGACCTCGCCTCCATCGGCATTAAAAATGCGGTAACGAAAGTCGACGTCAGCTCGCTGGGCACGCTCGACCAGCAAAATCTGGTCGCAGCCGATCCCGAAGTGTCGGTCGGCCAAGTGGCGCAACTGCTGCGGTGTCAGCGCGATCGTTTGCCGGACACCATCCAGGACGACGAAGTCGTTACCCAGGCCCTGCATCTTGGCAAATGACAAAATCATCGTGAGCGGAAGCCGGTTGGCAAGCGGCGAGTGATTTCGCCATTATAAAGTCGTCCATCACGAATCCGCGGCCGATGTCGACGCAGACGGCTTCGCGGATGACGAATCCGTGCTTGCGATAAGCGGCGATGGCGCGTTCGTTGCGTTTGTTGACGGCGAGCATCACGCTGCCACAACCGGCGGCGAGGGCGCGCTGAGTGATCCCTGCAAGCAGTCGGCCCCCGAGACCTGTGCGCTGCCACAGAGGGTCAACATACAGCTTGTCGACCTTCATCTCCCCGCTCGCCGTGATCAGGCTGGAAGCAAACCCCGCGAGCTGTCCATCGACCCTGATCTGGTCCCACCACAGTTGCGGAATCGACAATTCCTCGAGCACGCGGCGCGGGTCATAACGCTGCTCGAGCATGAAGTCGATCTGTTCGCGACGGATGATTCCAGGGTAGGTCTGCTCCCAGACACGACGCGCCAAGGCCACGACCGGCGCCACATCGGCGGCGGTGACGGCAGTCACCGAGATCTCCATGTCAACTCCCCAGGCTGTGCCGCAAGCGGACGACGGCCTGCGATTGTACCGGATCGAGTCGGTGCGACCTTCAGGATGGTGACTGAGACCGGGCCATCGCATGAATGCTCTTGCTGGAACGATCGACTAGCGGATTACCTGTCGCCATTCATGCTCGAAGTAGCGGACCAGCACCTGATTGTTGAGGCGATTGACCTCGGCCTCGACGCGTGCCATGTCGCGCGCAAAGACGAACAGCGCGGGCGTGGTCTCGGCATTGAGGAAGCGCGTGTCGACACCATAGGACTCCGGGGGCCGGTAGCGGTGACGACCGGCGAGGACAAAACCCCATTCTCCGAACGACGGCACCAGCGCATGATAAGGCGTGCTCACCAAGCCGACGCTCTCGATCGTGGTGACGATGCACCAGAACGACTGCCGCGCATAGAGTGGCGAAGTCGACTGAATGACCGCCAGGCCGCCGCCGTTGAGGTGCTGCGCAAGCAGGCGGTAGAAGGCCGAGCTGTACAGCTTGCCGAGCGAGAAGTTCGACGGATCGGGGAAGTCGACAACCACGAAGTCGAAGGTGTCGTCGTTCTCCTCGAGCCACTGCAAAGCGTCGGCGTTGATGATCTTCACCTTCGGCGAGCGCAGCGCGTCATGATTGAGCTGGCGCAGCGGCGGCGCAGCAGTGAACAACCGGGTCATCGCCGAATCGAGGTCGACCAGCGTCACCGTTTCGACTTGGGGGTACTTGAGCACCTCACGCACGGCCAACCCGTCGCCACCGCCGAGAACGAGGACGCGGCGGGCGTTCGGCAGGGTCGCCAGTCCCGGATGGACGAGCGCCTCATGGTAGCGGTACTCGTCGCGCGAGCTGAATTGCAGGTTGTTGTTCAGATAGAGGCGCAGGTCGTCCTTCCAGCGGGTGACGACGATGCGCTGGTAGGGTGTGCTTTCGGCATGAACGATCTCGTCGGCGTAGAGTTGTGTCTCCGCCAGCGAGCTCATCTCGCCGGCAGCGGCGAATCCGGCGAGCAGCGCGACCAGGGCGACGGCCCCTTGCGCGCGCAGCCAGCCGGCGCTGCGCAGCTGCTCGCGGAACAGCCACCAAGCCCACAGCGCGACCAGCACGTTGAGGACGCCGAACAGCAGCGCACTGCGGATCAGGCCAAGATGCGGCACCAGCAGCACCGGGAAGAGCACCGAAACCGCCAGCGCGCCGAGGTAATCGAAGGTCAGTACCTGCGAAACGACGTCCTTGAACACCAAGTCACGCTTGAGGATGCGCATCACCAGCGGGATCTCGAGACCGACGAGCACACCAATGGCGAAGACGGCGAGATAAAGCAACAGCTTGAACGGGGCCGACGAGAGCACGAAGGCGAAGAACAGCAACGCCGCCGAGAAGCCGCCGAGGACGCCGACCAGCAGCTCGACCTGGATGAAGCGCGTCACCAGCCGCTCTTCAATGTAGCGCGACAGCCAGGAGCCGATTCCCATCGCGAACAGGTAGCTGCCGATCACGGTCGAGAACTGCGTCACCGAGTCGCCGAGAAGGTAGCTCGCCAGGGCTCCGGCAATCAGTTCGTAAGCCAGGCCGCAGGAGGCGATGATGAAGACGGAGAAAAGCAGCGCCGGCTTCAATGTTCGCCCCCTGCTGCCGGCCGACCGCTGCGGGATTGCTGATTCATGCGCCGCATTCTATGCGCAAACGTCGACCCGGCGCCGCCAGTGAAGAAGACGGCGAGGCTGGAAATCGGCTGTCAGGGACTTCCCGCTACCCGCCGCCGATGCGAGCGTTCAGGCTTGCACCCCGAGTGCGCCGCAGAGAAAGGCCATCAGCGGTGCGGCGGTGGCGAAGCGCTTGGCCACGATCTCGGGCAACTCGGGTACCACAACCTCGTCGCAGGCCAGTGGCGCGATGGCGATGAAATCCTTGCGTTTCAAGTCTTCCTGCGCCGGATGGTCGGCAGCGTAGCCACGCGGCGGCCTTGCCAGGCTGTCGCCAGAGAGCGCGAAGCAGGCGGCGAACGGCTTGTGGTCACGCGCGCTGAACCAACGTTCGGGCCGCTCCGCGATCGCCTCGCGGATGCGTCCGAGCGCGACCGGATCGGGATGCCAGCAGCCAACGCCGAGGAAGCACCCGTCGTGCGCGAGGTGCACGTAATAGCCCGGCGCGTGCACGTCCTTGCCTGACGCATGGCGAAAGTGGATGCCGACGTTGGTCTTGTACGGCGTCTTGTCACGCGCAAAGCGCGTATCGCGAAACACCCGCATCAGCGAGCCGCCGGCCTTCTTCGCTTCGGCTCGAAAGTGAGGCGCAAAACGGGCCAGGTGGGGCGCCATGGCGGCGATGAATTCGAGCGCCGGCTCGCGCACCGCCGCCTCGTAACGCGTTTTGTTCGCCTCGAACCAGTCGCGCTGGTTGTTCGCCTTCAGTTCGGCGAGGAATTGGAACGTCGCGTGCGAAAACATGATCGGGGACCTCCGGCGGACTCGATTCAGGGCGGAGAGCTTGTGAAGAAATCGTCGCGAGCAGGTCGAGCTGCAAGGCGCGAGCGAGCGAACCACGAGACATATCAATTGGATATGCGAGGGCGGAGGCGGGGTTTCGCGCCGTCTGCGGTGCGCCGCCGGAGCCGGCCGGCTGTGCAAAGCCGGCCGTGGAGTGAGCGAGTGAGCAACGCCGCAGATCGACCGCGCAGTAGATTTATTCACAAGCTCTCAGCCGGCGTGGGCGGCATGGCGTCATAGGCAGGCAGGCTCGGATCGAGATGATCCCAGTGCAGGCGACGCTTCGCATAGACGGCCATCTGCGGCGTAAAGGTTTCCGGATCGTCGAAACTGGCGACGCGCAGCGTCAGCATCCCGGGCATGCCGGAACTACGGCCGAACAGGGGACTCCCGCAGGTCGGGCAAAAACTGGTCGTCACCGTCGCGCCGCTGTCAGCCTGCCAAGCGAAATCGCGCGCCACGCCGCTGATCGTCACCGCGGCTTCCGGCCACAGGGCGTGAAACGCGTGCCCGGTCCCACTCAATCGGCGGCAGCTCTCGCAATAACAGACGCCGGACATCGCCGGCTCTCCACGGGCTGAGAAATGAATCGCGCCACACAGACAATGGCCTCGATGAACGGTGTTGTGGGTCTCATTCATGGCGTCCTCCGGAGATCGGTAGCGAAAAATAGTCACTTGCAAACAGCAAGCGATGAAACGGTAGCACAGTCACTTTTTATTTGCAAGCGACATGAACGACGCGTAAAGTGTGGCGCAGTGAAGACCTTCTCAGCATGTCGATTCCGCTCGCTCTGCCCGCTCGCCGCGTCATTGGACCTGCTCGGCGATCGCTGGAGCCTGCTGATTATTCGCGATCTGATCGCGCGCAAAACGCGTTACAAGGATTTCCAGGCGTCGCCCGAGCGCATCCCGACCAACATTCTCGCCCACCGGCTGAAGCAGCTCGAAGAGAACGACATCATCGCCAAGCGGCCCTATCAGGACAAGCCGGTCCGCTACGAGTATTTTCTGACCGCCAAGGGCGCCGACCTGCTGCCGGTCCTGCAACAATGGGTACTTTGGGGACAGAAGTACGTATCCGATAGCTGGACACCACCCGCGTGGTTCGCGACCGCCACTCCCGCCGATCTGCTCGCCCGTGACACCACGATGGCGCCGGCCAGCGAGCAAAGCAGCGACTGACACGGACTTGGCGTGGCCGAGGGTGGGATGGACCCTCCCTTGGGGGACACATCCCTGTTGTCTTTGGCGAGAGCGTTGGATACGATGCAGGGCGGCCGGGTTCACGGACTTGCTGTGGGTTCGTCACTTCCCACCGGCTGCCCAGGATTCCCAGCCTCAAATTTGTTTCTCTCGATCAATCCCTTGCAAGGATCTGTCCTGCCCTCATGACCCCGGTTGACAAGGCCTTTGAAGTGGCGCGCCCGACGCTGGCCGTGCTCTTTCTCGCGCTGCTGATCGGCGCTTCACTGTGGATCCTGCGCCCCTTTCTGCCAGCGCTGATCTGGGCGACGATGGTCGTCGTCGCGACTTGGCCGCTGATGTTGCGGCTGCAACGCAGCTTTGGCCAGCGGCGCTTGCCGGCAGTAATCGTGATGACGCTGCTGGTGCTGTTGGTACTGGTCGCACCCTTGTCAGTAGCGATCGCGACCATCGTCGACAACGCCGATCAACTCGCCGACTGGGGCCGCGCCTTGG